>Ga0314774_1000636_pt1 | contig 26288 bp, 21 predicted proteins | sample MetaGCBIA2018_FD_204515 | JGI IMG/M metagenome (GOLD analysis project Ga0314774, IMG submission 204515) | Cryopeg brine microbial communities from Beaufort Sea near Barrow, Alaska, United States - CBIA 2018 | ecosystem: Environmental > Aquatic > Marine > Coastal | place: USA: Alaska | collected...
AAGCAAGATATTGCTACTGACCACCTCTCTTAAAAATTATGAGATTGCAGAAGCTATTGGTATTGCAGATCCGAATTATTTTAGTACATTGTTTAGAAAACGATTTGGTGATTCGCCCAATAAATTCAAGAAAAAAGTACAAGGTAAATAATGAAAGTGAGTTTGTACTGGAAGATTATTAATTTGTAAGAGCATATTAGGTGATTTGTTTGGAGGTGACAGTTATGAAAGGCAGCAGAATAACATTATTGTATTTGTTTTTTGGAATAGTTAGTGTCTTATTAATTGGTTTTGTACTTTACTTCAGTCTTTCAACTGTTATGATGAATGAAGCAATAGCTAAAGCAGAAGTGAACGTTAATCAAAGTGGTAAATATCTTGAAGTTTACATAGACAGACTAAAAACGACGTCGGATATATTGGCAAAGAATGAAGATGTTGTTGATCTTTTTAGTGATAAGTCTGAGAGTACAAAGGATCATTATATGAATCGAATTAGTCATCTTATTGATAATACGCTAATTTCGGACAACACGTTGAACTCGATCATTATCATAAGCAAAGATGGGAACGTGTTTTCAAATGAAGAGAATCTAGATATGTCCATGTCAGAAGATATGATGAAAGAAGATTGGTATGTACAGGCAATTCATAATGATATGCCAACATTAACATCAGCTCGAATGCAGAAGTTTTCAATGGATAAAGACCTATGGGTTATTTCACTTAGCCAAGAGATTGTTGATGAAAATGAAAACAACTTAGGTGTTGTGGTTCTTGATGTTCCCTACACTTCATTTGAGAATTTTCTAATGGAGTTGCAAGTAGGGGAAGATGGATTTGCATTTATTCTTAATGATTTAGATGAAGTGGTTTTTCATCAAGATACTTCTTTCTACGAAGACGAAGCTAAACAACAAGAATTAATCCAACTTAAGAATAGTAACTCAGGCAATCAATTGAATAGTGGCAGACTGATTAATCATTACTCGATTGAAGGAACCGATTGGACATTGGTCGCTATTAGTTCAGTGGATACATTAACAGTTATCAAACGTCAAATTCTTGAAACAATCCTATTGGGAAGTGGCCTGATTTTTATGGGAGTTCTCATAACAAGTGTTATTCTGAGGCGTTTAACATCAGAAATACAGCAACAGGAAATGGATATCCATCATTATGAAATGAATGCTCTATATAGTCAAATCAATCCGCATTTTCTTTATAATACGTTAGATACAATTGTTTGGATGGCAGAATTCAATCAAAGTGAAGATGTAATAAAAACAACAAAGTCTCTTGCGCAATTTTTCAGACTATCACTAAACCAAGGTAAGGAATTAACATCAATAAAAACGGAGATTGAACATGTCAAACAATACCTATACATCCAAAAACAACGATATCAAGAGAAGTTGAACTATTCATTTGATATTGATGAATCACTGTTGAATTATCAAGTACCCAAAATCATTCTGCAACCCATTGTTGAAAATTCGATTTATCATGGAATTAAAAACTTGGATACAGAAGGTCATATTGAGATTAGTATTCAGCAAGATGTTAAGGATATACTCATAAAAATTTCGGATGATGGTGTTGGTTTTGATAAAGGTGAAGAGAGTATAACCGAATTGCCTAAATCTCAAAAAACAAAATTAGGTGGTATCGGTCTTAAAAACGTACATAAGCGTATCCATTTATATTGTGGAGATGGATATGGCGCAACTATAGAATCAACAATAAATGTAGGGACAATAGTCACCTTAAGGGTATGCAAAAAGGAGAAAAGTGATGACAAATCAACTTAAATTAATCTCATGGAATGTAAATGGAATTCGAGCGATACTCAAAAAAGACTTTCTGAATCAGTTCAAAGAATTTGATGCAGATGTTTTTTGCCTTCAGGAAACGAAATGTTCGGAGGGGCAGGTTGAGATTGAACTTGAAGGATATCATCAATATTGGAACTATGCAGAGAAAAAAGGTTATTCAGGAACAGCGATTTTTACTAAAGAAGAGCCTATTCAAGCGACTTACGGCCTAGGAATAGAAGAGCATGATAATGAAGGTAGAATTATTACACTTGAGTTTGAAGATTACTACTTGATTACATGTTATACACCAAATTCAAAAAGGGGTCTAGAGAGATTAGATGATCGTATGAATTGGGAAGATAGCATTCGAGATTATATGTTAGAACTTAATAAGAAAAAACCAGTTATATTATGTGGAGATTTAAATGTTGCTCATAAAGAAATTGATATTAAAAATCCTAAAACCAATCGAATGAGTGCAGGTTTTACAGATCAAGAAAGAGAAAAAATGACTAAATTGCTTGAGGCTGGTTTTATTGACACTTATAGATATTTTTACCCGGATGAAATAAATCAGTATTCTTGGTGGTCATATATGGGTAAAGCAAGAGATAATAACACAGGTTGGAGAATTGACTACTTCATCACAACGAGAGATTATGAAAGTCGTTTAAAAGGTGCAAAAATTCATATGGATATCTTCGGAAGCGATCATTGTCCGGTTGAGCTTTCCATCAGTAAGTAACTTAGGGCTTAAAAGATGGAACTGGTCGTTTATGTCGCCATAGATTTTGATGCGCCGTCACTTGAAGCTTTGAAGAACGAACTGGTCGCTTATGTCGCCATCGACTGTGTCTTTTGCTTTGTCCTTTGCTTTGTTCTTTTAATCCCTTAGCCGAGGGATATGGAGATATAAGCCGAACACATTTGTAGTACCTGAGAATCTATCCTTATGGCGCCATAAGCCGAAGTCCTATAGCGCCAAAAGCCGAAGCCGATCATTAACTAAAGATACTATAAATAGGAGGATTTTATGAAACCAATAATTACCGGAGTTCTAGGCTATGGATATAGCGGAAAAGTATTTCATTGTCCGTTCGTCCATGCGCATGATTATTTCAGACTAAAATCAATAGTTTCAAGAAACTCAGATGATGCGCTTAAGGATTATCCATATATAAATCTTTTAAGAGATTATGAAGAAATGTTAAATGATGAAACAATTGAACTTATTATTATCACAACGCCAAACCATTTGCATTTTGAACATGCTAAAAAAGCTCTCAAAAAAGGGAAACATGTTTTAGTGGAAAAACCTTATGCGACAACATATAAAGAGGCTCTAACACTAAATCGTATTGCAGATGAAAAAGGTTTGTTCATAAGTTCATATCAAAATAGACGTTATGATGGTGATTACTTGACACTGGAAAAACTTAAAAAAAATGGTTCGCTCGACAAAATTCATGAAGTTAACATGGTATGGGATCGTTTGGAGCCGGTTGAAGTCCATTCGTGGAGAGAAGGAGGACTTAAGGGAGCTGATCTGGTTTATGATCTGGGATCTCATCTATTAGATCAAGCATTAACTCTTTTTGGTGAACCAAAGACTTTTAGTTCGATTTCCAAAAAAATTAGAGAAGGATCCTTAATTAAGGATTGGTTTGAAATTCAACTTGATTATGGTGATTATATTGCTAGAATTAAAGCTTCCCTTGGAGCCATATATAAAGAGCCGAGATATGTGATTCAGACAGATAAACAGGCTTACCTATTTCATGAGATGGGAGAACAAGTTGGTCAACTGGTTGCGGGCATCAAACCTCTATCTGCTGATTACGGTGATAATGCATTTTATGATATTTATGAAGTAGATGGAAGTAAGTCGAGTAAACAGGTAGTTAAAGGGAATTATTTGCGGTACTATACTCAGATGGCTAAGGCTATCCGGGAGGGGGCTGCTCCTGAGGTTACGAAAGAACAGGCGGCTTTGGTGATTAAGTATCTTGAACAAGTCTAGAATTGAAGTCTATAATCATATAAAAAGCAATGGAAACGGCTGAGTTAGCCATCCATTGCTTTCTTTTTTGTTATTTGAATGCGTTGCTATTGTAAAAACGTGGCGAAGCCACGCTTCTTGTGAAAAATTTAGTGGAACAAAGCTTCGACAGTAGCTAAATCTCTTTTACGATGAACAATAGGAGTCGAATCAGTAGCATAAACATTGAGCTGATCTTCAAAAGACTTCTTCGTTTCATCCTGATAAAGAACACCAAGAGCGTACTTGTCTAGATTAAGTGCTTTTTCCATTGCAGCGCCAAAATTCTTGCGGTCGTAGTTTTCATCAAGATAGTAAGTATTGTTCTTAAACCATTTGAAGTTATTAACTTTATTAAAAGTTACACAAGGATGGAAGATGTCAATAAGTGCATATCCATTGTGATTAAGCGCTTGTTTGATGATTTCAGTAGTCTGAGCTTGATCACCGGAAAAGGCTCTAGCAACAAATGTTGCACCTAATGTAAGGGCCACAGCAAGGGGGTTAAAAGGATTGTTTCTCACGCCATTTACTTGGACGGGAGTTACAAAGTCAAGCTGACTTGTGGGTGAAGCTTGACCTTTGGTTAACCCATAAACCATGTTGTTATGAACGATGTGTACAATATTCGGATTGCGACGTACATTATGAATGAAGTGATTGCCACCTTCGCCATACATATCGCCATCGCCACCTTCAGCAATAACGGTGAGGCTTGGATTAGCCGATTTAACTGCTACGGCAAGAGGCAAACCTCTCCCATGCAAACCGTTGAAGTAGTTCGTGTTAATGTATTGAGGCGTCTTCGCAGCTTGTCCGATACCGGAGGAAAGAACAAGGTTTTTAGGATCAATGTTTAAGTCTCTAAGTGCATCAACGATAGAGTTTCTAATCTGGAAGTTACCACATCCTGGGCACCAGGCAATATCAAGTTCGTAGTCAAAATCATATGGTTTCATTAGAATACCTCCTTAAGTTTAGCATCTACTTCTTCTATAGTGAATGGCATGCCGTTATATTTAAGTACTTGTTCATCAATTTTTCTATCAAGGTGTAACTTGATAAGATTGCTTAATTGGCCTGTTGCGTTGTTTTCAAAAATAACTGTCGTATCCGCTTGGTCAATGAGTTCAATGAGCGATTCACTCAGTGGATATACCTGCTTAAGATGAAGAAAAGCGATGGATTTATCATCTGAACTTTCAACAGCTTCTTTCAACACTCCATAAGTGGATCCCCAACCGATGACTAATTTCTTGTAATCTTTAGGTCCAACAAGTTCAGGAGCTACATAATCTTCTAAGCTTAAGGCTTCTTTACCTAAGCGTTTATCATTCATTGCAACACGTACGTTAAAGTCTTCAGTGATACTGCCGCGTTCATCATGTTCATCACTATCGCATTTAACAAGACCTTCACCATATCCTGGAATAGATCGAGGGCTAATTCCATTTGGAGTATGCTTATATCTCAAATAGTCTTTATCCGACTTGACAAAAAAAGGTTGAATGAATTCATCTGACAGTTTAAGAGGGGCTACTGATGTTTTGGAATCGAGATAATATTGATCGCTTAGTATAAAAACAGGCACTTGATACTTATCAGCCAAGTGAAAAGCCTGTTGGCCTAATAGAATACCATCCTCCAAAGAACCAGGCGCCAAGATGATTCTTGGGAATTCGCCATGACCAGAATAAACAGCAAGGTTAAGGTCAGCTTGTTCGGTTCGAGTAGGCAAGCCGGTACCAGGACCGGGTCGTTGCCCGATATGGATGACCGCTGGAGTTTCAGTAATACCTGAAAGACTGACAGCTTCTACCATTAATGAAAATCCGCCACCTGAGGTAGTTGTAAGTGCACGAGCTCCTGTGTACCAAGCACCGATTGTCATGACAATTGCTGCAATTTCATCTTCCGCTTGTTCAACAACGATGCCGAATTCGTTTCCTTTTCCGGCTAAATATTCAAGAACACCAGTACCAGGTGACATCGGGTAGGCTGATACGAAGTTGACGCCGCCAGCAAGAGCACCAATACCGATTGCTTGGTGACCATTGATTAGCTTTCGGTCTTTAACCGCATCTGTTTGGATTATTTTGGGTCTGTTTTCATATTGTTCACCTTGTGAATAGCCGCTAATAAAGGCTTTTACATTATTTTCGATGATGAGCTCAGTTTTTGAACTGAAACGTTGACGGATGGATTCGCTACAATAGGGGATGTCTAAGCTTAATAATCCGCTAATATACCCAAAGAGAATCGTGTTTCCGAATAAAACGCTACCAGCTTCTTTAGCCAATTGGTTTAGATTTAGTTCGATAAATTTAGCACCAGATTTTGTCAATGCTTCAGAATCAATAAAGGTTGATTCGCCAAAAATAACGGTGTTTTCATTTATACGATCATGTAATCTGTAAAAAGAATGATCATTTAATAAGAAAAGCATATCTATAGTATGTTTATAGGCATAAACGCTTTCGCTTGCAACACGTATTTCGACGGTATTGTTTCCACCACGAACGCGACTCATGACTTCTTTAGTGCTATAAACATGATAGTTTTGTTGAATTGCTTTATCCAAAAGTGTTTCAATTGTTTGTAATCCTTGTCCAGCTTGACCTGAAATAACAAGAGTTAATGATTGAATCATAGAATACCTCCTAGTATAAATTATTTGTTGATTATATACAGTCGTTTGAATGATAACGTGATAAAAGAGAAGTAAGTAAACTGCTTCGTTATTATCAAATAATCAATCGCATACGATAATCAATATCAATTATAATTATACAGTATTCATATTAAGAGTCAATAGTTATTTTTGTATTTTGTATACATTGGCATTCAAGATGAGGCTTTTGGACTAGGTGATGTATGAATCAATACAATAAACAAATAAACCCACTTAATAACCCAACAAATAAACCCACTAAATAATACAATAAATAAACTAACTTAATAACACAATAAATAAGCACCTATAATCGATACAGATGCTGAATACATGTTATTAAGTTATTAATGGATTTATTGCTAGAATAAGATTTGTTGTTCCTCAATAGGTTCAATACATTTTATGGAATTATGTTTAACAGAGTTAACATAAGAGCTGACTTCATACATAGTCATCAAATCATCTGAATAAGGAACACATAGAGATTTAAGCAATGAAAGGTCAGATGTATTGTTTAACCAAATTTTTGATGTGTCTGGATTTAGGATGACAGGCATACGGTTATGAATCGTTGACATCATCTCATTGGGTTCACAGGTTAGAATTGAACAAGTAAAGAGTTTTGATCCATCTTTTCGAATAAATTGAGAGTATATGCCAGCAAATGGAATAAGAGGCTGGTCCGTTGTTTGAAAACGAAAAGGTCTCTTGGCTTTTTCTCTTTTCCATTCATAAAAACTATCTGCAAGCAGTATACATCGTTTGGTTTGGAATGAGTCTTTGAAGGTTTGTTTCGTATCAACAGTTTCACTTCTTGCGTTGATCAGTGTGTAGCCAACAGATTCGTTTTTAGCCCAGGTCGGAACAAAGCCCCATTTCAGCTGCCCTGCTCGATAGGTGTCATTGGTTTGAATGATTGAAAGCAAGTCATTTGTCGGTGCAATATTATAATTAGGAGTATTCTCTAAGGCGGGCGTATTTGAGACATTGAATACATCACCTAGAATCTCTTGTATCATTTGTTTATCTAATGTTAAGGTTACTCTTCCGCACATTTAATTCTACTCTCCATCTGTTTCCCAAGCATCAAATTTGGACATTGTTAAATCATAAGTCTCATATGAAAGTTCTGGGAGTTCTCCGCCAAACATTTCTTCTATTTCTTTAAAAGCTTCAACAAATGAATCTTTAAGCATTGCAGCTTTTTCAGGATCACCACCGGATAATGCCTTTGCAAAATCAACAAGTCTACTTGAAGTTTCTTCTGCACTCCAGTATCCACCTTCAGCTACGTCGATTTTAGCTTGCTCTACGTCTTCAGCTGTAAATTCAATCTCTAAAGTGACTTTTTCACCGTTTCTTAACTTTTCTAGAATACCACGAACACCACCGAGTTGTTTAAGGCTTGTTTTCAATGTAGTATCTTTAAAAAGTTCTAACATTCTTAAATCAGTTTCTTCTTTCATAGCTTTAACTTTTTCTAAGTCAACAGTATATGAATCCAATTTTTTTTCTTCTTGAGATTTAACAGTTGATTCATAACTAGCAGCAACAAGATTCGTTTCTTTGTGACCTTCGCTGGATGACATTTTAGTTGTTTGCTTGTTGTTATCTTTTGTTTCATTTGTTGTCATTGATTTGTTAGCTGATGTTTGATTAATATTACCTGAATTGATCATAGTATTCCTCCTTGAACAAGTTGCCTTCCATGGCCTAAACATGTTGTCTCTATGAGTATATCGGATGTATAATAGACATTCATTAATGTTAGTTGAGAATTAGTATAAAATTGGAAATTATGTTAAAATAAAGTTGCGATTATTGAAAGAAAGAGTTGATTATATGGACGTTAGCAGATTAGAACAAATAATTACGGAATTACCAAGTTCAGAAACTATCATCATTGATGGAGAAGTGATTGCATCGTCAGTTTTACTGCCTATCATTGAGATGGATGATAAATTATATATATTAGTAGAAAAGCGTAGCCATAAAGTAAGTCAACCAGGTGAAATCTGTTTTCCTGGAGGTAGACATGATAAGGCAGATGTGACGTTTGAAGAAACTGCGATTAGAGAGACTATTGAAGAATTGGGATACAATAGAGAAGATATTACGATGCTAGGAAAATTAGGCGTTTTGGTTAGTCATCATCGAAGTGCTATTCACTGTTATGTTGGATTTATCCACTGGAAAGATGTGGCTAGTAAAAGGTATAATAAAGAAGAAGTTGAGGAGATTATGTTGCTTGATATTGATGAACTCATGTCAATTGAGCCATACATATATAAAGTCAAGGTAAAAGCAGTTGCTTATGAGGACGACGAGAATGGCAATAAAATCGACTTGTTCCCAGGTAAAGAGCTAGGTATACCTGAAAAATATCATAATGAATGGAGTATGGGATATCGTAGTATCATCTCATATGATTTAGGGAGTGTTAAGATATGGGGGCTAACCGGTTATATTTTAAGACATTTTTTAGGTATTTTTTCAAAGACTTAGAAGGGGAAGCACAGTTGCTGAAATAAGGTGTACTTGGCTATTATATAAAGCCATTTAGACTTGAAGATATCGGGAAAATAATCAATAGTTTATAAAAAAGTTCTATAAATGTGGAAATTCCTCTTTCGTTATTTGATTATTCGTATATAATAGAAGGAAACAACGCTACAGTAAAACTGTAACGTATGAAATTATTTCAAGGAGATTAAAATGGGTAAAACATTAGCAGAAAAAATATTTGATTCGCACAGAGTGAACATGCCTTTTGAAGATACGCATGTGTTGAGATTAGACAGAGTATTCTGTCATGAGATTACGACGCCAATAGCAATAACTGATCTAATGGCACGTGGCATGGACCGAGTATTCGATCCTACCAAGATCAAGGCTGTTATTGACCATGTAACGCCAGCAAAAGATTCAAAAACAGCAGAACAAGGAAAAATACTTAGAGATTGGGCTAGACGTCATGATATCAAAGACTTTTTTGATATTGGTAAAAACGGTGTATGCCATGCAATATTTCCTGAAAAAGGATATGTAAGACCTGGATTCACTATTATTATGGGAGACTCGCACACGTGTACTCACGGTGCATTTGGTGCGTTCGCTGCAGGCGTTGGATCAACGGATCTTGAGGTAGGGATTCTTAAAGGCGTTTGTGCTTTTCATTTCCCAAAAACAATTAAGATCGTACTTAATGGTGAATTAAAACCAGGAGTATATGCTAAAGATGTCATTCTATTCATTATTAAGGAATTAACAGTAAATGGTGCGACGAATATGGTTATTGAATTCACTGGACCGGTTGTTGATATGATGAGCATGGAATCTAGAATGACATTATGTAATATGGCAATTGAAGCAGGTGGAACAAGCGGTGTTTGTTATCCTGACATGACGACAGTTGATTATCTTTGGGAATTTATCAAAGATGAATTTGAAACGAAAGAAGCTGCTTTGGAAGATTATTCAAAATGGAAGTTGGATGAAGACGCGGAGTATGAAAAAGTTCTAGAATACAATATTTCGGACCTGGAACCTATGGTAACCCATGGTTATAAACCGGATCAAGTCAGAAAAATTTCTGAAATGACAGGAACAAAAGTTGATCAAATATACATTGGAAGTTGTACTAATGGCCGAATTGAAGATCTTCGTATTGCTGCAGAAATTCTTAAAGGGAAGAAAATCAGTGATGATGTACGTGGCATCGTAAGTCCGGCAACGCCGGCAATATATTCAATGGCTCTTAAAGAAGGAATTATTGAGATATTCCAAGACGCAGGATTTTGTGTTACCAATCCAACATGTGGTGCTTGTTTAGGAATGAGTAATGGTGTTCTTGCAGAGGGAGAAGCTTGTGCATCAACAACCAATAGAAACTTTAACGGTAGAATGGGTAAAGGCGGTATGGTTCATTTGATGAGTCCGGCATCTGCTGCAGCAACTGCTATTGAAGGAAAGATCATTAATTCTAAACTTTACAACAACTAGGAGAGGTAGGAACAACATGAAGAATTTTAGTGGAAAAGTATTATTTTTAGATAGAAGTGATATCAATACAGACGAAATCATCCCTGCCAAGTACCTGACAGAGATAACAAAAGAAGCCCTCAAACCGTATTTGCTCGAAGACTTAACGCTTGATGCTTTCAATAGGGAACAAGACCTGCCAGGCAAATCCGTCGTTGTAACTAGAGAAAACTTTGGCTGTGGATCTTCTAGAGAACATGCTCCATGGGCATTGGAAGTGAATGGTATCTATGTTGTCATTGCACAAAGTTATGCAAGAATTTTCAGACAGAATATGTATAACTGTGGAATGGTTGCAATTGAACTACCTAAGGAAAAGATAGATCATCTGTTTGACGCATATTCAGATAAAGATGTAAGTATTGAAATTTTAGTTGATAAAGACAGGATGGTTGTGACTTGTGAAGGTCAATCAGAGACTATTCCTTTTGAAATAAGTGAGTTTGACAAGACATTGGTAAAAGAAGGCGGATGGGTCGGATATGCTGATAAAAACTACTAGCTAACTGGTTTTTCAACTCACTAGAGCAAAACTTATATACTTAGAATGGTTCTTCTTCATTTTTGGGGATTTGAATAGAAACTTGAAATTGTTTAGGGGGTAATTCCCTCGATTTTTTTGAAAATTCTAAAAAAATACTTAACATTAGCATAACCGACACTTTTAGCTATTTGATACATCATTTTAGGAGTTGTTGCAAGTTGGATTTATGTTTGCTCATTTTTTGGCTGATATATGAAATCGGTTCTGTTAAGGAAGAAGATAACAAAAATGAATACTATGGCACAAATAGCAGCAATAAGGATAAACAATTCTCGAGTAAAACTAAATTCTTTATATAATTTGTCATAGTTCGTAGCAGATATAAGTGCTAGATTTCACATGACCTTAAAATAATTATTCAATTAAGTGTAACCCATTCACTTTTAGCACTTTTTCCGTGTACTCCTTGAAAAGGAGGTGCTTTTTTGTTTATTATTCAGAATATAATATTATTAGCCTAAACCTGTGATGTCACGGCTGATTCCTAATATTCCTGTTATATTTCCTGGGCCATCATAGAAGGGGGCTTTATATACTTCGAATTTTTTTGCAGTACCATCTGGATAAGTCATCCATTCTTGATTTCGTTGAGGTTTTCCCATTTCTAGAATATTCATATCTATGTCATTATAAAAAGTGGCTTCTCCTTTTGGAAATAGCTCCCAATCTGTTTTGCCAATTATTTCTGATTTTGACATACCCATAACTTTGCAAAAAGATGTGTTACACCCAAGAAGAACACTGTTTTTATTTTTGTAGAATATTAGGTCAGGAGAAGAATCAATAATAGTTTGTAATAAAGAGTGAGCATGCATATTGTATTCTTTAGAGTCTTTTATATATCTTTCCTTATATAAATGATGATGCTCACGATAAATCGTTGGACTGACAGACATATATTTTTTGAAAACACTACTAAAATGGGCATCGCTACTAAAACTTAACATTTCCGCAATTTCAAAGATTTGATAAGATGTAGTGGCTAAAAGCTCAGAGGCTCTATTTATTTTCATTTTTGTAAAATAAGTCATAGGTGGTATACCTGTCGCACTTTTAAACAATCTTAAGTAATGATGTTTACAGAGGCATACTTCATTTGATAAATCTTCTAGGGTTAGCTTGTTATCTAAATTATTACTCATGAATTTAATTGTTTGTTCCACGTATAATTTACTCTTAGAATTTGTTTTTTCTTCATTTTGTTTATCATTTAAAAGCAAATAGAAAAAAGCAGATAACATATGAGATTCAGCTATTAACTCGTTTTCTTGTGAAGCACTGCCTATTGGGTCATATAATTCAATTAACTTAATACCATAAGTAGATACTTTTTGACAACGATTGCCCAAGAAGGAATGATTAATTAATATATAGAGCTCTTCTTTTTTAGACAGTTTGAAAGAGATTTTATAACCTTGAATATTTTCGGAATTCAAAGTTACAGAATATTTCTCGCTAGGGAATACACATAATATCATATTTGATTTAAGAAGAAAATGATTGAAACCAAAACTGAATTCTAGAGATCCTTTTGAGAGAATATAAACGGAATATAAGTTGTCATTTTGAATAATGAAAGGTTTGTTCCAATCATTAACACCTTCTTTTAAATCCATTAATAAAGTGATTTTTTTAATTTTCATTTAAAACTCCTAAACTATAACAGTATATGACAATTATACTATAGCGAAATTAAAATATCAATATTGTATAAATTATAGTTTATATATAATATTGCATACAATTTATTTTGATAGTATAGTTATTAGTATACTATCAAAATACAGCATTATATTTAGAATATCTGAATTAAGTAAGTGCATATTAATCAGATTATATGACAAGGTTATAGAATATTTGGTTAAAAAGTATAAAATTAGTCAGATGCAGTTGTGAGAATAATTAACTATTTGTAATTATGAAAAATTATTATACATATAAAAATATTGACATCAACAGTCATAGGTGATAAAAAACCTGTAAAACATATAATCAACCAGAAAACAAGGAGGTGGCTGAATTGCCTACAGATGTTTTGCTTAGATTACAAAGTGTATCAAAAACATTTCCTGGAGTCAAAGCGCTTGAAGATATGGACTTTGAATTGAATAAAGGTGAAGTACATTGCTTGTGTGGTGAAAATGGTGCCGGTAAATCTACCCTAATAAAGATTTTATCAGGAGCACATTTACCAGATCCTGGTGGACAGATTTATTTTGAAGGTGAAAAAGTAATATTAACACCTCATTATGCTATGGAATTAGGTATTCAGACTATATATCAAGAACATATTATTTTTCCTCATTTAAGTATTGTTGAAAACATATTTAGTGGAATGGAGATACATAAGAAGGGGTTCGTACAAAAAAGAGAGATGATTAACAAGACATCGGAAGTTCTTTCATATCTTGACAGCAATTTGGATCCAGAGTCATTGGTGGGAAACCTTTCGAGTGGGGATCAAAAACTTGTTGAGATAGCAAAGGGATTGATATTTCAAAGAAAAGTCATCATATTAGATGAACCTACTGCATCTTTTTCTGCATCAGAGATTGAACATTTATTAGGTCTTATTCGTACAATTAAAAGTAAAGGGATTGGTGTTATTTATATATCCCATCATTTAGATGAAGTGTTTAAGATTGCAGATAGAATTACCGTTATACGTGATGGTCAAAAAGTAAATACCTATAACTGTGATGATATTAATGAACAGATTCTTATAAAGGCTATGGTTGGCAGAGATGCTTCAACTTTCTATAAACGAGAAAATGTAGCTATTGGTGATGTGATTTATGAGGCAAGGAATATTACCGGTAACGGAGCTAAGAATATTTCATTGCAATTACACCAAGGTGAGATTTTAGGGATATCCGGAATGGTTGGTTCAGGTCGTTCTGAGTTAATGAATGTATTGTTTGGTGCAGTTAAAGTAGATTCGGGACAAATATTCATTAACGGAAAAGAAGTTAATCTTAAAAATCCTGCAGATGCAATTCGAAAGAAGATGTGCTTTATAACTGAAGATAGGCAACATACAGGTCTTTTTCTTTCCCATAGCATTGCCAGAAATACTATAGTTGCTAACCTAGTTAATTCAAAGAAAACGATTATGCTACCAAAGCAAGATGTTGCAATCGGCGAAAAATTCATGAAAATACTTAAAACAAAAGCGAAAGACGCACATGTTAAGGTAGTTAATCTTTCCGGGGGAAATCAACAAAAAGTAGTCTTAGCAAAATGGTTTAATACTGAAGGCGAAATATATATATTTGATGAACCAACACGTGGTATTGATGTTGGAGCTAAGCAAGAAATATATCAAGTTATGGTTAACCTTCTCAAACAAAATAAAGGAATTATTATGGTTTCCTCTGATATGCCGGAGATTATTGCAATGAGTGATAGGATTATTGTAATGAATGAAGGAGAGATTCGAGCAGTGCTCCAAAAAGAGGAAATCTCAGAAGAAAATATATTAACCGAATCTATTGGGAGTGTGAAAATATGAATTTTAGACAAACAACAGAGCCAGAAAGTAAAAAACAGAAGATATCAATATTCAGGCGATTTGAAAACTCGACTGTAATTACAGTTTTGATTAGCTTTATCATTGCGATTACGACGATTCAATTTACAACCGGTATGCTGACGGGTGATTTTTCAATTCCAACGTTTATTACACCTAATAATGTATTTAATATTCTTATGCAAATATCAGTTGCAGGTATTCTAGCCATTGGCATGACAGTCGTTATGGTATCAAGAGGTATTGACCTTTCCGTTGGCATGCTGGTTTCGCTGATAACAATATTAATGGCAAAAAGTGTGACAGATTGGGGATTAAGTTTACCTGTAACACTTCTGCTAGGATTAACTGTTAGTGTTTTACTGGAAACCATTCTCGGGTATATTATTTCTCGAACACATGTCGAGCCATTTATAATTACACTTGGCGGAATGATAATGTTCCAAGGTATAGCACTGCTTCTTTGTGGATCAAGAGAAGTGCGTTTAGCAAATGGCGAATTTGATTTTCTTAAGTTTAATATTATTGCAGGTGCAAAGTTTGATGGATTGAATCTTATAATACCTATTTACGTTATCATATTTGTAATTGTTGCTGCTATAATTTGGGCAATAATGAAGTTTACACGATATGGGAGATGGATATATTGTGTTGGGTCAAATCCGGAAGCTGCATATTTATCCGGTATTAATGTGAAAAATGTAAAAATGAGTGTCTATTCACTTAACGGTGTGATGGTATTTCTTGCAGCGGCGGCATTAAATTCAAGACTTGGTGTTGCACTTATTTCCGGTGGTACAGGACTTGAAATTGACGCCATTGCAGCTGTTGTTATTGGCGGCGTTGCAATGTCAGGTGGAAAAGGTAATGCATGGGGAGCATTCTTTGGCGCAATATTACTTGGTTGTATTGGTAATGCAATGAGTATGCTTAGATTACCAGGTGAATGGCAATACATAATTAAAGGATTAGTCATTATATTATCAATTATTGCCGGGACAATAACAAATTTCATATCAAAAAAAATAAAACATAAAGTACAAATCTCATAAACAATTATTGGTCATATCAATTTGATATTAGCGGCGAAATGCCGGTAATTATAAATGTATTAATTTAAGATATTCCAAGTTCATGATGGATGTCAATTCAAACAATTAAAAAAAGGAGGAAATGAAATGAAAAAGATTTTAGTTATTATTTTAAGCTTAGTATTAATCTCAACATTATTTGCAGGGTGTGGAGCATCAAACGAGGGCAAAGCAAAATCAATAACAGTAGGATATTTTAAAGCGGCAGCAGATGATTATTATAAAGCGGGCTGGGATGTATTTAATGCACTAGCTGTTAAAGAAGGCTGGGAAGTTAATGAAATCATGGGTGATGGAACTGATGCAAAAATGCTTGCCGCAATAGAAAATTTTATAACACAAAAAGTAGATGCTATTGTTTGTGTTCAAACAACTTCTGCAAGTGGTGCTGAAGTAGCGCAAAAAGCAAAAGAAGCCGGAATTCCATTTTTCTCCTTAACACATCAGCCTGATGCAAATGAAGGTTTTGAACCAACAGGTGCGTCATGTTACGATTGGATTAAAACAGGAATTTATGCTGGAGATTCAGCGCGAGAATACGGAGCTAAGAAAATCATCATGATTGAAGGAGTGCAAGGTCAAGGAACTGCAGCTGGCCAAACAATTGGTTTTTTACAATCATATGAAAAAGCAGGACAAGATGTTGAAGTTGTATTCACAGGTTACGGAAATTGGTTTGCACAAGGCGCACTAAAAGCTATGGATGAGGCACTTGCAGCAGTAGGTCCTGATGGATTTGATGGTGTATATGTACATAATGATGAAATGTTAGATGGCGTGTTACAAGCAATAGAGAATGCCGGTTTAGATTCAAGTAGCTACTGGATGGGATCTTCAAATGGTAAGGAAAAATCATGGAAATGGGTAGAAGATGGTCAAGTTACTATGGACGTAAATCAAACTGCTTCACTTGAAGCCGACTTAGTATTTCAAATGATACAAGCTGAATTTGCCGGTACAGAATATAAACATTACGTATATTCAATGCTTAAGCCTTTCACTAAAGGAAATATGGAAAATCTAGTACCTTATGGTTTAGAGGCGTATATGAAAGGTAGAGAAGCAGGTGAATTTACTTATGAATTAAAAGATCCTGTATTTGAAGAGTGGTCATTTAAATAACAGATAAATAATTGTTGTAGCTCATCAAACATCAATAAAATCAGAAAAGCACCTAAGGTTGTCAGGCGGCCTTAGGTGCAATTAACATCTATATACTTTTTACAGTGATAAACTGACTGAATTTAAAAATGAAATATTGAGGAGGAATTAAAGATGCAAAATAAAATTAATGTAGCCATCATAGGATTAGGCTTTGGTAAAGAATTTATACAAATATATCAACAACATCCTAATGTAGATAAAGTTGCAATATGTGCTAGAACTAAAGAAAAATTAGATAAAATTGGTGACCAATTTAATATTGCTGAAGATATGCGATTTACAAATTACGAGGATGTTTTAAAGTCTAAGGATATTGATGCAATTCATATTGTCACACCAATATTAGAACATGCTAAACAGTCTCTTGAAGCATTAAATGCAGGTAAACATACAGCATGTACAGTGCCGATGGCGACATCAGTTGAAGAGTGTAAGGCGATAGTTGAAGCGAAAAACAAAATGAATAAGGTATATATGATGATGGAAACAGTTATATATTCGAGAGAGTTCTTATATGTTAAGAATCTCGTTGAAACCGGAAAAATCGGTAGAATTCAATTTGCAAGAGGCTCTCATATACAAGATATGGGACTTGAAGGTTGGCCAGAGTATTGGTTAGGTTTTCCACCTATGCACTATGGTACTCATGCTATCGCTCCATTATTAACTATTAATAAGTCTAAAGCTGAATCCGTTGTATGCCATGGATCTGGTTCGATAAGTGAGGACAAAGCTATTAAATATGGTTCTCCTTTTGCTGTTGAAACAGCAACTATAAAACTTAAAGACTCAAATGTAGTAGTTGAGGCTACACGAGCATTATATGAAACCGTTAGACAATATAGAGAAAGTTTTGACGTATATGGTGATCAATCATCATTTGAGTGGGAACAAATTGCAGATGAAGGCCATATAATGTATGATGGAGGAGAGGATTCGAGAAGGATTCATGTACCTGATACGGATAGTTTATTACCCGTTGAAATTGCTTCTTTTACTAAAAAAGAGCAAATTGATGATAAAAACCATGTTTCATTCATTCAAGGTGCAGGTCATGGTGGTTCTCATCCCCATCTTGTAAATGAATTCGTGAATGCCATAGTTGAAAAAAGAGATTCAGCTGTTGATGCGGTTGTTTCTGCAAATATTACATGTACCGGAATTTGTGCACATGAGTCAGCATTAAAGTCAGGTGAGAGAGTAATGATTCCTGATTTTAGCGAAATATAAGCAATAAAGGAGGTAATTGTTAATGAAAATAGGAGCAAATACTTGGATATGGGCTTCACCTTTTAGTAATGAAACATTTGATTTAATACCTAAGGTGAAGGAAATGGGATTTGATACAATTGAGATTGCAGTTGAAAATTTAAATAACATAGATTTACCTAAGCTAAATAGTTTATTAAAAGAAAACGAACTTTCGATTATATTATGTGGTGCATTTGGCCTGACACGAGATATATCTAATATGGATGAAAATATTAGAAATATAGGAAAAGCTTATATTATTGACTGTATAAAAATGGCTGAGGCCTTAGATTGTAAATTGTTTTCCGGTCCAATTTATTCAGCAGTAGGAAAAACGAGAATGGTATCTAGTGAGCAAAAAAAACAAGAATGGGCATGGTGTGTTGAAAATCTAAAAGAAATTAGTCCTATTGCACAAGCTGCAGGCGTTACAATAGGAATAGAACCTTTGAATAGGTTTGAAACGGATATGATTAATCTTGTTGATCAAGCCTTAGATTTAATACAAGATGTAGGAAGTGATGTGTATAAAGTTCATATTGACATGTTTCACAGTAACATAGAAGAGAAAAGTATTCCAGATACTATAAGGAAACTTGGTAATCAACTTTGCCATCTTCATGCCTGTGAAAATGACAGAGGAGCGCCTGGATCCGGTCATCAAGATTGGATTGGAGTCCGAGATGCGTTAAATGAAATAGGTTATAAAGGGTCGGCAGTTATTGAATCTTTCATTCCTGGTGTGGAAGAAATTGCAAAAGCTGCTTCCATATGGAGACCACTAGCAAAAAGTCAAGATGATCTTGCAAAAGAAGGTCTGGATTTTTTAAGAAATCTTTTTAAGGATCAGTAAGTGATTGATGGAGGTATTGGTAATGAGAAAAAAACTTAGATATGGAATGGTAGGCGGAAGTTTAACATCTTTTGTCGGAGGTGTTCACAGACAAGCTATTAGTTTAGAGGCAAAAGCGGATTTAGTAGCAGGGTGTTTCAGTACAAATGAAGAAGCCAATAAAGAATGTGCACAGTTTTATAGAGTTGATGAAGAGAGAAATTATGAAGATTTTTATGAAATGGCTAAGAAGGAAAGTGAAAGAGAAGATAAAATAGATTTTGTTTCTATAGTTACACCTAATTTTCTACACTATGAAATTGTAAAAACCTTTATTAAAGAAGGCATTAATATTATGTGTGAAAAACCTTTATGCTTTAGTGTTGAGGAAGCGTTAGAACTTGAAAAATTAGCTAAGGAAAGCGGTGTTTTATTTGCAGTAACTTATACCTATTCTGGCTATGCCATGGTTAAACAAGCTAAAAAGTTAATAACGGATGGTATTATTGGTGATGTTATCAACGTAAATGCAGAATATTTACAAGAATGGTTAATTGATGATATTGGAGCGGGTGATGAAAGTACAACGAAGCTGTCTATCTGGAGAAAAGACCCGAAATACAGTGGTATTTCCAATTGTGTAGGAGATATAGGAACACATATTGAGAATACAGTGGCTTATATAACCGGCTTAAAGCTCAAAAAGGTGGCTGCAGTACTTGACTCATACGGTCAAGAACTAGATTTAAATGCAAATATTCTCGTTGAGTATGAAAATGGAGCACATGGAGTATATGCAAGTTCGCAGGTTTGTGTTGGACATGCAAATGGTCTTGTTGTTCGAATATTTGGAACAAAAGGTGCAATTGAATGGCATCAAGAAGAAGCTGATCATTTATACGTAACTAAAAAAGGTTTCGGAACACAATTGTATAATCGTGGCATGGGGTACATAACAGGTAGAGCAGCAGAACTTAATCGGATTCCACCTGGACATCCTGAAGGTTTATATGTTGCGTTTGGAAATATTTATAAAACTTATATCAATGCATTGCTAAAAAAAGTGAATGGTGAGATTCTCACTGAGTCGGATTTGGATTTTCCATCAGTGTCGGAAGGTGTCGATGGTGTCAAGTTTATTCACAGTGTTGTAAACAGCAATAGTAATAATTCAACTTGGACAGAAATTTAGTTGTGAAAAAAAGGAGAGCGAGTTATGAGTAGACCGGTAACATTATTTACAGGACAATGGGCTGATTTAGGCCTTGAGGATATGTGTAAGCTAGCTAAAGATATGGGTTATGAGGGACTTGAAATTGCAACTTGGGGACAAATCAATGTAAGAAAAGCAGCAACAGACGAAGTTTATGTAGAAGAAATAAAGCAAGTGTTAGATAAATACGGACTTTCATGTGATGCACTTGGTGCCCATCTTACAGGTCAGTGTGTTGGTGATTTATACGATCCGAGACTCGATGGATTTGTACCAAGTGAAATGGTAGGAGATCCTAAAAAAATTCGCTTATGGGCGATTGAAGAAATGAAGGAAACTGCAAGAGCTGCAAAAGCGTTAGGTTGTTCCGTTGTAACTGGATTTATGGGTTCAGCGGTATGGAAATATTGGTATTCTTTTCCCCAAACAACTGAGAAAATGATTCAGGATGCCTTTGATGAACAAGTGACTTTGTGGGGACCAGTATTTGATGTATTTGATGAATGTGGAGTTAAATTTGCTCTAGAGGTTCATCCGACTGAAATTGCCTTTGACTATTACACAACGAAAAGATTACTGGAGACTTTTGAGTATAGAAAGACTCTTGGTATTAACTTTGATCCTAGTCATTTGATATGGCAAGGAATGAGTCCTACAGTTTTTTTGCAGGATTTTATTGACAGAGTCTATCATGTTCATATGAAGGATACTCGCATGAATTTAGACGGACGAACAGGTATTCTTGGATCCCATTTACCTTTTGGAGATATGCGACGTGGTTGGAATTTCGTATCGTTAGGTCATGGTGATGTAGATTTTGATAAAATTATACGCATATTAAATGAAGCTAATTATAATGGACCATTATCCGTAGAATGGGAAGATAGTGGCATGGATAGGATATATGGAGCAACTGAAGCGTGCGCATTTGTTAAGACGATTAATTTTAGTCCTTCCACATTTGCATTTGATAATGCTTTGAAAAATGATTGAATAATCATTATCTCATCATCTATTTGAAAGTAATCATCTGCTCTAAAAAGTATTACAATAACATATGTAGCCAAGGCTACAGAATAAATGGGCATTTGATGTTATGATGACTTCAGTGGTTAGCCGGAGACATTTGAAAGACTTAACGATGGAGTAAGATTTCGGTATAACACTTTAGGTGAATTATAAACAATCAATCAATTAGAGAAGAATATATGGAGGATTATTAAATGTCAAATTTTTGTTATCAATGTCAAGAAGCTGCTGGCGGTGTAGGCTGTTCAAAAATAGGTGTATGTGGTAAAACACCAGAAGTTTCAAACTTACAGGACCTACTTATTTATTCGGTTAAAGGTATTGCGGATATCGTTGTTAAAGGGAAATTGGATGTTGAAAGCCTTGGCGATATAAATGAAACCGTATTGGATAGTATTTTTAAAACAATTACAAATGCGAACTTCGATCCAGAATCGATTAAAGCGCAAATTAAGAAAAATCTTGAGATTCGCGATCGTTTAGCAGAAAATATTAATGTGGAATTACATGATGCAGCTACGTTTATAGTTAATACAGATGCTGAACTTGAAGCTAAGGCAGATGCAGTTGGTGTGCTTGCGACTGAAAATGAAGATGTTCGTTCATTGCGTGAATTGATTACTTATGGAGTTAAAGGATATGCAGCATATGTGCATCATGCATTGAATCTTGGTAAAGAAGACTTCGATTTATATAAATTTGTTTATGAAGCAATGGCAGCTACGCTTGATGATACATTGACTGCGGATGAACTAGTAGCACTTACAATTAAAACAGGTGAATATGGTGTTAAAGCTATGGCAATACTTGACGAAGCCAATACAAGTTCATTTGGTAACCCAGAGCTTACAACTGTTAACATCGGAGTAAGAAACAATCCAGCAATCCTAATATCAGGTCATGACTTGAATGATATGGAAATGTTGCTTGAACAGACTAAAGGAACGGGTGTTGATGTTTATACACATTCGGAAATGTTGCCGGCAAACTATTATCCTAAGTTTAAAGAATATGACAACTTAGTTGGAAACTATGGTAATGCTTGGTGGAAACAAAAAGAAGAATTCGCATCGTTCAATGGACCTATACTATTCACAACAAACTGTATAGTACCTCCAACCGATGGAACAGAAGTCAGAATCTTTACTTCAGGATCAGCTGGATACCCAGGATCTAAACATATTGATGCTGATGAAGCCGGACAAAAAGACTTCTCAGAAATCATTGCAATGGCAAAAACATTAGAATCACCAACTGAAATAGAAACAGGTTCAATCGTTGGTGGATTTGCACATGAACAAGTATTCGCTTTAGCTGATAAAGTGGTTGATGCAGTTAAATCAGGGGCTATTAAGAAATTCTTCGTAATGGCAGGCTGTGATGGTCGAATGAAAAGCCGTGACTACTACACTGAATTCGCAAATGAGTTGCCAAAAGATACAGTTATCTTAACAGCAGGATGTGCTAAATTCCGTTATAACAAATTACCGCTTGGAGATATTGGTGGAATTCCTAGAGTTCTTGATGCCGGACAATGTAATGATTCATATTCATTAGCACTTATTGCTCTTAAGTTAAAAGAAGTATTTGAACTTAATGACATTAATGAATTGCCAATCGCTTACAATATTGCATGGTATGAGCAAAAAGCTGTTATCGTATTATTGGCGTTATTATCATTAGGCGTTAAAAATATCCACTTAGGACCAACATTGCCTGCATTCCTTTCACCAAATGTTGCTGACGTATTAGTTAAGACCTTTGGTATTGCTGGAATAGGTAGCGTTGAAGACGATATCGCAATGTTCATGGCATAAGAGTTAATGTTTCGGTTGAGAAGTAACCTTAAGACAACCGAAAAGTAACCTTAAGACAACCGAAAAGTAATAAGAGGCTACTTACTTAGTAGATAATATAATAATTAAGGACCTGTTGTACTGAGTGATGAAATGCTCCCTTTAAGGTAGACAAGTGAAATAGTAAAACTTGTTTATATAGAAGGGAGCATTTTCTATGTCATTTAAACACAAGTTTTCATATGAAGAAAAAATGAAGATTGTACATCAGGAAAGTGATTTTGATTGCTTGATAGATATAATTACTATATAATGATGTATGTAATAAAATAAAAAGAAAGTACTATACAATAAAATGTATAGTCTAGCGAATTGAGGTTATTATGCAATATTTAATTGATGAAGATGCTTATAAAAAACGAGTGTCTAAGCTAACAAATGTATTCCCGTTTAAGTTAATGATTGTGTTATTTGTGATTGTATATATTTATCATTCTATTATGTTTACAATAGGTGTAGAGGAAAATGCATACATTAGTTTAGGAATTTTTTCAGGCACATTTTTTCATTCAACATTGATAACTGCTGTTTTTTATGTGATAAAAAGCAGATTTTTATCAAGTACATTCGAATTGAAACCAGAGCAATATGTAACAGAAGAAGTTGGTGGTTATTTACCATGTGTCTTAGATGTCATGCCTCATAAACACCAATATGGTGCCATTGTAGTTGTTAACGATGAGCTGAAGTTTTACGCAAAAAAAGCAGATGGGGTGTCCGAATATTGCAATTGGGGACCGGTTAACGAAATAGAATTTCATGAAGTTGATGAAAAGCATAACTTGTTATTGAATATATTGTTTGGACTTAAGGCATCTATATTAATCAAAAGCCCTAAGCTGCAACAGAAGATTCTATTTCCAATGCCTTCAGAAACAGTTAAAGAACTTAAAAATTTCGTGAGCAAAGCAAAATTGGTAGTACATAAGGACTAAAAACGCATCAATACATATATAATTCATCTTCCCTATGATATGATAAGGTGTGAGTCAAAGAGACTGTATAATTGCTTTTAGGAGGTATGCTATGAGTGGATTAACCGAAAGATCGAACAACCAAATCAAAGAACAAATATTGGGATGTGGTTCATTTGTTTGGGATATAAAGAATAAGGACACACTTGAATGGTCTGACCAAATGTATAGCTTGATAGGTATAGATAGAGAAGAAACTATTACGATAGATAGACTAAAGTCATTTATCTTAGAAGAGGATTATAATGAAGTTTATGAAAACTTGAAATATAATCTTATCAATTCTAATGTCCAAGTGGATTTGATTCATAGGATTGTAACGACGAATGGACGAGTTAAAAAAGTCAATGAGCGTCTTAGGTGCAGTTACGATGAAAATGATCAACTTATTAAAGTTATCGGCGTTTGTTTGGATTTGAGTTATAATAACATGCGTGATTATTCAACGAGACTTAATAATGAAAAGTTTTATCGTCTATTTGGAGATGCTCCTATTGGTGTCAGTCTTCTTCGTACCGATGGGACTTGTTTTTTGTGTAATGATAGTTTCATTGAAAGTGTTTTTTATAAAGAATATGAACTTAAAGACTTGCCTTTTTACTCATTAATCGATGATGAAGATCAACGTTCCTTTATCAGTCTTTATAATTCAATGATAGATAATAGAATTCCATCATTTAGAAATGAATTTCGTATTGTTAATAAAGATGGTGCAAAGGTTTGGCATGATATTACGGTTTCTTCAGTTAAAGATATTTATGATAATGTGAAATATTTGATTGCTATGACACAACCTTGTCAGAGAAACATGAAAGAAGGGCCAAGAAAAGGCCTAATTAATTCAATAAGGGAAGAAATCAATGATTTGTCATTACGTGATTCTTTATCTGGCTTATACAATAGACAATATGTTCTTCGTCGTTTGCGTGAATTAATATTGGTCTTCTACGAAAAACATTTAACCTTTTCTGCATTATTAATTGATGTTGATCGTATTAAGAATATTAATGATACGTACGGTCATGCATGTGGTGATAAAATCATTCATGATTTATCCGAGATATTCAAATCATTAACAAGAGAATCTGACATATGTGCAAGATGGGGTGGAGAAGAATTCATTATACTTTTCCCGGAAATGGATGTTGAAACAGCAACTTCTTTAGCTGAAAGAGTAAGAACAGAAGTGAAGAACACAATAATGATGTGGGAAGGTAAAGAAATAAAAGTAACCATATCAGTAAGTGTTACGTCTTATACAACAGATGACACTTTGAAAACCTTTATATCAAAAGTGGATGACGCACTATATAGAGACAAACATGATAAACGCGACTATGTTCGTCGGATCTAGCTTAGCGTAACTATTTCATCAAATAGCAAAAACCAAAGATAATATTACCACTGAAAATTCCAATAGAGACAAACACTGCCTTATAAGGTGGATACAGAAAACTGTGTACATTTTATAAGGTAGTTTTATGTATATAGCTATAGGCTAATATTCTATTGTTTTTTTTTCGGTCATATGATATACTCCATCTAATGACAAGACAGGTGATAGCATAAGCATATGCTCGTGTGTGTCTTGTACTAAAGCTTGAATAGATTCAGGAGGCAATATGAACATTAAAGAACAAATTCTAAAACTTAAAAAAGAAAAGAATGCAATTATATTAGCTCATTTCTATCAAATTCCAGAGATTCAGGATGTAGCTGACTTTGTTGGAGATTCTTTAGCACTGGCAAAAGTTGGAGCTATGGCCAGCGAAGATTTGATTATTGTGTGTGGTGTTAGGTTTATGGCGGAAACGGCTAAAATTCTGTCAAAAGATAAGAAAGTTTTAATACCTCGAATGGATGCGGGTTGTCCAATGGCTGATATGGTGGAATATGAAGATTTACTTGAGTATAAGAAGAATAATCCGGAACGTTATATTGTATCCTATGTGAATACAACTGCGAAAGTGAAAACGTTAACGGATATATGTGTAACATCATCAAATGCAATGTCAATAATGAATCAAATAGAAGCGGATCAGATATTATTCTTACCGGATAAAAATCTTGGAAGTTATATTAAGAAACAAGTACAAGATAAAGATATTGAATTATGGCCAGGGTTTTGCTTAACGCATCACCGTTTACAAAAAGAGACAGTGTTAACGATGAAAAAGAGACATCCAAAGGCATTGGTTTTAGCACACCCGGAATGTAATGAAGAGGTGCTGACAA
>Ga0314774_1000637_pt1 | contig 26285 bp, 25 predicted proteins | sample MetaGCBIA2018_FD_204515 | JGI IMG/M metagenome (GOLD analysis project Ga0314774, IMG submission 204515) | Cryopeg brine microbial communities from Beaufort Sea near Barrow, Alaska, United States - CBIA 2018 | ecosystem: Environmental > Aquatic > Marine > Coastal | place: USA: Alaska | collected...
TACAGAGTCACATCCGATATGCCTTCCTCTGCCGCCACCTGCACCACACTGCGGTTCTGCGGAGGTAATAACTTCTTCAACACGGCCGCTTTACGTTCCTCGGAATAACGTGGCATGACTGCTCTCATACCGCCCAATCTGACATGAATTTAGGCGAAATCGCCAGCTGGACAACTAGGCTGGCAGAGGGGGATATGGTCAGTCAATGATTTGGTCTCGCCAGGTTGGGGTGGCGAGAGAAGGCTTGAGCAAGAAAGTTCTCGAGCTGTTCGAAATGCCTGTCCCTCCACTGGAAGAACAAAACCGCATCGTCCAAAAAGTCGATGAACTCATGGCTCTCTCTGATCAACTTAAAGAACGCCTGAACCAGGCCAGCGAAACCCGCTGCCAACTGGCCAATACAGTTGTGGAGGCAGCTCTTGGTTAACTGTTTATACTGCTTAAGAGTAGATACTGGAATAGCTTGCGCTGTCCTTATAACTACTCGGAACTTCCCTTTTTGGAAACAAACTCTATAATTCCCTCAAAGGGAACTTTCTAGCTTATGAAAATTTTAGGAAGAGAAAACATTTACGATTTTATTCGTAAGCACGCTTCATCCAAAAAACCGCTGGAAGCATGGGTTAATGAAGCTGAGGGGGCGGCCTGGCAGACCCCACAAGACATCAAGAACCGCTATCGCAGTGCAGATTTTCTCGCCGGCAATCGGGCCATTTTCAATATCAAAGGCAATGATTACCGACTCGTCGTTAAAATCCGCTATCAGAACGGCATTGTGGTGGTGGAGTGGGTGGGCACTCACGCTGAATACGATAAAAAGCGATTTTAAGGAATAGACATCATGGATCACATCAAAATTATCAAAACTCCGGAAGAACATGAGCAGGCTATGGCCCGTGTCATGGGTCTCATGGATGCTGATCCTCAGCCGGGCAGTCAAGACGCTGATGAGCTGGATTTACTGGCACTGTTAATAGAACGCTATGAGCGGAAGCAATTCCCGGTTGATGTGCCGGGCCCTCTGGACGCCATCCGTTTCCGTATGGATCAGCAGGGCCTCAAGAAGAAAGATCTGATTCCTTACATTGGCTCCGCATCCAAGGTCACCGAGGTACTGAACGGCACACGCAACCTGAGCCTCAACATGATTCGTCGACTCACTGACGGCCTTGGAATCCCAGCCGGCGTACTCATTCGGGATATGTCACAGGAAACCGCAAACAGCCAGGATATCGACTGGCAGGCATTCCCTCTGAGCGTGATGCGAAAAAGAGGGTATTTCGAGGGGTTCAACGGCTCGCTCCAGGAATTGAGAGAGTATGCCTCCGAGTGGGTAAGCAAGTTATTGAAGGGTATTCCGGGCGGCTTTGAGCTCAAACCAGCGATGCTCCGTACCACCGCGCATTTGCGTTCTAACGACAAAGTAACAGACCCATACGCACTGTGGGCCTGGCAGGCTCGTGTACTGCACAAAGCTCAGGAGCAGAGATTACCCATCGCCTACAAAAAAGGGACTGTTAACCTGGCATGGCTGAAAACTCTTGCTCAACTGTCCTGGTCGGAAAAAGGATCGCAGCTTGCAATTGAATACTTGAACAAAACGGGCATTCATCTTGTTATAGAACCTCACCTGCCAAAAACCTATCTTGACGGGGCGGTATGTATTGCAGCGAACGGCAATCCAGTAATTGCCATGACGCTCAGACACGACAGGCTCGACAATTTCTGGTTCACGCTCATGCACGAACTTTCACATGTTGCTCTACATCTGGATGGAACAGAGACTTGGTTTATAGATGACCTCAAAGCGAGGAGTAACGACGAAAAGGAAGACGAAGCTGACGCACTGGCTCAGAGTGCACTAATGCCTTCCCAAATATGGGAAAGCCAAAAGCCAACAGACCCGGGCAGCATTCGAACTCTTGCCCGAGACCTCAACATCTCGCCTTGCATTATTGCAGGCAGATTGCGTCATGAATCCGGCAACCACATGCTTTTTGGGACGCTATTCAGAGAAAAAATCAGCTTCTGATATGAGCTCTTCGTAGGCTGGCTACTAGGCGGGTGAAGTCGATTTCCCGCAATACCCAATGGCAGCGCCGGCTTGAAAAACAGCTGGAACTATTTCCAGTTCAGCATTGATCGAAGAAGTTGGTACTAAGCGGTATGGGAATTAGAGAAGATTGAAAAGATTGGTGTAGGCAGGAAATAAAAACCCCAGCGTAGATTGCGATTGTCAGCAACCAAGAGGCCAGGGTCGTATTAAGGATTATATGAACAACTCAGGCTTGCAGCCTCAGGGGACTACTCGGCATCATCAACCCATTATGGTGAATGATTTGTGTCAGTACATAAACAAGTGGTCGGGCGGGCGTGCCGTTGGAGCGGAACACTTCTCCGGTTAAATCAGCACCGCCTGAAAGCATACGATTTAACATAGTGAGATGGCCCCTGGGCACATATCCCAGCTTACATCCCTTGCTTTCCATCCGAATTGCACTCGAGTCCACCGGGTTATTCGGCTCAGGAACGAATTGAACTTCATCGCCAGCTTGCAGCTCCGAAACTTCAAGTTCGGCCTCATGTCGGAATCCCGCGACTTCAATCAACACCTCAAAAGCCGCCGGTGGCTCATCGAAGGGGTGCACAAGCTCAAAATCGTCGTCCGGCAACTTGGCGCCACTATAGCCCAACAAAGCAAATTCACTAATGTCCGCGTCAGCCGGAATGGCCCGAAGCTCAAGATAACGGCTAAAATCTCGCCTGGTGCGCGGCGGCAGGCGGCGCGTGAACGCTTCCATCACTTGATGACGGTGCTCTACCTGCTTCAGCGGAAAGGCCGGATAACCTTGGAATCCTACCTCTTTGGCGCGAGCCATCTCAGTTCCAACACTGTACTGGAGCACCACATGGCCACCCTGCTTTACCAATTGCCCCACACGATACCGGGAGCGCTTTTGGCTCTCTCGTGCCTGCCAAAAAAGCAGCAGTCGTTGTGGTTCAACCAGATGTTCAATCAAGCGGGTCATGTCAGTTCTCCAGGGCCTGCAGTAGGCGCTCTCTCCTTCGCAGTGTAAGAAAAGCAACGAACTCAGCGCGCTGCTGAGTAAATGGATGAGGAAGGTCAAAGCACGTTAAGTTATGCAGCATTGCCACCAACTCATCCTCGCACACTCCCACGAGCCGTTCTATTAGTATTGCCCTAATCTCAGGGAAATGCTCACAATACCGAACAATTCCTTGAATTGACGGTAAACGCCGTTCGTCACCCAACGACCAGCGCATCTGATGCTCCCCTCTTCGTAGATAGGCGTTAAACTCGTTCGGATCACGCACCATGCGTTGCATTTTCTCGGGTTGTAACTCATGGCCGAGACTGGTTCCGTTGTCAAAATATGGTGCAAACCTCGCGGTAGGGCTGTCTTCTGTCCAAATCAGACCCCAGTTCTCTTGATGCCTGTCGGTATTACCAATTAAGGCGTCAAAACAAAGACCTAGCCCCCAGTAAAGTCGCCAATCATGAGAGAGCCATCCGCCTCGCTCCAGTACACGGCTTAACGTAATGATAGTGGATAGATTGTGTCGCTTGCCTTTCTCCCGATCGTAGTCAGGAATGCGGCGTTGCATGTAGTCTCCGCCTGGGAAAAAACGCTCATCGTTTTCGTCGTTGTATCCTAAAAACCATTCGTTTACGGTTCCCGGCTCATCACTGAGCGAATCAATTGCCACAAAAACAGGAGGTAAAGTCAGACCCATCAATCGACCAACACGAAAAGCGATGACCTCGGCCCAATACTGATCAGGATGTCTCGGTTGATTTGGATTCTTGGCGCTTTTTATCGCCTCTTTGAAGAGGTAACGATGCCCGGCCAGGCAGAAGTCGAATGGGGCAGGGCCTGGAGAAACGCGCAACGACTTGTCGCGAGCACCAACCGGAAAAACTTCATAGTCCTGGTGGATATCCCAGCCCGCAATATCAATCACCTGCCCGGGCTCTTGCCAAACTTCCCTTCTATCAATCATCTTTATCTGGCCCGCACAAAACAAAAAACCCCGCACCAGCTTTACCGCAGTGCGGATCCACCGATTGAGGCCGTATTACATTAACATTAACTGTGAGCGCAAGCTTTCTCAATAATCTTTGGCGCCCACAAAGCAATACCCCCCCCCGCGTAAGCTCCAATCGGGACCAAGAGGCAGAGGTCGTGTTAGCGGCAAGATAATGGACTGAGCGCCCAACAATCAAGCGCCAACACTAAGCAATGGCTGGTGGAGCATATGATACGACTGGAGCAGGCCCTTAGCGGCCCGCTGGAGAAGATTAAGCAGGAGTTGAAAACCACAGACCTGAGCAAAGAGCCGGTTCAGGATGCTGAATAAAGCCGGAATCTCTGGTAGCTTTGGATTTCGCGAGCAATATGCGCCGCCAAAAGGAACTCTAGACAAGGAAATGTCATGACTGAACAACAAATACGGATTTTTACATCGAACGATGGCCAGGCCCAGCTTGAAGTGGCGCTGCAACAGGAGACTGTTTGGCTTTACCAAAGCCAGATGGCTGCATTGTTCGACACCTCAACGGATAACGTCGGTTTGCACCTGAAGAATATCTATCAAGAGGGTGAACTGAAGGAAAATCCAACTACCAAGGATTTCTCGGTAGTTCGGCAGGAAGGCAAAAGACAGGTTCGCCGAAGCATCACGCATTACAACCTGGATGCCATTATATCCGTTGGCTACAGAGTCAGCTCACAGCGCGCAACCCAGTTTCGCCAATGGGCCACCCAAGTCCTCAAAGACCACCTGGTTCAAGGCTACACCCTCAACCAGCGCCGGCTCACGGAACGCGGCATAGAGTTCGAGCAGGCCGTTAATCTACTGAGCCGCACCCTGACTCATCAAGGATTAATTTACACCGAAGGCGAAGCCGTTGCCCGAGTCATCAGTGACTACGCCCGTTCGTGGAGCCTGTTGCAGGGCTACGACGAACAGCGGTTGGCCGAAGTGGGTATCAAGCAACTTGATATGCAGCCATTGGAGCTGGACGAAGCACTGACGGCCATTGGCCAGCTGAAGCGAACCTTGATTGCCAAGGGCGAAGCCACCGAACTGTTCGGCCAGCTCCGCGGGAATGGCCTTACATCAGCCCTTGCTACGATAGAACAGGGCTTCGGTGATGAACTCTTCTACCCGAACATCGCCACCCGTGCCGCTCACCTGCTTTACTTCGTGATTAAGAACCACCCGCTGGCCGACGGCAACAAGCGCTGCGGCTCTTTTTTGTTTTTGTGGTATCTGCGCCGCAACGCGTCCTTGCTGGCAAAGCCGGTAGAACAACTTATCAATGACAATACCCTAGTGGCATTGGCCCTTCTGATCGCTGAGAGCCTGCCGGATCAGAAAACCCTGATGATCCGGCTGATTGAGCATTTCATTCTGCTTAAGGAGCCCGCCGGGGAATAGGACTGAGATATGACTGAAGATCAGCTGGAACAACAATGCCTGGCACGATCAGGCGTTTCTCGTGGACTTCGTTAAACAGGAACCCGTGCACAGAGACGACCGGGACACATTGCGCCAGCTGCTGGCTGAACGTGAATTCGCCGGAATCATCTTCACCACAGCACAAAAGTTCGCCTTACTGAATAACGAAAACTTCATAATAAACCGGCCAATCATCCGGCCAAAATCACTTCGCATCATGCCAAGAAAAAATAATAAAGATGATCTAAAATAAACAGATAGCAGTGCTTATCTTATAAATACAGTGGTTATAAAACCGGCCAAACCATGACATCGAAACTTGCCATGACTCCCCTTTCCCCCCAAGAATCCGCGCTTCAACAGCATGGGATTTTTGACCTGGTGACTCAATTGGATCGCCAAGCAGCAAAGCTGACGGGGATGATACCGACCCAAAGTGCCGATACAATCCGTTGCCACATGGCAGTCATCAACTTCTATTATTCCAACCTTATCGAAGGAAAACGAACACTTCACCATGAAATTCGGGAGGCTCAGTGCGGGCACTACAGCGACGATCCAGTTAAACGTGATCATCAAATAGAGTCGGTCGCGCACATTAGGGTTCAGAAATGGATTCAAGGCCAGGAACTGACACTGAAAACAGTTTGTTCTACGGCGTTTATTCTCACACTTCACCGTCGGTTTTATGAGGGGCTTCCAGAGTCCTTGCGACAGCTACGCGATGAAAACGAAATCGTTGCAATGGTTGAGCCTGGACAATGGCGGCAACAGAATGTGAAAGTCGGGCGGCATGTTCCTCCTGATGCCAAAGGTCTGGCGAGTTTGATGGAGGGGTTTTGTGATGAATACCGATCTGCCCGCTATCCAGGCTACAGCCGGCTGATCGGCCTTGCTTGTGCTCACCATCGATTTTTATGGATTCATCCGTTTATGGACGGGAATGGTCGAGTCGTTCGGTTATGGACCGACGCCCTCTTTCGGGCGGAAGGTTTGGAGAGCTACGGCATCTGGTCCCTCAGCCGAGGGCTGGCTCGCCAGTCTTCAGATTACAAAGCAGCTCTGGCACAAGCAGACTATCCAATGCAGGGCACGAATGATGGTCGCGTTCCTGGAATGACCCGGAAGTACAGACCGATTACAGTTCTATTGCTTTACAATGCGTTCCTAGCAGGATCTCTGGAACGGGCTGATGCCATCGATCTAACGGGGATGCCGAAACGTAGTGCTATACGATTACTTGCGCAATTAAAAAAGGAAGGCCTGCTCAGCGAAACCAGCAGTCGATCACCTCTAAAATGGGATATCCCGGAGTATGCAGAGCCGTTTTATTTCCCGCAGCTTGCACCAGGTGCCTAGCATTCGCCACGCTTACTGAGGAACACTGCATAATCAAGCGCCAACACTGAGCACGCGATTGTCTATTTTTTAAAAACTACACTTTGAGGTTTTCATGTTTTCTGGATTGAGCTCTGTTTTCCGACCAGTGATGCGCCTGAGTCTTGTTTCTCAAATTGCCATCGGCATTGTTGCCGGTGTGCTGCTGGTTATTATATCGCCAGAGGCTGCCGGCTCTGTTGCGCTTCTTGGTCAGTTGTTCGTCTCGGCATTAAAAGCCGTGGCGCCGGTGTTGGTTTTTGTGCTGGTGGCTGCAGCCATTTCAGGACACAAACAGGGCCAGCCCACCCATATCCGCGGGGTGTTGATTCTTTATATAACAGGAACGCTTGCAGCAGCCGTGGTAGCAGTGGTGGCCACTTTTCTGATGCCCACAGAGTTGACGCTGGACCTAACGGGCGTAACTGGAAATCCGCCTTCGGGTGTTGGCGAAATTCTGACAAATTTATTACTAAGCGCTGTCGCCAATCCTGTCACAGCATTGATGGAGGCCAACTTCATCGCCATTCTGGCATGGGCGATTGGCCTTGGCTTTATGTTGCGTAACGCCAGCGAGGCAACGCGCCAAGGTCTTAACGACCTTTCTGACGCTGTCTCCGGAATCGTTCGTGGCGTTATCCGCTTTGCGCCTCTGGGCATTTTTGGGCTTGTTGCCACTACGCTGGCGGATGCAGGTCTGGCTGCTTTGTTGGAGTATGGCCAGCTGCTTGGGGTTATTGTCGGCTGCATGGTGTTTGTGGCGCTGGTGACGAATCCGTTACTGGTGTTCTGGCAGATTCGCAGCAACCCTTACCCACTGGTGTTCGAGTGCTTGCGTGGCAGCGCCATCACCGCTTTTTTTACTCGCAGCTCGGCAGCCAACATACCTGTTAATCTTGCGCTGTGTGAGCGCATGAAACTGGATGAAGACACTTATTCGATTTCTATCCCGCTGGGCGCAACCATCAACATGGCCGGTGCCGCCATCACCATTTCGGTGATCACTCTGGCGACGGCGAACACGCTTGGCATCCCCGTTGATTTTCCCACCGCGCTGATTCTTTGCGTCGTCTCAGCCCTGGCGGCTTGCGGTGTTTCCGGAGTCGCCGGCGGCTCGTTGCTTTTAATTCCTCTGGCAACCAGTCTTTTTGGAGTGCCCATTGAAGTTGCCATGCAGGTGGTCGCTATTGGCTTCGTAATCAGCGTGGTGCAAGATTCCACCGAAACAGCCCTTAACTCTTCTACTGACGTGCTATTCACCGCGGCAGCCTGTCGACGGGCGGAAGCCCGGCAAGAAGGGTGAGATTTGAATATTGAAGGTTGGGCGGCATAGCAAATCAGGATGCACGACATGCTAGCAGAGTCTAATAACCTCATTTTTGTGGGTATGCCCGGCAGCGGTAAAAGCACGGTGGGTGTGCTGGTTGCCAAAAAACTCGGACTGGGTTTTATTGACACCGATTTGTTGATACAGCAAGAAACCGGACGTACGCTTCAGCAGATCGTTGACCAGGATGGATACGTTGCCTTGCGAAAGGTAGAGGAGCAGGTGCTATTGAACTTGAATGTGCAACAGCACGTCATCAGCACCGGTGGCAGCGCCGTCTATAGTGACGCAGCCATGAGGCACCTCAAGGTGACAAGCACTGTTATCTTCCTCGATATTTCTCTGGATACGGTTTTCGCGCGGATTGGTGACTACAGTTTGCGGGGTATTTCAAAAAGGCCTGATCAATCGCTTTTGGAGCTTTTTGAGGAGCGATCCGCCTTGTATTCCCGCTATGCCGACCTGACGATTCGGGGCGACGCCCTAAGTCACGATCAGGTTTGCGACGCTTTGATAGACGGCCTGGGCAGTATCAAAAACGAGGCGCGCCCATGCAGCTAAGTTACTGGTGTCACGGCACCATGTCATCTGGATCAACTAACCCAAGTTCGAGCCCGACGGTGTAAAAACTGGTGACCGAAAATTCACTGATTTCGCTGGACGTGTGGGCAACCGTAATACCTCTACACAGGTGCGAGCACGCGGCCTTAGTCACTTCCTGCAACAACGCAAAATCACGGAAGTAGTCTTTTAGCGGGTTTTCACCCAGAGCTTTACGTTTTTGACTCTTCCTCTCGATGCGATCATCGATTGCCCTTTCCAGACGTTCCATTATTCCTGGCCGGCTATGGTTTAATACATCGACTAGCTGGGAATATTTAAGCTCCAGAATCACATTGTCTCGGTCAGCATTGGGCGAATGGTACTCAGCAATCCTCTCGTCCAGACAAACAAGACCGCGGGACAGGCCAAATCTGGCAGCAACCAGAGGCGTAATGGCGGAAATACCCCGCCCTTCCAGCGAGTCACCTTGTGTGATGAGGAACTTTGGCTTTTGTATCTGCTTTTGGCCCCAGTACGACATGATTCGTTCTGAGACCTCAGCTGCGACAACAACAGGATCCCGTGGGTCGTAGCCACCCATTCCCTCGACCACGACCACGACCACGACAGGATGATAGTGGCCGAGTGATAACAATAAGTGTTGTGTCAACGTTCTTCCTCCCGGGTGCAAGTCTGAAACTGATCAGAGCTTGATCATGCGCAGATAAAGCCGAAGTTCAACTCAACCGTTCAGAAACATACCTTTTGCTTTTTCATTAGATATAGACGGCGGAATAATAACGTCGCCGCCAAACCAAGACAGGATTATTTTTCAGCCCGCTCCACCATCACAAGAATGCGCCTGACCATGCCTTTATTGATTCTTACCGGCAGATAACGCGCTTTCAGCCAAACACCCTGCCCGCTTGCATCAAGATTCAGAAAGCGCCCATTCTGTGCAACGCCAATAACCAGACTTCGCCAGAACACAATGTATTCTTCGCTACCGGTATAGGCACTCTCGCAAAGCACACGGTGATGCTTCCCGGTTAACTCTTCAGCCTTGTATCCCAGCAGCGCAAGGAATGCGTCACTTACCCGTTCAATCAGGCCATCCGGGGTAAGCACCAGAACGGCCGAGGATGCTTCAATGGCCTGGAAATCCGCCTCCAGCTCGATAATCCGCTTTTCGGCCGCCTCAAGTTTGTCGAGAGCAGCCTGCAGTTCTCGTTTTTTCTTACCAAAAAATGCCATCAGATAGCCTCTTCGTGCAAAAGGAGAGCTTTGGAAAACCGGCGCAGCTGGCGATGTGCGTTAAGCAAAGTGTGTTAGAAAATGTGTCATCAAATGGTGATAAGAACGCCGCCGCTTGCCAGGATAACCACCACCGCCCAAGCCGGTAATTTCCATACGCTTAAAAGAAGAAAGCCGGTCAGTGCCAACGCAAATTCGTAGGGGCCCAGAATGGCGCTGGTCCACACCGGCTGATAAAGCGCTGCGCCCAAAATGCCCACCACAGCCGCATTGGCACCGCTCATCAATGCTCGCGCGCGACCCCAGCGGCGAAACCGGTTCCAGTGCGGCAACACCGCCACCAACAGCAGCATTCCGGGCAAAAAGATCATAAAGAGCGCCAGGGCAGCTCCGAAAAGGCTACCGCCCAGCGGCGTCATCACGGTCCCCAGGTAGGAGGCAAACGTAAACAACGGTCCGGGCACGGCCTGAGCGGCACCATAACCCGCCAGAAATTCGTTCGCCCCGACCCAGCCGGATTGCACCACCTCGGCTTCCAGCAACGGCAGCACTACGTGACCACCGCCAAACACCAGGGCGCCAGCGCGATAAAAGGCATCCATCACCGCCAAAGTGGCGGAAGCGGTAACCCAGGTCAGTAGCGGCAGGCCCAACAGCAAAACAACGAAGAGAAGCCCCGCCAAAAAGCCGGCCCGGGCAGAAACAGTTAGCAGCAACTCGGGTGCGTCGTTGTCAGCCTGAACCCGGCACAGCACCATGCCCGCTAAGGCGCCAATGACGATGGCCGTGACTTGGCCCAAGGAGCCGTCGAACAACACCACAGTGAACACCGCTGCCAGAGCGATGCCGGCGCGCTGGCGGTCAGGGCACAAACTGCGCGCCATTCCCCATACCGCATGAGCGACTATCGCCACCGCTGTCACTTTCAAGCCGTGAATGATGCCTTGGCTTACGGGGTCATCAAGCATCCCGGCACCCAAAGCGAACAGCACCAATACAATGGCTGAAGGCAGCGTGAAAGCAGCCCAGGCTGCAGCTGCACCCCAAGGGCCGGCTCGCATCAGGCCCAGGGCGAAACCTACCTGACTGCTGGCCGGTCCGGGTAAAAACTGACACAAGGCGACAAGGTCGGCGTAAGCCTGCTCGGAAAGCCAGCGACGGCGTTCCACAAACTCCGTACGAAAGTAGCCAAGATGGGCAATAGGACCGCCAAAGGACGTCAGGCCCAATAGTAGAAATGCGCTAAAAACCTCTCTAATGCGCTCTCTACTATATCGGGGCAGGTTTGTTTTCATAAATCCCTCTCAGTTACGGCCAGCCGGCCACTTTCTCCCTATTCAGAACAGTCACTGCTGATTCAAAATAGTGACTGCTGAAAATCCTGCTTGTGTTCGCTCGACGTCTCCGCGGACACACTGTGGCGGTCTGAATCGCTTCGCCGCAAATCGCTTGCCCTGTCTTTGGCTTTTTTTGCCGTTGTCCGATGATCCACAACGGCTTCCGGGTAAGGCATATAACCGAGAATTTCGGCGTGTTTTGACAGCCTGAACGCCGTCTTAGACAAGTCATGAAGTTCACTGCCGGGCACATCCGCAAGTTCCGGAACCCACTTGTGGATAAAATGCCCGTCAAGATCATGGTCCCTGCCCTGTTTTACCGGGTCATAAACCATAAGCTCGTTGAACTCTGTGGTGCCCGCTATAATCTGATGAATAACATGATGAATGCCTGGCTCGTAATCCAGAAACTCGGTGGCCAGATATTCCGCCACTTTGGTGGTGGGTATCCACAGATTCATAGTAGCGAATGAGACCAGGGTTGCCCGCAGACGCATATTGATCCAGCCGGTCTGGTGGAGGAACCTCATCGCTGCATCAATATATGGAAACCCGGTTAGCCCCTGTTTCCAGGCTGTGAAGTGTTTTTCAGACTGTCTTGACGAATGCGCTAAAGAGAAATCGGCCTCACGAACCCCGTTAAACTGCGCAAGCATGCACTCAAATTCCAGCTCGGGGCGGGTTTCAAATGTTTGCATATACTGCCGGCGCCAGCTCAACCTATCTAGATAGAAACGCGCGTTTTCCTGAAACTTACCGAACTGGTCAGCGTTCATCCGGCTGTGTGCGTCGGTTACTACTCGATCCACAGCCTGGAATATCTCTCTGTCTGAGACAATACCGTAAGCCAGATACGTTGATATCCGCGAACACCCCTGCCAAGCCGTATTCGGGCTGGATATCTGAAACGGGTATTGCTTTAAATACGGAACGGTGAAGAATCGATTTAAATTTTTGATGGCTTGTGACCGCCCGCCCTTCTGCCTCAGCGGTTTGTCTGTTCCAGCGGCTTTTGGTATTCCCTTCGGATCACAAGACGGAAACGGCAGGGGCGCGAATCGCTCGGCTAGGTCGGTGCCAATAGGGTCACGAAGTTTGGATGACACAGAGCCGGCAAAATAAGGAGGGAATAACTCGGGCTTTTGCGACCCTCTGGCAATCCCGTTTTGCGCGAGCTCCAGCAGTTCAACGCCATGGGCAGCGCACCAGGCAGCAACCGCTTTATCTCGCTGGAACTGGCTGTTTTGAGTGGTTTCCTGATGGGTCCATATCTTGGTTAGAGGCTGCACGCGGTGGATGCGATCAAGAACATCCACCGTTTCGCCAACAGCCTGAAGGAGCTTGCCTCCGATCGACTGAAAATCACGATCAAGCTCTTCAAGAGTTTCCTGAATGAATAACTGGTGCTGCCTTGAAACGTCTGGCTGCTGAATCAGCTCAGGCTCGTGACAGTAGAGGGGAAGCACTTTCCCCTTCTTGCGGAAGGCTCGCATGCTTTCAAAAAAAGGCTCTGAGTCCTGAAGCCTCAGGTTGCGTTTAAGCCAGAATATCTGCACCCATCAATTCCCGTAAGGCGTTGCACTGTTGTCAAAAGTTAGATTAGAAGGTAAATCTGTTCCGCATCTGATACTTCAGGCTTTTGGTTTAACGGTCTAATCATAACATCCTCCGGTGGTTGCACTGCACACGGGTTACTAAGACGAACCAGTTGCTGAGTGACGTTAATCGCCATGGCAATCCGAACCTTTTTTCCTTGCAAACGGGGAGTGAATGAACCACTAATGAGGGCCTGCTTCCGCAACGGCGAGCGATCATTTTATGGATTACCTTACCTACCGCGAAAAACTGCAAAGCCACTTCCCCGAGCCCATACTGGCGTTCAAACCGGACGAATACGAGGCAAGGCTCGCCTCTGTTCGTCAGAGAATGGCCGAAGCCGAACTTGACCTGTTACTACTGACCGAAGCCAGCGAACTGTGTTATCTGACCGGATACACGACCTTCGAGGTCTCGGTCCAGTGCGTGCTGCTAGTCGCGTTTGATAGAACCGTGCTGTTCGTGCCGGCCATTGAGATGGGCCCCGCCGTGTATCTGAGCCGGGTGGACGATGTTATCGGCTATCCGTGGCAGGCGCCCGAAACAGTGGCAAGCGATCTGGCTGCTCAAGTGCGCCGCACGGCGGGCCGTGCGGCGCCGCGAATTGGCTTCAACCCTTGGGCGGGCTCTTTTCGGCCCGGACTGCTTTCGGCGCTCAAGAACACGTTAGACACCGCCACATTTATTGATTTCGGCGCGCTGATCGATCGTGTTCGCTTGGTTAAATCGTCTGCCGAACTGGCGTATCTTGCCGAAAGCGCCGCCATTACCAGCGCCGGCATGGACGCAGCAGCGGCCGTGATACGAGCGGGCGTGGTCGACCATGAAATTGCCCGGGCCGGTGCCAGCTCCATGCTGGGGGCGGGCAGCGAATTCATGAGTATGCAACCGATTGTGACGACTGGCGCGCGCAGCGGCATCATTCACACCAATCATGCGGGTTATGAGGTTGCACGCGGAGATGTGGTGTTCACCGAATTCGGTGCGGTTCGCAAACGCTACACCGCGCCTATGATGCGTACCGCCGTCGTTGGCGAAGCTTCCGCCGAAATTCGTGAATTTCATGCGGTCTGTCTTGAAGTTCTGGCAGCAGTGATGTCGGCCGCGCGCGCCGGTGCAAGCTTCGCCTCGGCAGCCCGCGCAGGCGAACTCGCGCTAGCGCCAATCGTCGACCGTGCATTTTTCTCCGGCGTATTTGGCTACCCGGTCGGTGCGTCGTTTCCGCCATCCTGGGTCGCCGGCTCCATGTTTATAACCACAGACAACCCGGCAATTCTGGAGCAAGACATGGTCTTTCATCTGCCAATCTGCCTGCGCAAACCGGGTGAGTTTGGCGTCGGTTTCAGCGAAACGGTCCGCATTACAGCCACCGGGGCCGAACGCATCACTACAAACACGCTCTCTCTCAGTGAAATCTTCCTATAGAGGCAACAAATGCATATTTTCGGCGCCGCTAGCAAGCAGGCAAAGGGTTAAACAGCTAGGATAGGAGGTTGCCGCAGCGCGCAAAGTAACACCCTGCTCCGGTTTCTGCCGTCGTGGCCGTACCTTGCAGTGTCTTTGACCGGCATCAATCAACGCATTCCCAAAGGACCTACACTGGACCTGAGGAAGCGATTCAACACATCGCAGGAGTCTCTCAATGCCCATTGAAAAACATGACCTGATCCATGAATTTCCGGAAGCCAAAGATACGATCCACAAGCTAAAAATGTCTGACCAGCACTTCGCCAAGTTGTTTGAGGAGTACCACGATTTACAGCACGAAGTGCATCGTATTGAAACTGAAGTAGAAACAACATCCGATGACTACCTGGAAACTCAGAAGAAAAAAAGATTAAACCTTAAGGACCAACTCTCCGCAATCATCAAGGATTATGAAGCCTCTTCCGCAAGCTAACCCTCACGCGACTTGATATCGACTGAGTATGTCTGCCGTTGCCGCCGGTATTATCGTTCTGCTGATCAGGCACGCCCGTTCGGCGGCAATGGTGTTTCAACCCGCCGTTAGCTCGGGCTTGCAGGCTCAGGCAACACGGCGTCATCGGCAACGGCTTCGATTTTTGCAACCTCGCGGCGAACCGCCCGCGGCGCACCAAATGCCAGTATGGCCGCCAGCATTGAACACACCGCCATCACAATCACCACGTTCAACAAAGACTCTTCCACTACCGTGGTAGAAAATGCGCTGATGGCGCCAGCCAGAGTGAACTGCGTAGCGCCCAGCATCGCCGCAGCCGTGCCACCCAAGTGCGGAAAAAACTCCAGAGCGTTCGCCATGTTGTTGGGAATAATGGAACCCATAAAACCCACGGCCGTCACAATACAACCGGCAATGACCCACCACGGAGCTCCAACCCAGGCCAGCGCCACTAACACCAACAACGCAAGAAACTGCAACAATACCGATACTCGCAAAATCGACACCGCCTCGAAGTGCTTCAGCAAATAGCGGTTAGATATGTTCAGACTGGCCATTAACACAATGTTGGCGGCAAAAAGTGCAGAAAAAAGGGTGTTAGAAAGGGCAAACCATTCCTGATAGATAAAAGATGCGTGGGTGATAAACACCAACATAGCGCTGAAGCACAACGCTTGTATGCCAACAAAACGCATGGTCACCGAATGCCGCAGCACTAGGCTGTAGTTTGTAACCAGAGTGGATACCGGCGTTTTTATTCGCTCTTTAGCCGGCAGATGGCGAAACAGACGCAGTTTCAGCACAACGGCCAAAAACACCGCGTAGCCTGTCAACATCATGAATATCGCCGGCCAGTCGGCCACTGCCAACAAAATTACCCCCATAGACGGCGCCGCTGCCGGAGCTATAAACATAACAAGGCCAATCAGACCAAACAGCCGAGCTGCGTCTTTGCCGTGAAACTGATCGCGTACAATAGCCGGCACAGACACCGCACAAAAGGCGCCGCCCATGCCCTGCGCCAGTCGCCAGCCCAGCATTTCGTTCAGGCTGCTCGCTTGTGCAACCATGGCCGCAGCAACAGCGAACACAAACAGGCCTCCCAGCAAAACAATCTGCCGACCGTAGCGGTCAGACAGCGGCCCACCCACCAGTTGCGAAAGGCCCAAGGCTCCTACATAAACGCTCAGGGTGAGCCCGACATCAGTGTGGTCAACGTTCAAATCCGTGGCAATCTGCGGGAACGCAGGCAGGTAAGCATCTAGGGCCAGGGGCCCGAGCGCCACTGTCATTCCCAATAAAATTGCCAATTGTAATTGTGACACGCGCATTTGCCTTTTCAGTAGTGCCAGCCCTCACGCGGACTGGTCGGTATTTTCGGTAACAAACTCGCTCTGGACACAGTGCCAGTTTGGCAAACTATCGAGCAGTCAAAGGGCACGCAACCATAAATTGTAGCATGCTCACGGAAATGCGTTATTGCGAAACCAGAGTGTGTCCTTAAAGTGTTTGCATTAGGGCAGGCCAGACCGTATAAAAAGTATTGATTTACACTGCCACAGTCCGTAAAACAGAAGCCTTTGATTTATAGCCTCAGGAGCCACCAATGGCGGACCAATCGCCCTTGATCTGTAAGGATATTTGCAAAACCTTCGACAAACTTGAGGTGCTAAAAGGCATTTCGCTGGAAACTCAAAAAGGCGATGTTGTATCGCTGATTGGCAGTTCAGGGTCCGGCAAAAGCACTTTTCTGCGCTGTATTAATCTGTTGGAGACGCCGACGTCCGGCGAAATTGTTGTGCACGGCGACCCCATCCGTTTTGCGCAGAACCGCAAAGGCGAACGCATCCCCGCCGACAACCATCAAGTTGAGTTAATACGCGCCAAACTGTCGATGGTGTTCCAGGGTTTTAATCTTTGGTCACACATGACCGTGCTCGAGAACATCATTGAAGCGCCCATACACGTGCTGAAGGTGCCAAAGAAAGAGGCCATTGAGCGCGCCGAAAGCTATCTGCACAAGGTGGGCATTTACGAGCGCAAGGATTATTACCCAGCGCAGATGTCGGGTGGCCAGCAACAACGGGCGGCCATTGCGCGGGCTCTAGCGATGGAGCCAGAAGTCATGCTGTTTGACGAGCCTACCTCGGCGCTGGATCCGGAATTGGTGGGCGAGGTCCTTCGGGTTATGCAGAATCTGGCCGAAGAAGGCCGCACGATGATTGTAGTAACTCACGAAATGGCCTTCGCCAAAGACGTTTCAACCCAAGTGCTATTCTTGCATCAGGGCGTCATTGAGGAACAAGGTTCACCAACGAAGGTATTCGACAACCCGGAATCTGAGCGGATGCAGCAATTTCTGGCTCCCAAGTTCGGATAACCGGTGTTATCGTGCTTTTTGTACCGTAGTATCCATAATACGCACCGTGTGCGACCTACTGATAAAAAAAGCCATTAAAGGCAAACAACCGGAGAGTTCCCCATGAAAAAAATTCTGATTGCTGCCAGCTGCGCGCTGGCCATGCTGACCGGCTCGGTACAGGCCGAAGACAGCATCCGCATTGCTTTCGACGTGCCCTACGAGCCGTTCGAATACAAAGATGAAAACGGCGAACTGACGGGCTTTGAGGTTGAGTTGGCTAAAGCCATGTGCGAAAAAATGAACGCTAAATGCGAGTTTGTCATTCAAGCCTGGGATGGCATGATTCCCGGCCTGCTGGCGCGCAAGTTTGACGCCATCATGTCTTCCATGTCGATCACCCCGGAACGTGCCGAACAAGTGCTCTTCTCTAAGCCTTACTACAACACGCCAGGCGGCTGGTTTGCGGCTGAAGGATTTGATGTCGACGTAACCGACATGAGCGCCATGAAAGACAAATCCGTAGGTGTACAGCGCGGTACCACCATGGACACCTTTGTCACTGAAAACATGACCGGTATTGTAAACATCAAACGTTATAACACCGCCGACGATATGGTTCTGGATCTTGAAGGCCAGCGCCTGGACGCCGTATTTGTAGACTACCCGGTGGGCGAACAAACTATCAAAAATAAAGACGGTTTTATTGAAATTGGCAAGCCCGTAAAACTGGGTGAAGGCGTAGGCGTTGCCATGCGCAAGCGCGACACAGAACTGGCCGAGCGTGTAGACAAGGCGCTGGACACTCTTAAGGAAAACGGTACTTACGATGCCATCATGAAGAAATACTTCGCTTACGACGTCAAGGCTTAATCATGCCTTCGAGGTGGCCACTCTGGCCACCTCGGATTATCGGAAGATCTCATGCTTGATCTGAAAGGCTACGGCCCGGACCTGTTAAGTGGCGCTATTGTGACCATGGAACTGGCGTTCCTGTCGCTGGCCCTTGCCCTAATTCTGGGCCTGCTTGGGGCCTCAGCAAAGCTGTCGGGCAATCGCCCGCTACGCGCTATTGCCACCATTTACACCACGTGTATTCGCGGTGTACCCGACATCGTTATGATGCTGTTGTTTTATTACGGCGGCCAGCTAGTGGTAAACAGCCTGTCCGACATGTTGTGGGAAGCGTACAAAATTGACTTCTTTTTTCAGTTCGACCCGTTTATCTCCGGCGTAGTCGCAATCGGCCTTATTTTTGGTGCCTATATGACCGAAACCTTCCGCGGCGCTTTTCTGGCGGTAGACACCGGCCAGATAGAGGCCGCCCAAGCTTACGGGTTTTCACGCTGGCATACCTTTCGCCGTATCATCTTTCCACAAATGCTGCGCCATGCGCTGCCTGGCATTGGCAACAACTGGCAGGTATTGCTGAAAACCACCGCGTTGGTATCTATTATCGGACTGACCGACATGGTGCGGGTGGCCGAAGAAGCCGCGAAAGCCGAGCGCATGCCGTTCCACTTTTTTATACCCGTGGCCTTTGTTTATCTGGCGCTGACAGCGGTTTCCGAGCTGTTTATCAAGTGGCTGGACGTACGCGCCAATGTTGGCGTGGTGCAAGGGAGCTGATTGATGCCAGATTTTATCAGCCAGTGGCTGAACCAGAACGATATTTTTACTGCCATGGCCATCCTGGAATACTGGAATGGTCTGGTAACCACCGTACAGCTGGTGTTTCTGTCGCTGCTGATCGGCCTGGTAATCGCCTTACCACTGGCCATTCTGCGCACCGTGCGCAACCCGTTTGTGTCTGGACCGATCTGGGTGTACACCTATCTGTTTCGCGGCACGCCGCTGCTGATTCAGCTGTACATTATTTATTACGGCATTGCCCAGATTCCCGGTATTCAGGAAACCTTCTGGTGGCTCATTTTTCGCGAGCCTTTCTACCCGGCCCTGCTGGCGTTTACCCTCAACACAGCCGCCTACACCACCGAAATTATCCGCGGTGCCATTATCGCCACGCCCATGGGTGAAATTGAAGCGGCCAAAGCCTACGGTATGAGCTGGATGCTGCGTATGCGCCGCATTATTCTGCCCAACGCGGCGCGCCGTGCGGTTCAGGCCTACTCGAACGAAGTGATTTTCATGCTGCACGCCAGCGCTATTGCCAGCGTGGTTACCATGGTCGATTTGACCGGTGCCGCGCGCAATATTTACGCACGCACCTATGCACCCTTTGACGCATTCATATTCGTCGCGCTGATTTACCTGATGCTCACGTTTATACTGGTGTTTGTGTTCCGCAAACTGGAAAACCATCTGCTACGCCATCAGCGCCCGGCGAAATCCTGACGACGAATTCCTGATAAAGAGAAATCGATGACCGCCAGCAGCGCATTTTTTAATAGCAAGCAAGACTGGCTGAGCCATACTCTGGAACACGCCGGCGAAGCCCTTCCCCAATGCCGCCATGGGTTGCCGGGCGGGGGAGAGTTGGTGCAACTGGGCACCGGCATTTTACAGGTTAACCCGCCAGCAAACCGCCAAAACACCCATCAAGACGCGATGATTCTTTCGGCCGGTGTTCACGGCAATGAAACCGCGCCTATCGAAGTGCTAAATCAGCTGCTGAACCAGCTAATTAGTGGCGCCCTACAACCTACCTGCCCCGCCCTGCTGATACTGGGCAATCCGCAGGCCATGGTAACGGGCAAACGATTTATTGACGCCAACCTGAACCGACTGTTCAACGGCGCACACCGGCGTGACGAAGTCTGTGAAACGCCGGAGGCCGAGCGGGCCCAGCAGCTGGAACAGCTGTGCCAAACCTTCGCCGAGCAGGCACAGACACAGGGCCTGGCGTTGAGCCACTACGACCTGCACACAGCCATACGTTCATCCCAGCGGGAGAAGTTCGCACTCTATGCGTTTGTGACCGGCCGCCAGGTACCTGCTGAGCAGTGCGCCTTTTTACTGGAAGCAGGTGTGCATACCCTGCTACTGCAACACAAGGCCGGTACAACCTTTGCCTCGTTTTCGTCATCCGCTCTGAAAGCTCAAAGCTTCACGGTAGAGCTGGGCCAGGTAAAACCTTTCGGCCAGAACGATCTGAGCCGTTTTCACGGTATTCATGACGCAATAAAACGACGCCTGACCGGATTACCAACGCCAGCTTCCGCGGCTACAGCAGGCAAATCATCAGAAATGGCGGTATTTCAGGTGGTTCACGAAATTCTGAACAGCGGTGAGGGTTTTCAGTTTCACGTGCCAGATGACGTGGCCAATTTCACCGAATATGAGCCGGGCACCGTAATTTGGGAAGACAGCCATCAACGCTACCGCGTGGGAGAGAAGCCCGAAGCGATTGTGTTTCCAAACCGCGATGTGCCCGTTGGCCAGCGTGTGGGATTACTGGTATCCCGGCTGGTTGTTTGAACGTTTCATAAGTTCAAACAACCAGCCGGAAAACGGGTCAGGCCGGTGAGTTGTCCGGTTCGGCTACCGGCACTTTGATCAGCAGCGAGCAGACCGCAGGAATCAGCAGCAGGGTCAGCACGGTAGACGCCAGCAAGCCGGAAATAATGGCCCAGGCCATTGGAGGCCAGAGCGTAGAGCTGCTGAACGCCAGCGGCAGCAAACCCGCCACCGTGGTACCAGTGGTCAACAGAATGGGCCGGGTGCGTTGTTCGACGGCCTTGCGCACGGCGTTGAAAATGTCGTGCCCGTTATCCAGCTCCCTATCCATCACATCCAGCAGCACAATGGCGTTGTTCACCACAATACCCACCAGCGCGACCACTCCCAACAACGATTGAAAACCGAAAGGCGAGCCGCTCAGCACCAGCCCGGGGAATATGCCCACGGTGGCCAGCGGCAAGGTCAGCAGAATAATGCCCACCCGGCGGAAGGAATTAAACTGCAACAGCAGGAAGAACAACAGCAGCAAAATACCGATGGGCGCAGCCTTTAGCAGGGCGCCGTTGGCGTCCCCCGAACCTTTGGCATCGCCGCCCAACTCCAACCGTGTACCCGGCGGCAAAGGGTCGGATTCCAGCACACGATTCATGCCATCCAAAGCCTGGCTAAAGCTGAACCCGGTGACCAGGTTCGCCGCTACCGTATTGATTGGCACACCATTGCGGGAATACATCACCGCCGCTTCCCAACGGGTGTCTACAGAGGCCAGCGCCGCCAGCGGTATGGCGTCGCCCTGGCTGTTGTAAATGTTCACCGACAGCAGCCGCTCGAGGGAAATAGCGGTGCCCTCGCGGGAGCGCAACACCAGCGGAATCGGGTCGTCTTCTTGGCGATAAGTTTCCGCCACTATGCCAAAACTCTGGCCGTAAAGACTGTTTGCAACGTCGGCACGGGTCAGACCAAAGCGCGCAGCGGTGGCGTCATCCACGTTAATTGCAACGCCCGGAACGCCAATATCCAAATCATGACGCAGGTCCACCGTGCCAACGGTCGCCCGTAAGGCGCGGAATACCTGTTCGGTAGCACGGGCGCGATCGTCTGCGTTGGCGTTGTATACCCGCACTTCTACCGGCGCGGCCCGCGGCGGCCCCTGCGCCAGAGTGCCTACCACCACCTCCAGCTCGGGCAGATTTTCAGCCACGTAAGTGCGCACCCAGCGAATCATGTCGGTGGTATCGGCCAGGGTGGGCGTACGAATCACCAGTCGGCCACGGTTGGGCGCCTGAGGTGATCGTTGAAGGTTGTAGTAAAAACTGGGGCCGGCAAAACCGACAAAACGCTGTATGTCCAACGCTGCCGGCTGGCTGCGAATCGCGTGTTCCAGCTGGGCTGCCACCGCCGATGTCTGGGCCTGATCGGTACCCTCAGGCAGATACATTTCCACTATTACCCGTGGCCGGTCGGCGTTCGGAAAAAACTGCTGAGCCATAAACGGCGTCATACCCAGGCTGGCAACCACCAATAACGAGCCCGCCAGCACCAAGCGCTTGGGATGGTAGAACACCAGCCCGCCCAGAAAACGCGCAAATCCAATCAACCGGTCTTCCTTCACACCGCGGCGGGCCTTCAGAAACCGCGCCGCCAGCAATGGCACCACAGATATAGCCAGCAGGTAGCTAACAGACAACGTCAGCATGATCATGATCGGCACGCCGCGTGTGAAGTCGGCGGCACCGCCTTTCGACAACAACATGGGTGTAAACGCGGCGATGGTGGTGCCGGTTGACGCACCTAAAGGCCCTGCCAGCTCACCCACCGCTTTGCGCAAGGCATCCAGCCGGCGCATACCTTCATCCAGATGGCCCTGTATGTTCTCCACAATCACAATGGCGTTATCAATCAGAATGCCCAGCGAAATCACCATGCCAATAATGGCTACCTGATGAAGCACGCCTCCACCCAGGTCATAAAGGCCAATACTGATCAACGCTACCATCGGCAGAATGGACGCCACCAAAAGCCCCATGCGTATACCCATGCCGGTGAACACCACCGCTACAATAATCAGAACCGACAGCACCAAGCTCCACGCCAGACCTATCAAGCGCTCCTGCACCTTGTCTGGCTGAAAGAACATCTCGTGAATTTGATAAGGCGCAAAATCACCCTCAATCTGTTGCAATCGCTCCCGCACCTGCTGGCCAAAGCGAATGGCATCGGTGGTGTCTTCTTCCATTATCAGCGACAGCGTTACCACCCGCTCGCCGTCATACCAGGTTTCTGGCTGGCGCGGCTCCACTGGCCCACGCCACACCTCCACCGCGGCCGCCAGCGGCACCTGGGAGCCATCTGGCAGCTCAATGGGCGTGGCACGTATGGCTTCAATATCGGTAAATTCGCTGTTCGGCAGTATCGACAGGCGGCGGCCGTTTACCACCACAAAGCCGCCCGGCGTGGCCTGGTTGCGCTGCGCCAGGGTGTCCAACACTTGGGCTGGAGAAATCCCAAGGCGGAAAAGTGCAGCGTCGTCCAGCGCCAGGGTTATCTGTTCATCGCTGTCGCCGTCCAGCTCAACCCGCGACAAGCCGCTGATATCGCCCAGGTTCTGCTTTAACCTCTCGGCCACCGCCGTCAGCTCTGTCACAGAGGGCGACCCCGCCACCGCCAGCACAATCGCCGGAATATCAATCACGCGGTCGTCTAACGTCATCAATCCAACATCGTCAGGAAAATCACGGCGTGCCCGGTCCATCGCCCGGCGCACCCGGTCCCACGCCGGATCGGTTTCATAAATCGTGTCTTTCAGGCGCAAAGTCAGCAGCGCCACACCGGTGCGAGCAATGCCCTGGCTGAAATCCAGCTCCTCCACTTGCCGCAGTTCGTCAGTCAGCGGCTGCATCACCAGGCGCTCTACATCCGCGGCGCTGGCGCCGGGATAAACCACCGACACCAAGCCCGCACGATAGGGGAACGATGGGTCCTCCTGGCGCGGCATGGTGCTGTAAGCAGCAATGCCCAACAGGCACAGCATGGTGACAACCATGCCCAGCAGGCGTTGAAAATTCAGCAGGCGGCGGGTGGTCAAGGCGTTGCTATCCTTCTACGGGTTGAGTGCGCACAGCGTGCGCCGCTTCAATCACGGTGTCGCCGTCTGCCAGTTTGGTCATACCGGCGTACACCACCTGATCACCCGCCACCAGGCCTTCGGCGGAAATAGCCACGCGCTCACCCAATATCCGCAATACCGTGACCGGAGTGCGCCGGGCAACACCATCACGCACGAGGAACACACTGGTGCTCGAGCTGGCAATGGCACTGGAGCTGGGGCTGGCCAAGGGTATGGAATTAGAGCTCGAGCTAGACAGAGGATTGAAAGCGGAACTGGCAGTGGCGTTGACGTCACGTATCACCGCCAGCAACGGCACGGTTAAGGCCGCGATGGTTTGCGGGGTAATGCCCACTTCTACCGGCACACCTGCATTAAGAGAGTTAGCCGGAAGGTTCACCAGCAGCGGTTGCAACTCGCCACGAATGGCACCGGCCTGGGCGATTTCAACCACGCTGCCCTGCACCGGCGCCTGGCTGCGGTCTTGCACCGACCACACCGGCAAGCTTGCGCCCAGGCTAACGTGGTCCAGCAGGTACACCGGCACTCTTACTTCCACTTCCCGCCCTTGGGGTGAAGATATGCGCATCACCGGCTGACCGGCGGCAACAAATTCATCTTGCTCGACCAACAAGGCTTCAACCCGGCCTGAAAATGGCGCCTTCAGAGTATTTTCCTCCAGCATTTTGCTGGCTTCGGCTAACAATGCCCGGGCGGTGGCAACGCTGGCCTTGAGCCCGTCGCGGCGGGCGGCGATCTGTTCCAGCGCCTGTTCCGACACCACACCGCGCTCGCGTAGGCTACTAGCGCGCTGCCATTCGCGTTGTGACTGCTGATAGTTGGTGGTCAATTCATCTAAGCGAGCGCTGGCAGAATCCCGCGCAGGCTCCAGTGCGGGGCTGTAAATACGCGCTAGCACATCGCCGGCCTTTACAGTTTGGCCCAATTCCACTTTGCGCTCGGTAAGGGTTCCGCTGAGCTGAAAGGTCAGCGTTGCGCGCTGGCTGGCACGCACTATGCCGGCAAAGCGCAGCGATACTGCGCGAGCATCGCCGCCTTCAACCGCCTCTGTGCGCACATACACAACCGCCGGGCCTGCTGCTGTTGCAGACGCAGCAGCGCCGCTATCTTCTGTCGATTTTGAACACGCCACAGTCGTTAAAGCCGCAACCACCAGCAACGCCATGCGCAAATAAGGTCGCACCATGGGTGTTTTTATCCCCGTTGAAAATCGTAAATCGACCCCAGGCCCAGAATGCCGGTGAGTTCGTCCAGCGCTTTTTTTACTTCCTGCAGCAACATGGGATCGGCCAGATCCTGTTGGCTAAGTCTGTCACGATAATGGGCTTCTACCCAGTGAGTCAAACGATCGTATAAAACATCTGTTAGAAGTACGCCCGGATGCATGGCTGCCCGCTCATCGTCATTCAATACTACCCGCAAGCGCAGGCAAGCCGGCCCGCCGCCGTTGCGCATAGACTGCTTTACATCAAACACTTCTACCGCGGTAATGGGCCCGCCGCTGGCCACCAGTTTGTCCAGGTACTGGCTCACGCTGGCCACTTCCCGGCACTCGCCCGGCACGGCTAACAACATGCCGCTGTCGGTGTTAAGGAGTTGGCTGTTAAACAGGTAAGACGCGACCGCATCGGCCAGGGGTACTTCACTGCTGCTTACCCGCAACGCTTGCAGCTCACATCCGGTTAGGCGCTCGCGAATTTCGTTGAGCGTCGAGTTTTCATTCAGAAACGCCATCTCGTGATAAAACAGGGTGTTGCCATTACCGACCGCAATCACATCGTTGTGGAACACGCCAGCGTCAATCGCTTCCGGATTCTGCTGAGCAAACACAACGCCTTCATCGCGCAGATTGTGCAGCCGTGCAATGGCGTGTGACGCCTCAAAGGTCTGCCGCGCAGGAAAGCGCTTGGGTGCCTTCGCTTTATCGTTTAACGCACGCTGGCCATACACGAACAACTCTACTCCGGGAGCGCCGTAATCACTGCACAGACGGGTGTGGTTGGCCGCACCTTCGTCACCAAAATGGCTCACCGCGGGCAGTGCCGGGTGGTGGGAAAAATGGCTTTCGTCGCTGAATATGGACTTTAAAGCACGGCCGGTGACCACGTGCTCGATGGAGCGGTGAAACTTGGCGCCCAGGTTGGCCGGGGTAAAATGCACCCGCCGGTCGCGGGTGTCGGCGCTGGGCGAAACCGTAGCCGCATTCGCTGTCCACATAGCCGCAGCGGAAGACACCGCCGCCAGCACGTCTGGTGATTTCTTTAGCACCTGCGCCAGCACGTCGGCATCAGTGCCGCTAAAACCCAAGGCCCGCAAGGTCGGCAAGTGCGGGCGCTCGTGAGGCGGTAACACGCCTTGCACATAGCCCCGGTCAGCCAACTGTTTCATTTTCGCTAGCCCCTGCAGGGCAGCCTCTTTGGGATTAGACACCGCACTGACGTTGGATTTCGATGCCACGTTGCCCCAGGACAACCCGGCATAGTTGTGGGTAGGCCCCACCAGCCCGTCAAAGTTGGCTTCTACGGCATGATTTGCCATTT
>Ga0314774_1000639_pt1 | contig 26230 bp, 22 predicted proteins | sample MetaGCBIA2018_FD_204515 | JGI IMG/M metagenome (GOLD analysis project Ga0314774, IMG submission 204515) | Cryopeg brine microbial communities from Beaufort Sea near Barrow, Alaska, United States - CBIA 2018 | ecosystem: Environmental > Aquatic > Marine > Coastal | place: USA: Alaska | collected...
ATTCTTTAAAATGAAAAATAAATCGTAAAAATTTTTGATGAAATCAGGAATAACTTTGAAAAGCAATTATTGATAATTTTCAGTATTATTTGAATTTTCTTAAATCGAAATGTTTTAAATCTATTAGGAAACTTATTGAGTTCTTAAATAAAAAATTTTCGTCAATGAATAAACACATACCAATAGTTTCAATTATAATTGCAACCTATAACAGAGCTAAATTCATAGATACAACTCTTGATTCTATTCTTAATCAAACATATTTTAACATTGAGGTCATAATAGTTGATGATGGGGGTGATGATAATACTATAGAGGTTTTGAAACCATACTTAAGGGATCCAAGATTTAAATTTTATAAGAGGCCATTAATTTTTCCTAAAGGTTGTCCCGGCTCACGAAATTTTGGGCTTTCAAAAGTTACCGGGGAATTTGTCTGGTTTTTTGATGATGACGATATAGCCCATCCAGATCTACTGGAAAATTGTATATATGAGTTACGAAATACAGAACAGGATTTTTGCAGATTTGAAAGAACTGTTTTCTATGATTTTGAGAAAATTGAATTTGATAAAATCGAAAACCCTAAAAGAGAAACTGTCTCCAAAAAAAATCTAAAACAATTAATAATTGGTGAATTGCCTTTTAACTCTTGCCAGGTAATATGGAGAAAAGCCTCCTTAGGCAAGGAACATTTTCGGGGAGATATTATTTATGCCGATGATTGGGAATTCTATTCCCGTTTATTGTCAATGGAACTCAATGGCGTCTCTATTGACAAAACATTGCTATTTGCCCGCAAACATCCGGGTTCTGCAACTCACAAATATAAATGCGGAAACAAGAAAATAATGAAATCTGTTATTTTGGCTAATTTTAGCGTCATTGATCTAGTAATTAAAGGGAATTTTATGGACAGGCAGTTGTTTAAGTTTTTTTATAGACGTGCTCTATTCTTTAATTCCTATCCAATTGTTAAATATCTTGTTGAAAAAAGCAATTTAAATTTTTTGAATAAAATAAAATATAAACTTGGATTTTATGCCTATCCAGTCTTAAGGCCTATTTTTAAACTTAAATCAAAATTAAAAGTATCTTGAAAATATTGCTTTATTGGAGCACTCGCCTAAACCTAAAAAAGTTTCATTCTATAAGAATTAAATAGAGTTAAGGAAATTTTAAAAAGAATTTTTTAATAGTGGAAAACTATTTTTAAGAATTACTACAAATCTATATAGGCATTATTGTTACAAATTTAATAGCAAGTTAATTATTCTTTTCCCGGTTTTTCCATCCCACAGTTCGGGGATTCCCCCTTTTTTCCATTGGTTTTTAAATATTTTTTTCATTGCAGGCGCTATAGCTGAAGGATTTGTTCCTAATAATTCATTAGTTCCCAAAATAATTGTTTCAGGTCTTTCTGTGTTACTTCTAAGCGTCATACATGGCACACCCATCACCGTAGTTTCTTCGGTTATTCCACCGGAGTCTGTGATAACAACTTTAGCTCTTTCTACCAAATAATTAAATTCCAGATAGCTAAGTGGATTAATTAGAAAGAGGTTGTTTGCATTTAGTTTAAATTTACTTAGTACTTCTGCAGTTCGAGGATGAACGGGAAAAATAATTGGAAGGCCTTTTGAATTTTTAATTATTTCTTCAAGAAATAGTTTGAGTTGATTAGCTTTATCCACATTCCCGGGACGATGTAGGGTTAGAACAACGTATTCCTTTTCACGAAGTTCTAAATCTATCCATATTCGAGGCTGTATAAATGAGGGTCTGAATCTTAATAAAGTGTCGATCATAGTGTTGCCTACAAAAAAAACCTGATGTATGGGTTTCCCATTTTTAATCAAAAGTTGGGAAGCTTCCTGGGTAGTAGTAAAAAAGTAATCTGAAATACTATCAATTAAAACCCTGTTGATCTCTTCCGGCATAGTCCAGTCATTAGAGCGCAGTCCGGCTTCTACATGTGCAACTTTAACCTCCATTTTTTTAGCCGTTAAAGCACAGGCCATACTGGAGGTGACATCGCCAACAACTAAACAAATATCTGGGATGTTTTTTTGCAGAACTTTCTCATAAGCTAGCATTATGCCCGCAGTTTGTTCCGCCTGGCTACCGCTACCAATTCCCAAATTGATGTCCGGATTCGGCAATTCCAATTGTTTGAAAAAACTCCCGCTCAAGGCTTCGTCATAATGTTGCCCGGTATGAATTAACCGGAAAGAAATTTTATTCGATTTAGTTTTAATAGCGTGAATTAGGGCCGCTATTTTTACAAAGTTAGGCCTTGCGCCGGCAATTAGATCGATTTTCATAATTTGTAATCTGTAAAAACAAATCTAATGGAAATTATAGTATTTGGGTTTAACCAGGTTACTTATATTTGAGTAAGTGAATATTCGGGCAAATTTGAAAGAAAGATTTAAATTACTACATTCATTAATGGTTATTTTATACTTCCTTTAAATTAAATTCATAGTTTTACAACAAACAAATAAAGCCTTTGAATTTACCAGCTAAAAAGAAAATTTTAGTCGTTGCAGAATCCATTGACGTGGAAGATAGTAGCGGCACCAAAGGGCGGGTTGCTTTAATTAAAAATTTACATAAAATTGGGTTTGATGTACGGGTGTACCATTACACCCGAAAGGAAATTCAGTTACCCGGAATAAGCTGTATGGCCATTAAGGAAAAAAGATGGAGTGCCCTATTTTTCCTGAGTCGGCTAGAAAGATATATACGCTTTCTTTTTAAAATATCCCTGAGTAAACCCCTGGAAAAAGTATTCGGTTTTTCCTTCACGCTTTTTAATGACCGAAACAGTATAATTACTGCTTTGCGAAAAATTGAAGATTTTAAACCCGATCTGGTGTTAACACTTAGCCAGGGTGGCCGTTTCAGGCCGCATCATGCCTTGCTTAAAATGCCCGAACTGCATAATAAATGGATGGCTTATATTCATGATCCGTATCCTATGCATTTGTATCCACGACCTTATGCCTGGGTAGAAGCCGGATATTATAAAAAATGGAGGTTTATGAAGGAGGTCTCAGAAAAGGCTACTTTTACAGCTTTCCCGAGTAAATTATTAATGGAATGGATGGGAAGTTATTTTACCGGTTATCTAGAAAAAGGTTTGGTGATTCCACATCAAATTAGTTCAGGTGAAATTTCTGAATCTATAATTCCGGATTATTTTGACTCCAAAAAATTCAATATTCTTCATGCAGGGCATTTGCTTTGGGGAAGAGATCCGGAAGGATTAATTAATGGATTTTTGAAATTTTTAAAAATGAATCCTGAAGCCGAAAATGAGAGCCAACTTTTGTTTCTTGGAGGGCAAAATCACTATTCTTCCTACCTTTCTGAATGGGAGGCTAAGACACCTCAATTTTATGTGAGTGAGGAGTATGTTCCGTTTAAGCAGGTGCAGACACTTCAGAAGCTTTGTGCTGTTAATGTAATTTTAGAAGCAAAATCAGAGATAAGTCCATTTTTACCAGGTAAGTTTCCACATTGTGTGCTTGCAGATAAACCAATCTTATTATTAGGGCCTTATTATAGTGAATCCAGGAGATTATTGGGAGAGGATTATTTATATTGGGCTGAAATTGATAATGTTTATAAAATTGAACTTCACCTGAAAAGTCTATTTAAACAATGGAAATCAGATTCATCTAAATTAAAACTAAATAGGCCGGATTTGGTGGAATATCTTTCTGTGAATTATTTAGCTGAAACCATGAATAAAATATTTGAATAACATGAAAATACTTATGGTTTCGGTTTTTTCCAATCATTTTTTTAATTGGGTGCTTCAACTCAAAGAATCTGGGCATGAGGTTTATTGGTTTGATGTAAATGACGCTAATACATACGTGAGAAGAATAGATTTTGTTCGTCAAACAGTGAAATGGAAAAGGAAATTTGAATACCCGGGAAGGCACTGGATTAAGAATAATATTTCTTCACTGAATGCATTTATTGAGAAATTTAACCAGAGGGAATTTATAGATGTTTTTCAAAAAAAATTTGATGAAATCCAACCAGATATGGTTCACAGTTTTGAAATGCAAACTGCGTGTGTTCCGATTTTGAAAATAATGAATAATCATCCAGATATTAAGTGGGTTTATTCTCCTTGGGGCACCGATTTATATTATTATCAAAATGAACCTGAAAAATTAATAGGAATTAAAATGACTTTTAAGCGGCTTGATTATATGTTTTCGGACTGTAATCGTGATTTTTTGATTGCAAAAAAGCATGGGTTTAAAGGCGGATATCTAGGAACTTTTCCCGGAGGTGGAGGCTATGATTTGAAAGAAGCAAATTCCTTAGTGTATGAATTTAAATATAGGAGGACAATATTAATAAAAGGATATCAACAAAAATTTGGAAGATGTAATAATGTTCTAGAAGCTTTATTAGAAATTGAGGATGAATTAAAATGTTTTGAAATTATTGTGTTTGGTGCTACTGATGAGGTATATGAATTTGTAGACCATCCCAGATTTAGTGGACTTAAAAATTTAATATTAAAAGGAAAAATTGGACGAGGTGAAGTTTTAGAATTAATGGGAAAATCTTCAATTTATATTGGGAATAGTATTTCTGACGGAATGCCAAACACACTTTTGGAGGCTATAGTTATGGAAGCCTTTCCTATTCAATCAAATCCCGGAGGTGCTACTGCAGAAATTATTGAACATGGTAAAAATGGATTTTTAATTGAAAATCCGGAAGATATTGAGGAGATAGCATTGTTAATTAAACAAGCAATTCAAAATCCTGAATTATTAAGATCGGGAATTGCATATAATACTGCAAATGTTAAACCAACATTGGAAAGAAGTTTTGTGAAGGATAAAGTTTTAGAGAAATATGAATTTAGAGATGATAAAATTTAAGTTTTTTTAAAACAAAAATTTTAATAATCTAAAAGTTACACAATCATTTCTTTAATTAGGTTCTTCAGTTAAAGGTTTATGGGTAAATTATTAATTTTATTATCAAAATAAGCCTAAACAAAATTTATCGGAAATTAATAAGCATGGTAAAAATGGGCTCGTGATTAAAAATCCTTAAAAAGTTAAAGAAATTACAACATTTATCAAATGAGTAATAAAGATTACGATTTATTGAAATTTGTAAATGATTATAATACCCGGTATAATTAATTGCTCGGGGATAATAATCTATTTTGATCAAATTTAAAATTTTGATTGAAAATAATCAATCTTTCGCAATAGTTACGCTAACTTAATAAAACTATTCAAATGATTTCACTTTTACTATACCGAGAAAATTAAAGATTAAAAAATGTGAAAAAATTGAGACTTTAACTTCAGTGTGCTGACCTTTACTCTTGCGGAAAAAAGTTACTTTGAAAAAAAACAACTTCAAATTAACTTTAATAAATTCAGTTCGCAAACTATATCTCAGACTTGAAAATGATATATTTACTTTTTACTCGGATGCTTCGTAATTAGTTAAATATATCGGTTGCCAGAAAAATCATGGGTATTCCAATGAAAAGTGATAGTTTAGAGACCAATTAACAAACTAACTATACCGACAAGTGTAAATCTCTAATCCCTGTCTTTTGGGTTAGACCGTTACCAAACATAAAATGAAGAAAATTTTCAGTTGCGAAATAGAATATGTTAATTCACCTCATCTAAACCAAATATATTTAGGTTTTGAGATGTTAAGAACACAAGGGATTATAAATTTAAAATATAAAAAGGGTTCAGGAGATCCTTTAAAACCATTAGTCAAAGTCATAATTAACAAAAAATATACGGTTATATATGATACATTAGATGGCTTAAATTGGATCGAAGGAAATTTAGATGAGAACATCTCTTTTTACTCTAATATAAAAGCAGATTATTATTTCAAAAGAAGTTATTTAAGCATATTAAAATCTAAAAATCAAAATTTAAAAATATATCCATTAGGGTTCAACTATTATATAGATCACAAATTAATTTTTAACGATTCTATAAAAAATATTGTAAAAAACTCAAGCCTTTATAAGATTTTAAAACCTAGTGAACCAATACTGAATTCAAATTATTTTGAGAAACCAATTAAGAAAAATAAAGACAACCAGATAATTTTTTTTACACGATTATAGAATCCTGATAATGAGGTCGATATAAATAAAAAATTAGAGCTTGAATCTATCAATAATTCTAGAATAAATGTTTTGAAAATTTGTAGGGAAGAATTCGGGAATATTTTTTTAGGTGGATTAATAGATAATGAATATTCTAGAAGAATCGCTCCTGAATATATTTCTCATCCAGATCAAACAAAAAAACTTAACTATCTTAATAATGTAAAAAATTCGAATATTTGTCTGGCTACAAAAGGCTTACATAAATCTTCTGCTTGGAAATTTGGAGAATATATAGCTTGTTCCAAGGCAATAATATCAGAGCCTATAGAATATTCAGTTACAGGAGAATTTACTCCGGAACACAATTATTTGGAATTCAGCAATGATAACCAACTTATTGATAATATCAATTTGCTCTTAAATGACAATTTATTGATTAACAAAATAATGAAAAATAATTATGATTATTATAATGAATTTTTACGCCCTGATAAATTAATTTTAAATAGTTTACTTAAAATCGTTTAAAAAATTTGATGATAATATACAAAATTGATCAGGTTGATTAATATTCAAATACTTTTCGTTTTTTTTAATAATCCGATATGAAAATAGAAAGCCTTAAACCGTATACATTCTCTGAAATATTTCAATTGGCGAAATTATCTATTGGGAGAAGATTAGTAAAAAGCGTGCCAGAGGAGCTAAAAAGCATGAATTACTTTTTAGGTTTTCTAAATTATAAAGGAGTAATACCCCAAATAGTTAAAGACTCAATATTTTTTGAATATAATATCAATAATACCCCATTCTATATCTATTTGAAAACTAAATCATCTGACATTGACGTGTTTAATCAAATTATTTTAAATAATGAATACAAATCGGTAGTTAAAATCATTAATAAGTATAATATACCTTGCACTACAATGTTGGATGCTGGCGCGAATATAGGATTGGCAAGTATTTATTTTAAATCACAATTCCCAAAATTGAATATTATTGCTTTAGAACCTTCCGTTACTACGTTTAAAAGATTAGAAAGAAATATTAATAAACTTGAAGGGATACGGGGATTAAAGAAGGGTATTTGGAGTCATAGTACATATTTGTCAGCCGACACTTCCTTTAGAGATGGTCGAGATTGGGCTTTTAAATTAATTGAAACTTCACAAAAAGTAAATGACACTTTTGAGGTAGTTTCAATTTTTGATGTAATTAGTGAATTTAAACTTGATCATATTGATGTTTTAAAAATTGATATTGAAGGTGGTGAAGAATCGGTATTTAGTGTAGAATCAAATATTGATTGGCTTAAAAAAGTAAGATTAATAGCTATTGAAATTCATGATGAATTTAATTGTAGGGATCATATAGAAAATATGCTTTTAAAATTTGGTTTTATACTTTCTTATTCGGGAGAATTGACAATTGGAATTAATAAAAATTTATTGACTGAAGTTTTACCAATTTCTAAATAACGAAAGGACAACATTGTATATAGTTTAAAGCAGTTAAACACCAATTCTAAAGTTTTCGGCTCTTAGTCAAGCTCGTCTCAGACGACAGAAAACTGTTTTAAAACTACCACAAACCATAAACTAATCGTTATATAAAGCCTAATCTTGAGAGAGATTTTATGCTGTTACAATTTTAACGAAATATGAACTAATTGAACAAAACCTTTAAATTCTGATTAGATGAAAATACTAATGGTCTCCATGTTTATTAATCATTTTTTTAATTGGGTGTTGCAATTAGAAGAATCTGGACATGAGGTTTATTGGATAGATGTTTCTGGCAGGAATTCGTACGTAAAGAGAATTGATTTTGTGCATCAAACCGCAATATGGAAAAGGAAATTTGAATATCCTGGAAGGCATTGGATTAAAAAGAATTTATCTCCGCTGGATTTATTTATTGAAAAATATAACAAAAAAGAGTTTACAGAGGTTTTTCAACAAAAGTTGAAAGAGATTCAACCTGATATAGTACACAGTTTTGAATTGCACTCCTCTTGTATACCCATTTTAGAAATTATGAATAAACATCCTAAGATCAAATGGATATATTCATGTTGGGGGAATGACTTATTTTATTACCAAAATGATCAGGAGAAGTTAATAGGGATAAAGGCAGTTTTGAACCGCATCGACTATATATTTACAGATTGTAAAAGGGATTCCTTTATTGCGAAAAAACATGGTTTTAAAAGTGAAAATTTAGGAACTTTTCCTACTGGTGGTGGATATGAATTAGAACATTTTAAATCTCAAATTAAAGAATTTAAGTCAAGGAATGTTATTTTGATCAAAGGCTATCATCATATTTTTGGAAGAGGGAACTATGTTCTAGATGCTTTGTTAGAAATTAAAGAAGAAATTAAAGATTTTAATATTGTTGTATTTGGTGCTCATCCAAAACTTTTAAAATTTGTAGATAATCCACAATTTCAAAGCATGAAAAACCTAACAATAAAAGGAAGCATGGCAAGAGGAGAAATTTTAGAGTTAATGGGACAATCTCTAATTTATATCGGGAATAGTATTTCGGATGGTATGCCTAACACACTTTTGGAAGCTATAATTATGGAATCCTTTCCCATACAATCTAATCCCGGAGGTGCTACTGCAGAAATTATTGAGCATGGTAAAAATGGTTTCTTAATAGAAAATCCGGAAGATATTAAGGAGATAGCATTATTGATTAAACAGGCAATTAAAGATCCTGAATTATTAAGGTCGGGAATTGCATATAATACGGCTAAAATTAGGCCTATGCTGGAAAGATATTATATTAAAGATCAAGTTTTAAAGAAATATAAATTGATTGAACAGAACCTTTAAATTTTGATTAAATGAAAATATTAATGGTCTCCATGTTTTCGAATCATTTCTTTAGATGGACTGAGCAATTAAGTGAATCTGGGCATGAAGTTTATTGGCTGGATGTATTTGACTCTAACACGAGGGTGAATAAAATAGATTTCGTACATCAAATTATAGGATGGAGAAATAAAGTTGATTATCCAGGTAGGTACTGGATTAAAAACCACTTACCGGGGGTAAACAAGTTTGTGAATAAATTTAATCAAAGAAAACTAGAAGAAATAGTAGAGAAAAAGATCCAGGAAATTAGACCAGATGTGGTTCAGAGCTTTGTGCTTTTTTCTGCAGCTTATCCAATTATTTCCGTCATGGAGAAATATCCCGAGATAAAATGGATTTATTCTGCTTGGGGGAATGATCTTTATTATATGCAGCAAATAGCTGAGGAGCTAAAGAAAATAAAAGCTAGTTTACCTTTATTTGATTATATGTTTGCAGATTGTAAAAGAGATAGGGAATTGGGAGCAGAGCTTGGCTTCAAGGGGGAGTATTTGGGAACATTTCCTGGCGGAGGGGGGTATGAGAGTTCAAAGTGGAAAGATTCTATGGTTACCTTTGAAAATCGTAAAATAATTTTAATAAAAGGTTATGAAGGAATGCTTGGGAGAGCAAGTTTTGTAGTTAAAGCAATAAGTGAAATAAAGGACGATCTTAACTCTTATGAAATTGTAATTTTCGGGTGTAATGCAGAATTAAAACCTTATTTAGAAGAAAAGAGACTTATGGAATGGGATAATGTTCAAGTTTTAGAACAAATTCCACATTCAGAAGTTATGAAATTAATGGGCTCTGCTTTATTATATATAGGCAACTGTATTTCAGATGGTATGCCAAATACCTTATTGGAAGCAATTGTTATGGGAGCTTTTCCAATTCAGTCCAATCCGGGTGGTGCATCAGCAGAGATCATTGATCATGAGATTAATGGTTTTCTGATCGAAGATCCCGAAAATAGCCAAGAGATCCAGTCACTTATCCAAAAAGCCTTGAGAGATCGTTATTTTATGGAAAGCGCTACTGCTTATAATTGTGAGCATATCCTCCCTCAGTTAGAAAGGGAATATATAACCGGTCAGGTTCTTGCAAAGTATGGTCAGGTAGAATCAGAATTAAATAAATAAATTGTTAAGTATTATATACCCATATCGCAATAGGAATTTAAACCATGTTCAAAATTCCTTAGATTCATTAAGAGATCAATCCCGCAAGGATTTTGAAGTTTTCTTTGTGGATTATGGTTCCGATCTGGAGCTTTCTAAAGAGGTTAAGGATTTATGTAAAAAATATTCTTTTATAAATTACAAATATTATTCAGTTCAAGACCAACCTTGGAATAAGAGTAGGGCACTAAACTCTGTAATAAAAGACTTAAACAAGGGGTTTTGTTTTGTTTCCGATGTTGATATGATCTTTGATCCTAATTTCGTAAAAAAAGCAATTCAGCTTCAGGAACCCGATAAAAGTGTTTATTTCCAGGTTGGCTTTTTAAGCCCTCAGGATAAAGCCAAGGATATAAAATTTCAGGAATTTCAGAAATACAGGAAAAGTACTGATGAGGCAACAGGTTTAAGCATGTTTCCCGTAGAAGTACTACATAATTTAAGAGGCTTTGATGAATTCTACCATTTCTGGGGCGCTGAGGATACGGATATTCATGAACGCATCAAAAATGCTGGTTGCCAATTGGAATTTTACACCGAGGAGATAATGATGTTACATCAATGGCATCCATCATACAGGAGCAAAGAAAGTGCAGAATTAACTTCTGATTTGCAGTTGGGCGGAATAGTGGCTCTTAATCATCAACATTTGAAATCTGTAATGTGCAATAAAACTACAATGGTTAATCCCAATCACTGGGGAGAGATAATGTCAGACACTCAATTTGAGGAACTTCAGCAAGCTCAGGTTGATCTTGAGCTAACAAATGAAAAATGCGCTATAGATGATTTGTTATATGGTCAGTTACCCTTAATGAATAATAGAGTTTTTAAGATTAGAATAAACCAATCTTCGGTCCCTAATTCCTTGAGATATAAGACAAAAAAACTCCTTAATAAAAAAATATTGCTTTATTATAGCCTTAAGGAGGTAAATGATCTGCTATTGTTGCATCTTATCTCTTTTTACCGGGATCGTTCATATTATTATAAAGTAATTGATTCGGGAAAAATTATTGAATTTGCGATAAAATTTTAAATGAAAAAGTTAATTATTTTTATAAATAATAAGTTAAGAAAACTTTTGCACAGGCGGAAGATGGCAAAACAGGTTAAGTCCACCAGGCAGTTAAGAAGGGAAAAGCAAACTGATTATGTACGTTGGAACAAACCTGATCAATTATTTGAAGACTGGGATGAACGTACCAGTATACTAGCTTCTATGGTTGGATCTGGTTCAATTGTAATTGAATTCGGTGCTGGTAATATGGCATTAAAGAGCTTATTACCCCAAGGTTGCAGCTATACTCCTTCGGATATCGTAAAAAGAAATCCGGATTTTCTGAAATGTGATCTTAATGAAGAAATTCCATTTGATCTTTCTATCTATGATACTGCTGTTTTAAGTGGAGTATTGGAATACGTATATGATATAGATAGTGTTTTTAAACAATTCCCTGGAAAAATGAAAAACGTTGTATTATCCTATTCGTGTGAAGATTTTTCAAATGCTAATCGGCTTGAAAATGGCTGGTTAAGCGACTATTCCAAGAAAGAGTTGGAAGATATTTTTAAAAAAAACAACTATCAAATAATTGAATATAAGGAATGGAGAAACCAGTCTTTATTTAGTTTAAGGAATACTTTGATGAAGTGAAAAAAGTTAGAAAATAGAGGAAAGAAAAGAGACAAGAATCAAGAGCTATAAAACAAGAATAAAAGAAGTTAGAAAATAGAATCCCGAATTTTCGGGAGAGGAAAGAGGAGAGTGGAAAGTATTTGCACCTACGCTTAGGCTTCGGAGGATAGAAACGGAAATCGGAAAACGTGTTTAAATGAAAAGAAACCAACAACAATCTAAATTATACCAATCTTTTTGTGAAGCAGAAGGGAGTCAGCATATTGCCAGTAAATACGCAATTGGGAAAATTAATGGGTTGGTGGATAAATTCCGGGTAAAAAGAATTCTGGAGGTTGGGTTGGGAATAGGTAGTATATCCGGGATTTTATTGGCACTGAACAGGAACAAAACGAAACTTGATTACTCCGGAACTGAAACCAACGACTTTTGTTTAAAAGCGCTGCCTATAAATTTAAAGGAAAATTATAATCGACTGAAGATATATTCGGATTTAACCGAAATATCTAACGATAAAAAATATGATCTTATCATTATTGACGGGAAGGATCACAACCTTCAGGCAATTAAAGGGTTGATTTCTGATAATGGCATACTAGCCATAGAGGGAGACAGGATACCGCAACAGGATTCGATTCAGGAACTTTTCCCTGTTCATAAATATGTTCATTGCATAAGTTTGAAGAAAAACAAAAGTTACAGTCCTTTCCCAGCGACTCATTGGCAGGGAGGTTTAAAGATCATCTTAATAAATCCAACCGGTTTTCAGAAATTATGGTGGGTGCGGGAGAAAATTTACACTAAATTGAAGTATTGGTTGGTTCGTTGATATGATGATATCTGCTATAATGTTTTGATGTCGTGATGAAGTAAGAAAATAAAAAATAGAGGAAAGATAAGAGACAAGAATCAGGAAACAATATTCAAGACTATTATAATTCTGTATTGGGTACATATTGATATTAGTAATGCAAAAAGGAACTTATTAGGAGTCTAGCATAAAATCAATGGTGAGTATCTGCAGAAAAATCTTGATGAATTTGTATTCAACTTAATAGAAGATTTTTTAAGTTAATTTTTGTTTGGCTTGTGTAAGCAAGTGTTTATCCTTTCTGGCAAACGGACGAATAATCAATTAGGCAATTAGAGAATATATATTACAAGAAGAAAATAGTTAAACTTTTATAAAGAAGAATTTAAAATCGCATTGGTTAATTCCTTGCCAATTATAGTTGCCTATGAAAAAATCAAATAAGAAGATAATAAATCGCATCATAAATAGGATTTATAAACATTTGCCTAGCAATGTTTTTAGATTGTTTTTAATGAATTTAAGCACAAAACTGATTCAAGAAAACAACAAAATTGAATATGATAAAATAGAAGGTTTATATTGGTTAAAAAGTGAAAAAACATATCTTTTTGCAGTAGATATTCCTTACTTTGACTTTAATAAAGAAAAGATAGATGCAACTTATGCGGAGATTTTTTGCACTTATTATCAACCGGAGGAAGGTGATGTGATTTTAGATGTGGGTGCAGGAATTGGAACAGAGTTGAATTATTTCATGGATAAAATTAAAGCTGAAGGCAATTTTTATGGAATTGAAGCGAGTCCTATGTGTTTTAGAAAATTGGAATTACTTAAAAAGAAGAATGCTTATAAAAATTGTTTAAACCATAATATTGCCATTTCGGGAAGAAACGGGAAAATATGGATGGAAGAACAAGATAATTATCTAATAAGCCAGATCAACGATCAATCAAAAGGAGTGGAAATATGTAGTTATACTTTGGATAATTTTGTTAAGGAAAATGAAATTTCAAAGATTAACTTTTTAAAAGTAAATATTGAGGGAGCCGAATATGAAATGGTTGATGGAATGCAGGAATCAATAAAAATTATTGAAAACCTTGCCATTTCGTGTCATGATTTTCTTTCAAATAGCGAAGAGGAGAAAATAAAGAATAAAATAGTAAATTTTCTCCTGAAAAACAATTTCGAAATTTATTCCAGGGAAACCGGAAATAAAGTGTTGGACAGTTGGATCTACGGAAAAAAAATAATGAAAAAATAAAAAAGGGGACAGTAGATTAACACGGCCAAGCCCCGCAAGGACGCACAGAAAAAAGAAAACATGTTAATACTCGCAGAAATAGGTCAAGCATATGAAAGCCCCCTAGCCCCCTAAGGGTGAGCTATAATTTTTATTTAAAATCATTATGAACATTATTGCTGAAATAGGTCAGGCACACGAGGGAAGTATTGAATTAGCTCACTCATACATTGAAGCCCTTGCAAAAACAGGGGTGGATGCGGTGAAGTTCCAGGTACATATTGCCGTGGCTGAGAGCAGTATTCACGAGCCATTTCGGGTGAAATTAGCAACGCAGGACAAAACACGTTTCGATTACTGGAAGCGGATGGAATTCACTTTGCAAGAATGGAAAGAGTTAAAAAAGCACTGTGATGAGGCAGGGCTGGAATTTTTGGCCTCGCCATTCAGCAACGCGGCGGTAGATCTTTTGGAAGAGGTGGGAGTTAAGCGATATAAAATTGGTTCCGGGGAAGTGAATAATTTTTTGTTGCTGGAAAAAATAGCCTGCACCGGAAAACCGGTGATCCTGTCTTCGGGAATGAGTTCGTTTGAGGAACTGGACCACACCGTGGCCTTGTTAAAGAAAAGAAAGATGAAAATTTCAATACTGCAATGTACCACGGCTTATCCCACGCAGCCGGAGAATTACGGGTTGAACGTGATCGGGGAATTAAAGGAACGGTATGGAGTTCCGGTAGGATATTCAGATCATTCTGCTAAAATAGAAACCTGTATTGCCGTTGCCGCGCTGGGAGCAGAAATCCTGGAATTTCACACAGTTTTTAGTCGTAACAGTTTAGGTCCGGATGCAAGCTCTTCCCTGGAAATGGAGGAAATAACTCAATTGGTGAAAGCTGTAAGGAACATAGAAACTTCTTTTCAACATCCGGTTGATAAGAGCGATAATTCCAATTTTACCGAATTGAAAAATATTTTCGAAAAGTCACTGGCGGTAAATAAGGATTTGAAAGCCGGGCACGTGTTGAGGTTTGAAGATTTGGAAGCTAAGAAGCCTAAAGGTTTTGGGATGGAGGCTTCCAGGTTTGAGGAAGTGATTGGCAGAAGGTTGAACAGGGATTTGAAGCAGTGGGAGTTTTTAAGCCTCCCTCCATCCGAAAAAGGGGGAGAATCATGATTATAACTTCTTGGTGTGGCAACGTCATTACTAAGGAGTTTTTTTAGCGACTGAAGCAATCTCATGTGGGTGGCAGGTGACATCATGATGGTTACTTCTATTCATGAGTTTGCCACGCTTCGCTCGCAATGATCTTTACAAAGGAATTATTCAATGACAAAAAAAATAAAAATAACTTAAAACATAAAAATGGATAAAGTCAGGGTATTTTTTAATTCTACTTTGCCACATTTTAGCCAAATGATAACAGGCCTGGAATATCTTAGGGACCACAATAAAATTGAGTTGAGGTACAAATTGGAATTGTATCATTATCCTGTTCACATTTTTAGAATAGATTACAATGGTTTAAGCTTGTTTTTCGATATGTCAGACAATTCCGGAATCGATTGGGGAATTTATGAGGATAGTGATTTCTATATTAAAAGAATGCTGTTAAAAACGGATTATCGCCAATACAATAAATTGATTCCTTTTGGTTTAAATTATTCGGTTTTCTATGAAAATTATTATTTAAAATATTTATTTTTAAAAAAACGGGGATTGTTAAAATATTCTTTGAAATATTTTAAGGTTCTTTCCAAAATTATCGGAATTAACGATAGTATAAGTAACAATTGCCTTGACAATATGGATGCTGCGCCTTTTTTAGGAAAGCAAATACTTTTTAGGGCAAGGCTGTGGGATCCGGATAATAATGAAACGGATTGGAAAAAAAAGGAAAGGGTTATTCTCAATGAGGAAAGGATTTCGATCAACAGGCTATTGAAAAAGGATTATAACATGCATTTCAAGGGTGGGATTCAAAAAGATCCATTTTCTGAAACACAATGTCCCGATGTACTTCTCTCTAAAAATGAATATCATAAAAGCTCCTATTTAAAAGAATTAAGGGGATCCAGTATTGGCATTGTGAATCGGGGGCTGGAAAATAGCATAAGTTGGAAAATGGGAGAATATGTGTCTCATAGCCTTGCAATAATTACCTCTTCAATCGATAAATTTGAATTGCCCGGAAATTTCAGGGAAGGAGAAAATTATTTAAAATATGAATCTGTTGATGAATGTCTTGAAATGACAGAACTTTTATTTAAAGATGATGCACTGAGGACTAAAATTCAAAAAAATAATGAGAGCTATTATCTAAACTATTTACATCCCGGGGCTAAAATCACCCAAATTTTCAATTGTATTAATGAGAAAGGAAAGGGCTGAGCTTTTTCAGCGACTGAAGCAATCTCATGTAGGTGTAGACTCACCATCCATCAGATAAATCCGTCCATTCAGGTGTCATTTCATTTATGAGTTTCTCTTTTTTTTGCCCTACTGCCGGCTTTTATGGTTTTTTCAAATTTTATAGCTTCAATTATGTTTGTAAACTCCTTATAATAAACCAATTTATCGCAATTGTATTTAGAGGTAAATCCTTTATAGTACTTGGTTTTATGTTGATGAATTCTTTGGACAAGGTTTGAAGTAACTCCTGTGTAAATTACAGTATGGTTTTTATTGGTAGTCATATAAACCCAGGATTGTTTCATATTTGAAAACACGAAAAAAAGTAATGAAACCGTCATTGCGAGGAGCTTTTTCAGCGACCGAAGCAATCTCATTTAGGCGGGAGGTAGCATCATGTTTTGCGCTTCTGTTCATGAGTTTGCCGCGCTACGCTCGCAATGACGTTCGCTGCGCTCCGTTAGCCACCCCCGGTCCAAAAATCGGGATCGCAAAGACAGGCTCATTTCGAAATGACTTCAAATGTCGTTCCTTCTTCGAAATGACTTGTTTGTAAGAGTGGTCTTTCTTGATGAATGAATTACATTTGTTTAAAGCTAAATCTATTTAATGATAATCCTAATCCATCAGAATGCCCAACAAGTAGTCAAGGTATTAAAGGGGGAAACTGAAATAAAAATCTCAGAAACCCTTTGCACAAAAGCTTTTTGGGAACTGGCAGAAATATATCCTGATGAAATTATTGCCTGGTGCGGGGAGAAATATATCTCTGATCTGGATACAGAGCAGTGGTCACAGGTATTTCACCAGGATCTTATTATGGCTTCCTATGCTGTTGAAAATGTCTTTCTTCCGGAAAGTATTGGGTATATAGACCAGTTGCCCTTTGTAAACGTGAACAGGAAGGTTTTATACGCTACCTGGCAAATGAGCAGCGATGTGGGGGGAATAAAAGGGGAAACCCTGCTGAAATTCCGGTCACATTTTGAAGGAATAAATGATTTTGATTATTTGCTGAATTCCGTTGCTAAGATCGGGCAACAAAACGGACTTTTTTGTTATAGCGCGCCTGAGTTGGTGACCCAAATTTCAGATAAAAAACTCAAAACCATAGCGACTTCAAGTCAGTTATTTTCCTTTGTATATCAATATTACAACTCGATCTGGCTTTCGGTTTTATTCTGGTGTTACTGGAGATATGAGAACAAGTTTCTGCTAAAGGCTTTTCTGAAGGCATTCCTTAAGGAAAATTGTTTTTTGCAAAAGGCAGAGCTGTCGGTAATTAAAATTCAATCCAATAAAATTTCTGAAATATCAAATTCCATTGATGTGATCATTCCTACAATGGGTCGGCCAAAATACCTGATGCAGGTAATTGAAGACCTGAGCATGCAAAGCCTGTTCCCAAAAAAGGTAATTGTGGTAGAGCAAAATCCGGATGTAAATTCAATTTCCGAATTACCGGAACTGCATTCCAAAACCTGGCCTTTTGAAATCACACATCATTTTATTCATCAAACAGGAGCCTGTAACGCGAGAAATATAGCTTTGGAAGAAGTGGATTCCGATTGGGTGTTTTTTGCTGATGATGACATAAGAATAGAAAAAGATCTTCTAAAAAGGACTATAAAGGAAATTAAAATGTTAAGAATTACCTGTATTAATTTAAATTGTATGCAGGAAGGTCAAGAAACTATTTTCACTAAAATTAAGCAATGGGGAAGTTTTGGATCAGGTACCAGTATAGTTAAAAGCAAATTTGCAAAAGCATGTTATTTTCCGTTATATTATGAAAACGGGTTTGGAGAAGATACAGATTTTGGGATGCAGTTGAGAAATATTGGATGTGATATTGTTTATCATCCGGAACTAAAAATCCTACATTTAAAAGCATCTGTTGGAGGATTAAGAAGTAAAATACAGATGCCTTGGGAGAAGGATAAAATTTTACCTAAGCCTTCCCCAACTTTAATGGTCTTTTATAAAAAATATTATACCCTTGAAGAAATAAGGGGAGCAAAAATTTCCCTCTTTTTAAAATTTTATAAACAACAAAAGGTGAAAAATCCGGTGAAATATTATAAGATTATGAAGTTAAAATGGCAGTTAAGCAAGTTTTGGGCCAAGAATCTTTTAAAAGAGGATAATTGTTGAATTTATCGGAAGATTCTATAGGAAAAATTTAATTACGGAAGAGATACAGATAATTATAAAAACATGTTGAAAAATAAGAGACATCAAATATGGAATTAGAGAAAAGTTTATGCAATTGATAGTATTGTTAAATATTCCGAATTATTATTCTTCTTATTATTTATTTGGTCTTCAACAAGAGTTTAAGATTAAATTTAAAATGGATAGGCGTTTTGAAAAATTTAATAATTCACCTATATTAATTTTTCAGATAAATGATAGATTAATTGTTATAGACAATGATGATCCATCTGGCATAAATAGTGAATTATATCAATTGGCCGAAATTTATTTTGTTACCAATAAACTTAAAGGTGTAGATGCCTATGAACAAAAAAAAATAAAACCATTATTCCCGCACTATCCGATTAATGTTCTCCCCTTATATTTTAAGATATTTGGTTTAAATTTATTTCGATATTTATCATTCAAGCAAGTTTTAAGAGAAATATATATTTATACAAAAAGGCCAATTTATAGCCTAAACACGCAGCCCATTATAAAGGATAATTTTGTTTTTTTTTCATCTCATATTTGGAAAAAGGAATTCGAAGTAAATATGATTAGGGCCGAGTTTATTAAGTTTTGTAGAAAAGATCCAAGAATTAAATTTGAAGGAGGCTTTGTTCCTCGTTCTGATGGAAATAATTTAGGTTTTGATAATGTTTTAAGTAATAAACATTATTCGCCTAAGGTTTTCTCTAAGTTAAGTAATAAATCCAAAATAGGGTTGAATAATCCTGCGGTTTGCGGTGCGGTTAGCTGGAGATTGGCAGAATATTTAAATTCAGGTTTGTTTATTTTGTCTTTCCCTTTTAAAATTGAACTGCCTATAAAACTTCGACATGGTAAAGAAATTCATTTTGTTGAATCCTCATGGGATTATAAAACTACTTTAGATAAAATTCTGAATGAACCATACTACCATGAAAAACTATCGCTAAATGCCAAGAAATATTTTGATAAATTTTGTACTCCCAGGGCACAGGTAAAATATATTTTTGATATTATAAATAAGAACAATAGTATTTAATAATTGTCCAGTTCTATTAAAACAATATGAGGTAGTAAAAGTATTGCTACATAAATTGAGAAGAAAGAAAAGACAAAATTAAGAATTATTCACAAATAATAGAAATCTGTAATAATTAATAGATCATGAAATTCAGTCTTATTATTTGTACCTATTGTCGTGCTGCTTCTTTGTTCCGCCTATTGGAATCGCTCCAGAAGCAAATTCTATACCCTGATGAAATAATAATTATTGATGGTTCAAAAGATGAAGCAACTGAATTAATGTTACAAATGCAAAGGTTTAAAAACCTTCAGTATTTTAAGGTACAAGAAAATAACCGGGGTCTTACCAGACAAAGAAATATTGGATTACAGAAAACGGATAGTAATTCTGAGATTATATGTTTTTTGGATGACGATATTGTACTGAAGCCGAAATATTTTGATAAACTGATTAACACCTTCTCTGAATATCCGGATGCGTTGGGAGTAGGAGGTGCAATAATCAATGCGGATGTTTGGAAAACAAGATTGGAAAATAAAAAAACTGAATTCGGGAACTATTATTATAAGGATTGGGTAAGAAAACTTGGAAGTAGGAATATATTACGTAAAAGATTAGGTTTATTAAGTAATAGACCTCCTGGAATGATGCCTACATTTTCAAACGGGTTTTCAATAGGATTTTATCCGCCTACAGGTGAGATTCATAAAGTTGAATACTTTATGGGAGGGGTTTCAGCTTATAGGAAGGGATTATTTGAGAAGATTAAATTTTCAGAATATTTTCAAGGCTATGGACTTTATGAAGATATGGATTTTTGCCTTCGTGCATCAAAAACAGGGCAACTTTATCTTAACACGGGGGCACAGGTTTTCCATCTTCACGAGGAAAGCGGAAGGCCGGATGATTTTAAATACGGGAAAATGGTTGTGGAGAACGGGTGGATAGTCTGGAAAACAAAAAATCCAAATCCGGATATTCAATCTATTGTCAAATGGAATTTAATAACTTTATTGTTGGCGACAATAAGGCTAAAGAATGCTCTTCTCGATAATGAAAAAGGTGCATTTAAAGATGCTTTGGGAAGATTTATTGCATGGATTAAATTGGGATTTTTCAAACCTTATAAAAATTAGATTGAAAAGATATCAATGAAAAATCAAAAAAAATCATCTTGAAAAAGAAAAGACTGTAAATGAGGGACAGAAAGAATTCTACAGTAATTTTAAACAAAATAAAGCTATTAAAGCCTGGTATGCATTAAGAAATTGAATTTTCAGGAAAATAAGGAAAAACATAGGTGCGGAATCCCAAATTTACGAACTGTATTCCCAGTCCTTTTCATAGTGATAAGGTGTATGGATCTTCCATTGCTGATGCAAAAGAAGGAATAAAAGTTTAAATTTAGATCTTGTTAAAATACTTATATCAAGGGAAAGGGGATTTTCTAATTATAAAACAAACTGTGTAGTGGTTAATAAATGTAAATTTTGTGGAGGTGAAATTCGGGTGGTTAATGTAACCTACGATCTTGTAGAATGTTTGAGTTGTTATCTCATTTTTTCAAAGAAGATATTTTCTCAAGATGAATTACAGAAGGTTTATGATCATTTATACAATGATGATAAACCAAAATATAGGACACATTCAATTTTTGAATATGAACAACTAAAAAAAGGTATAACAAAAGTTGGTTATAATAGAAATAGGTTGATAAAGAAATATATAAATAATAGTTCTAAAGTTTTAGAGATAGGTTCGGGAATAGGCTTAATGGGTTGTTTTATTCAGAGAAATTATCCAAACAGCTCTTATACCGGAGTTGAGATAGATGAAAAAGTAAACGATAAAGCCAGATCATTTGGTTTAAATGTTCATCAGGGAGATTTTAGTGTTATTGGGAATTTTAAAAACAAATTTGATATTGTCCTGATGTGGGAAGTGCTTGAACATATTCAGGATCTTAAAAAATGTTTATCTCTTATAAGCAGTAAACTAACGAAAGGAGGTCTATTCATTTTTTCAGTTCCTAATTACAATAAGAAATTCAATTACAATTTCCCTGGGGATAAAATTTTTCAAGATGGACCACCGATTCATCTGAATTTTTTTAGAAAAAAATCTATTCAGAAATTCTTTGAAACCGAAGATTTTGAAATATTGAGCTTTAGAAAGAAAAGACTACCCTATTTTAATATTAAATCCTTTAAACAAATGTTCTTAAAAGTCCTCTTGGGAAAATACGAGGGCCCCACTCTTTTTTGTGTAATAAGGAAAAAATGATTGCTAAATTTCTTGTTGTAATCCATGCGAATTATAAAATCAGATGATAAAAATTCAATGCTTATGCTCCCTAGGTCAAAGAAATCGTGATATAATCTTAAAGACTTATTAGACTTCTTTGTTATTAAAATATTAAGAAATGGGTTTTCTAAGAACTTTTTCTGGCCTTAGTGAAACAAATTACGATAGTTAATGAATTTGAAGACCAAGGGTGGTTTTACAAGTAATAATTTATAATGTTTTGCCCAGGAGCCTACTTCGTTTTTAAAATTATAAATCTTACGTTTTTAATCTATTTTTTAATATTATTACTCTCTTTACTGTATTTTGTAAACTATATTTACCGATTTATATCTTGTTGCATTAAATAAAAATTTGTTTCGAAAATCTATGAAATTCATTCTTACAAATAGTTCCATTAATGAAGAAACTCTTTTAAAATCTCCATTTAAATTAAAAAATAAACGAATTGGAGCTTTTAATTTTATTGCGGAAAATATTGACGATATTTTGGAAACAAATTCACATTGCAGTATAACAGATGGATATTTAAGAGACCTGAATTCAGCTAGTCAGAATCCAAATTCACATACTATCCAAGCTGTTGAGCAAATACAGTCAGGATGGCCTGTTTCAGAAAATATTACGGGTTCGTTTTCCACAACAATTATCGATAAAAATTCATTAGAGATAACTCTTTGCAATGATTTGATTGGTGTTTACCCATTATACTATCTGCTAAAAGATAAGGATGTTTTTGTGTCTAATAGCATTTTTTTAATGGCATATATATCAAACTGCAAATTTGACGAAGTAGGGATTGCTCAAAGATGTATTGGTCCTGAATATTCCAATATGGGTTCTAGAACTATTTTAAAAGATTGCAAACGCTTACTTCCAGGAGAATATTTAAAGATCGATTTGTTTGGTAACATACTTCAAACAAAATATGACAATTCATTATATCAAAATATTTCTTCATCTCACCAAAACCACGATCTTCATAAAGATTATTGGGATCAGTATAAAAAGGAAATTGATTGCTGTCTCATAGGAAATTCAGAAGTGAATATTGCCTTAAGTGGAGGTATGGACAGTAGGTTGTTATTGGGGGCTATTCCCAATAATAAAAATATTGTTTGCTTAACTTATGGAGAAAAAGACAATTATGAAACTAAAATAGCCTCCAGAATAGCAAAGTTAAAAAATGCTAAATTCAAAAGTTTTTCACAACCAAATCTTTACTTCACTTCATCGGAAATATTAAGAAAATATGTTTTAAAAACTGAAGCGGTTAATATTTGTTCTTGGTTAGAAATACTTGAAAACATAGATTTAAAGGAAAGAAATCCAATTTTATTAGGTGACATGACTGAAGCAATTTCAGCACGGAATATAAAGAAGTTTTCCTCTAGAAATTTTAGACAAGACAATTTCATTAAACATTACCTTTTAGGAAAAGATTATCAATTTGATAAATCTGATGCTGTAAAATTTGAAGAATGGAAAAAAGCTAAGACACACAATCTTGATCGTTGGTATATTGAAGAAAGAGTTTCAAAATTGAATTTAAGTTTTACCCCTATTCAATTAGTGGAAGGACTCCATTCAGACTTGGAAGAAGTTTTTCTAAGGATAGAATCTCACCATCTTCCTTTTACAGAATTGTATGATGAATTATTCTCTTGGTACACTCACTCCAGGATTCCAATGGGTAAACAGATTTTAATATGCAATAGTGATTTTTATAGTTCTTGCCCACCAATGTCTAATCTAATTATTAGAAACACAAGTAATATCCATCCTAATCTACGATTAGGGAATAGGTTTTTAAATAAGTTATTCAGTATAGAAGAATTAAATAAGCTTAATAAAATACCTACAAGTCAGGCGCCTTTTATACCCCAAAATTTTTTAGATATTATTAAGTTTCCAATTTGGGGATTACGGTCAAAAATTGATCATTTTTTAATTAAAAGATTAATCAAAAGTAAAGATCCTACAAAACGATATAGATTATTTAAATCAATAAATTGGGTTACAATATATCAAAATCCAGATATGGAGAAAAATCTCAAAAAATATTTTGAGAATAATCATTTAGGCGAGGATTATTTTAATTATCTTCTAGATCGTGCCATTCAAAGAAAAAATTTGGATCAATGGCCTTTTGCAAATACAGAAATGATAAATGGAGCTAGTTTAAATATGGAAATAGATCTAATAAAATCCTTAAGGAGAGATTTATAAAATTTAACTAAATGTTATTATATACCCAAGTAGTATTATAATTAAAATCTGTCTAACCTATATCGTAGATTACGAGACTTATTAATGCCGCACTAAGGATATTTTAATTATTCAGCAAAGTTTGCTCAATCTAAAGGGAATCTGTAGTACTGAGGTGAAAGTAAGCATTGAATGATCGCTCAATACTGATTAATGAAATTAAAGGTTTGCATAATTAAATTTTAAACCTTAATTATTAGGAAACAAAAAAATATTTGATGAAAAGTTATTCTAATGAGACACTAGAAACGAACCGACGACAGACAGAATTTTACCAAAATAAAAAGAAGAATTTTGCCACTAAAATTTGGTTTTCCCTTCGGAATGGAATACTTCAAAAAGTCAGAAAAGATATCGGGGTAGAAAAGCAAATCCATCAACTTCACCTTGAATGGTGCGGAGACTTATCTAATAAAAAAGTATTGGACCTTGGCTGTTATGCAGGTAATTCCTTATCCATGCATTTGGCGCTTAATTCTAAAGAATATATAGCTATAGACCTTAGTGATAGGGGAATCTCCAGTTTGAGAAAAAGGTTAAAGGACATTCCTCATACTAAAGCTTTAACTATGGATTTTCTTTCTGAGGAGTTTACAGAAAAAGATTTTGATCTCATTTATGCGTATGGCGTCCTGCATCATTTTAAAGATGTAGAGATGTTGATTGGCCGATTAAGGGAAAAGCTAAATACGAATGGAACTATTATAAGCAATGATCCTTTGAAAACAAGTTTGCCAATAAAGCTGATAAGAACAATTTACAGGCCCTTTCAATCGGATAAGGATTGGGAATGGCCATTTTCAAAAAAAGTTTATTATCAATTTGAAAGCGCATTTAATATAATGGAACGAAGGGCCATGTTAGGCAAGGCAAAATGGTCTTTTATAGTGAATTTTCTTCCCTTGTCAGCAGAAAAGAAACTTGCCATTGGAAAAAAATGGCACCGGGAAGATTGGGAAAAATCCAGGGATTCGGATTCCTATATGTTCCAGTGTATGCATTTAACCATGTTGATGCAGAAAAGGGATTGAGCCTGAATCATAAGAAAATCAGAAAATTTGTTCTGATCGATATTTATTTAAGAAACCGGAATTTACTGCAAGGATGAAATTTGCCATTATAACCTATATACTTCACAAAGAGCATAACAAGTCTTATTATTCTTATGAACCCTATATCAGGGAAATGAATGTTTGGCTTAATTCGGCAGAAGAAATCATTGTTGTAGCGCCTAAAGTTCCGGCACCTCCCAATGCAATTGAAACCTCATACCAGCATCCTGAAATAGATTTCAGGAAAATACCTTCGATCTCGTTTTTGAAATTTGCAGGAGTAATTCGAAGTCTGATAATGCTACCCGGGATTTGTTTCAAGATTTTGAGGGCTATGAAAGACGCAGATCACATTCATTTGCGTTGTCCTGGGAATATTGGTTTGATCGCATGTTTTATTCAGATACTTTTTCCACATAAACCAAAAACCGTAAAATATGCGGGGAATTGGGATCCCAATTCCAAACAACCCCGGAGTTACAGGCTTCAAAAGTGGATACTTGGCAATACTTTTCTAAGCAGGAATATAAAGGTGTTGGTTTATGGGGATTGGCCGGAGCAATCAAAAAATATTGTACCTTTTTTTACGGCATCTTTTTCGGAAACGGAAAAAGGCTTTTATAACAATGACTTCACTTCCTCGTTTAAATTCATCTTCGTGGGGAGTTTGTCTGCAGGGAAAAGACCATTATTCGCGATTAAACTGATTGAAGCCCTCATGGGGAAGGGTATTCCTGTTAAACTTGAGATCTACGGAAGCGGGGTGCTAAAAAACGAATTGCAGGAATATATAGCCACAAAAAATCTGGATCCGTTTGTAAGGCTTATGGGAAACCTAAAACTTGAAGAACTGAAAGAAGTTTATAAAGCTTCACATTTTTTAATCCTGGCATCTCAATCGGAAGGCTGGCCTAAAGCTGTTGCCGAGGCTATGTTTTTTGGGTGTGTTCCTATAATAACTTCAGTTTCTTGTGTTCCTTGGATGGTGGATTATGGAAAAAGAGGAATTTTAATTGATGAAAACGTAACTTCGGCTACTGAAAAAATTCAACAGGAAATACGAAACCCGGAGAATTTGAAAGAAATATCCATTGCCGCTCAA
>Ga0314774_1000642_pt1 | contig 26187 bp, 17 predicted proteins | sample MetaGCBIA2018_FD_204515 | JGI IMG/M metagenome (GOLD analysis project Ga0314774, IMG submission 204515) | Cryopeg brine microbial communities from Beaufort Sea near Barrow, Alaska, United States - CBIA 2018 | ecosystem: Environmental > Aquatic > Marine > Coastal | place: USA: Alaska | collected...
TCAATAAATTTTGCCTATACATCGGAATATGCACTTTCTGCAGCTATTCTATCTGTGAATTTAAGTATGCTTAACAATATGCCTGTTTTAAATGATAATGGCAGAAAATATATTTATGATATTCCAACTTTAGATGATCCTTCCAGACCAAATGTAAATGGCATTACAGATCCGGATATAGCAGGATATGATGGTGTAGATATAAATGATCCATTTGGAGGAAACGATGGACTTAATCAGGCAATGATAATTCCTAACGGTCCAGTGCAGATATTTTCTCCTGGGTATCGCAATTCCTTTGATTTGGTGGTAACTGAAAACGGTGCAGTTTACTGTACAGATAATGGTGCCAATGGAGGCTGGGGTGGTTTCCCTAAAAATGAAGGAATGGATCCACTTAATCCAGCTACGAATGATTACGTTTTGGGAGAACCTGGAGGAAATTCTGCAACACCCGATGGGGAAATGATCAATAATAAAGATCACCTTAGTTTGATAACTCTGGATATTCAGAATTATTCCTTTGGGAGTTTTTATGGGGGACATCCCAATCCAACCAGGGCCAACCCAATGGGAGCTGGTCTTTATATAAATCCTGATGTAACCGGAAATACAGGAGCAGTTTTTAGAGAAATGATTTTTGATCCTGATGGGTCGCGTACAAATTCTACTTCAAATCCCAATATAGCGCTTCCTGCTAATTGGCCACCTGTACCTGTTTCAGAAGCTAATCTTCAGGAAGGAGATTGGCGTGGCCCCGGTATTTCTAATCCAGATGGACCTGATGATGCAATAATAACTACCTGGGGCACTAATACCAATGGGATAGATGAATATACAGCTTCAAATTTCAACAACGCCATGAAGGGAGATTTGCTTGCTGGGGTTAACACTGGGGAATTACGAAGAGTGCAGCTCAAGCCAGATGGTACATTGGAGTCGCTAACAACTTCATGGGCTTCGGGACTTGGAGGGGATGCCTTAGGAGTAACCTGTAATAGCGATTCCGAAATATTTCCAGGAACAATTTGGGTTGTAACTCTTAACGGAAAATTAATAGTCCTGGAGCCTCAGGATTTTGGGGTTTGTTTACAGCCTAATGATGCTGGCTACAGTCCTACTGCCGATAACGATTTTGATGGCTATACCAATCAAGATGAAATTGACAATGGTACAGATATATGCAGCGGTGGCTCACAACCAAATGATTTTGATAAAGATGCTGGAGGAGTTCTTGTTTCAGACCTAAATGATTCTGATGATGACAATGACGGTATTTTAGATTCCCTTGACCCCTTTCAGCTAGGAGATCCTCTTACTTCTGGGAGTGATGCTTTTACACTTCCTGTCTTCAACGAACTTTTCTCGAGTAATACTACTTTAAATGGATATTCCGGACTGGGTTTTACAGGAATGATGAATAATGGACTTTCAAACCCTAACTGGCTTAATTGGTTAGATCGTCGAGATGATCCAAATGACCCCAATCCAAATGATGTTCTTGGGGGGGCAATTGGAGCAATGACCATGCAAATGACATCAGGTACGGCTTTAGGGACAACCAATAATCAAGAAAAGGGATTTCAGTATGGAGTTCAGGTAAATCAAAATTCGGGTGTTTTTACGGTAGTAGGAAGCCTTTCAAATTTAAATACATCTTTACAGCTTTATGGTAACAGTAATGCTCCCAATGGGGAATTGGGTATCTATATAGGCGATGGGACTCAGAGCAATTATATCAAATTTGTAATTACACCAGACGGATTAACCGCCCTTCAAGAGATCAATGACATAGACCAGGCACCACTACATTTGGCAATTTCTTCACAAAACAGACCAAATGGAGCAGTAAACTTATTTTTTGTGATAGACCCTTCAAATGGGGAAACCACTCTTCAATATAGTTTTGATGCCGGGGCGCGAACTTTCTTTGGTACTATATCCTCACAGGGCAATATACTCTCGGCTATACAACAATCGGGTACAGATCTGGCAGTAGGTTTAATTGGATCTTCAAATGCTACTGGTGTAGAAGTTGAAGGGACTTGGGATTTTCTGAATGTATCTGGAAACGGACCTGGCATAGTTACAGTTCTACCCGATCTGGATCGTTTGGCGGGCGATGCAGATGAAGAGATCGACCTGGACACTTATTTTAATGATGACAATGGCGTTGGTAATTTGACCTATAGCGTAGCGGGGAACACCAATACTGATATAGCTGCTGTTATAGCAGCGAACCTTCTTACTTTGAGTTATCCTTCTACGGCTGGTACCAGTGCTATCACGATACGTGCGACCGATTTGGAAGCTAATTTTGTGGAGCAAACTTTTAATGTGAATGTGAGTGCGATTGAAGAGCCTTTGGTTCTTTATAGGGTAAATGCCGGAGGTCCTGTCATTGCATCTCTTGATGGAGGTGTAGCTTGGGGGGGCGATACCAGGGCGAGCAAATCCCCATACCTGTCTCAGGCAGGAAATAACAATACCTCGGGTTTCTCTATGATCAGTTATTCCCCGGAGGTTGACCTAAGCACGACCCCCACCGATATTTATACTTCAGAGCGTTACGATGCTACTGCTGGCGCTCCAAACTTGAGCTATTCTTTCCCGGTTTCTCAACCCGGTACATACGAGGTTCGTTTGTATATGGGTAATGGCTGGTCTGGTACTTCGGGTGCTGGTGCGCGAATCTTTGATGTGTCGATCAATGGAGTGCTCTATCCTGCATTGAAAGATCTGGATCTTTCCGGTACTTTTGGACATCAAGTGGGCTCAGTGATCACCGAAACAGTAGAGATCTCGGGTAGCTCTATTGATATTTCCTTTATCCACGGGGCTATAGAAAACCCCCTTGTCAATGGGATAGAGATATTGAATTCAACTGGGTCGGGCACTCCCATTTCCCTAAGTGCTGTGGCAGATCAACTCAACGCGCCCGGAGAATCGCTTGATGGCAGTCTTGTGGTTTCGGCCAGTGGTGGGGATGGATCCTTGACATATTCGATGACCGGAGCACCATTAGGGGTGATTATTGAACCTACCAACGGACAAATAGGGGGCGAGATAGATGCCTCTGCAGATTTGGGTAGCCCGTACACGGTGACTATTAGCGTAGATGACAACGATGGCCTGACCACCGATGTTGTAACCACCAGTTTTACCTGGACAATTACTAATGAAATTCAATCTGTTTGGAAAAATAAGAATGAGAGTGAAAATTACACTGGACGTCATGAGTGTTCCTTTGTGCAAGCAGGTGATAAATTCTATTTATTAGGAGGACGTGAAAATAGCAAAACTTTGGATATTTATGATTACACCTCAAATACCTGGACATCTCTAGCTAATTCAGCACCATTTGAATTCAATCATTTTCAAGCTATTGAATATCAAGGATTAATTTGGGTTATTGGTTCTTTTAAAAATAATAGCTATCCTAGTGAGTCCCCAACTGAAAATATATGGATCTTCGATCCTGCCAATCAGGAATGGATTCAAGGTCCGGCAATACCCACTTCCAGACAGAGAGGTTCAACAGGTTTAGTTGAATATAATGATAAATTTTATATCGTTGGAGGAAACACTAATGGCCATAATGGTGGCTATGTGGCATGGTTTGATGAGTATGATCCGGCCACAGGAATTTGGACCATTTTGGAAGATGCTCCCAGAGCAAGAGATCACTTTCATGCAGCAATTATTGATGATAAAATTTATGCTGTCGGGGGACGTTTGTCAGGAGGAGTTGGTGGTACCTTTAAACCTGTGATTTCAGAAGTAGATGTTTATGACCTCTCTTTAAAGAGTTGGACTACACTACCAAGTGGAAGTAATTTGCCTTCCCCGAGAGGTGCACCAGCGGTTGTTAATTTTAATAATAAAATCTTGGTTATAGGAGGAGAAGTTCAAGATGAATTAATTTATAATGTCAGTACCACTGATGCAGTTAAAGTTACAGAAGAATTTGATCCCAGTACAGGGAATTGGGTTAGAAAGGCAGATCTAAATAGTGAAAGACATGGTACTCAGGCTTTGGTATCCGGGAATGGGGTGTTTATTATAGGAGGCTCGCCAAATCTGGCTGGTGGTAACCAAAAGAATTTAGAATATTACGGAGAGGATGCTCCCATAGGTGTACCAAGTATGGCTAGTGATTTATCTGCTCCAGAAAGTGTTCAAATAAGTGAATCAGTTCCTGAAGATATAATTCTTCAAACAATAAATGGAAATATGGGAGTATATATTACATCTATGGAATTGTCTGGACCTAACATGAATAATTTTTCTATTGATTCCGGAGAATTAACCAATAGCTTATTAAAAACTAATAGTTCCCATAGTGTTTCGGTTTCATATAGTGGAGCAACTCCAGGTGAGACGGCCACTCTTACTATTAATTATGGTGGAGCCAATCAAGTTTCAATTTTATTGGAAAGTGTTTTGGATCAGTTGAATACCTCTTTAACACAAAGTAAGGAAGTACAGTCCAGTATCGGAATAGAGGAAAATATTCAAAATTCCTCAGAATTCGATGTACAAATTTATCCAAACCCTTCCAGTATAGAAAGTTTTCTAAAGATTTCAGATCCCACAATTGAAGTTCACAAAATTTACTTATATGATTTTAATGGGCGTTTGATTAAATATTTTGTTGGGAAGGAAAGTTATATAAATGATGGGCTCTATAGAGTAAACTTACAGGGATTACCAGATGGAGTGTACCTGGTAAAACTGGAAACCAGTATTTTCAATAATCTTTCTTTAAGACTTATTATAAAGAATTAGCATGTAGTTTGAAGTTCGAGCCTCGAAGTTTGAATGAAAAAGAAAGCCAGGAACCAGGAAATATTATCAAAAAAAATACTAATTCAACAAAGTGAAAAGTAAATAGCAGGCAGTTATTGAAACCCAAGTTTGGAACGGGTATTTTTATTCTATTTACATAAAAAAATGTCATTAAACAGATATTTTTGAGTTTCATCGAAAATATTTTTGGCTTATATTAGTTTACAGTACATTCACTTAGCGATTGAAAACTCCCCATTATTTTAATCGTGCCCCCCCCGACATATTTTAAAATTCCCCACATAATTTAAAAAGAGTTTCTCTCCTTTTTTTGGAGAAAATTTTAATTATTGGCAACCATTTATTATCAAGGTTGGAAATCACTGTATAGAATATTTAATTGCTCTAGGCAGTCATATAATTAGAATCAAAAGGTCAAAAGGACTTAGTCTCATTACCAGGCTAAACCTTGAATTAATGCAATAGGAAGATTTCGTTATTTTTTAAATAGATTTTACTAAGATCTGAATTAAATCATAAAGAAAACCTTCAGCAGGCGAAAAATAAAGCAAAGTGAAACACCAAAAACGGGACTCACGGGGCGGAGCCATGACCAGATGAAATTTTTTAGAAAAACTATCTAATTTAAAAAAAATGCCACAGACTGGTGTAATACCATATTATTAGGAATTATCCATCTGCTAAAATAACATCATGAAAGTGGCAATAATTACCAGTGTTAACGGACAATACGAAGCGTATCTAAGTGAATTCATCTGAAAAAAGGGGTGTCTGGTTCACTGAATTATGAGAACAGATATTAAACACTTGTAAGAGATAAATGTTTAAAATATTGAAGGCTTTATGAACTTTAATTATTTTAAATAAAAGGAGAAATACTTTAACTTCTAATGATTCCTACGAAAATGAAAAATGACTCTAAAATTTATGTTGCAGGCCATGAGGGGTTGGTAGGCTCTGCAATTTATTCTAACCTAAATAAAAAAGGCTACACCCGAATCATTAAGAGAACTCATAAGGAGCTGGATTTAAAAGATTGCCGGGCTGTGGAAGAATTCTTTGAAGCTGAAAAGCCTGAATATGTCTTTCTTGCAGCAGCGAAAGTGGGAGGAATAGCTGCCAATAACACCTACAGGGCAGAGTTCATCTTTGAGAACCTGATGATCCAGTCCAATGTTATTCATCACTCTTATCTCCAAAATGTAAAGAAACTAATGTTCCTTGGGAGTACCAGTATATATCCAAAAAAGAGTCCGCTGCCAATAAAGGAGGAATCCCTTTTATTCGGGCCTTTGGAGTATACCAATGAACCTTATGCAATAGCTAAAATTGCAGGTATTAAAATGTGTGAGAGTTATAATTTGCAGTACGGATCCAATTTTATAGCTGTGATTCCAACAAATTTATATGGTCCAAAAGATAATTTTGATTTAGAAAACTCACACGTATTACCTGCGCTTATCCGGAAAATGCATCTTGGAAAAGCCCTTGAAAAAAATGATTGGGAAGCAATTTGTGATGATTTAAACAGGCGTCCAATTGAAGGTCTGGATGGCAGTCAGGGTAAAAAAGAAATTCTTGAGAAGCTTCACAAATATGGAATTATATATAAGGATAATCCTGGTGAAAACAAAAAGGGAGAAGGACAGGTTTCCATAGAAATATGGGGAAGCGGTCAACCTCTAAGGGAGTTTTTATGGAGTGAGGAAATGGCAGATGCCTGTGTTTATTTAATGGAGAAATGGGATTTTAAAGATATTGTTTCTTTGGGAGAAACCCGCGGTAATAGTGTAAAGGAGATAAGAAATAATCATATTAATATAGGTACTGGAAGAGAAATATCTATCGCCCATCTTGCCGAAATAACTAAGGTTATTGTGGGATTGCGAGGCAGTCTTTATTTTAATAGGAATAAACCAGATGGAGCTTTTCGGAAATTGACAGATGTTTCTAAAATAAGCGCTTTAGGCTGGAAATATGAGGTAGAACTGGATGAGGGGATATACCGTCTATATAAATGGTATAAGTCCAGTATTAAAAATACAGTTAGTTGCAAGTGCTTTATTAAATAGCTTTTAGTTTATCAAAGCCAAAAAAAGATAAAATATTTCAAAAATTTCTTTCGCAATAATAATAAGTAATTTGAAATGTCCTCGTAAGAATGTGTCCTTGGTAAAAGACCAGTACTACTTCTTTGTTAAATTTATTTCCTTAGCTAAAACCTCAAGTTAGCAAGTTCATCTTAGCAGACATAAAATATCAGATCTGTTCCGCATATTAAAACAATCAGAATGAAGCCTTATACTAGATTTATGAGAAGATCTTCTTTAATTATGCCATTTTCAGTGATCATTAACTTAGTGATCATTAATTTAACTCTATATGTATTAACACCAGAAATTTACTTGAAATTTGGTGTAGCAGTTAGCATTAATTTCTCCTGGTTAATAATTGGAATTAGTCTAAGCTTCTTTAGTATAGAGAGAAAAGAAAAATTTATAACAAAATATCATAAGTTTTTACGTCATTATTTCGTTTTTGTACTTTCATATTTTACGATTTTGGCCTTTGCAAAAATAAATTTCGAATCTCAAAAGCAAGTAATTGTTCTAACTTCATTGCTGATTTTACTTTCTTCTTACAGATGGTTCTTTTTCGAATCACGAAAATGGTACCGGCGGGAAGGTGGGAATTCCTTAAACGTCGTTGTTCTAGGAATGGATGAAAATCTGTCTTTTCTTGAAGAAATTTTTAATAAACCGGATTATGGTTATAGATATTTGGGTTATTTTCATGGAAAAAAGAAAAAAGCAGTACTTGGCAACAAGTGTCTTGGATCTTTTAATGATTCTTTCAATTATATCCTGGAAAAGAAAGTAGATGAAATTTATTGTGCGGTTAGTCAGTTTTCTGTATCGGAGTTAACAGAGCTAAGAAATTTTGCTGATAATAACTTAAAAAAATTGAAATTGATCCCAGATAATAAAGGATTCTATTCCAATACTATGGGATTTGAAATTTTTGATAAAGTGCCTGTTCTTAATTTAAGGAAATCACCTTTGGAAAAGAATTATGCCAAGTATGGCAAGAGAATATTTGACATTCTTGGATCTTCTTTTGTCATTTTATTTGTTCTCTCGTGGTTAATTCCAATCCTGTACTTTTTGAATCGAATGGAATCTAAAGGACCGGTTATCTTTAAACAACTACGTCACGGTTATATCAAAAAATCATTCTGGTGCTATAAATTCAGGTCCATGGCAGTAAATAAAGAAGCAAATATGCAAATGTGTACCCGTAATGATATGAGAATCACCAAAGTTGGTAAATTTATCAGAAAAACCAGTATTGATGAATTACCTCAGTTTATCAACGTTTTGCTTGGTGAAATGAGCATCATTGGGCCAAGACCACATATGGAATTTCATACAACTCAATATGAAAAAAACGTAGATAAATATTTGGTTAGGCATTTTGTCAAACCAGGTATAACCGGACTTGCTCAAGTCAGGGGCTATCGTGGAGAGATTACTCGAAAATCTGATATTGTCAACAGGATTAGAATGGATATTTTTTACTTAGAGAGATGGTCATTTCTTCTAGATCTTAAAATAATTTACCTGACAATTTATAACTGTTTTCATGGTGAAGAAAAAGCTTATTAATAATTTACACAATTTTTCATTATTTTTATAAACATTGAACCTAACTCCACTTAAAATGAAACAATCAAATGTACATTTAATACCTTTTTACTTAATAAGAATTAAAAATTCCTATTCAATTATTCTAGTATCGGTTTTAATGATTTTTTTCACCTCTTGTGTGAACGTTAAAAAAGCCACTTATTTTAACAATATACCCGATTCAAATATTACATCCAATTTTGAAAATTTACAACCAAGACTAACAGAAAATGATTTATTGAATATTTCTGTTAGTAGTTTGAATCCAGAAGCTACAGAAATTTTCAATATTTCTAACACCAGAAATGCAGCAGGGATTGATAATCAGGCTTCAGGATTTCTAATTAATAATGAAGGCTATATTAGCTTCCCGGTGTTGGGAAAAATAAAAGCAGCAGGGAAAACTAAGCAAGAATTAGAAGAAGGTATAACTGAAGAATTGGTTAATAGAAAACTTTTATTAGAGCCTATAGTGGAAATTAGATATCTCAATTTTAGAGTATCGGTTATGGGTGAGGTGAAAGATCCTTCTGTGCTAACCATCCCAAGTGAAAAGGTGACCTTATTGGAAGCATTGAGTTTGGCTGGGGATCTTACAATTTATGCAAAGCGCGATAATATTTTATTGATTAGGGAAGAAGATAATATGAAAAAGTTAAGAAGAATCGATCTTACAACCGATGACATTTTCACTTCCTCTAATTATTATCTGAAACCTAACGATATAATATATGTAGAGCCTAATAAATCTAAAATATCCGAATCAAGTAGGGTCACCCAATGGCTTCCCATTATTATAAGCGTACTTTCCTTATCAGTTATAGCACTGGATAGGATTCTTTAAAGTGAACTGTTTACATAGGATTATGGAATTGTATAATTTTAAAAAATTGAATTGAACATTTAATCCTATTATTTACTTAAGAACGATACAAGATTTTTCACTCATCTATATATTAAAATTCTCCCATGGAAGATCAAAATAACAAATCAAATAATTTATACGATTTAATCGTATATCGATATTTACCCTATTGGCCACTTTTTGCAGTACTTCTGGTAGTATGTCTTTTAGGGGCCTGGGCCTACGGGCATTTTACCACCCCGGTATATGAAGCCAGTGCCACTATAATTATAAAGGATGAAAAAAAGGGAGTAGACGATTCTAAAATGTTGGAAGCGATGAAGGCTTTCGACTCCAAAAAAATTGTGGAGAACGAAATTGAGGTAATACAATCAAGAAAGTTAATGCAAAATGTGGTAGATAGCCTCTATTTATATGCTCCTGTATTTCAAGATGGAGAGTTAAAGAGTGTTTCGGCATATACAACTTCCCCAATTCAAATACAGTTAAAAAATCCGGAGGTCATACCAGTACTTTATAATGAAGATCCAAAGAAAATATTTTTTGTTCTAAACCAGGACGAAAATCAAATTGAAGTTAATGGAGAAGTCTATCCCATGGGTGAATGGGTGGCATTTAAAGAATTTGGTGATATAATGTTCAAGCCAAATCCCAATCAATTAGGTTCAACTACTCAACCTACATATTTCACTTTAAACAACCCTGGTATAACATCCCAATACTTATTAGAAAGTTTAGAAGTGAGTGCCGCTAACAAATTATCTACGGTGGTGAATTTAGCATATCGGGACCCCGAACCAAAACGTGCAGAAAATATTTTGAATAGCTTAATTCAAGCCTATAATAAATCTATAATGGACAAGAGGAACTATTTGGCTACCAATACCCTCAACTTTATTCAAGAACGCATGATTAATGTTGAAAACGATTTGAATAAGTTGGAAACCCAAATACAGGTGTATAAATCTGATAAGGGTGCGGTAGATTTAAGTGAGCAAGGTCGACTCTATCTTCAAAATGTAGGCGATAATGACCGACAACTTTCAGATATCAAGTTGCAATTATCAGTATTGGATCAGGTTGAAAGATATGTTATTTCTAAAAATAAAACATCAGGTATTGTTCCTGCAACGCTGGGTTTAAACGATCCTATTCTAACTCAACTATTGCAAAGACTCTATGAGTCTGAAATTCAGTACGACAGGCTAAAAAAAACAACTGCGGAAAACAATCCTATTTTGTCGTCTTTGGAGGATGAAATCGCAAAAATACGACCCGGAATTTTAGAGAATATACGCAACCAGAGACAAAATCTTGATGCGAGCCTAAGCAATCTTAATTCGAGCCGTGGAAGATATAATTCCATTATAAATTCCATACCGATGAAAGAGCGGGAATTAGTAGAAATAAACAGACAAAAAGCTATTAAGGATAATCTTTTTAACTATTTATTGCAAAAACGTGAGGAAGCAGCACTTTCTTATGCACCAACCGAAGAAGAAAGTAGGATAGTAGATTCAGCACACGCCACTTTATACCCGGTAAGCCCCAAGAAAATATTAATATACTTGATGGCTTTTTTCCTGGCCTCCGGTTTGGGCGTTGTATATGTTACAATAAAGGAAGTCTTGAGCAATAAGATTTTATTCCGTTCACAACTAGAAAATTTTTCTTCCATTCCTGTATTGGGTGAATTACCTTTTGTAAAGACTGAAAAAAATAATCTGATACCTATAAATAAGGAAGCTCTTCCTTTAATAGAAGAAATGCGGCAACTCTCTGCAAAATTGGGACTTTACAGCAGAGTTCTCAAAAACAAAAAAATATTGGTAACCTCCAATATACCTGGTGAAGGAAAAAGTTTTGTAAGTACCAACCTGGCTAATACACTGGCGAGGGCTGGAAAAAAAACGGTGCTATTGGATATGGATTTTAAAAATCCCAGAATCACCCAGTTCTTTAACCACAAGGATAAAACCGGAATAATAAATTTTTTAGAAGGTACCGCAGAAATGGAAAATATATTAACCATTCTACCTGATAACACGAACCTGTTTTTTGCATCAGCCGGCACCAAAGGGGGCGACCATACCAAATTATTATTGAATGGAAAACTAGAGGAGTTATTTAAATATTTGGAAGATCGTTTTGAATTTATAATTATTGATTCCGCACCCATAAGCCTTGTTTCAGATGCTAACTTATTTGATGAATTTAGTGATGAAACTTTACTGGTCATAAGGCATGCCTATACGCCAAAACTATTAATCCAGCGATTGGACAAGGTTATTAAGTCAAAATCACTTCATAATGTTTCTTTGGTTTATAACGGCGTAAAAAGAAGGGGTATGGTAAATAGTAGTTATAACTATGGTTATGGATATGGTAATACCTATGGTTATGGGGGAAAATATTCGATGTTCTCTTCAAAATAAATTAAATTCTTAAGATATTAAGTAGTATTTATAAATTGGGTAGTTAATAAGGATGCTAAGAAAAATATTGAGTAATGTTGTTTTTAAAAACTTTTCCTACTTAACAATAGGCACAGTTATAGCTCAACTTATAAGCTTAGTTACGATTCTTAAAATCACCAATATTTTAAACCCTGAGGATTATGGCTTATTTACATTTTTAATTGCTCAAGGAATGCTTTTGTTGAGGATTGGGGATTTAGGAAATAGAAATATTGTTATAAGGACTATTGCAAGAGATCCCTCACATACCAACGATTTATTAGTTAATGGGGCAATTTTAAGAGTGCTCGCTATTATTGTTCTATTTATATTTTATTCTATTTATAATCAATATTTCGGAAGCCTATCGTTCAATAATCTCATGCTGATTTTTGTTTTTTCGTTGTTAAGCTGTTTTTCTAACTTATTTGAGTTAATCTTTCACGGAAATCAAAAAATGTTGCCCTCGGCGATTATTAACTTTGTATACAGTGTTATTTGGTTTGCTATAGTATTTTTTGTCCTCGAGAAAGGGGAAAACATTACTTTTATTTTTTTACTTTATATTTCTATCACGCTAGTAAAAGGGATTCTTTATTTAGCATTTATTAAATACTATAAGTTATTTAAAGGGAAGGTTCAGGGTTTTAAAGTTTCTTCTAAACAAATGATTAAAGAAAGCTGGCCTTATTTTACAATGATCCTTATTTTATTGCCTTTAACCAGCCTTTCCAACAACTTTTTAGACATCAATTCAACTAATACTGAGATTGGTTATTTTAATTTGTCGGAAAGGTTACTAGGCCCAATTTCTTTGGTAATAGGCATATCTCTAAGCGCTTTATTCCCAAATTTATCGGCAATGTGGGGTAAAAATAAAGAAAAATTTCGCCGGTATTTGTCAGTTGGCTTTGGGCTTTATATGATAGTTTCGATGCTCATTTGTTTTATTTTCACTCTTTTTTCCAAAGAAATAGTAGTATTATTATTTCCCGATAGTTATTTACCTGCAATTAAGGTATGTCAAATGCAGGTTTGGTATTTATTTTTTACTTCCGTAGATAGTCTTGTGGGTGTTGTTTTAGGTGCCGCCAATAGGGAAAAGCTTATCTTGCGGTTTAGTGTGATTTATTTTTTAATCTGCACCCCAACACTTTTTTACAGCAGCAATTTTGGAGCTCTTGGTATCTCATACGGTTATGTTCTTTCTTATGGCATTGGTTTAATTTATGTTTGGCTCACATTTAAAAAAGTTCTTAATATTAAAATTATGCATGATGGTTTTATTTGGTTACTTGCTATCGCATTATTTATTATCTCCTATTTTCTTACAGCAGAAACATCTCTAGTTTATAAACTTTTAATCTGCATTAGCATTTTAGGATTATTACTCCCTTATCTTTTTAAAATTTACAAGCCTCTATTTATTAAATGAAAAGACAATTAGAAATAGTATTTGTTTTTATGCTCATAATTATTTCATTGAAATTTTTTGATGCTCGTTTTTTAAATAATAGTATACTTAACTATTTACTATTTTTAACTCTTATTGTTGCTGTAGTAATATCGTTACCATATGTAGTTCCTCCTAATAAAGGCTTTGTTTTTCCTGTTCAATTACTCTTGGGATCTATTTTTTTTTCCATTATAATGGCCGGATTATTTTGGGATCAAAGTTTACTTGACAGCTTAGTTGCTATTGCTCCATATCTTATTTTTTGTTTCTTTTTCTATTTATTACATATCAAATTCCCGGTAAATCTAATGGAGAAAATAATTGTGGTTTATGGAATTCTGTACATTATGCTGTATATTTTTGAATTCATAAATAGTCCCACTGTCTTTTTCGGAAAACCATTATGGGGGGATGAATTCCTTGAATCCCGTGGAATTGTGAGGATTATATTTCCCGGAGGAGGGGTTTTTATATTAACAACTTTTCTTGCCATTAATAAATTAACCTCTCAGAAAAAAAATAGATGGTTTTGGATGTTTCTTGCTTTGGCCGGATTGGTCATACCTGTAATGCAGGTTACACGACAATTTATAGCGGGAATACTTTTAATTTATTTATACCATTTTATAAAAACCTTGAGTCTTTCAAAAAAAGTATTGATACTGGTTTCTTTTATTGCCATTATTCTCATTTTACTAGAGGTGGAGAGTCCAGTTATGATGGGGCTTATTGATTCCACTCGAAGTGATGCCAGCTTAGGAGGAGATTATATTCGTATTCTCGCGGGGGAGTATTTCTTAACTGACTTTTCTCCAAATCGAATTACACAATTTTTTGGTAATGGGGTTCCATATTTCGGGGTTTCTAATTTTGGTTACTATGTAGATATGTTAGGTATAACTCATGAGTATTTTTTATCTGATGTTGGGATTATTGCAGTATATGTGATGTTTGGAGTTCCCGCAATTATTGCCTATCTGCTTATTTGGTTAAAAAGTTTTATAATTCCTTTACCTGAAGAATTCCAGTATTTAAAGTATTATTTATGGTTTATGTTGTTAACCAGTCTAACATGGTATACCACTTACCATTATTACTATTTAATTACTACCGTTTATGTTTTATATATGTACCAGGCAGTATATTTAAAACAAAAAGAATTAAGAACTTTAGAACTAGCCTTGATGGAAGATGGAAAATAATCATACTGAAATGAAAAAACCTATTCTAAGCGTAGTAATGCCTACCTATAATGGTGAAAAATACCTTAATGCGGCTATTGATAGTGTGCTTAACCAAACCTTTAAAGATTTTGAGTTACTTATAATCAATGACGGTTCTGCAGATGGTTCTTTGGAAATAATTTCTTCCTACAAAGATAAGCGAATAAGATTGATCGATCTTGGGGAAAACAAAGGAATCTCTTATTGTCGAAACCTAGGGTTGCAAGAGGCCTCAGGAGAGTTTCTTGCCTGGACAGATTGCGATGACATCAATTCACCAACAAGGTTTGAAAAACAGATTAACTTTCTTCAAAACAACTTAGATTTTGGAGGTTGTGGCACCTGGATTTCAAGATTTAGAGGAGATAAGACCTTTTACATAGCAAAAGCTTTCGAGAATCCCGAAAAAATAAAAGTAGCTCTTATATTTAAGCCGGCTAGCATTCCAAATCCAGCAGCTATGCTAAGATTATCCGAAATTAGGAAGCACAGGATAAGGTACGATGAAAGACTTCAGATAGGAGAAGATTATGATTTTATTTTCAGGTGTTCCAGGCATTTTCAATTTTCAAATATACAGGAACTGCTTTATATGTACAGAGATTCTGAAACAAGTATCATGAAAAAGTTTGAAGATGAAGATTCTAAGACGTTTAATATTTTAAAACTTGTTTATAAAGAGGTTCTAGCAACATTGGGTATTGCCCCTACTGAAGAAGAATTACATATTCATTACGATACTTGTTCAAGAAAAATTTTTACTGATTTTCAAGAATTTAAAGATTGTTATTATTGGTTAAAAAAACTAACATTAGCTAATGATTCAAACAAAGTCTATGACAGTAAAATTTTCAATTTTATAGTGACAGAACAATTCTTTTTTCTCTCAAAGAAGGCTTCTATTTTTGGTTTAAAAACTTTGTTTTTCTTCATCCATAAATCAATCATAAATAACTGGATAATAAACCCAAAAAATTACTTCAAACTTGCCGTAAGATGTGCCTTAAAGTATAATAAATTTGAGTTTAGATTCTCTAAAATCCAAACTAATTAAAATATACTATTAAGATTGATCTTAGTTCTAAAATTAAATTATTAACCTGTTGCCTTTGCATTAATAAGCATATTATGAAGATAAGTTATCTAATTCTTGCGCATAAAAATCCAACACAATTCCATAGGTTGGTTGAAAAGTTGAATGGAGAAAATGTGTTTTTTTTTGTACATGTTGATAAATCTGCTGATTTTACTCCATTTAAAGAACCCTTTTTAAATGCTGACAATATCTTCTTTTTGGAAGACAATCAAAGACGAATTTCACCCTGGTCTGATATTACGATTTGTGAAGTTACTTTGACTCTTTTTAGAGAAACTATAAAAAAATTTAGTTCCAATAATTATTGTGTCCTGTTATCGGGCCAGGATTACCCAATAAAAAGCAACGATTATATTCTTAACTTTTTTAAAACCAATTACGGTCTGAATTTTATTTCTGTAAATGATATTACCGATATCTGGCCGGAGTGGAAAGATAGGTTTGAGCGTTATAACTTTCATCTTCCAAACAAGAGGTTAAATAGTGGTATTTATCCTGTTAGAGATAAGCGATTTTTTAATTTACGAAATTTTAAACATGCCTATCATTTGTCCTTGAATGTAGGTTTTGGGACAACTCTGGATACTATTTTTAAGAAAAAAAGACAGCATCCTAATTATGTTATCCCAAAAGGAGGAAGCACCTGGTGGGCTCTTCCAGTAGAAACCGTGATGAAAATCCTTGGTTTTATAAAAGAGCATCCAGATTTTTTGGTGTATCATAAGTATTCCCATGTGCCTGATGAAATAATATTTGCAAGTATTGTGAATAAATTAAAAGATAATAATGAGATTAAGGAAACAACAACTTATACTAACTGGATCAAAGAGGATGTGGAGCTTCCGGTGACCTTCCAAAAAGATGATCTTCCAGAATTGCTTCAGGCAGGAAATAATTATTTATTTGCCAGAAAATTTGACGTTTCATTTGATACTGAAATTTTGAACAAACTAGATATAAATAATTCTATCTCTCAAAGCAACTAGATTTCTTAAAACGAACTTTGATTAAGCTAGTCTTTGCCTATATAAAAAAGGAAATAATAAAACTTTACAAATAAGCTCAATAGATTAAATTTAACCCTTGTTTTAGTTCATTTTTAAATTAGTGATAAAAAAGAAAAAAATACTTATTCTGGCGTCAGGACAATTTGGTTACTCCACAACCACTTACAAATACTGTGAGTCTGCTCTCGAAAATTGCGATATAACCTATGTCGGATGGGATTATAATTTGCCAAGGATAGAATTACCCTCTGTGAAAGTGAAATATGTAAGTAGGGAATCCAACCTGTTCCTAAGAAACTTAAAATTGCTACAGGCTTTTCATAAGGAAATTCAGAGTGGTTATGATCTTATTTTTTCAACTTATGTAAGAGGGATTTCTCTGGTTAAAATATTTAATCCAAAAGATAAGTTTCTAATTTATGTGGATACTTTTGGAGTTATGGCAAACCCTAAAAAACGATGGGTTTATGATACTATGCTGAAATTTGAAGTTTCGTTTTTTTCAAATGTCGCGGTAATAAGTGATGGCCTTGCCAAACGACTTGGAAGAAAAGATTGTGAAATCCTTCCATTGGGAGGCGCATGTTTCAATGAGAATTCAAAATCCTTTGAAAAACTTGAACTGCTATATGTGGGAACACTGGATAATAGAAATATGATAGATACGGTTGTTGGCTTTCATAAATACCTTCAAAAATCAAATTTCCAAAAAAACGAGACAGCATATACAATTATAGGAGATGGCCCTAATAATGAACTTGAAGAAATAAAAAATTATGTAGAATCCAATAATTTATCTAATAACATTAAGGTGATGGGGTATATTCCTCAAAATCAGCTTATACCATATTTTAAAACAGCAAATATAGGAGTATCCTATGTCCCAATGTTCTCCTATTATGAATACCAAATCCCAACTAAAACTTTTGAATATTTAATTTCAGGACTACCTGTAATTGCAACGGGTACTTACGAAAATAAAAAAATTATAAAGCCCTGGGCAGGAGTGATTATTGAAGACAGTCCAGATTCATTTTGTGAAGGCTTGATTAAATTAGAGGAAAAAAAAAAGGAGTTTGACAGTGATCGAATAAGAAAAGAATACTCCAAACATACCTGGAAAAATGCTGTCAGCTCTCATTTTATTCCATTAATCAAAAAATTAACCAATCAACAGCCTTAGATAATTTGAATAATTTTAGAAATTTTAGAAATTTTAGCGCATTTATTATTGCCAGATTCCTCATCCTATTGGGGTTTACAGGTTCTGTTCAAAGAAAGGCGCTTAGAGGTGATTTTATCTTATCTATATATTTTCATTCACCCGATAAATTTCTTTTTGAATTTTGCATTAAATGGTTAAAAAGGAACGGGTTTATCTTTCTTTCTGAAAAAGATATTGTTGCAATAGCTAATAAAGAAACTACATTTCCCAAAGGAGGAGTGATCATAACCGTTGATGATGGCTGGCGGAGCAATGGAGAAAATGTAATTGCTGTAGCAGAAAAATATAAAGTACCTGTTACAATTTTTGTTACTACAGATGCCATTATAAATGGCAATTATTGGTGGCCCTATGTTGCAAAGGCCCGGCAGGATAATCTCAATTTCCCATCTATTGAAGAACTAAAAAAAATTCCAAATCAAGAACGGGAGAAAATAATAAAAAAAATTAAAAACGAGCTTAGCATAGACAGGCAGGCATTAACCCTACAAGAACTTAAGAAGGCTTCCAAGTCCAGGTATATTAATATTGGTGCGCATACAGTTAATCATCCAATATTGGTGAATTGTGAAGACGATGAAGCTTTCCTGGAAATAGAAAAATCTCAATTGCAAATTCAGGAATGGCTGAACACCCAAGTAGAATCTTTTGCCTATCCAAATGGTGATTTCTCCAGCAGGGAAATTAATTATTTAAAAAAACTGAAATTTTCTTCGGCCTATACTACAGAGCCTGAGTATTTAACTAGGGAAAGGATTGCAAAAATATATCAAATACCAAGATTCTGCATTTTTGAAGGCATCTCCAATTCTGAAGCAGTTTGCAGGATGACCGGGGTTTGGCAACGTTTTTTTAAGTAATTTAGTTTACAAAAATTAATTGAAATCATACTTCAACTAAGGACATCATAACCAATGAAGATTCTTTATGTAACTAATATGTACCCCTCCAAAGAAACTCCTTTTGATGGCGTATTTATAAAAGAACAGATTCAATACTGTTTGGAAAATTATAAAATTGATTATGATTTATATGTTATTGACCGTTCAGGAAATAAATATTTAAATTATTTCAAGAGTATCTTTAAAATTAAAGAGATCATCTCTAAAGGGAATTTCGATCTTGTTCATGTTCATTTTGGATTGGCCGGGATGTTCTTGTTACTTAAACCTTTTATTAAAATTCCGGTTGTAATCACGTTGCATGGAAGTGATATAATATCTTTTAAGAAAAGAGATGGGCTTATGCAGAAAGTTAGCAAAATGGCAGCTTTCAATGCAGAACGCATTATTATATTGAATGATAAAATGGCTTCCACCCTACATAAGCATAAAAAAAAGTCAGTTAAAATTCCATGTGGAATAAATACTGAAATCTTTGAGCTAGACCGAAATAACCTGAATAATAATAGCTTCTTAATTGGTTTTCCTTCAGACCGTAAGCGGGAAGTTAAAAACTATCCCTTATTTGAAACCGTAACTAATCTCATCACTGAGAAAGGATATACTATAGAAACTTTAGAATTTTCCAACTTCACCAGAAAAGAAATGGCCTTCAATTTAAGTAAACTCGATTGCCTTTTAATGACATCCCATAGTGAAGGTTCTCCACAGATTATTAAAGAAGCCATGGTTTGCGGAGTCCCTATAGTCTCAACCAAAGTGGGAGATGTTGAGATTTTATTAAAAGGATTAAAAAACTGCTACGTAATTGATTCTTTTGAGCCGGAAGCTTTTGTAGAGAAAATAATTGAAATTATAGATTTATCTCCAGTGGAAAGAACAACCAATGGAAAAGAACGGATAATAGAATTAGAACTGGATCAGCAAACCGTTTGTTCCAATATATATGGTGTTTACGAAAGCCTGCTCAACTAATAAAGACAATTGTTAACTTCATCATTCAATATTTAAATTTATAAGTGATCTAATGAACAAGCAAAAAAAACGTATTATACTTATCTGTTCTGATGGGGGGCATCTTGCCCAGATCCTTGAGTTAAAGGACATGTTTCTTTTATATGATTATCTTATCGTTACAGAAGAGTCTCCGGCCACGCTTCCATTAAAAGAGAAGTATAATATTAAATATTTAAAGGGCAGGTCTAAAGGCCAAAAAAGAAACCTCGCTTTTATATTCAGTATAATTGTCAATGCTTTTTTATCCCTTAAGATTTTAATTCAGCATTTTCCAAAGGCAATAATTACCACAGGAAGTCATACGGCCATTCCAATGTGTTTATTGGGAAAAATAGCAGGTGCAAAAATTATTTGGATACTTTCTTATGCAAGAATGAATTCAAGAGCATTTTCGGCTGACATCATTTATCCTGTTGCCGATAAATTCATTATACAATGGCCGGGGGTGCAAAAGTTTTATAAGAAAGCAGTATATTTAGGAGGTATTTATTAATGGTTTTTATATAACATCCAATCATGATAATTGTATTATTGGGAACATTTCCTACAGCCTTTGAAAGACCTCTTATTGAAATTGACAGGCTGTGCAGAGAGGGAATAATAAATGAAAAAGTGATTGTTCAAAGCGGGCATACCCAATTTGAATCTGAATTTCTGGAAATGCGACCATTTATTGCGCCAGATGAACTTACGGAGCTATATAAAGAAGCACGTCTTGTAATTACGCAGGCTGGAACCGGGTCGTTGATTAAAGGCATGAAGTTAAATAAAAAAATCATCTCAATCCCAAGATTAGCAAAATATGGTGAAGTTGTAGATGACCATCAGGAAGAAATTCTCCTTGAATTTACCAAACTCAATTATATTTTGCCTTGGACGGAGGATATTGCTTTAGAAACCGTACTTAATAATATAAGTGATTTTGAACCATCTCCTTATGTTTCCACCAAACAAAAAATAATAGATTACTTAGAAGAATATATTGGTTCGATTTAAAAATGATTTTAATCTCAATTATTTAAAAAACTATGGTAAAAGTAGGCTTAATTGGTGCAGGTAAAATGGGTATTTCTCATTTATCTATTTTAGGAGCTCATCCCAACGTAGAAGTAGTTGGAGTATGTGATACTTCTAAAATTGTACTTAGTGCTCTAGAAAAATACAGTAAATTTCATTGCTATACAGATTATCTTAAAATGCTGGATAAGGAGAAGCCGGAAGCTGTATTTGTGGCAACTCCAACTAAATTTCATTTCGAATTTGTAAAGGAACTATTGTCCAGAAATATTCATGTTTTTGTAGAAAAACCTTTCTGTTTAACCGAGGATCAGGGTTTGGAACTTACTTCAATGGCTACAGAAAGAAACCTAATAAATCAGGTTGGATACCATAACAAGTTTGTTGGAACATTTAGGGAAGTGAAAAAATTAGTAAAAAGCGGAGCTATAGGTGAAACAACTCATTTTATGGGAGAGGCTTATGGACCGGTAGTAACTAAGAAAAAGGAGGGAACCTGGCGTTCCAATCCAGCTGAAGGTGGAGGTTGTTTGATGGATTATGCTTCACATGTGATAGATCTTATTAACGATATACTAGCACCAATTACAGCATCAAAGGGTAGTATTATAAAATCTATTTATTCAAAAATGGTAGACGATGCGGTTTATTCTTTATTGGAACTTTCAGATAAAACAACCGGGGTTCTTTCCGTTAACTGGAGTGACGAGACCTATAGAAAAATGTCCACCTCGATTACTATAATTGGTTCAAAGGGAAAAATCATTTCAGATGCCAATGAATTGAAAGTATATTTTAAGGAAGAAGATTGTCCTGAAGGTTATTCTAAAGGTTGGAATGTGAAATATGTAACAGATTTAACAGATCAGGTGGATTTTTATCTAAGGGGAGAAGAATATTCTGCACAGGTAGACTATTTCATTAATGCTGTTACCGGAAAGGTTCCTAACAGCATAAACAACTTTCAGAGTGCTTGGCTTACAGATAGAGCTATATCAATCATAAAAAATCAGAAGTAATGGATAGAATTTTATACGGAGATAATCAGTTTTTTGCAGTAAATCATATTTCTGACCAGAAATCCATGGATCAGGCTATCAAATTTAAAAATGACGAAGCTATTATTAGAACTTTAGACTATGCTATTGAAGCTGGCATAAATACCTTTATGTGCACTACCCATGACAGGATTGCAAGAATTTGTGATGTGATAAGGGCAAATCCCGAAAAATATAAGCATTTTAAGATATATCCATGTATGCCGTACGCTCATAAATATGCAAATGCAGTTACTGAGTTGGGTATCCAGGGAACGATTAAGCAATATGTACCCGGAAATATTTTTGGTACAATGTTTAAAGGTGGAATGGCCTTGGTTTCCAAGGACTATATTAAGATAATGGAGCTTTTGATAGATGCTGAAATGAAAATGTTTAAAGGAATTAATACTCCTGTTATATTTCTTCAGAATGTTATTACAGACTTGCTCCTGGGATTGGGAATGGTAGAATTTTTAAAAGGTTTTCACGATTATATCAAAATTAAATATAATGCGGAACCAGGATTTATTACCATGAACATGCCTAAACTATTAGATACTCTTGAAAGCGCAGGTATAAAAAATCCCATTATTTGCTTTTCTATGAATAAAGTAAATTTTAGAATGTCTGGCGGGAAGAATCTTTATGAAGAAACACTTAAAACCAGAAAATTGAGGGCTGTTGCCATGCAGGTTCTAGGTGGAGGAGCTATTCCTCCAAAAGAGGCATTGGAATATGTTTCTAAATTACCTAATGTAGAATCTATTCTTTTTGGAGCCTCTTCAAAAGCTAATATAGATAATACTGTATCTAATATTAGAAATTTTGATAGGGAGAAAATCGCCTAATTTTATCTATAATTTTCGAAATATGAATAGTATATTTCATTAATCTGAATATCTCAGAGAGAACCTATAGGAATATAGCTGTTAACATCATTCAGGTTTCATCGTCAAAAACCACAACTTTATATTTCCTAACTCCACATGGGGTAAGGATAAAACAGAACCCCCGATGCATACGCATCGGGGGAATTATGAAGTCTAAAGCAAAGCTTAGTAAAGCCTTGTAAATACTAATATCCACCAGGTTTTACTTCGTCATAGTTACTATTTTCATTACCAACTCTTACTTCATCAAAATACATGACCCTTGTTGAAGTTGCGGCTCCCCAATTCCATTTGTAAAGACCGAATTTTAAATATGGGTAAGCGACATCATTATAAGAACTAGGCATATTTTGCCTGTTGATTACTTTTTCTCCATCCATCCAAACCTCCAGTATTCCTGAATTAGTGTGGGAATATTTGATGTGCACCACCCAATCAATCCATTTGTTTTTCGGTATCTTTCCAAGATCGATGTAAATAAGACCATCAGAAGTCCCGCTATCCATAATGGCATCTGCATCCCATCGAACCATCCATTTCATCCTGTCATCAGCAGTAATAATGGCATTTGTGGGGCTTCTATCAACAGCTTCTCCGACATCTGATTGATCATGCCATTGAGTGATAACTTCTCCTGAGGAATCTGATACATAAGTATCTGGAAAATAAAACGAAAAACCATACCATCCTTCCGGCCTTGTTGTACTTTGAGCCTGGGATAGTTCAGACCTGGTGGCGCTCCATATTTTTGGGTCGTCATTATTTATCTGGAAACGACCCGCCGCAATTCCTTCTCTTTTTATATTTTCATCTAAGGAAAAGGAATGATCCACGGCAAATTCCGCATAAAAATCGCTCAGACCTGGATCATTGTCAAGGTTTTTATTTTCGAATGTTTCCGTGTAAAATAAATTATCTGTATTTCGCTCACCAGGTGGCTCCGTTTCTGGGGGCACAGGTGATGAGGATTGTTTCTCTCCCAGAGCATAGTGATAATTCTGCGAAAATGCTGATGTAGAAGAAAGTAATATATAAAGGATATATTTCATTATAATATAATATAAGAATTTTTATTAGTTTTTCTAATGATTCCACCAGAATAAATTGCATCGTTTCAAATGCAGATAGAACCGCCAGGCTTTACCTCATCAAACCTACTGTTTGAATTACCAATCCTAAGGTCATCAAAATACATGCCCCTTTTTGAGGTTACGGTTCCCCAATTCCATTTGTACAGGCCGAATTTTAAATATGGGTAAGCAACCTCATTATAGGTATTAGCATTTTTTGCCTGTCGATCACCTTTTTACCATCCATTCAAACTTCCCGTATAAAAATCGCTCAGATCTGGATTATTGTTGAGGTTACTTTTTTCCAATGTTTCCGTGTAAAATAAATTACCTGTATTTCGGTTTACTGGCGGTTCCAGTTATGACGGTACCGGTTCTGACGGTGCCGGTTATGACGGTACCGGTTTACAGGCGTTACCTGTTCTGATGGTACAACTTCTGACGGTATCGGTTCTGACGTTACTGGTTCTGACGTTATCGGTTCTGATGGTACTGGTTCTGGCGTTACTGGTTCTGACGGCACCGGTTCTGACGTTACTGGTTCTGACGGCACCGGTTCTGACGTTACTGGTTCTGACGTTACCGGTTCTGACGGTATTGGTTCTGACGTTACTGGTTCTGGCGTTACTGGTTCTGACGGTATTGGTTCTGGCGTTACCGGTTCTGACGGTATTGGTTCTGACGTTACCGATTCTTGCGAATCACCGGGCTTTACCTCATCATAACTACTGTTTGAATTACCAATCCTAACCTCATCAAAATACATGACCCTTTTTGAAGTTGCGGCTCCCCAATTCCATTTGTACAGGCCGAATTTTAAATATGGATAAGCGTTATCATTATAGGCATTAGGCATATTTTGCCTGTCAATTACTTTTTCTCCATCCATCCATACTTCCAGTATTCCTGAATTAGTGTGCGAATATTTGATATGCACCACCCAATCAACCCATTTGTTTTTTGGTATCTTTCCAAGATCTATGTAAATAAGACCATCAGAAGTTCCGCTATTCATAATGGCATCGGCATCCCATCGAATCATCCATTTAAACTTGTCATCACTAGTAATAATTGCATTTGAGGGACTCCTATCAACAGTTTCTCCTTGATCTGATTGATCATGCCATTGGGTGATAACTTCTCCTGAAGAATCTGATATATAAGAGTCTGGAAAGTATTGAGAAAAACCATACCATCCTTCAGCCTTTGCTGTACTTTGGGCCTGCGATAGTTCAGACCTGGTGGCACTCCATATTTTTGGATCATCATTATTTATCTCGAAACGACCCGCCGCATTTTCCGCTCTTTTTATATTTTCATCTAAGGAAAAGGAATGATCCACTGCAAATTCCGGATAAAAATCACTCAGGCCTGGATTTTTGTCGAGGTTTGGATTTTCGAATGTTTCCGTGTAAAATACATTAGCTGAATTTCGGTTTAAAGGCGGCGCCGATTCTAAATTCAAAGATTCCGGGGGCGCAGGTGAAGAGGATTCATTCTCTAATAGCGCATAGTCATCTTCCGGCGAACATGCAGATAGTGCAATAAGTAATACATAAAGGAAATTTTTCATTTTAAATAATTTAAGAATTGTTATTAATTTTTCTATTGATTCCGTTTCAAATGCTGTTAGAATTACCAATCCGAACCTCATCAAAATACATGACCCTTTTTGAGGTTGTGGTTCCCCAATTCCATTTGTACAGGCCGAATTTTAAATATGGGTAAGCAACCTCATTATCGGCATTAGGCATTTTTTGCCTGTCGATCACCTTTTTACCATCCATCCAAACTTCCTGTATAAAAATCGCTCAGATCTGGATTATTGTTGAGGTTACTTTTTTCCAATGTTTCCGTGTAAAATAAATTACCTGTATTTCGGTTTAATGGCGATTCCAGTTATGACGGTACCGGTTCTGACGGTGCCGGTTATGACGGTACCGGTTTACAGGCGTTACCGCTTCTGATGGTACCACTTCTGATGGTACTACTTCTGATGGCACCGGTTCTGCCGTTACTGGTTCTGATGGTACCGGTTCTGACGGTACCGGTTCTGATGTTACCGGTTCTGATGGTACTGGTTCTGCCGTTACTGGTTCTGATGGTACCGGTTCTGCCGTTACTGGTTCTGACGTTACCGATTCTTGCGAATCACCGGGCATTACCTCATCATAACTACTGTTTGAATTACCAATCCTAACCTCATCAAAATACATGACCCTTTTTGAAGTTGCGGCTCCCCAATTCCATTTGTAAAGGCCGAATTTTAAATATGGATAAGCGTTATCATTATATGCATTTGGCATATTTTGCCTGTCAATTACTTTTTCTCCATCCATCCATACTTCCAGTATTCCTGAATTAGTGTGCGAATATTTGATATGCACCACCCAATCAACCCATTTGTTTTTTGGTATCTTTCCAAGAT
>Ga0314774_1000643_pt1 | contig 26171 bp, 20 predicted proteins | sample MetaGCBIA2018_FD_204515 | JGI IMG/M metagenome (GOLD analysis project Ga0314774, IMG submission 204515) | Cryopeg brine microbial communities from Beaufort Sea near Barrow, Alaska, United States - CBIA 2018 | ecosystem: Environmental > Aquatic > Marine > Coastal | place: USA: Alaska | collected...
TTGAAATAGCGGACGTGGCTGTCCCTTTTCCCGGTCTCGATGTCCTCGAGCCTGGTGGACTCCGCCATGACCGCCACGTTGGATTGGCGCTGGCTCCCGCGCCCCCGCTTGAGCTGCTGCCTCTGGCCCTCTCCCGTGGCCTTCTCGAAATAGCCCTCGTCGAGCTCGATCATGCCCTCCAGGCCATAAAGGTCGTCCCGCTTGCCCATGGCCGCGCGGATCCTGTGCATGAGCGACCATACGGTGTTGTAGCGTTTGTGGCCTATCTGCCTCTGCAGTTCGGTGGCGGACATCCCCTTTTTGGTAAACGTCATGAAGGCCATCGCGAGGTACCATTTCCTCACGGGCGCGCCTCATGTGGTCACGGCACGATTTTTCATCGGGGAACTGCTCAATAAAATTCAGAATTGTCATAGGTTTGTATTTTTTCCAAATATAAGGAATTATTCCTACTGGTGCAATTCCGACGAATCAATTAAGCTTTCACCGCAAAAAATAAAGGATTAATCTTATAAAATTAGATTCACTTTTACCCTCATTATTTTTAAGTATTATTTTGTAGTATACATATAATTTTAATTTAATTTCAAACGGTATAAAACAATCTGAATGAGTATTGAAATTATTGAGGTTTTCGCGATCCTCGCCATAACTATAGGTCTTTTTGTGATCGAACTTTTTCCAGTTGATAAAATCGCTTTTTTTCTTATTGTCGCCCTCACTCTCCTCAACCTTGTAAAACCTGAAGAAGCTATAAGTGGTTTCGCAAATCCGGCGACCATTACCGTGCTCTGCCTTATGATCTTGGCTATAGGGCTTGAAGAAAATGGGGTTATTGCATGGATGTCTAGGGGTTTGCGTAAAATGAGCATTTTACCGCTTATACTCATTACTCCCGCCTTTATGGTGATCACCGCCAGTATTTCTGCCTTTATAAGTACAACCGCGGTGGTCATTATTTTTAGTAAAAATCACACCTTCTTAGAAGGTGGCTTTGGCTAGCCCCCATAGGGGGTGACAGGGGCCTGTTCTAAAAATCGACCAGATTCAATTATGCAACAAAAAAGCAAATCGAAATCAAGCTGTAAATACAGGCATAGCCATCAGGACATGACCACCTGCAAAGCAGGTGGATTTTTAAGGTGAATTAAAATCGTGTTTCAGTTGGCCGAACGTTATAAAATACAAACTTCGCGTTTACTCATGCCCATTTCGTTTGCTGGTATTTTGGGAGGCAGTTGTACACTAATGGGCACTTCAACAAACCTGATCGTTAATTCGGTTGCGCAGGGATTGGGAGTCGAAAAACTTGGTTTTTTTGAGTTTGCACCCTACGGACTCGCTTTTCTGGGAATAGGCATCGTTTATGTTACGATTGCTTCCCGCTTTCTGCCCAAAGAAAATCCAGATCAACTGGAAAAATCTTACAAACTGGACGAATTGTTAACCACCGTTGAAATAGGCGAGGAATCTGCCCTTGTGGGTAAACGCATTGAAAAAACCTTTCTGTACGACAATCCAGATCTATCAGTAATAAAATTGATACGCGGCGAAGTCGTTATCAATGCCCCTGGGCGCTATGTTAGCCTCAGGCCGGGCGATAAACTGGTGGTGATGTGCGATTTTGAAAGCTTGCTGCGCCTTTCGGAAGAAGAGGATTTTATTATCAATGAGCACAAAAGTTCAGCTTCCGAAGAAAAAAATAAAAAAAAGGAAGTACTGGATATTGACCAACCTGTAACAAAAATCCAGAAGGAAAAATCCAAAAAAGGCGATAAAAAAGAAGAAAGAGAAAAACCCATCTATGCAGAACTTCTTATGTTGCCAGGCTCTTCACTCCTAGGCAAAACCCTAAAGGATTTAAGGGAATATTCGCTGAAAGGAGCCATCCCGCTGGGCATAAAAAAGCGCCGCAACATTCGTAATACAAAAGAGCGTTTAATTAGAAAAGATATTGATCAAATACGTCTGAAACCAGGTGATCGCGTTCTGGTGGAGACTTCTATGAGGCGCGTGGGCTCGCTTGAAGCCATTGAAAATGTCGCAATCCTGCAAGAACATGATTTTACACCTACCGCTTCACAGCTTAAAAAATATGGTGCTTTGGGTATTTTGATCCTTGTCATAGCCCTTGCATCTACTGGCCTGCTTTCCATTCTCGCAGCTTCACTGGCCGGCGTAGCCTTGATGCTGGCCACCAATTGTCTGGCACTCGAAAGAGTATATAAAAAGGTGGATTGGCAAATTATTTTTCTTCTTGCCGGAATGATTCCACTGGGCTTGGCGATGAACAATAGCGGTGCAGACGTATGGATTTCAGACAATTTACTTGCGCTTATGGAAGGCAAAGACTCCGTTTTTACATTGGGCATCGTTTTTTTGGTCACGATGGTCATGAGCGGTACGGTTTCTAATAATGCCACGGCTATCATAATGGCGCCCATAGCAATTTCAATTGCCGCCGGACTCGATACACCGCCAAAACCATTTATACTTGCAGTGATGTTTGCTGCGAATTTTAGCTTTTTTACCCCTGTAGGTTACCAGACCAATGCTCTAATCTATGGCATGGGCGTCTATAAATTCAAGCATTTTTTAATTATTGGCGGTATACTCTCTATTATTTTATTGTTTGCCGGCACGTTCATGTTATCTACCATGTTACCATAACCCGTATCGCCATGCTTATACAAAAGGGATTTAATACTGAACAAGCTTTTCAAAATCTTTGAGAGAAACTCGATCACTGGTGGAATGCTATTATTTTGCGCTTGCCTAATATGCTGATAGCATTACTTATTGTTATTGTTTTTTTCTTTTTGGCCAGAATTTTAAGCGGCCTTTTGCGCAAGATCCTGCGTAGACATTTGAGAAATCAATCTGTACGCCGCATTATCACAAAACTAGTATATGGCGTACTGCTCGTTTCCGGTTTTTTTATTGCACTGGATGTTATGAACCTAGATAAAGCCTTGACGTCGCTACTGGCAGGTGCTGGAGTGGTCGCACTTGCCGTAGGTCTAGCTCTTCAAGGAACGCTCAGCAATACTTTTTCTGGAATTATGCTGTCTTTTTTGCCACGCATACGCATAGGTGACTACATCGAAACTGAAAAGCATGCCGGTTTTGTACATGAGATTAGTTTACGCAACCTCGTGCTGCGCAGGCCAGACAATCATTTTGTGATCATGCCCAATTCTAAATTCATCGAGGAGCCCTTTGTTAATTTTTCATTGGTTACCAGAGCTCGCATTACCGTAAAATCAAGTGTGGATTATAATAGCAATCTGCGTGAAGTGGAGGCTCTGATTAAAAAAGTTATCGCAGATAACTTTGAGCAGCGGGAAGGTGAACGCATTGAATTTTATTATACAGAATTTGGCGATAGTGCTATCCAATTCATCGTTCGATTCTGGATTGATTATGTCAAAAAAAGCCAAATGTACGCGGGACAGCACGAGGCCATAATGCTTATAAGAGAAACCTTCCATGAAAACAACATAACCATTCCTTTCCCCATCAGAACTATTCATGTAAGCAACTTGGATGACGATTCTCCAGATTTTTCTCCAGATTATAAATAAACTCACTAAAAATTTTGATAAAATCAATAACTTCGGGTTAAGTAGCCCAAGTATAAATTGGAAACTTATTTTTCAATTTGAAATTGACTTTTTGGAAATTAGAACCTCAGAGATTAAACCAAAAAACACCTCCAAACACTTATAAATCGGGATTTTTGACCTAATTATTCCACAGTTTTTGACCATAAAAAAACCTCCTTCACAAGTGAAAAAGGTTTTTTTATATTCAATTTTTTAGTTTTACCAATTTTACATGCATTAGCATATACTACACATGCAAGGCACGATCTTCAGTAGCGGCGAGGGCTGCTTCTTTAACCGCTTCTGCGTAGGTAGGGTGCGCGTGCGACATACGTGCGAGATCTTCAGCGCTGGCGCGGAATTCCATTGCGGTCACCGCTTCTGCGATCAAGTCTGCAACACGAGCGCCTACCATATGCACACCAAGTATTTCATCGGTCTTTTTATCGGCTAGGATTTTCACAAAACCATCTGTGTCGCCACTGGCACGTGAACGCCCCAAAGCGCGCATGGGAAATTGACCGCTCTTGAATTCGACGCCATCTTCTTTCAGCTCCTCTTCGGTTTTTCCTACGGAAGCGACCTCAGGCCAAGTATATACCACCCCAGGAATTAAATTGTAATCTATATGCGGTTTTTGTCCGGCAATGGTTTCGGCAACAAAAGTACCTTCTTCTTCGGCTTTATGGGCGAGCATTGCGCCGCGTACCACATCACCAATAGCGTAGATATTTTTTACTTCAGTCTGTAGATGCTCATTGACCGTTACCTGGCCTCTATCATTGGCTTTAAGACCGGCAGCTTCAAGATTCACGCCTTCGGTATAGGCTTTTCGCCCTACCGAAACCAGTACATAATCGCCCTTAAATTCTACTTCCTGATCCTTTTTATCTGTCGCTTTCACTACAACCTCATCACCATGGCGTTCTACGGCGGTCACTTTATGGGAAACATTGAATTTTACGCCCTGCTTTTTCATCACTTTCATGAGCTCTTTGCTCTGCGCAGCGTCCATCGTTGGGATAATGCGATCCAGATATTCTACCACAGTCACTTCGGAACCCAGACGTTTGTAAACCTGGCCGAGTTCAAGACCTATCACACCGCCGCCAATGACAATCATGTGCTTGGGAATTTCCTTTAATTTTAAGGCTTCGGTAGACGTGATGATGCGTTCTTTATCGATCTCAATAAATGGAAGGCTGGCCGGTTTACTTCCAGTGGCGATAATGATATTTTTCGCCTCTATTTCCTGATCGTCACCTTCCGCAGCAGCGATATGAATATGGGTTTTATCCTTAAAACTGCCCACACCCTGATAAGTATCAATTTTATTTTTATTCATCAAGAACTCAATTCCTTTAGTAGTTTGATCTACTACACCGGCTTTGCGTTCCATCATTTTTTCCAGATTCACCTTAACCTCTCCAGGAATATCAATGCCATGTTCCTCAAAATGTTTTACTGCATCTTCAAAATGGTGAGAAGAATCAAGCAATGCTTTTGAAGGAATACATCCCACATTGAGGCAGGTACCGCCCAAGGTTGAATATTTTTCTATAATCGCGGTTTTTAAACCTAATTGGGCGCAGCGTATTGCAGCTACATAACCTCCAGGACCCGAACCGATTACGACAACATCGTATGAACTCATAGTTTTTAGCTTTCTAATTTTTAACGCTATAAAGGTACGATACTCTGCAAGGGTGTGCAATTGTGACTAAAATCAAAATTGAAAAAGCTAACGGCTAGTTGATCCTTTCTATAGAAAGATTGGTTTGTTTAGCACTTAAGGTAATTGATGGTCCTGCATGTGGCCATTGAGAAGTTGCACTCATCCCAAGATAGTAGGTTTGCCACGCTTTAAGTTCTAGCAATTTAGTAACGGAGACGGTAGCGTACTCACCATTCTTTAGACTACCTACAACTTCAGTGCGGGCAATCTTGTTCGTGTTTTCAGCAATAAAAAATCCGATAGTATTCGTGCCGGTATACTGGTTCTTTTTATAAGTGATGGTATAAGTGACACGGTAAATGCCCGCGCTGGTAGGCTGAATTCCCGAGCCTGAAATTTTCATATCTGAACTGCTTAAACCAGGTTCTGCTGCTGGAAAACTAGTAGTATTATATCGAGCCAAGTTGATTGTCTTGTCACTGGAAAGATACACCTCAGCAAAAGATGCCTCTGTGCTTGAAGCAGCGCTTGTATTGCTTCCTGTTGAAGGCGTTTGCCATGTCGCATTACCATTGGCATCAGAAGTCAGCACCTTATTGGCTCCCTGATTGCCATCTACAATACGCAAAGAACCATTTATCTGAAATTTAGCTGTCGGATTATCAGTCCCTATACCAACATTGACATTATTGCCAAGTATCAATGTATTTGCATTGGGCGCAGAAGATCCATTTCCTATTGCTGTTGAATTTTGACCAGTTGCCTGAGCAGAATTACCAATTGCAAGGGAATTAACGGCCGAAGCATTGCTAGATTTACCAATAGCTATCGCTTTTATACCTAAACCCCTTGACTCGCTTCCCAATGCTATGGCATCTTCAGAATTTGCGTTGGCACTGTGGCCTAAGGCTGTGGAACGTAATCCTGTGGAACGTGCGTTGCTTCCATAAGCAGCACTTTCGTCTGCACTTGCAACACTATTAAAACCTGTTGCGGTGGCCCTTGCTTTACTAGCATCTGCATTTCTACCAAGAGCGGTAGCATCTTCTGCCGTTGCAGTAGATTCGAAACCGGCTGCTAGAGTGCGCGGAGCACTGGCTAACGAGCCTCTACCAAAAGCTGCGCTTTCATCAGATTGCGCTTTACTTTCAAAACCGGCTGCTATAGCGCGCGCTCCTGTAGCTGATGCCTGTCGCCCTATGGCGGTGGACTCATCGCCATTAGCCACCGACTCAAAACCGGCTGCTATAGATCGTGCTCCTCCAGCTGATGCCTGTCGACCTAGAGCGGTGGACTCATCGCCATTTGCTACTGTCTCAAAACCAAGGGCTACAGCCCGCGCTCCGTTGCTTGCTGAGTTTGCTCCTAGGTTGAAGGAATTATTTGGTTTAAAAGTTCCAACGGCAACGTTGTTAACCCTAAAGTTGAGGGATTGAGCATTCGTAGTTCCTAAAAAATTATCTGTGCCGACGGCATTTCCGCCAAAGGACCAGCCTCCGGTTGTGCTATTTTGTCCAGATCCTTTCATAGAATTCCAAATGCTGCCATCCCAGTAGTAAAATCCGGTGCCGGCAGTTAATGAAGAATTTGTATTGTAGATAAGTAAACCAGTAGCGTTCTTGAATTTTCCGTCTATAGCGGAATTATTTAGGCTGCTTAGGGCGACCCGTGGAATCAGCAAACCTTTATTAGTCGCTGTGATATCTAAAATACTGGAAGGGTCTGGTGTTGAGGTGCCTATGCCCACTTGAGCAAAAAGTGTGGGACAAAAAGAAATAAGAATACATAACAATAGTAATTTTCTGAACATAACAATTATTAATTTGAGGTGGTGCAAAAGAATGACAAATATTCCCATGCAACAGCAACGTTTACAGGGTTTAACAGCGATAAAAGTCATATGTGATACTTCACCGTCAAATATTTGTAGTTGGTCGTCATTTTTCAGAGAAAAAATTATTAGATAATGGTCAAAAAGACAAAATACTTGAACTATTCCTAATTTTAATTATTATTAAGGATGATTTTTAATGTATTTACATTCTAAGCAACACTCTTTTAATTCTTCAATTGAAGCTTCTCAGATAGAAAGTGTATTATTGTAAACATCAACAAGTATATTATGGATAGCCAAGAGCAGGACCCAAAAAACCAAAAAATCATTCAGAATAGAGAACTCCGCATTGGAGAAGCCATGATCCCCATTGTAGCGCTTATTTGTATGCTTGCATACAATGTTTACGTTTATGGCGATGAGGCCTTAAATGGTTCCAATCAATTTATACTTTTAATGGGTGGCGCGGTTGCCGCCATTGTAGGGTTTTTCAATAAAACGCCTTATGATGTGATGATTGAAGAAGTGTCGCAGAATATAAAATCTACTACAGGTGCCATTCTTATCTTGCTCCTTGTGGGTGCGCTTGCAGGCACTTGGCTCATAAGTGGGATCATTCCAACAATGATCTATTATGGACTTCAGATTTTAAACCCAACCATATTTCTTGCGGCCTGTGTGATAATCTGCGCCATCATCTCCATTGCCACGGGAAGCAGCTGGACCACATCTGCCACGGTAGGTATTGCCTTAATAGGGATTGCCAATGCGCTTGGCATCCCGCTTGGCATGACCGCTGGCGCAGTGCTTTCCGGGGCTTATTTTGGCGATAAGCTTTCCCCGCTAAGTGATACGACAAACCTGGCTCCCGCAATGGCAGGTACAGACCTTTTTACACATATTGAATATATGCTGTATACAACGGTACCAACTATAGTCATTACCATTATCGCATTTGTGATTATAGGTCTCAATCTGGAAACGACCGGTAAGGCAGATACCAGCGTAATCCTAGGTTCAATCGATCAAGCGTTTACCATATCTCCCTGGCTTTTTATTGTTCCGGTGGTGGTTATTGCTATGATCGTCAAAAAAACATCTCCATTAATCGCGCTTCTTGTGGGCACACTCTTGGGCGGGATCGCGGCACTTATCTTCCAACCGGGAATTGTGGCGACACTGGGCGGCGGGGACAGCCTTACTTTTGAAAGTGGTTACAAAGGCGTTATGAATGCCATCACCGTAAGCACCGCGATAGAAACCGATAATAGCAGCCTAAATGATCTTTTCGCCTCTGGCGGAATGGCGGGCATGCTGGGCACCATCTGGCTTATCATCTGCGCCATGGTCTTTGGTGGAGTTATGGACGCCATTGGGGCGCTAGCGGCGATAAGCAAGTTTATGCTTAATCTTTTTGAAAGTACGTTTGGTCTTTTTGCCAGTACCATTTTCACCTGTATAGGCCTTAATGTAACCGCCAGTGATCAATACCTTGCCATTGTAGTACCCGGTAAAATGTATGCGCAGGCATATCGAGATAAAGGCCTAGCTCCAGAAAATCTGAGCCGTACACTCGAAGATTCGGGTACGGTCACTTCTGTACTTGTACCGTGGAATACTTGCGGCGCTTACCAGAGCGGCGTGCTGGGCGTGCATGTAGCAGATTATTTCTTTTATGCGATTTTTAACTGGCTAAGTCCATTTATGACTTTGATCTTTGCTGCTTTCAGTATAAAAATCCGCCTATTGACCACTAAAAACGCCGAATAAGCGCTTTATTTTTATAAATACTGAAGATTTTACTTTTCCGCTTTTATCAAAACCTCAACATTTGAACCTTTGAGTTGCAGGTATTACAATTTATGTACAATCCTTTTATCGAATTATAAGTTTGAGGAAAGTTATCCCTCATGCATAATGATAACCAATACCTCTATAATCTTACTACATGCTAATAACACATTTTAAGCCATAAATAGGGATACATTTGTCATGAATAAAATCAAAAAAACAAAAGTATGACATTAGTAGGAAAACAATTTCCAGATATTCACGTAGACGCCATGAACGAAATGGGCGATACCTTTAAATTGAATATCCTGGAGGAAGCAAAAAAAAACAATAAAAAAGTACTCCTTTTCTGGTATCCAAAAGATTTTACCTTTGTGTGCCCTACTGAACTTCACGCATTTCAAAATGCTCTAGCGGAGTTTGAAAAACGAAATACTATTGTCATAGGCGCGTCTTGTGACACTCCAGAAGTGCACTTTGCGTGGTTGAACACGCCAAAAGATAACGGCGGCATAGAAGGTGTAACCTACCCAATACTTGCAGATACCAATAGAAACCTGGCAAACCGTTTAGGCATACTTGACATTACGAACGAGCGCTATGAAGAAGAGAGCGGAGCGCTTACCGTAGATGGTGATAATGTGACCTACAGAGCGACGTACCTTATTGATGAGGAAGGAAATACCTTTCACGAAGGTATAAACCACATGCCACTGGGCCGTAACGTAAAAGAATTTTTACGCCTTATAGATGCCTATACCCACGTACAGGAAAAAGGTGAGGTTTGCCCAGCAAACTGGGAAGAAGGCGAAGAGGCAATGAATGCAGACCGTGACGGTGTGGCTTCATACCTTTCTTCTAACTAAAATCCCCATCCCATTTGATACCATCTTGATACCTTCCCCAAAAGGGAAGGATTTCAAATCGATATAATTCTGATGGTTGATATTTAGGAATTAATTTTAAAAGCTCAAATTAAAAATATGATAAAAGAATTGGATCAAGATAACCTGGCAGACATCATTAAGGATAATGATACTGTTGTGGTACAATATATGGCGAGCTGGTGCGGTAACTGCAGGTTGATGAAACCTAAGTTTAAGAAATTATCTACCGAGCATGAAAATGCTACCTTTTTACTTGTGGATGCAGAAAAGTATCCAGAATCCCGTAAACTGGCGACCGTAGATAACCTGCCTACTTTTGCCACCTTTAAAGGCGGAAGCTTTTTAAATCAAGTACAGACAAACAAGTTTGATAACTTAAAAACACTCGTAGATGAAGTTACCAGTAATTAAACATTTACAAAAAAACAATAGTAAGGAAAGCCTGGAACACACCGTTCAAGTTTTAGAATCATTTACAGAGCACCGCTCTGTAAATGATGAAGAGATGGATGTAATAGGTGAACTTGTCACTAATATCTGTGGGGCTATAGAAGTGCACGACATGATCGCTGGCGGAATGAAAGAAATAGATGCCGCAAATGGCTTTGCAAAAAAAGTCCTAGGATCAATAGACAGGTAACTGTTTTCTGATATTTCAGGTAAAAACCTCATTTTGCACATGCAAAATGAGGTTTTTACATTCTAATAATGATACTTTTTACGGCTATATTTTTAAACTATTAAAGAACATCGACACAATTATACAATAAACCGATCACTAACCAATTATAATTCAACATATTAATATCATTCTTCATATATTGCTTCTGTACTTTTTAACGTAATATTTAGAAAAACAATTCGCTATTTTTCTGATCATATTTCACTTTTTCGAAAATTACGAAAACGATTGAGTTCATAAAAACAACCAACATTATGAGACAAGCACTGAAAACTAAAGTCAAAAGCACCTTCTTTGAAGCACCAAAAACCTTTAAAGCGAAGCACAGGCATTTAAACGACGAAACTATTGAAAAATTAAAAGATTCTCTGGAGGAAAATTATCTTGACCGCGGTACTACAAAAGCCAAACATACAGCAAAGCAATATGACAGCGCCATTAAGAAACAATTGCACGACAGATTATATTATAACAGAAACAGGATCGTACCATGGCTAAATCATTTCAAAAAACTTGAAAACGCCCGCATTCTGGAAATTGGTTGCGGTACGGGCATTTCTACTCAGGCACTTACCGAACAAGGCGCTAAAGTTACGGGTATAGATGTAGATGAGGGCGCTTTAAAAGTTGCAGAAGACAGATTACGTCTTACCGATCTGGAAGCCGATTTTCATTATCTAAATGCAGACGAAATAGGAAAAAAGTTCAAAGATCAACCCTTTGATTTTATCATTTACTATGCGGTGCTTGAACACATGACTATAAAAGAGCGTATTTCATCCCTTAAGCAAGCTTGGGAAATGTTATCAGAAGATGCGTTACTGGTCGTTTTGGAAACCCCTAACAGATTGTGGTATTATGATTCGCATACTTCAGCGCTTCCCTTTTTTGACTGGCTGCCTGATGAGTTGGCCTTTCATTATTCCAAGTTTTCCGAGAGAAATAATTTTAAAGACCTTTATCGGGAACTCAATGATGAAGAAATGCTCAAATTTCTAAGATGGGGCAAAGGGGCCAGTTATCATGAATTTGAAATTGCTCTTAAACCTTTAGATGAGCTACAGATTATAAGCAGTTTGATGCAATTTGAAAAAACCGCAGTGCTTAAACTAGGCTACAAAGGGTTGCGCTACATGCGTTTTCTGAAAAATACAAAAAAAGATCTTCCCAAAAGTTTTTGCTATCCATACCTGGACATCATCCTTAAAAAGTAAGCAGAGAATAGAATCTTTAATTTTAAATGCATTCAACATATCATACTCCTTTTAAAAATCAGATTTTGCCCAAAGCAAACCATATTATTTATTCATTTCATCAACATTTCCAAAGTTTAAAACTTTGGAAAGCTTCAGGGTTTATGCGTAAATCTTAATTACAGTTTCAAATGGAGACTCAAAGCTCCACAGGCTTTGTTCACATTGATCATATTTTACGCGACATTCATTGCCGAAAATGGTTCAGAACTGTAACTTTACTTTTCAAAACTCAAACTATGGCAACAATATTCCTAGGCGGAAACACAATACATACTTCTGGAGAATTACCGGTAAAAGGTAAAACAGCACCCCAGTTCAAGTTGGCTAAAAATGATCTTACAGAGGCCACCTTAGACGATTATACAGGAAGAAAAGTGGTGATGAACATATTTCCCAGCGTAGACACTGGTGTATGTGCCGCTTCGGTAAGGACATTCAATAAAAAAGCCAGTGAACTCGAAGAAACCGCCGTTCTCTGTATTTCAAAAGATCTTCCCTTTGCTCAAGCCCGTTTTTGTGGAGCGGAAGGACTGGAGAACGTGATCAATCTTTCTGATTTCCGTACCGGGAAATTTGGTGTTGATTATGGTCTGGAAATAGCGGAAGGCGCTTTTGAAGGACTGCTGTCACGTGTCGTTATCGTACTTGATGAAGAGGGAAAGGTAATCTACACTCAACAGGTAGCTGAAATAGGCAAGGAACCCGATTATGATGCCGCACTCAGCGCTTTAAATCGTTTATGATCAAAGAAGGTGGTTTTGTGCGCAACAGGTTACGCTCCTTTAAATTTGCGTTTAAGGGAGCGTGGTCTTTAATACGCAGAGAGCCCAGTGTACAGGTACAGACAGGTATTGCCGTTATAGTGACAGTGGCCGGTTTTTATTTTAAAATCACCCGTATGGAATGGATGTTTCAGGTACTTGCCATGGGTCTTGTGCTCGCTGCGGAAGGACTCAATACCGCCATAGAAAAAATAGCCGATTTTATTCACCCCGAATTTCATATCAAAATAGGAGTTATTAAGGATGTTTCCGCGGGAGCGGTAACCTTTGCGGCAATTGCAGCTTTTATAATCGGCGTGCTTATTTACTGGCCGTATATAGCTGAACTTCAATTTTAGAGCACTTATATTAGCCATCTCGATTCTCTCCTAAAATGGATAAAAACGGTCGAAATCGGCCTAAAACAGGTCAAAAATGATACGCTTACAACTTTTCTTCCCAGCTTCCGTTTGATATTTGTATTTTTGCCCACTTATTTCAACCTACTTAATGGCCAAAAAAAAGACCAAACCCGCAGCCACAAAAAAGAAACCGGTTAAGAAAACCGTTACCGGCCTTTCTAAAAAACAGAAAATAGTCCTAGGGAGTTTCCTCTTCCTACTTGGGATAGCCCTTCTATTTTCCTTTCTTTCCTACTTTTCCACTTGGCAGACAGACCAAAGTATAATTGACGACTTTGCTGATCGTGAGGTGCAGGCACAAAATTGGCTCAATAAATTTGGCGCAGCCATAGGCCATTTTTTTATTTATGAGGGATTTGGTCTTCCGGCTTTCACATTAGCTATTCTTACCGCGACCTCTGGCATCTTTTATATTTTTGATAAATCTAAAAAAACCCTTGGTAATTACTGGTTTTGGGGACTGCTCGTGATGATCTGGTTATCTATCGTACTTGGCTTTTTTAGTGCTGATAACCCTATTCTTGCCGGGCGTGTAGGCGTGGAAATGAATGACTTTCTACAGGATTACCTTGGTCTCATCGGCACTATACTTATACTCTCCTTTTTTGCGATTGCCTACGCCGTACTGCGCTGGGGGATTACTCCAGAGGTTATGGGCACGTTTGTAAAAAAACATAAAAAAGGCTTGGCTACGGAATTTAGAGCAGATCAGGATCCTGATGATGAACGGATCCCTATGGAGGATACAGCCTTTGCAAAAGATAACATCGAGATTGTTCCGCCAGTGGAAGAGGTAACGGAAACTTCAAATACCGCTAAAAAAGGTGGAAATCAGTCAAAACAGACCGTAAATGACCGGTTTAAACAGGAAGATCCTGATGATATGTCAATAGAAATCGAAGAAACCGTTGAAGAAGAAGAGGTCGAGGAAAACCTTAGCTCAAAGCTGGTTCAGGATTTTGGCGAATTTGACCCCACGCTTGAACTGAGCAATTACAAATTCCCTTCCATAGAGCTTTTAAAAGACTATACACGAGGTCAAAGTATTACCATAGATCAACAGGAGCTTGAAGAAAACAAAAACAAGATTGTAGAAACCCTTAAAAACTACAAGATTGAGATCGCTCATATCAAAGCCACGGTAGGTCCTACCGTTACCCTTTATGAGATCGTACCGGAAGCGGGCATTCGTATTTCAAAAATCAAAAATCTAGAAGATGATATCGCACTTTCCCTTGCGGCTCTGGGTATACGTATTATCGCTCCCATCCCGGGAAAAGGTACGATAGGTATTGAGGTTCCCAATAAAAATGCGCGCATCGTTTCCATGCGTTCGGTAATCGCTTCACCGAAATTTCAGAATGCCGAAATGGAACTGCCGCTTTCTTTGGGCAAAACCATTTCTAACGAAACCTTTGTGGTAGATCTTGCCAAAATGCCACACTTGCTCATGGCCGGTGCTACGGGACAAGGTAAATCTGTAGGGTTAAATGCGATATTGACCTCTTTACTGTACAAAAAGCACCCTGCGGAAGTAAAATTTGTACTGGTTGACCCGAAAAAGGTCGAGCTTACCCTTTTTAACAAAATAGAGCGCCATTATCTGGCCAAATTGCCCGATTCCGCGGAAGCGATCATCACCGATAATACAAAAGTGGTGAACACATTGAATTCATTGTGCATTGAGATGGACAGGCGTTATGATCTGCTTAAAGACGCCGCGGTGCGGAATCTGAAAGAATATAATACCAAGTTCAAAAAACGTAAACTAAACCCTAATGACGGCCATAAATATCTGCCCTATATCGTACTGGTCGTAGACGAGTTTGCAGATTTGATCATGACCGCCGGTAAGGAAGTGGAAACCCCCATTGCGCGTCTTGCCCAGCTGGCGCGTGCGATAGGTATTCACCTTATTATTGCCACGCAGCGACCTTCGGTAAACGTTATTACGGGGATTATCAAAGCCAACTTTCCAGCGCGTATTGCGTTTAGGGTAACTTCAAAAATAGATTCCCGTACCATTCTGGACAGTCAGGGCGCAGACCAACTTATAGGTCGCGGCGACATGCTTTTCACGCAGGGCAATGATCTGGTACGCGTACAGTGTGCCTTTGTTGACACCCCAGAAGTGGAAAAAATAACCGACTACATTGGTTCTCAAAAAGCGTATCCCAACGCATACGAACTACCCGAGTATTCTGGTGAGGAAGGTGGCACAAGTCTTGATATAGATGCCAGTGATCGCGATGCCCTATTTAAAGATGCCGCAGAGGTTATTGTCACAGCCCAGCAGGGCAGTGCCTCCCTCCTACAGCGTAAATTAAAGTTGGGCTACAACCGGGCAGGGCGTATTGTTGATCAGCTTGAAGCAGCAGGAATCGTAGGACCTTTTGAAGGCAGCAAAGCCCGTCAGGTACTTGTTACTGATCTCGCTGCACTAGACGAACATTTAAAAAACCAACAATGACCACAGTGAAGACCATTAAACCACTTTATCTACTTTTTGCCTTACTCTTTACCGGAATATCGGCATTTGCACAAGAAGCTAAGGCTCAGGAACTTCTTAACGAAGTCTCGCAAAAGGTAAAAAGCTATGAACATATTTATATCGATTTTAAATATGCGTTGACCAATGAAGCCCAAGGCGTTAATCAGGAAACGCGCGGCGATGTGACTTTAATGGGAGAAAAATACAGGCTTAATTTAATGGGCACCACCCAGATCTACGATGATCAAAAACTCTACACCATCGTTCCCGAAGATGAAGAAATCACCATAAGTTCTCAAAATCCTGAAGACGACGACGCAATCACACCGTCTAAAATGCTAACCTTTTTTAATGAAGGGTACACTTACAAATGGGATATAGATCAAGACGTTAATGGCCGTAAGATTCAGTATATAAAATTACTGCCCAAAGATTCTGACAGTGAGATCAAAGAGGCGCTGCTAGGAGTAGATGCACAGACCAAACACATTTACCGCCTCATCATGTCTCAAAAAAACGGTACAAAAATCAGCATCACCGTAAATAGTTTTAAGACTGATCAACCGGTGGCTTCAAACCTATTTGTCTTCGATGAAAAAAAATATCCCGGTTACTATATAAACCGCCTAGACTAGCCCTTGAAAATACTAGACCGCTACATACTCGTAAGTTTTATAAAAAACTTCCTGACCACCTTTATTATATTGATGTTCATTTTTGTACTACAAACGGTCTGGCTTTATATCAAAGATTTAGCGGGAAAGGATCTTGATTTTATGATCATCATCAAGTTCCTGATTTATTTCTCGCCACGACTTGTCACGTTGGTGCTTCCCTTGACAGTTTTACTTTCCAGCATAATGACATTCGGTAGTTTTGCCGAAAATTATGAGTTCGCTGCGATGAAATCATCTGGTATTTCGCTGCAGCGAGCCATGCGCGGTCTAACTATTTTTATAATCATTCTTGCCGGTATTTCGTTTTTATTTGCCAATTATGTGATTCCCGCGGCAGAATTTGAATCCCTTAACCTACGTCGAAATATTGCCAAAATGAAGCCTGCTATGGCGCTCAGTAAGGGGCAGTACAATTCCATAGGAGAATTGTATACTATAAAAATTGCCAATAAATCTGGTGATAACGATCAATTTCTAGATGATGTAATCATTTATGAGAAAGATACAGACCCAAACCGCGTGGGCAATTTTACGGTTATCAAGGCAAAAAAAGGGGAACTGATAAGCGCTGGAGATGACAATGTACTTTCCCTGAAACTCATGGACGGTAACTATTACAATGAGGTTGAGCAAAAAGATTACCGCAAACGAGACCGCATGCCCTTTGTAAAAAGTTACTTTAAGACGTATACCATAAACATAGATCTCGCTGAACTGAGCAATGTTGATATGGACGATAAAAGCATAGACAATGCCTATACTATGCTTAATTTTAATGAGCTTAATGATACGCTCGTGGATTTATCATCACAGTATAGTAAATACCTTGAGCAAACCGGCCGTACCCAAGTACGCCGTACCGAATTAAGGGAATTGGACAGCTCCTACGTAAGCCGAATGAAAACGGATACAGTCAAAAAAGCAAAAAAAGACGTTCTTGCCAATTTCTCCTCAGAAAATAGCCGTCAGATCCTTGATTTTGCCAAAACAAGCGCTGCTTCTGCAATCAGCTATATTAAAAGTAGGAAGGCAGATAACAGTCAGCGTATAAAAAGCCTGAATAAATACGAGATAGCATTGCATGAGAAATTCACACTTGCTGTGGGCTGCATCGTGCTGTTCTTTGTAGGCGCGCCACTGGGTGCAATTATTCGCAAAGGCGGGCTTGGCCTTCCTATTGTGATAGGCGTGGTGCTTTTTCTTACCTATCATTTTATAGGTATTTTCGCAAAAAACAGTGCAGAAGACGGCAGTTTATCTGCTTGGATAGCCAGCTGGCTAAGTACGTTAATCCTTTTTCCTCTGGGCGCTTATCTAACATATAGAGCGACGACAGATCAAGGTCTATTTGACATAGATAGCTTTGTAGATCCCATAAAAAAGCTCTTTCGTAAAATAGCCGGTATAAAAACGAAGAAATAGCAAAAGTGTATCTTTGTAAAGAAAAATAAAGCTATGAATACCGAAATTATTTCCACACCCATACAGCTCAACACCATAACCGAAGCCATTGCCGATATTAAAGCGGGAAAGGTCATTATTGTGGTAGACGATGAAGATCGCGAAAATGAAGGGGATTTTATGGCCGCCGCCGAAATGGCCACGCCAGAAGTGATCAACTTTATGGCCACAAACGGTCGCGGACTCATATGTACACCCATTACAGAAGAGCGCTGTAAAGAGCTAAAGTTGGATATGATGGTAGGCACCAATACTGATCCTATGGAAACGGCTTTTACCGTTTCCGTAGATCTTAAGGGCAAAGGGGTAACTACAGGCATTAGCGCTTCAGACCGCGCAAAAACCATAAATGCACTAGTAGAAGCAGATACAAAACCATGGGATTTGAGTCGTCCCGGCCATATTTTTCCGCTAAAAGCGAAACAAGGCGGCGTTTTGAGAAGGACAGGACATACGGAAGCAGCAATAGATTTTGCGCGTCTTGCAGGTCTTAAACCGGCCGGCGTGATCGTAGAAATCATGAACGAAGACGGCTCTATGGCGCGCTTACCACACCTTCAGGAAGTGGCGAAAAAATTTGATCTCAAAATTGTTTCCATAGAAGATCTGGTGGCGTATAGAATGCAGCACGATTCGCTTATTTCAAAAAAGGAAGACTTTGAAGTCAAGACCCGTTTTGGCACTTTTCGCCTGCGTGCATACGCCCAGACCACAAATGATCAAGTTCACCTGGCTCTTACCAAAGGAGAATGGCAACCTGAAGAACCTGTGCTGGTGCGCATGAATTCGACTTTTGTAAACAACGATATTTTAGGTACGCTTACCCACAATGCGGATGAACTACTGGATGATATGTTCAATGCCATCAATGAAGATGGTAAAGGTGTGATCGTTTTTATAAATCAGGAGAACGCCTCTTCCCTCCTACTCAGCCGCCTTTCAGAACTTAAAGGTCTGCAATCTAATGGTATGGCACAAGCACCGAAAATACGCATGGATAATAAGGATTTTGGAATAGGCGCCCAAATATTGCATGATATAGGAATCTCAAAAATGCGATTATTATCTAATTCGGAATCCACAAAACGGGTAGGTATTGAAGGTTACGGGCTTGAAATAACCGAACGTGTGCGCTATTAACAATGTATAGTCCTAAAGTGAATTTTTGGTCATTATAAAATAATTTCGGTATCTAGTATTAGATTTAAAAATCAATGTATTATATCTAAAATCCTGATAGTTATCGGGATTATCTATTGCATAAGCCATTTTTCGACCATTTTTAGCAGTTTTTGAGCGTTTCCCTAACGGGTCGGGCTTTCCGTTGCAATCTTTTTGCTCGTTCCTCGCAAAAAGGATTTCCACTTCAATCCCTAACGCAAAATTCGTTGTTGATTAGACAGCCAAAAAAAATAAGGATAAAAATCAATTTTTGATGATAAATCGGGCGTTTTTGTAAACCTGAAAAATTTCTTTTTAAACGGTTTTCATTTCTTTTTGTTCCAAAACAGTAAAACATTGAATTTTTCGAATTAACGGTCAAAATACGGGCTAGAAAGGCCGTTTTTGACTATAAATCGGTCGTTTTTTTAAAAATTAAAATTTCTTCTTTTAAGCGGTTTTCAGTGTCAAAAGTACCGATTTTCTCAGTTCCCATCCGCAATCGAACGCCAAGGATCGGATCTTCCTTCATATACTGATACATTTCGGCGAAGCAAAATTTAAAAAGCGTAACAATATCCGCATGCGTAATGCCATTCCGTTTATATGCAATAAAATTTTTCCACTAACAGGTAATGATCAAATAGCTGGGTAAGCCATATGCGATTTTTAAGAAACTAACGGTAAATAACAGTATCTTCTGTAGACCTTCGCACTTTTTCAAAAGCGGCAAACATATCATCATCTGCCCTATAACCAATGGGCATAATAAGTACGGAAGCAATATTTAAATCTGCCAACTCCAACACGTCATCAAATTTTTCGGGCTGAAAACCTTCCATGGGACATGCATCTATGCCCTCTAGCGCGCAGACCGTCATCAAATTACCCATAGCTAAATACGCTTGATTTATTGCCCAATTACGGGTTTCATCTTTTTGTTGGGCATCAAATTTATCGGCCAGCATTTGCCGGAACGGTGCTAAAGTTTTTTCCGGCGTCGCTCTTGTGTCCCTCACATTATCAAAATAATCGTGTACATAGGGTGATTTTACGTCCTTTTCTATACAAAAAACCAGCAAATGGGAAGCATCAGCGACCTGGCTTTGTCCCATAGCATGCTGCAAGAGTTGGTTTTGAAGTTCTTTATTATTGATCACCACGAGACGCACCGGCTGTAGTCCGTATGAAGTAGCGGTAAGATTGAAGGCTTTGGTGATAATATCCATTTTCTCTGAAGGGATATTTTTAGTATTGTCAAATTTTTTTGTGGCATAGCGCCACTGCAGTCCGGTTATTACATCCATAACATTGCTTTTTTGTAAAGATAGTGATCTAAGGTTGAATGAAAAACAGCTTTAAAACGATGAAATTGGATTTAGATTGAATTTTAAGTGAATAAAATAACCAAGAGTCCTTTTCATTTCAAAAAATCGTTTTATATTTGCACCCGCTAGGGAGAAATGGCAGAGTGGTCGAATGCGGCAGTCTTGAAAACTGTTGAGGGTCACACCTCCGGGGGTTCGAATCCCTCTTTCTCCGCTGAAAATGATGTCAAATGACATCAAAAGCCCACAAACAAAATGTTTGTGGGCTTTTTTTATTTTCCTGTGACATCGTTTGATGCCAAATGATGGGATCAAATGATGTCGAAGAAAGGGTGCTAGATTCGGTGCTGAAATTCTGGACTAAAAATCAGCACCGAGTTGGACTTATTTTTCCCTTGATAGCGTAATTTATCCAATGGAAAAATCTCTGGATAGCAGGTTTGTTTAAAAATTACATTATCGTTTTCGTCGCTGTACCTAATTTCAGCTTCTCGAGACTAGTTATTCCTCCTCCAGTGAAAAGCGTATAAAATATATCCTATTTTCAGGATACCATCCAGAGAGCCCTTTAAGGATTTCGGCTATTGGTAAAATGAACTTTATATCTGGTAGGATGTTACAATAGAAGTGGCCTATGACTGGGCGGTGGAGGATAAATAAGTTTCCGAGCGCATCAACCTGAAAAGAAAGATAAAAAGCCCTATTCCGTATCATCGACAGTATGCTCACGAAATCAAAGGTCACGGACTGCTTAAACAATAGCGTGGCAGTGCTTTAAACCAAAAGTTCTTGACTTATTTTATCTTTTGATACAAATAAATCCCATCAAACTTAAAGTCTGACTGAACCCATCTACCATTTATCCAATTACTCAACGATAGGTGCTTTATTCATCTCCCATAATTTCTGCTTTGTATAATTTCCTTTCCATTTTATCCATAGAAGAATCAGGAAGATCTTCTTCATAAATACTTCCTTTTTGGTCAAGCATTACAAACTCATCTTCGTAATGGTAATCTCCAAAATACTCATCCTGCATTTCACAACTTGAAAACGTAAAAGGGCTGTCTGTTTCAAACTCATAAACACTGATACAACCTTTTGCTATTTTACACTCCCACTTTGTCCCTTTTAATTCAACTCTTTCCTTTTATTGAGCTTTACAAGAGAGGCAAAGAATGGAACATAATAGCGTTACTACAAAATTTCTCATAATCCTATTGTTTTCCTGGTATATCTGAAGAAAATGGAACGATTGTCGGTGACCCAACGTTCACGGCTAATTTCTTAGCCACCTCTACCGTTATCGAACTCCTTTAAAATTTTGGCAATCTGCGTGGGTGTGAATTTGCTTCGTCTCCTATCTGTTGAAAATTAAGATTGCTATTCTACTTCCAAACAGTTGGGTTTTATGGGAGGAGGTCACTATATAGATTAAAAGAAATAATCATTCTTGCAATTTATTTTCATAGGTGATCACTGTAGTATAATATAATATTACTGATTCATTGTAAATTATGTATCACAACTATTTCGGAAAACTAATTGAAAAATAAAATGTTTTGTTAAAGGTTTTTGTTTATAATGGAATTGACAATAATGTTAACATCTTTTGACTACTGCCTAAAGTCTTTATTCTTTCACCTTTAAAGTCTCTAAATAAGCCACAAGATCTACCAGCTCCTGTTCCTCCATTACCTTATCGAAACCTTCCGGCATTAAAGACTTTTCAATCGCCTTCATGTCTTCCACGTCCTTTAAGGGTATTTCCTTTATCGTGGCGCCCATCATTTTAATGGTGATTTTATTCTCGGTCCTCCCCAATATATAACCCATCAAGGTACTGCCGTCTTTTAATTTCAACTTGTATCCCTCAAAACCAAAATTGATTCCCGCACTGGGATATATAATAGAGGAGAACAGAAAGCTTTTAGATAGTTTGTTACCAATATCGGACAATGAAGGTCCGAAATCTATGCCAACGTCGGCCGCTAAATGGCAGGAGGCACAGAAGGTAACATAGACCGACCTTCCCCCTTCGGAATCGCCCTCCAATTTCTCAAGGGCGGCTATGTCGGTATTGTCCTTTCCATCTGTTGCCAAATATTTCTGGGCATTTTTCGTGATCTCGGTGTCCCAACTGGTCATCAGTTTAAGAACGGCAGTGATTTTATACTCTTCGTTTAATTTACCCGCTTTTAAAAGATTGTAGAGTTTATGCTGTCCTGCTCCCGAATTTCCTAGGGATTCCACGACCTTCCGCATTATGGGTGTCGAGAATTGATTTTCGAGGAGGCTCTTTTCCAAAAAATCAATCGCAGCCTGATCGTTCACGCTACCTAAAATATCCATCAATTGTAATTTAGAATCATCGGCGGCATCCGATCTGAAATAATCCGCAACAAGTCTTCCTTCCCCGATTTTGAAGAGTATGGCCGCGGCCTCTTTACGTAATTCTACATCGGCATCGCTAACCATCAACTGAAATAATGGTTTCTCTTGACCCTTGATCTGTAGCTTATTCACGGCCATCAACCATTCCGGTGTGCCCTCTATTGTGGGTAATACCTTCTTAACGGCCTGAATGTTTTTCGAAGAACTGTTAACAAATTCCTCGTCCAGTTGTCCCACGGCATAGGCCCGAATCAATTTACTCTGGGGATGTTTCAAAGTCAAGAGGGAAAGTAACATCCCGTTCTTTTTTGGATTTTCCTTAAAGTGAAAAGCCCGAAAATAGGACGGTAATTTTTCCTGTGAGACCGACTTGTCCTCAATTAAATCTACTAATAAAGGTACCGTGGCCTTGGCATTTACACGCCATACGATATCCCGACCGGCAGAATTATCCCATTTATTGGCCATTTTGTTTTGCCATGCCTCGAAGTAAAGGTCAGGAAATTGATCAGCACCTATGCCCAAAGCCTCTAACTCCCAACGATCGCCGGCTATGTGTTGACTAGCTAACTCCGCCCATTGTTTGGCCGCAGTATCAGATCCTACATATTTTAAAGCGATAGCAGCTTCCCGTCTTACCTGCGGCGAGGGATCCTTTACAATTTTTGCAATATAATCAGTAAGATTATCTGGGGCCACATATCGAGCCATACGAATTCCCTGCATCCTGATATTAGGGTTTTTATCAGTAAGTGCCTGATTAATATATTTAGAAGCTTTGGAAGGTATTTTTGCACCTAACCAAAGAGCTCGGGCTTTTAAAGAGCCCCCCTTTTTAATCAATTTTTCTAGAAATGGTTCTGCTGATCTACCCATGGCATGCAGTTTATTCCAAGCTTGGTAAAAGGTATCCATATTATCAGAAACCAAACCTTCAGAAGCTCCTTTACCAGTAGAAAAATCAATTTTAATAGGATTATAGCCTTCTTGTGTTGAAAGATGATAAATCCGGCCGCGTTCAACATCTTCCGCTTTATGCGCGCCAACACCACCGTCATACCAATCCGAAATGAACAAGGATCCGTCTGGTGCTGCGGTTACATCATCGGGACGGAACCAATCGTCCTGGCTTTCAACCATATTTTCTATATGAGCCTTATACCCAGCCCCTTCATTTTTAACAATATAGGAGCGTACAACATTATGACCGGGTTCAGTGTGGATAAGCTGATTTTTATATAAATCCGGCAATAAGTTTCCTTCATAAACTATCATCCCAGTGGGAGATCCAGATCCGGTTTGCAGCAAATTTGGAACTACCCCAGGATCGTTCAAATGCCAATGCCTTAAGGGAATGGAATCGCTCCATCCGGCCCTTTGCTCCCGCCAATCAGCTCCAGTAACCTGATCTTTGTAACCGTAGTTACCATATTCCATTAAAAAATTAATGCGTGTTCCACGGTTACCATCATCATCATTATCTGATTGCCATAATCCACCATAGGAGTCTATCGCGAGTTCATATGGATTTCTAAAGTTATTACCCAGTACTTCTACGTTGGAGCCATCTATTTCGGCACGGAATGCCATAGCCTCTCTATACGGTTCTCCTGAATTATGTACTTTTTCTCCATGAATGTCCACAATCGTATCTCCTTGGCTGTCCAACAAATGATGCCCTTCGTTACCATAATTAAAATATAGACGCCCATCCGGACCAAAAATAAAGGCATGGGCACCATGGTCGTGATCCACACCATCAATACCCGAAAACATAATTTCCTTTGAATCGGGCACATCGTCCCCATCCTTATCGGTGAACACAAAAACATCCGGGCTTACCGAAACAATTATCTTTTTACCTAATACGACTATCCCAAGAGCTGAATTAATATCCTCTCCTTGATAAAAAACTTTGGAGGTGTCAACCACTCCATCGTGATCGGTATCCTCTAGGATCATGATGCGATCTCCTTTTTCATTATAAGGATTTTCAGGATTAAGCTTATTTCGATAATTTCTCCCCTCACATATCCATACTCGACCTCTTGCATCCACAGCCATATTGGTGGGATTGGCTATCATAGGCTCCGAGGCAAACAAATTTACCTTTAGCCCTTTTGCTATTTTCATAGAGGCCATGGCATTTTCAGGTAAACGCTTTTCCTGATCGGAAAGCTTATCGTAACTGACAAGCGGCTTTTCTTTCTGATTTTTACACGAAACTGGTAGTACTAACATGAAAATAGTTAATGTAAGTAAAGGGTAAAAAGATAATTTATTCATGATAAAATTGATTGATTAATAGCTTAATTAGGGATGATGCAATAAACTTAATTATGAAAAGTTGAAACAGTAGTTTATTGGGAAGACGCATTCAATGCGTAATAAATAACATTTGATATGAAAGAAATACTTTCATGTTATTTCTATTTATAGACTTAAGTAACATTTTATTTTCGGTGTCCATAATAATAAACATTCAAAATATTTAAAGTAACTCCCCTATAAAAAGCTATCCTCGCTCTTATATGCGCTGATCACTGCCTTTTCACCCTCTTCACCTGGAATGAAATTACCATGTTCCATACCCATAATACCTTGATAATTTTTATTATAAAGATGTTTAAAGATGTTTTTATAGTTGATTTCACCGGTGGTGGGCTCGTTTCGGCCTGGGTTATCTCCTATCTGTATATAAGCAATCTCATCCCAGGTAAGATCCATATTACGTATAATATTTCCCTCATTTTTTTGCATATGGTATATATCATACAATATTTTACAGGACGGACTGTTGACCCCTTTACAAATCATATACGTTTGATCCGAAGTACGTAAGTAGAGATCGGGCGAATCCGATAGCGGTTCAAGTACCATTATCAAACCATGGGGTTCTAAAATTTCGGCTCCACGACGAAGGGCTTCAATCACATTGGCTGTCTGGATACCAATAGGAAGATTTCGGTCGAAAGCTCCGGGAACGACCGTCATCCATTTGGCATTTACCCTTTTAGCCACCTCAACGGCCCTTCTGCATCCTTTCAAAAATATATCTACATTCTCCGATTTTCCAGCAGCCAAAGTATTCTCCAAGTTGCCCCCTTTATCCAATATAAATACCCCCATGGACATATTATTTTTAGCTAGCGCCTCGCCCATTTTTAATTGTTCATTGACACTACGCCCCATCATCCAATTATCTTCAAGTGCCATAAAACCCTGTTCAGCCATAAAATTAATCTGATCTATAGGGTCGTCGCCAGAAGAATTTTTAAACATGCCGATATGAGGCGCATATTTTAAATTAAACTTGTGGCTTTTAGGCTTATTACCTTTACCCGCGTAAACCAAAGGCTGAGCCAATAAAATAGCTCCGCTAGAAATAGCTGTTTTCTGTATAAATTCTCTTCTTTCCATTTTATAATATAATTTTTAGTTTGTTCTTGCTCAAAAACCTAAAATGTTCTCCAACACAAATTAATAATCGAATTTTTGCAACATGATAAGACATTCATTCGTCCTAAAAAGATTGTCGGATTTTTGAAAATATTGAAGCCCATATAATTAAACTCACGACTCAAAAAAATAACCAATTAACTTAACGATTCAATAATCCAAAATAAACCACTATGGACTGGAAGTCCATAGTTTGGAGCTCGTGACTTAAAGTCACACCAAGGCCGTTACTCAATTATGAAGTTGCTGCCCTGACTATCATCCGGTCTTCGATGATGCTCCAGATA
>Ga0314774_1000645_pt1 | contig 26161 bp, 25 predicted proteins | sample MetaGCBIA2018_FD_204515 | JGI IMG/M metagenome (GOLD analysis project Ga0314774, IMG submission 204515) | Cryopeg brine microbial communities from Beaufort Sea near Barrow, Alaska, United States - CBIA 2018 | ecosystem: Environmental > Aquatic > Marine > Coastal | place: USA: Alaska | collected...
TAGTCCGACGTATTTGCTAAACTCATACATGACCTGTCCTCCTCGATTATGGCTCTGTTCTAAGGGTGTCCAACCTCAAGAATAACCCACGTCTTCGAGGTTGGACAGGTCAATACATGATGTCTAGGCATGATTTAATCGATTTTTTTCTGAAAGCAAACACGGTCTTTACCAAGAGATTTAGCCTTATAGAGCATGTCATCAACGACATGAAGAAGGGAAACTTCATTTTCGCCATCACGGGGATAAGCCGCGACTCCGGTGCTGACCGTTATCGTATGCTCGGGAGCAATTTTAGACAGAAAACGGGGTGAATTTTCCCGAATCGCCTCAGCGATCCGATTGGCCGCCGTCACCGCCGATGTGATCCCGGTTTCCGGCAGGATGGCCACAAACTCCTCTCCACCGTAGCGGAAGGCAAAATCGCAGTCACGCAAGGTCTGTTTCATGATACAGCCGATGGCGGCGAGAACCTTGTCTCCGGCCGGATGTCCGTAACGATCGTTAAACTGCTTAAAATTATCGATATCGAACATAATCATCGACATTTTTTTATTATAGCGCTGGGCCCGTGCCAGCTCTTCTTTCGACATCTGTTTGAACTGACGATGATTATAAAGAGTGGTCAGCCCATCGGTACAGGCCAACTTCTGGGTTTCGGCATGCAGTTGAGCGTTGTTGATACTCATTGAAGCGAAAGAAGCGAGAATATTCAAGGCCCGGAGACGATGATCGAGAAAACGTCGCGGTTTGAAATCATCGACATAAAGAATACCGACGATATGGTCTTGAATTTTAAGCGGGATCGCGATCAGAGATCGGATCCCTTCACCGATTGCGAGTGGATTCTTGAAAAAATCAGTCTTTTCCGTATCCTCGACCACAAACAATTCACCCTGCTCGAGAATCTGGTGGGTTAACCCACCCTCCTTGACCAACCACCGGTTTTTTGTCGCAAATTCCTCACTCAGTCCGGCATGAACATACATGTGAACAGAGGAAGCCGCTTCGTCGTAGAGGGCAATGCTTCCGGCCGGAGTCTCCGTGATCGCCATGGCGCCAAACAGGATAACATTCAGCACTTCATCCAGCTCAAGAGACGAGACGACGACCTGCGCAACCGAGAGAATTTCTCTCATTTCACGCAGTTCATCTTCTATCCGTTTTTGTTCGTCCCAATCCGTTTCACTCATAATAAAAAAACACCTCTAAAAAACCGACAAAGAAGATAAATAAGCGAAAACAAACGACATTGAGCCCCACATAAGGAAGCATTTTAAATTCAGTCAGGGTATAACCGATATTTAACATAGCCTTACCATTCAAGTAAAGCGATTAGCATTTATTCTAAGCATATTATCTAATAAAAACATTAAGATACAATCTTTTTTACCCTGACAGCATTGCTAACCGACCGAAATAACAGAACTATAAATATTTATGATGTGCCCTCTTGACGGGCACGACATATTGTGGTTTAACTCTATTTTCAACACTACATAAAGTGTCGCACAAACATAAATTTCGCAAGAACGCTTCTATCTCGACCTTATTCTCGTTTTTCTATAATTATTTCAGTCTATTAAAAAGAATTCTCTTCTGGGGGAGAACATGACAAGCAAAAACAGCAGCAAGAAAGCGATGGAAAAACTGCCTCTCACGCAAAACGCCATCACCGTCCTCGAACGCCGCTACCTCAAGCGGGATAAAGACGGGAAGCCGCTCGAATCGGTCTCGGAGATGTTTCAGCGCGTTGCCGATGCGATCGCATCAGCCGAAGATCGGCTACAGACCGGGCAAGACAGCAAAGCGCTCTCTAAAGAATTTTACCGGATGATGACTGAGCTTGAGTTTCTCCCCAACTCCCCGACCCTGATGAACGCAGGACGTGAACTCGGACAACTCTCGGCCTGTTTCGTGCTTCCGGTCGGCGATTCGATGGAGAGTATTTTTGAAGCGATCAAGAACACCGCCCTGATCCACAAGAGCGGCGGCGGCACCGGCTTTTCGTTCTCCAAAATCCGCCCGGCCAACGACATCGTCAAATCGACCAGTGGCGTCTCTTCGGGCCCGCTCTCCTTCATGAATGTCTTTGATGCCGCAACCGAGACCATCAAGCAAGGGGGGACCCGCCGGGGTGCCAATATGGGGATTCTGCGCGTCGACCATCCCGATATCATGGACTTCATCATGTGCAAACGGGACCAGACGGTGTTGACCAATTTCAACATCTCCGTCGGCATGACCGAAGTGTTTATGGAAGCGGTGGAAAATGACAGTGAGTACGACATCATCAGCCCGCGTGACGGCAGCAAGATCAAGTCGATGGCAGCCCGCAAGGTGTTTGAGCATATTGTTGACATGGCCTGGTCCAACGGCGAACCGGGGATCGTCTTCCTCGACCGCCTCAATCGCGACAACCCGACCCCGCATATCGGCGAGTTCGAAAGTACCAACCCGTGCGGCGAGCAACCGCTCCTCCCGTATGAGTCGTGCAACCTCGGTTCGATCAATCTGTACAAGATGGTAAAAGGGAGCGACATCGACTGGGAGAAGTTGAAGAAGACTGTTGAGCTCGCCACCCGCTTCCTCGACAATGTCATCGAAGTGAACAACTACCCGCTCAAAGAGATCGATGAGATGACCCGCTCCAATCGCAAGATCGGACTCGGCGTCATGGGGTGGGCCGATCTGCTGATCATGCTCGGCATCGGTTACGGCAGCGACCTTGCTGTGGAAGTCGGTGAAAAGGTGATGAAGTTCATCACCGACACCTCCCGCGACTATTCGGTTACGCTGGCAGCAGAGCGTAGCACCTTCCCGAACTTCAAAGGGAGCATCTTCGACGTCAAAGGGGGGAAGAAGGTCCGGAATGCGACCAGCACCACCATCGCCCCGACCGGCACGATCTCGATCATTGCCAACTGCTCCAGCGGCGTCGAGCCGCTCTTTGCGGTCTCTTATGTTCGTCAGGTCCTCGACAAGGACAAACTGATCGAAGTCAACCCGATGTTTGAAAAAACCGCCAAGGAACGCGGGTTTTACTCCAAAGAGCTCATGGAGAAAATAGCAGAGCACGGCACCCTGCACGGCATCATGGAAATCCCCGAGGATGTCCGCAACGTCTATTTGACTGCGCACGATATCTCACCGGAGGAGCACATCAAGATGCAGGCGGCATTCCAGAAATACACCGATAACGCCGTCTCCAAAACCGTCAATTTCACAAAGAGCGCCACCCGCGACGACGTCGAAACCGTCTACCGTCTCGCCTACACCAGCGGCTGCAAAGGGGTCACCATCTACCGTGACGGCAGTCGAGACATGCAGGTCCTCTCGGTCGGCAAAGCCGAAGAGAAGCCTGCAGATGCTATCCCGTTTGAGTCCGGCAAGGGGCGTCGCAAGCGTGAACGGCCGCGAGCCTTAAAAGGGTCGACCTATCAGATGGAGACCGGTTGCGGCCCCCTCTATATCACCGTTAATGAAGATGATCGCGGTGTCTTCGAGCTCTTCACCACCATGGGGAAAGCCGGCGGCTGCGCCGCCAGCCAGTGTGAAGCGATCGGACGACTCGTCTCTCTCGCTTGGCGCAGCGGCGTGCAGGCCCGACAGACGGTCAAGCAGATGATCGGCATCACCTGTCATAAACCGGCCGGATTCGGCAACAACCGTGTCACCTCCTGTTCTGACGCCGTCGCAAAAGCGATCCAGGCGCACATGGCTGACCAAGAGGAAGATTACGTCCATCTCACCAACGGCGGCGCCTGCCCCGAATGCGGCGGGCCGGTCGAGCACGAAGGGGGCTGCTGCGTCTGTCACTCGTGCGGTTACTCGGAATGTGCGTAACGATCGAAGCTGACGTTTAGCGAACAGAAAAGGGGAGGTCGAATTCAGATTCGCCCTCCCCTTTTTATATGAAGTTCAAGACAATAAACAAACCCGTGCTCGCAATTAGGTCGTCGGTTCTCGCACCGACAGGCGACTGGCTTTCTTTACGGGTCTAAAGAAAGTCAGCAAAGAAAGGACCCATCGCCGGCAGCGGGCATGACTGTTCGACTTGCAAGTTGGTTGATTCAATACTGTTGCTTAGAATGCTGTTCGTCGCTGATTCAGCATAGCGTCTTTGATGAATCGGCGGTAATCTGCATCTGCCTGTTTTTCATATCCGCTGCGGATTCAACTGCTGCTGTTGAAAAGCACAAACCTTCAAGCTACGACTTTGACTTATGTGCTACGCAGAACACTAAGAGGGCCCCTCGACTAAGGGCCCGGATCAACTTCACCTGGCGGCTATAAATGGTAACCCAACCCGCAACGGAGATGCCCACTGCAAGTGAGCCGTTTCTTTTGGTTCGTTTTCTTTGCGGCGTACCAAAGAAAATGAACCCGGTTGTCGGGCCGGGACCCGACGGTATTGATTGTTTCAATTCAGTATTTAAAAACACTTAGGTCGTCGGTTCTCGCACCGACAGGCGACTGGCTTTCTTTACGGGTCTAAAGAAAGTCAGCAAAGAAATGACCGCGCTGGCAGCGGGCATGACTGTTCGACTTGTAGGTTGGTTGATTTGAAGGTTGTGATTTGTATGCTGTACGTCGCTGTTGATGCAAGGTGAGTTTACTGGGCCGGAGGTGAGCCGCGTCTGTCGTTTTCTATATCCGCTGCGGATTCAACTGCTACGGTTGAAAATCACAAACGCTTCGCATCACTCGGAACTATATCCCTAATTCGCTATGACTACCCAAGCGAACGAGCTGAAGAGCATGTTTGCCTGGCTTACGATAAATGAGTACAAGATCGGGCTTAACATGACAATCTCTATGGTCTTTCCACTCGCCAGACAAGGGATGGTCGCAGTATTTCTGAGGCAGAAGGGAATCTGCAACCAGATGTTGCAAGACCACCCCCAGTTTATCGGCTACGTCACGATGCTTAGGTGTGGCCTTGACACGCTTGTAGTCCTTCTTAAAGGCGCCGGTTCTCTCAATCGTCCGCATCTAAATCCGCCATCAGCTCTTCGACTGAGTTAAAAGACGCAAGCTTCCCGACACGAGCGTCCTTCATGGCCGCAATGGTCTCTGCGTTTGGCACTAAAGGCTCAAAGGGAAGCGCCCCCTCACGAGCAACTCGGGTAAGAAGCAATCGGACTGCGTCAGAAAGAGAGAGTCCCATTGCCTCAAGGACAGCGGCAGAGTCTGCTTTGATTTTTTTGTCAATACGGGCCGTTACGAGAGCATTAGTTGCCATGATATAGTCTCCTGTTTGTTCCTGTGATTAACAAAGTACATCACGCTGGGGTAAAAATCAACTCTCTAGCGTATAACATGATGATTAAAGCGCCAGACACTGTGCGTTGTGCAATCATAGATTCACTCTCCTAATGGTCAACCCTTTAAAATATTATTGAAAGACTCAGTTAAAAACAACTCCGGCCTGATAGAATGAACAGATGAAAAAGACCGACAAACTCACAACCCTCATCCCCCTCGAGCAGATCGAACCGGGAGCCCTGAAGCAGATCTTCGACAATCTGGCTGATGAGCGGCTCCTCAAAATGGCGATCATGCCGGATGTGCATAAAGGGTACGATCTCCCGATTGGCGGGGTCGCCCTGGTTGATCGGCATGTATCACCGAGCTATGTCGGCTACGATATCGGTTGCGGCATGTGCGCGATCAATACCGGAATTCTTGTGACCGACCTCTTCCCGGATGAACGATCAAAAAAAGAACTGTTCGCTCTGATCTTCAAGCATATCCCGGTCGGTCTCGGCGGCCGACGTGAGAAAAGACCATTCCGGACATTTGAATCGGAGGTTAACGACCCGGCGTTCACGACCAAAGTCAGCAAAGGGGTGCAGACGCAACTCGGAACGCTCGGCAGCGGCAACCACTTCATCGAGATTTCAGAAGGAGAAGGCGGTCTCTGCTGGGTCTCCATCCATTCCGGTTCCCGCAACGTCGGGCACACGGTCGGCTCCTGGTATATGAGCAAAACCAAAAAGCTGCACGACAAGTTCCTCTCGATTGAGAGTGGTCTCGGGCAATCCTACCTGCGCGACATGGAATACTGTCTTGAATTTGCCCTGGAAAATCGTCGCCGGATGATCAGTGATCTCCTCGCCCTCATGGAGATATCCGATCATGAGATCAATCGCCTCATAAAAAAGGTAATGATCAATGAGAATCATAACCATGCGATTGTCCGTGGCGACGGAACAGTGCTGCACCGCAAAGGGGCGACCCCGGCAGATAAAAAACAACCTGGCATTATTCCGGCCAATATGCGCGACGGCATCTATGTGACCGAAGGTCTCGGCAACGAAACCTATCTCTCTTCGGCATCGCACGGCGCCGGCCGGGTGATGAGCCGCAATGAGGCGAATCGCAAACTGAGACTTGAGGACTTCAGGGAAGCGATGCAGGGGATTGTTGCCCGGGTCGACAAAGGAACCCTCGACGAGGCGCCATTCGCATACAAAGAGATCGAAGGAGTGATTGCCGCCCAGGATGGGGTTGTCATCAAGGTCCGCGACCATCTGCAACCGATTATTAATATCAAAGGGTGATCCCCACCCTTGACCCTGAACGTCACATCAACTAGAATCAGAATCCAACCTCTTTTCTATCAAACAGGAATAAAACAGATGAAAATAGTAATAGATCCGACCAAATGCAAAGGGAGCGGCGAGTGCATCAAGGTTTGCCCGGAAAAAGCGATCACAAAAGTGAACGGGATAGCGATTCTCGACGAAGCGAAATGTGATTTTGATGGTCTCTGTATCCCCGCCTGCCCCCAGGAGGCAATCAGCTTTATCGAGGATTAATGTCGCGGTGCCGCCAGAGTTGCCGGGCGGAAGTCAAAAGGCACCTGGCGTGCCTTTTTTATTTGCCCGCCACGACTACTGATAGATCCTGATGACCTTGACAAACCGGTTCTGCGTCACTACTTTCACCGGAAATCCAAACCACAAAGAGATACGAAAAGGATAAAACATGACCAAGAAAAAATCGACCACAGAAAAAGGGTCCATCTCCATCCACACCGAAAACATCTTTCCAATCATCAAAAAATGGCTCTACAGCGACAAGGAAATTTTCCTGCGCGAACTGGTCAGCAACGGTGTCGATGCGATCCACAAACTTCAGCACATCAACCTGGTTGAAGGGCTGAAGATTTCTGACGAATACAAGATCAACATCAGTATCGACAAGGACGCTTCGACCCTCACCATAGCCGACAACGGCATCGGCATGACGATGGAGGAAGTCCGCAAGTATATCAACCAGATCGCCTTCTCCTCGGCCGAAGAATTTATTGAAAAATATAAAACCGACGACAAAGACAGCCAGATCATCGGCCATTTCGGCCTCGGCTTTTACAGCTCATTCATGGTGGCAAACAAAGTTGAGATCCGGACCCGCTCCTATCAGCAGGACGAAAAAGGGGCCCACTGGATCTGCGAAGGGAGCACCAGTTACGAGCTCGAAGAGATGGAGAAAGAAGATCGCGGCACCGAAATTGTGCTGCATCTCACCGACGATGAGACCGAGTTTCTCGAAACAACGCGGGTGCGTGAAGTCCTGACCAAATACTGCAACTTCCTCCCGGTCTCCATCTCTCTCGAGGGGGAAGTGGTGAACGATCGCAATCCGCTCTGGACAAAGTCCCCGAGCGAAGTGACCGACGAGGAGTACAAGGAGTTCTACAAAAAACTCTACCCCCTCTCAGAAGAGCCGCTGTTCTGGATTCATCTGAATATCGACTTCCCGTTCAATCTCAAAGGGATTGTCTACTTCCCGCGTCTCACCAACGAGTTCGACGTCACCAAGAGTCACATCAAGCTCTTCTGCAACCAGGTTTTCGTCTCGGACAACTGCCCGGAACTGATACCGGAGTTTTTAACCCCGCTGCAAGGGTGCCTCGATGCCCCCGACCTCCCGCTCAACGTCTCCCGGTCCTACCTGCAGAATGATCCACAGGTCCGCAAGATCAATGAGGTTCTCTCCAGCCGGGTCGCCGCTAAAATCGTCGAATTGTCGAAAAAGGATAAAGATGCCTACACGGGTATCTGGGATGATATCCACACCTTCGTTAAATACGGCATCCTGCGCGACGAAAAGTTTTATGAGAAGGTGAAGGACCATGTCCTCTATCGCTCTTCCGGCGATGAGCGGCACACCACCCTCAATGACTACCTGGAGCGGGCCAAAGCGACCCATGAGAATACCATCTACTACGCCAACGATGAGGCAGGTCAAGCGATCTACCTGAAGGTGTTCAAGGGACAGGGGAATGAAGTGATCATCCTCGATCATATGATCGACAACCATTTCATCTCCTTTCTCGAGATGAAAAACAGCGACCTCAAATTCCAGCGGGTCGATGCCGATCTGACCCAGAATATCCTCGAAGAGGGGAAAAGCGAGGAACCTGTGGAAGGGAGCGACGAAAAGAACCGCTCCGATCTGATGAAATCCCTGTTTGAAGGGCGGCTCAAGGAGAATGAAGGGCTCACGATACGCATAGAGAGCCTCAAGGATACGACGGTCCCGGCGATGATCCTCCTCTCCGAGCAATCCCGTCGCTTCAAAGAGATGACAAAGATGATGGGACAGGCCGGAATGGAGATGCCCGAAGAGCAGACACTGGTAGTCAATCTCGCCAGCCCGGTCGTCAAAAATCTGGAGACCCTTCAGGCGGCAGGGAAAGTCGCAGATGCTGAAGTGATCGCCGAGCAGGTCTGTGACCTCGCCCGCCTCGCCCACCAGGGGTTTGATCGCGAGCAGATGGAAACGTTTCTCGAACGGAGCAACAAGATACTAGGGATGGTCGGTAAAGACTGACTCCCTTAAAAAAATGCGATAAAAAGAAGCCGCCTTCGATTCAAGGGCGGCTTCTTTTTTATGATCAGCAGGTAAACCCTTTAAAAGTCTGTCGATTCGCCAATTTAAAACCAAAAAACCATTTCGCCGCGATCAGAATCTATGAAAATCTGTAACAACAAGATTTTAACCGTTTGAGTTTTACATTATAAATACTTGTCATCCCCGAATGTCTCTATCGGGGATCCAGCCTTTCGCTCAGTAAAACATGGATTCCCGATCAGGATCGCTTCGGGAATGACGGCGTAAAACCATCTCTCGCCCGTTCGCATGCTCACTAGAGATCGCAGAGACCGCAGAGTAAATCCAAAGCTTCAGGTTGAACAAAAGAAACGATTCAAGGTTACCTCGGCGTTCCCTGCGTCTCTGCGGTGAATGCCCTTGCCTTTGATCTGTCATCCCCGAATGCCTCTATCGGGGATCCAGCCTTTCGCTCAGACAAAATATGGATTCCCGATCAGAATCGCTTCGGGAATGACAAACGAAAACCATCTCTCGCCCGTTCGCATACTCACTCGAGACCGCAGAGAGCACAGAGAAATCGACAATCTTTTTCAATCCAACAATGTGACGCTTTTGACCTTCTCTGTGAACTCTGTGCTCTGCGAGAGACGCCCTTGATATACCCTCAAGCTTACAGCTGCCAACTGCCCACTATCTTTTCCAATCAGACCTTGACAGATTTTCATTGCGGCCAATAAAGGCCTGAAAATTATAGCTACAAAAAAACTCGATAATCAGAGATACCAAGCGCCCTGGCCAACAACCGAGCGCGTTCTTTACCGATCCCGCGCTTGCCATTTTCCATCTCACTCAGATGATGCTGGGGGATCCCCGTCAACTCGGATAGTTTCATTTGCGTCAACCCCTCACGATGACGGTAAGCACGCAAAACAATCTGATCTTCTTTTCCAATATACTCTGGAAAGACTTCCGCAACCGACCAGTTTCGATCATTATCCGACTCTACGGCCTTAACATAAGCCTTGATTCTGGCTTCATTACGACGATGAACACGTAATTTCACCGTAACCATATCCTCCTCAATAGGGGGCTTTTTCGTGACTACCGGCATAAATAACCTCCACAAGTCTGATTTGTCCCTTAACCTCGCGCCAAACGGCGACATAAGTCGGCTTACCTCTTTTTAAATGACAATGGTGTTCATTAACAGACAGTTTTGAATAATTAGGCCAATCACCACGTACCGGGCCAGATATTTGGATCTCGCAAACCAGCTGGAAAAGAATCTCCTGTACCCGGCGTGGAAATTTCTCTTTTTGTTTGCGCGCCTTATTCGTGAACTCGACCTCCCAGTCCATAAATTATCCCCCCTATGGGTATATTGTCAACCTGTAAATTACAAGTAAAGCATTCAACTCTTTTTACAAAGCTACGCTCTGTTAAATAAAGATCTAACCCGGCATTCAAGGTTTGGCGTTCCCTGCGTCTCTGCAGTGAATGCCCTGGCGATTGAGCTGTCATCCCCGAATGCCCCCATCGGGGATCCAGCCTTTCGCTCAGACAAAATATGGATTCCCGATCAGAATCGTTTCGGGAATGACAAACAAAACCATCTCTCGCCCGCTCGTTCCACTCTCTCGATCTCGCAGAGGGCACAGAGGAAACATTTTTTTGATTAAAGATCTAACCCAGCATTCAGAGTTTGACCTTCTCTGCGTTCCCTGCGTCTCTGCGGTGAATGCCCTTGCCTTTGATCTGTCATCCCCGAATGCCTCTATCGGGGATCCAGCCTTTCGCTCAGACAAAATATGGATTCCCGATCAGAATCGCTTCGGGAATGACAAACGAAAACCATCTCTCGCCCGTTCGCATACTCACTCGAGACCGCACTATCTTCTCCAATCAGACCTGATCAGATTGTATCAGCGGCTAACAAAGTACTTGATATTTGATCATAAAACCAGCCTCAAGCCACCATTCACCGGCTCAAAACTGAACGTCATAACTGGTACTACGCCCGCCACCTTCCGCTTTTATCAGGGCACCGAGTTCTATCAAGGCCATGATGTCACGGTAGGCAGAATCCTGCGAGCACTTGGCGATCTTCGCCCACTTTGAAGTCGTGAGGTTACCTTCAAATCCATCGAGAATTCTGTTAAGCACCTTGATCTGACGTTGATTTATCGACGTATTCGCAAATCGTTCCCAAAACCTGGCCTTAACCAACACCGCAGACAGCGTATCTTCAGCACGAGATATGGCACGCTGCAGGCAGTTAAGAAACCACAACAGCCATTCTGTCACATCCAGACCACCCTTCTGGGTCCTCTCCAGAATGGCGTAATAATCAGCACGTTCCTGTTGTATTTGCGCAGAAAGGCTATAAAATCGCTGAGGAGAGTGTTCTGAACGCGCCAGGACAAGATCACCAACGGCGCGGGCGATACGACCATTGCCGTCATCAAAGGGGTGCAGAGAGACAAGCCACAGATGTGCCAACCCCGCCATAAGCACCGGATCCAAATCAACAGGCTGCTCGAACCAGGCAAGAAACCTTTCCATTTCGAGTTCAATGCCTTCTGCCGGGGGAGCTGTATAGTGAACCTTCTCGCGACCAACGGGCCCGGAGAGGACTTGCATCGGCCCATCCGCATCATCACGCCAAACCGCCACCCGGATCTGCACCAGTCCACTACGTCCAGTTGGAAACAAGGCTCCATGCCAGGAGAACAGGCGTTCCACAGTTAATGCTTTAGCGTAGTTTTGCGTTGCATCAAGCATCACTTCAACGATACCCTCAACATGACGATCAACAGGAGGTAAAGCGCCAACGTCCATCCCCAATCGTCTGACAATAGATGAGCGTACTTGCTCACTATCCAACGGGTCGCCTTCGATCTCGCTGGTCTTAACGACATCCTCTGTCAAGGTTTGTAGCCAGGCCTCATCCCGCGACTTGAAACCGAGAGACTCCATCCGACCGAGGAGTCGTCCCTGTGCATGCCTTACCGATGCCAGAGGCGTAGCCAGGCGTGTCAGGTCAAAAGTCCAGTCGGGCCAGTCAGATTGTTGCCAAATGTAGGTTGCCATATTCTTTCTCCGCATATTATGCGCTTATTATGAATATCCTTCTCCGCAAAAGCAAGAATTTTCTCCGCACAAAATGCGGACATAATTAAGACTAAACTCCGCATACAAAGCTACACCTGCCCCCACCCTCACAGCCACCCAAGCTTAAGCTCTTAACCAGAAGCGTGCAGTTTTTTAATTATCAGACCTGATCAGATTGTATCAGCGGCCAATAAAGCCTTTCGTTTTGACTCTTTTTGCGACTTCGCGTGAGACGCCTTTAAAGCTTTCGATCAAACCATCTCTCGCCCGTTCGTTCCACTCTCCCGAGTTCGCAGAGACCGCAGAGGAAACATTTTTCTAACCCGGCATTGAAGGGTTTGACCTTCTCTGCGTTCCCTGCGCCTCTGCGGTAAAAGCCTTACCCTGCACCGCCCGTTCGCTTCGCTCACTCGAGACGCAGAGGTCGCAGAGTAAATCCAAAGCTTCAGGTTGAACAAAAGAAACAATTCAAGGTTACCTCGGCGTTCCCTGCGTCTCTGCGGTGAATGCCCTGGCGATTGATCTGTCATCCTCGAATGCCTCTATCGGGGATCCAGCCTTTCGATCAGTAGAACATGGATTCCCGATCAGGATCGTTTCGGGAATGACGGCGTAAAACAATCTCTCGCCCGTTCGTTTCACTCCCTCGAGATCGCTGAGGTCACAGAGAAAGCATAATCTATTTTTTGTTTCAAACCAAGATTGCCATGTTATTGATCTTCTCTGCGTTCCCTGCGTCTCTGCGGTAAATGCCCTTGCCTTTGATCTGTCATCCCCGAATGCCTCTACCCCGGGATCCAGCCTTTCGCTTTTGGTTCTGTTCGTGAACTGAGTTGGTTTTTTAAACTGGCATAAATCAGCACGCCAACACTATTGATGGTCTCAAAAGTCTCAACTCGATAAATCAGGATTTAAGAGAATACTCTGTTAGTGGATAGCATAGATTTGAATCAAAAAAGACAAGCAAGCTCGTGGTCACTTGGCGCCTATCCGTTTTCGATTATGTAGGCAGGTTCGTCCTGGCCGTCAACCCAGGCCGTCAGTAAATAACAGACGTCGCGCTCATCAACAGAGTAACGAACATGTAGTCGTCTATAGGCGATATCCTGTATAGCAAGATGGAATTCCTGCTCAACTCTCCCCAGCATTTTCCTCCTGACAGGCCAAGCCCTGGGATTTTCAGCCATAACGTCCAAGATGGTTGTTATGGCAGACGGTAATGCAAGGTATGCCGCTGGACTTTTCTTCTGCAAGTTTTCTCTGATATCAGAAAAAGCGGCGAGGAAAGTCGTTGTACGGAGAATCCGGTTCTGTTTTTTGGACATCATTCGCTCTTCTTGTTCGAGCGCTCAGCGCCCCTAACCATTTGCTCTCCGACTCGCCTGTCCTCATCGATCATTTGCAGGAGATCGTCAATTGGAGCGAAGCGGCCATTCTTGATGTCCTCCAATGATTGCAAGGTCAGAAGATCTGCATTTCGCTCTAGATGATCATCGTTGATTAGCTTTTTTCCGCCAGATTTATAAAATGCCTGGGGTGTCATATTGTGAACACGACAATATTCGCTGACATTATGCATCTCGGTATCGTCAAGGGTGATGTTTATCTGATTACGTTTTGACATAAACCCTCCTTCCTAGGTTTTATAGGAATGCTAGCATGGGCGCCGGGACATTTCAAAGGTAATTGACATTCTTGACCGAGCGCTGACAATGACGACTAAAATACCTTGCTTTGAGATGAGCCGGTAGTGCACCCCGGTTGCCTATATATTCAGAGGGCACAGAGGAAACATTTATTTGATTAAAGATCTAACCCGGCATTCAGGGTTTGACCTTCTCCGCGTTCCCTGCGCCTCTGCGGTGAAACGTATTGGTTTACAAGCCGTTGACGATACGCTTTACACCATCGCGCATCAAGGATACATTAAAGTTAAGTAACAGCCCTAACTTCAGTTCCGACAGCTTCAAGTACGTTAAAAGTTGGGCATCATGAATCGGTTCAAAACGAGTAACCGATTTCAGTTCCAAAACAACTTTTCCCTCGACAACAACATCCAGGCGATAGCTACAATCAAGCAACTTGCCCTTATAGAAGACAGGTAAAACCTTTTGCCTATCGAAAGCAACCCCTCGCAATGATAATTCATGGCACAGACACTCTTCATAAGCAGTTTCAAGCAACCCTGGCCCCAAAGTCCGATGAACTTCTACGGCAGCGCAAATTATACGACTGGAAATTTCGTTCTCAAACATCAGCGTCCCCTCCATTAAATATCAACTATAGAAATAAAAAAACGGTAGTATTACCCGCTATTTACAGTTTTCTCTGCGTCTTTGCGGCTTTGCGTGAGGCAGCATTTAAAGACTTTGAATCAAAACCATCTCTCGCCCGTTCGTTCCACTCTCTCGAGCTCGCAGAGACCGCGGAGAAAACATGAGAACAACAACCTCTTCTTGTTTAAGAATTTGACCTTCTCTGCGTACTCTGCGCCTCTGCGGTGAATGCCCTGCCCTGGTTTAAACCTCACCGCCCGTTCGCTTCGCTCACTCGAGACGCAGAGGTCGCAGAGTAAATCCAAAGCTTCAGGTTCGGGTTGAACAAAAGAAACGATTCAAGGTTACCTCCGCGTTCCCTGCGTCTCTGCGGTGAATGCCCTTGCCTTTGATCTGTCATCCTCGAATGCCTCTACCCTAGGATCCAGCCTTTCGATCAGTAAAACATGGATTCCCGATCAGAATCGCTTCGGGAATGACGGCGTAAAAGCTTCTCTCGCCCGCTCGTTCCACTCTCTCGAGCTCGCAGAGACCGCGGAGAAAACATGAGAACAACAACCTCTTCTTGTTTAAGAATTTGAACTTCTCTGCGTTCCCTGCGCCTCTGCGGTGAATGCCCTTGCCTTTGATCTGTCATCCCCGAATGCCTCTATCGGGGATCCAGCCTACAGCTTACCGATCTCTTAACGCCCATACCGATCCTCAAACCGGACAATATCATCCTCACCGAGGTAACTCCCCGACTGTACCTCGATCAGTTCCAGTGGCAATATCCCGTTGTTTTCCAGGCGATGCCGGGCGCCGATCGGGATATAGATCGATTCGTTCTCGCAGACCAGGCGCAGCTCATCGCCGCAGGTCACCCTGGCGGTCCCCTGCACCACGACCCAGTGCTCGGCGCGGTGGTGATGCATCTGCAGGGAGAGCTTGCCGCCTGGGTGCACGGTGATCCGTTTCACCTGGAACCGTTCTCCGGCATCGACGCATTCGTAAGAACCCCAGGGGCGACTCACCTGGCGATGCAGCAACGCTTCGCTCCGCTTTTGCTGCTTCAACTGGCTGACGATATTCTTCACATCCTGCACCCGGTCCTTGTCGGCCACCAGTATCGCATCGGCGGTCTCCACCACCACCAGGTTTTCAATCCCGACCGTCGCGATCAGCCGGCTCTCGGCGTGCAGGTAGCAGTTTTTGGTCGACTCCATCAGCACATCGCCACGGATAACATTCCCGGCCTGGCTCTGGTCCCCCACCTCCCAGAGCGCTGACCAGGAACCGACGTCATTCCAACCGGCATCCAAAGGGATCACCACGGCATCGGCGGTCTTCTCCATCACCGCATAGTCGATGGAATCGGCCGGGCAGGCGGCAAACAGCTCTGCCTCCAGTCGTAAAAAATCGAGATCGCACAGCATGCCGGCCTGAGCCTGCTGGCAGGCGGCCAGCATCTTCGGGTGAAATGTTTCCAGCTCGGCGAGATAACGGGACGCCTTGAACATGAACATGCCGCTGTTCCAATAGTAACCGCCGCAATCCAGATACGATTGCGCCGTCGCCAGGTCCGGTTTTTCAACGAAAGAATCGACAGCGCAAGGGGTAAGGAGTGAGTCCTGGGGCGATAAAGCCTCTCCCCCTTTACCCTTCACTCTTAAACTTTCACCGGCTCTGATGTAGCCATAACCGGTCTCCGGCGCATCCGGCACGATCCCGAAGGTGACCAGCTTGCCGTCCTGCGCCAGCGCCAGACCGGCAGCCACCGCCTGCTGAAAGAGATCGACCCGGGCAATCAGGTGATCGGCGGGGAGCACCAGCAACACCGGATCGGCACCGTTGCTCAGCGCCTGCAGAGCCGCCACCGCCACCGCCGGAGCGGTGTTGCGCCCCACCGGCTCAAGGATAATTGTACTGGCAGCGCCGGTCTGCTGCCGCATTTGCTCGGCGACCAGGAAGCGGTGCGCCTCGTTGCAGACCACCATCGGATCGGCAATATTCGCCAGCCCTTCCAGCCGCGCCGCCGTCTCCTGCAGCATGGTCCGTTCACTGTTCAACGGCAGCAGCTGTTTCGGATACTCTTCACGTGACAACGGCCAGAGCCTCGTCCCGGCACCGCCTGAAAGAATCACAGGTTGAATCATCTTGTCCCCTTCCCTTCAGGCATTGAATCGCCCGATTTTATTAAATAGGCTTTGCTGTTCGTATGCACCCGGTCATCGGCCAAAAGCGCTGCAGGGGAAAACCAGGCATAAGCCTCATGCTGATCTTCCGGAAACGGACCGTTGTGCGGCAGCGACAGCTGATAGGCGAGCACCACATAGTGGGTACTAAAATCTGTGCCGTGAAAATTATCGTCGTAAAAATGCTCAAAGACCCCAACAAAGCTCGCCGCCTCCCTCTGCACCGCCTGTCCCAGTTCGACCTCGGTCAGGCGCAGAAACGCTGCATTCAGGGTTTCATCCTTGCCGACCCGCCCCCCCGGGACAAACCAGACCCCCTGCGCCGGCCGGTTGCGCCGCTTGCCGAGCAGCACGTCACCGGCGCCGTTGCGCACGATCAGGTCGATGGAAACAAGCGGCGTGTGTTGTACGACGGTTTTGAAAATGTCCGGTTCCAGATAGATGCGACCCGTTTTCATACTTTACCCTCTGAAACTCGCCTGATGCTCCAGAAACCAGGCGTAGGTCCGCTCGATCCCGGCACGGAGCACGACTTTCGCTTCCCAACCGAGCGCCTTCATCCGCGACACATCCTGCAGCTTGCGCGAGGTACCGTCCGGCTTGGTCGGATCGAAGCCGAGCGTCCCCTTATAGCCGACAACCGCCTGGATCGTCTCGGCCAGCTCGCGGATGGTCACATCGACGCCGGTGCCGAGGTTCACAAAGCACGGCTTGGGGTAGCTCAGCAGATGCTCGGTCAAGCTCGCCTCGTCAAGTTCCATGACATAAACGCTCCCATCGGCCATGTCATCGACAAACAAAAACTCGCGCATCGGCGTGCCACTCCCCCAGACCACCACCTCTGCAGTGCCGGCGAGTTTCGCCTCGTGGAAGCGGCGGATCAACGCCGGCATCACGTGCGAGTTTTCCGGGTGAAAGTTGTCCCCCGGCCCATAGAGATTGGTCGGCATCACCGCCACAAACCGGGTGCCATACTGCCGGTTGTACGCTTCACACATCTTGATGCCGGCGATCTTGGCGATCGCATACGGTTCGTTGGTCGGCTCCAACAGCCCGGTGAGCAGATGCTCCTCTTTCATCGGCTGCGGCGCCAGCTGCGGGTAGATACAGGACGAGCCGAGAAACAGCAGCCGCTTCACCCCATGCAGATAAGCCTGGTGAATGACGTTGTTCTGGATCACCAGATTGAGATAGATAAAGTCGGCCGGATAGGTGTTATTCGCATGAATCCCCCCCACCTTCGCCGCCGCCAGAAAGACATACTCCGGCTGCTCCGCCGCAAAAAAGGCCGCAACCGCCACGGTATCGGTCAGATCCAGCACATCGATCTCAGGGGTAAGCAGGTTGGTGTAACCACCCGCTTGCAGACGACGAACAAGCGCAGAGCCGACCAGGCCGTTGGACCCGGCCACGAAAATCTTTGAATCACTTTGCATAAAAAACCTTTATCCTGAAATCTTTGTTTTAATTGAATTGATTAAGCCCCCCAGCAGAGAGAATGTTTTTTCGACCAGGTCCGAGGGGAATTCTGAAATATTCATATAGCCAAAATCACTGGCCAAACTCAATTGTGTCTCCACCTCACAGAGGGATCCACGTGAAATATACAAAAAATGCAAAAACTCCTTTTGAGTTCCCCGCCCTGCCCCTTCAGCAATATTACTCGGGATAGAAACCGCAGCACGTCTTAGTTGACTCGTTAAACCAAAATTTTCTGCACTTGGAAACTTATTCGTCAGACGATAAATCTCCCGAGTAAGCTCCATTGCAGTTTGCCAAACCACTAATTCATGATGTTTTCTCATGCCCCTCCTTATGTGAAGGGTGAAGGGATAAACTGGTGAAGGGATAATCAAGTGAAGGGTGAAGGTATAATCTAGTGAAGGGTGAAGAGTGAGGGGTGAAGGGATAAACTGGTGAAGGGTGAAGGGTGAGGGGTGAGGGGTGAGGGGTGAAGGGATAAACTGGTGAAGGGTGAAGGGTGAAGGGTGAAGGGTGAAGAGTGAGGGGTTAAGGGTTATGAACTAACACCTCACACCTCACACCTCACACCTCGCGCTTCACGCCTCACGCCTCACGCCTCACGCCTCACACCTCACACCTCACACCTCACACCTCACACCTCGCGCTTCACGCTTCACGCTTCACGCTTCACGCTTCACGCTTCACGCCTCACGCCTCACGCTTCACGCTTCACGCTTCACGCTTCACGCTTCACGCCTCACGCCTCACGCCTCACGCCTCACGCCTCACGCTTCACGCTTCACGCCTCACGCCTCACGCCTCACACTTCACACTTCACACCTCACGCCTCACACTTCACACTTCACACTTCACACCTCACGCCTCACGCTTCACACCTCACGCCTCACGCCTCACACTTCACGCCTCACTCCCCCCCCTACTCTTTCGTCATCTGAACCGCATAGCCATGATCATTAAGCAGACGGTTTTTCTTCGCAGTCTTCAGATCGACCAGGACCATCTCGCTGACCAACTCCTGCAAAGTAGTCTGCGGGACCCAGCCGAGTTTCTCTTTGGCCTTGGTCGGGTCACCGAGCAGGGTTTCAACCTCGGTCGGGCGGAAGTAGCGCGGATCAACCGAGACGATTTTCTGCCCGATTTTCAGCGCCGGTGCGTTGTCACCGGTCAGAGCCTCGACAAAGCCGTGCTCATCGACCCCTGACCCTTCCCAGCGAATGGTGATCCCGATCTCGGCGGCGGCAAATTCGACAAACTGACGAACCGAGTACTGCACCCCGGTGGCAATAACGAAGTCGTCCGGCGTCTCCTGCTGCAGCATCAGCCACTGCATTTCCACGTAATCCTGGGCATGCCCCCAATCACGCAGAGCGTCCATATTGCCGAGATAGAGGCACTCTTCCAGCCCCTGGGCGATATTGGCGACGGCGCGGGTGATCTTGCGGGTAACAAAGGTCTCGCCGCGGCGCGGTGACTCGTGATTGAACAATACGCCGTTGCAGGCGTACATGCCGTAGGCTTCACGGTAATTGACCGTGATCCAGTAGGCGTACAACTTGGCCACCGCATAGGGTGAGCGCGGGTAAAACGGGGTCGTCTCTTTCTGCGGGGACTCCTGCACCAGACCGTAAAGCTCCGAAGTGGAAGCCTGGTAGAAGCGGGTCTTTTTCGTCAGCCCCAAAATACGAATCGCCTCCAGAATGCGCAGGGTGCCGAGACCATCGATATCGGCGGTGTACTCCGGCGATTCAAACGAGACCGCGACATGACTCATGGCAGCGAGGTTGTAGATTTCGTCCGGCTGCACTTCCTGGATGATGCGGGTCAGGTTTGAGCTGTCGCTAAGATCACCGTAGTGCAGGTGAAAGTTGGAACCTGTCACATGCGGATCCTGATAGATATGATCGACCCGCTCGGTGTTGAACGATGAAGCACGACGCTTGATGCCGTGGACGATATACCCTTTTTTGAGCAGAAACTCGGCCAGATAAGAACCGTCCTGACCGGTGACGCCGGTGATGAGTGCAACTTTTTGCATAACTATATTCCTTTTATAAATGATGATATGGAGACTCAACCAATTGTAGGTTTAAGACTGCCGTCTGCCAACGTACCACGACCTATCAAACCTTGATAGATCGTCATTACGGTAGCCATAAACCCTTTCGCCGCAGATAAAGTCTGATAACATCGGATAAAAGCTAAACATCAAACCGTTGCTTCAGGAGTTTAACCATCCCCTTCAGCCCTTGACCGATCAGACCTAATCAGATTTTATCCCGCGCCAATTAAGCCTTGATCCTAAAGCAAAAACAACAAACCATTTCGCCGCAGATAAAGTCTGATAACATCGGATAAATCTTAAAACACACCCCGTAAGCCTTTTTGGTTTCTGTTGATACCCATGAACCATGGCCTTTGACCTATCAGACGCGATCTTTTAGACGGTTGTGTTCACACTCCAGTAAACAGAATATCTATCGAACCAATAATCTCGTCTCTCTGAGCCCGTGCGGATCCAACAGATTGACCCAGCACTTTAGTGGGGACAGCAGCCAGCAGATGGGTCAAAAGCACATACGGGTTACCATCGATCAGGATACGCGGATTGAGAGTCCGCATGGGTGAGGTAACGGCCCCTGGTGAGGCCAGTGGGGCAACAACACGCGTGGTAAGACCATCCAACAGGGAATCTTGAAGATCCAGTAAATAATCGCATCCCCCTGAACCCGGATAAATATCAAACTGTGTCATCAGAAGAGCCTCAAACCATCGCTCCATAAACCATTCTCGTCAACAAATCGATTCGCCGCTGCCACCGCCTCTCGATTCTCTTCGATCCAGGTCGTACGATCTTTATCTTTCAGAATCTCTTCCAGGCTAGCTTCAAGGGTTTGAGAGAGATTGATCTTTCTGGCCCTTGCTTTGCTCAGCAAGTCGCTGCGGATACTCAGATTTGTTGCCTGTTTGCGTGCTGCATTCCCCATAAAGGCTCCTTGTTATCCAATAGTCATTCTTGGCACAAACATGATGTGTTACTGTATGCGCACATCATGCGCATACTATGACGCCAAAGCTTAAACATGTCAAGTCTGTCGCAGCCTAAGTGAAGCGGGGCAACCCGCCGAACTTTGAGGTGCCATGAGATTTAGAACTTATCAGACCTGATCAGATTGTATCAGCGGCCAATGAGCCTTTAATCTTCAGACTTCAAGCATTTAGCCGCTGATGAGGTCTGATAACATCTGATAAAAACTGAATCGAAACATCAAGTCTCCGTTTTACATGTTTAACCACAAGCCCTTTTTGCCTTTGATCTATCAGACCTGATCAGATTGTATCGGCGGCTAACAAAGCTTTTGATCCTGCCTTTAACCAGAAGTCTGCAGCTTTTGAACTATCAGACCTGATCAGATTGTATCAGCGGCTAACATTATTTGGTTTAAAATCCATTAACGATCCGTCTGACCTTAACCCGCTCACCGCCAAAGTTGATCAACAGTCCCAACTTTTTACCGGTAGTTTTCAGATAATTCTGGCATTGAGCAAAATGTATATCCTCAATTGCTTTGACCGCTTTCAATTCGAGAATGATGACATCATCGACGACCATATCAGCAAAATACTCACCGACTATCTGCCCCTCATAATGAACATTTATCGGCTTTTGCACCTCGATACTCATTCCACTGGACGTTAATTCGATCGCTAGTGCATTTTCATAAACTTTTTCAAGAAATCCGCTCCCTAAGGTGTTACCAACCTTATAGGCACAGTGGATGATCAACTCCGTGAGACTATCGTAATAAACTTTGTCCTTGATCATTTTCCCCTCCAAATAATTCAATTAAAGAAACAGTTTAGCCGCTGATGAGGTCTGATAACATCTGATAAAAACTGAATCGAAACATCAAGTCTCCGTTTTACATGTTTAACCACAAGCCCTTTTTGCCTTTGAACTATCAGACCTGATCAGATTGTATCGGCGGCTAACAAAGCTTTTGATTCTGCCTTTAACCAGAAGTCTGCAGCTTTTGAACTATCAGACCTGATCAGATTGTATCAGCGGCCAATGAGCCTTTAATCTTCAGACTTCAAGCATTTAGCCGCTGATGAGGTCTGATAACATCTGATAAAATAACCAAGCCTTCGCTTGATATGTTTAACCACAAGCCCATTTCGCCTTTGAACTATCAGATCTGATCAGATTTTATCAGCGGCCAATAAAGCCTTTCGTTCTGGCTCTTTGCGTACTCTGCGAGAGACTTCAGTTCAAAAGCCAGCGGTAGACCACTTTTGGTAGAAGTAGATACAAAAAGATTACGCCCCTTAGATCCCCTCAGGAAAAAGCCGGATGAGGACGAAGGGTTTGAGATTGTCATCTGTGGTCATCCAGAAGTCATCCTGAGGCTAGAACAACAGATCTTGATAGACCTTCATCGCGGCCAATTCAGCCCTTGAACTATCAGATCTGATCAGATTGTATCCCGCGCCAATTAAGCCTTTGATTCAAAAAAACTAAAAAAATCTTAGCAAACCTGTTTATCCTGTACAGCCCTGTTAGACATACATGTCGCCATAATCGTTAGGACAACAATGTTTCAATTTTAGCGAGAACATCGTCAAGTATCTCAGGCTCCACAACGCCGGCTTTTTTTGCTTTACGGGCACGCCAATCCAGGCTCTTGACCTGATCGGCCAAGACGACACCGGACTTATCGCCGACGGTTGTCGACACTTCGAAAGGATACCCTTTAACAGAGGTAGTCAATGGGCAACAGAGCATCAAGCTTGTGAGCTTATTGTACCGTTTGGGTGAGAGCACCAGCGCAAGGCGGTGTCCCGCCTGTTCATGTCCCGCCTTCGGATCAAAATGCAACCATACGACATCCCCCCTGCCCGGAACATATGCCATTTACCAGATCTCCTTGCCGACCGGATTTCCTAAATCTATCTCATCGTGAAGAGTTTCCGATTTCACTCCAGCCAGGAGTTCATCAAGGTCGAATTTTTTCTTTTCTCGCACCGGTTCAATCACAATTGAATCTCCCTTGACCTTGATTTCAACAGGCGAATCGAGCCGAACGTCGATCTCGTCAGCCAGTCCCTTCGGTAAGCGAAGAGCCAGGCTATTTCCCCACTTTTGCACTTTTACCAACATAATTACCTCCTTATCTAAACCCACAGCAAATGTAACACTGTATATACAATGTGTCAACATTGCACACTAAGGAAGGATTAATCAGAACCCCGATATTAGCTACAAAAAGATTACGTCTCGGGACCCCCAAGTAAATCCAAAACCAGAACAAAAGGTTTGAGATTATCGTCAGACAATCCAGAAGTCATCCTGAGGCTAGAACAACAGATCTTGATAGACCTTCATCGCGGCCAATTCAGCTTTTGATTATGCCATTAACCACAAGCCCATTTCGCCTTTGAACTATCAGATCTGATCAGATTTTATCAGCGGCCAATAAAGCCTTTCGTTCTGGCTCTTTGCGTACTCTGCGAGAGACTTCAGTTCAAAAGCCAGCGGTAGACCACTTTTGGTAGAAGTAGATACAAAAAGATTACGCCCCTTAGATCCCCTCAGGAAAAATCCGGATGAGGACGAAGGGTTTGAGATTGTCATCTGTGGTCATCCAGAAGTAATCCTGAGGCTAGAACAACAGATCTTGATAGACCTTCATCGCGGCCAATCAAGCCTTTTGTCTTGATTCACTTTGCGACTTTGCGGCTTCGCGTGAGACGCCTTGCCTTTGAACTGTCATCCCCGAATGCCCCCATCGGGGATCCAGCCTTTCCATCAGTTAGAATCTGGATTCCCGATCAGGATCGCTTCGGGAATGACAAAAAAGTGTTGGCAATGGAGGTTGCCTTAGTCTTTAACCATAGACCTTGACAGATTTTCATTGCGGCCAATTATGCCCTTAGTTCTAAAACAAACAATTTAGCCGCCGATAAGGTCCGATAACATCTGATAAAACATAAATCAAACCAGCATCTGTTTTGAAGCCTTTAACCAAAGCCCCAGGTTTTTGATCTATCAGATCCGATCAGATTGTATCAGCGGCCAATTTGCCTTAGAACTTATCAGATCTAATCAGATTGTATCCCGCGCCAATTAAGCCTTTGATCTTAAGCCTTCAACCAATCCAACAGTTTGAGTCTTTGATTAGAACTAGACAACAAAAGATTACGCCCAGGGATGCCCTCAGGAAAAATCCGGATGAGGACGAAGGGTTTGAGATTGTCATCTGTGGTCATCCAGAAGTCATCCTGAGGCGAGATCAACAGATCTTGATAGATTTTCACCGCGGCCAATCAAGCCTTTTGTCTTGATTCACTTTGCGACTTTGCGGCTTCGCGTGAGACGCCTTGCCTTTGAACTGTCATCCCCGAATGCCCCCATCGGGGATCCAGCCTTTCCATCAGTTAGAATCTGGATTCCCGATCAGAATCGTTTCGGGAATGACAGCGTAAAATCATCTCTCGCCCGTTCGTTTCACTCTCTCGAGAACACAGAGGTCACAGAGAAAGCATAATCTGTTCTTTAGTTTAAGACCAAGTCTATCGCCCGATTCCTCTATACTCAAAACCATCCATTTTCAATACAGCAGGATCATACACATTCCGACCATCAAAGATGATCGACTGCTTCATCATTTTGCGCATCGCAGCAAAATCAGGCATCCGAAACGGCTTCCATTCGGTCACCAGGAGCATGGCATCGACAGCGGTAAGGGCATCATACTGATGTGCGGCAAACAGTAGCTGGCCACTGCTCTGCCAATCGGCCGGAAACATACCGCGCGCCACCTCCATCGCCACCGGATCGTAAGCCCGAACCTTCGCCCCGGCCTCGATCAGGCGACGGATCAATACCAGAGAGGACGCCTCGCGCATATCGTCTGTCCCCGGCTTGAAGGCGAGCCCCCAGACACCGAAGGTCAACCCCGTCAGCTCACTGCCGAAATGGGCGACAATCTTGTCAAACAGAACCTGTTTCTGATCCTGATTACGCGCTTCAACCGCGTTCAGTATTTTCGGCTCAAACCCGCAGGTTTCCGACATGTGGGCGAGTGCTTTAACATCCTTGGGGAAACAAGAGCCACCATAACCGCAGCCAGGATAGATAAAGGAGAAGCCGATCCGGCTGTCCGAGCCGATCCCGACCCGCACATTCTCCACATCAACACCGAGGCAATCACAGAGTCCGGCGATCTCGTTGATGAAAGAAATTTTGGTAGCAAGCATGGCGTTGGCTGCATACTTCGTCATCTCGGCATCCCGCACCCCCATGAAGAGGGTCCGGTCATGGTTACGGTTAAACGGCGCATAGAGCTGACGCATGATCTCGGTGGCCCGCTCACTCTCGGTCCCGACCACGATGCGATCCGGCTTCATGAAATCCTCAACCGCCGCCCCTTCTTTGAGGAATTCAGGGTTGCTGACCACATCAAACGCGATGTCCACGCCTCGGGCATCCAGCTCGGCCTGGATCGCTGCACGAACCTTGTCGGCGGTACCGACCGGCACCGTCGATTTATCGACGATGATCGCGTAGTCGCTCAGATTGCGGCCGATTTCACTGGCGACGGCAAGGACATGCTGCAGATCAGCGCTCCCATCCTCCTCCGGCGGGGTGCCGACGGCGATCAGATAAAGAGTAGAACGCTGCATCGACTCGATTAGAGACGAAGAGAAAGAGAGCCGCCCTTCTTTCACATTCTCGATTATGAGCGGTTCCAGACCTGGTTCATGAATCGGAATAACCCCTTGACGCAGAGCCGCGATCTTTTCCTCATCAATATCGACACAGGTGACATGATGCCCCATCTCGGCAAAACAGGTCCCTGTGACCAGACCGACATACCCTGTCCCTACGATTGTTAAATGCATATTGTCTTTCCTTTAATATTATTGCACAAGAGTTGCAGACTCTAAAACAGAACCGTCTCTCGCCCGTTCGCTTTGCTCACTCGAGATCGCAGAGGTCACAGAGAAAGCAAATAAATCAAAACAACAAATCATTTCGCCGCTGATGAGATCTGATAACATCTGATAAAGCTTAAATCACAAGCCGTGGCTCTTGTTTTTAAGCTGTAAACAAAGCTCGAGTTTTTGACCTATCAGACTTTATCAGATTGTATCAGCGGCCAATTACGCCTCTCGTTTTGCTCTTTTGACTCTCATTACGACTGGCTTCGCCTAGAGGCGCCTACTTCTGGTGCGTGAGGCAGCCATTAAAGACTTTAGATCAAAATC
>Ga0314774_1000647_pt1 | contig 26066 bp, 29 predicted proteins | sample MetaGCBIA2018_FD_204515 | JGI IMG/M metagenome (GOLD analysis project Ga0314774, IMG submission 204515) | Cryopeg brine microbial communities from Beaufort Sea near Barrow, Alaska, United States - CBIA 2018 | ecosystem: Environmental > Aquatic > Marine > Coastal | place: USA: Alaska | collected...
CCCGAACAGAAGATTAAATATCACAGGTATCAATGGAAAAGCTACAAGTTCTGAAGAAATAAAAGAGATATTGCTACAAAGAAAACAGCTTTGGGTTAAACCAACACCGAAATATACAAAAGGAGTGCTGGCGTTATACACATCCCTTGCAACTTCTGGGTCAAAGGGTGGCTATATGGAGTTAAATCAAAAAGAGAAGAAAGTTCAGTAGGAAGAAGAAACTGGTTGAATAGTCTTTTTAAGGATTGCAGAAATGTAATCCTTTTTTATTGTCCTTGAATCTGGTTATGATATAATAGAGTGAATATACGTACAATATTAGATTATTGATAAGTTTTCGGATACTAGTGGATACCTAGTAGAATATTCTGCTAATACTAATAAAGCTCTAGGATATGGATTGATGATTGATTCTGGAGTAGATTTTTCATGTGGAAGTTCTTATTCAAGACCACTAATCACCCGCGTAGCATGGCACTGCATCAGTTCGAAAGATGAACGGTTTAGTGAAAACAAGTGTTTCACATATAATTAATGATACAAGCTAAATGCACAATGGTTCACTTAGTGAACGAGTGTGCGACGCCATTGTAAGGCGTTGGCCTCAGTTTTGAATGCATTAGGATAAGTTTTCAATGAGAGTAAAGATAGTTTTGGACTTCAGATGGAGGATGTTATGAGTCAATTACAAGAAATATTAAAGTTTAATCAAAAGTTTGTTGAAACAGGTGGCTATTTGGATCATAGAACAGACAAATTTCCATTTAAAAAAATGGTTGTATTTTCATGTATGGATACAAGACTAACAAACTTATTGCCACTTGCACTTAATCTTCGAAATGGTGATGCAAAGATTATAAAAAATGCAGGTGCAGTTATCATGCATCCGTTTGGAAGTGTTATGAGAAGTATTATAGTAGCTGTTTACGAACTTGGAGCGAGAGAAGTGTTTGTAATCGGTCATAAAGGTTGTGGTATGAGTACAGTTAACACTATGGATTTAATTGCGGAAATGAAAAATCAAGGCGTTAGCGAGGAAACCTTTCGAACCCTGAACTACTCGGGAATAGATATTAAAGCATGGCTTCATGGATTTGATTGTGTGGAACAATCAGTAAGGGAAAGTGTAGATAAGATTAAAAACCATCCATTAGTTCCTAAATATGTGTTAGTACATGGTCTGATAATGGATTCGGAGACAGGAGAATTAGAATTGATTTCCAATGATAACGTTTCTATTAGCAACGTATAAGCTTGAACGGATAAATTGCATTAAATAAAAACGATTATCGATTAGTATTACTATTTCGCATTTTCATAAATTAGGAATCAGTTTAAATTAATCTATAAATATTGTATAATGATAAGAGAGTAATAAATATACACTAACTTAAGAAAGTTTTCCCTTTGTTATTGAAGCATATAAGAAAATCGGATTTAGTGACTTGAATAAGATTTTGTAACTTAAATAATATCATGAGAAGGAGAATGAATTATGTCATATTTAGTTGATTTTAAAAACGTAGCTACTATTGGTTTGGAATCATCTCCTGTGGTAGATGCTCTAGCAGGACTTCGAGCCAATGAAGCTCGTTACTTTATGAATAAATACAAACATGAATTTGTAGTGGTTGCGGCAAGCGAAAGTAAAGAAACTCTAGATTATGTTAATCATATTTTGAAAACAGAAAGAGATATTGAATTTGCGGCTAAACCTTTAGAAACCTCCAGGTTTCAGGTTGAAAATATTAAATTCGCCTATGTTTTTTATGAAGACGGTCTGGCGATTAATGTTATGTATACCGTGGATAATCCTAAAAAAAGAGCTGTAGGTCTTAAGCTTTCAGAAGGCATGGAGATACCTAAGGAGCTAGAAACTAGATTTAAATTTGCTAGACAAAAGTCTAAACTTGCAGGTACTATTCGAGGTTCGTTTTTTGTCATAAAAGGGGAATATTAAAACCCTCTATAATATCGTCTACGTCCTATTTCAGAATGAATTGAAAATAGGACGATTTTCATATATTTTTAAATTCAAAAATCAATGGTTAAAGGAGAATTCATATGAAATTTAAAGTAGGTGTCATCGTAATTGTAATTGTCATCATTATATTATTGGTGTTTAATGTAAGTCTTCAAAGTAAGTTGGAAATATCGGTGTCTCAAACCGAAGCCATCCAACAAGAGTTGGACCTAGCTAATAAGGAGAAAAAGGAAACGGAAGCTGACTTAGTAAGGGTGCAAAATGAACGAGACATAAGTGAGAAGGAATTGCTTGACACCAAAGAACAACTTGTCTCAACTCAAGAGTCTATGCAATTAATTGATGATAGCTTAAGTGGTGATGGAACTACTTTAGAGAAAATCGAAAAGCTTCTTTCAGAAAATAGTCAATTAAAAGCTGAAAGAGATACAATGTCTGATAGCGTAAAAGACCTTGAGGATAAGCTTGCCGAGCCAAATGAAGTACAAGACACAGGTGGATTTGAGGAGCAGGATCAATGGGTTGATGATTTGACAAAAATCATTGGTTTTGTTGATAACAGAATAGATGAGTTAGAAAACGCTACTAGTAATTTGCCAGTATTAAGTCTTGAAAGAGTGATGATAGGTCAGGAAGTTGATTTTTTGGATGAAACAAGAAATAGTATGAAACAATTACAAGATGATATAAAAGCTGTAGAATAATAAATATAATAGATAAACATTTAGATAAGTTCTTCATTGGAGGTCCATTGCAGGAAGAGTTCGAACGGTCTCGTTCACGATATCGGGCACCTTTAACAAAGTGTTTGTCATACTAACCTAACTCAAAGTGTTATAATATTCTTAGTAACTCGTTGTAATATTTGACCAAATGACAGGAGTGATTGTATGGGTCATTATGAAACCCCGCAGCATAATGTTCTATTCAAAGATAATAATTTCGAAATCCGAGAATACACTGAATTTTCCATTGTTGAGTATGATAATGAAATGGATCCCAATATAAATAATGGCTTTGGAACGTTATTCAGATACATATCCAAAGAAAATACCGATGCTGAAAAAATAGCTATGACTATCCCTGTGATAGAGGAAGTAACCAGCACTAAGAAAAAAATGGCCTTTGTTGTTCCCTCAAAATACGGAGATCAAATTCCACAACCCAAAGACAGTCGTCTTACGGTTAAGAAGTTTGATAAAGGCATGTTTGCAGTGATTGTATATAGCGGATTTTCCTCTAAAGAAAAGGAAATAAAAATGAAAAACAAGCTTGCCAACTGGCTAGAGGTTAAAGGCTATAAGCGACAGTCCAATTACATGCTTGCCTTCTATAATCCACCTTTTACACCTCCTATGTTCAGGCGAAATGAAATCATGGTAAGGGTTGTGAATTCCAATATTGTGCCTGATTTAGACTAGAAACTAAGTTGCTTGCCCAAGTATGGTGCGATCACTAGCATTGAATTGGTACCAGTTAAGGGGACAATAAATAGATGAATATAATTAAGAGATGAGAAAGGGAAGTCAAATATGAAAAAGGCATTTTGCCCAGTTTGTAATGATGAGGTAGAAGTAATGAATTCATGTGGTTCAGTGGGCTATTTTTGTAATACATGTAATGAATTAAAATCAAGTAAAGTTGTTCTAACTGAAGAAGAAAATGATCTAAAGATTCAAGAAAAAAATAATAAGTAATCAGAAAGAGTACCTATTAACTACGACAGTAAACAGGTACTCTTTTATAATGATGCTATTCTTAATAAAGATAAAGTATAAATAAACACCTGGAGGGAGTGGTGATTATGAAAAGAATTATAATAACAGGAGCAACAAGTGGTATAGGTCTTGCTATGACTAATGCACTTGGCGCTATGGGCTATGAGTTGATTCTTGGATGTCGCAATATGTCAAAGGGACTTAGGTTACAAGAAATATTAAAGGAAAAAGGCATTGAAGTTATGCTATTTGAAGTGGATTTAGCTGATCTAGCTTCTATTGAAGTGTTTTGTCAGAATATCCTAAATCAATATAATGAAATTGATGTATTGATCAATAATGCAGGTGTGTTTTCTGATACTAAGAAGACAACGACGGATGGATTCGAATTGACAATTGGAACGAACTTCATCGGTCAAGTCTCATTGACTGAAAAACTGATACCATTGATGACGACAGGAGATGTTAGCCGTATTGTCAATATTTCTTCAGAAGCAGCACTGTTTGGACGAATCAGAACGGATGAAAGCTTTTATACAAAACCAACAAAAGGCTTTCGTGCATATGCCAAATCAAAATTGGCTCAGGTCTTATATACAATGGATTTGGCTGATCGGTTGGCTGCTGAAAATGTGGTGGTCAATGCTGTTCATCCAGGTCATGTCAGTACCAATATATGGCGGGGAGACACCCTTCTTATGAAGATTGTTGGCCCAATTAATCAGCTTCGATATCTTTCGCCAGATGTAGCAGCGAAGATTTGCATAGAAGTAGCTGTTGGGGAGACGTATAGTCATGTGACAGGCAAGCTTATTGAAGCTAAAGGTTTAATGAAGCTGAATAGTCGTTGTCTTGATGTGGAATTGAGAAAAAAGGTCATGGAATTAGCAAATCGAGTTATATAATAGATGAAAAAGGTGCCGCCTCAAGATTCGTTTTTCTTCGAGGTGTTTATATCAGTGGTAAATATTATGCAGAAGATATCTTAAAGATAATTAATCTAGAATAATGAGGACTATATGATAAAAGATAGTTGTCAGTTAATACTAGGTAAAATGATGTAGACCACGAATAAAGGAGCAAACATATGGATAAAGTATTAGATTTCTTGGAAAATGAGCTAAATATACTTGCCAAAAGCGGTAAGAGTACATTTACTGCAGAAGTTAGAAAAGTAGGTAGAAAAGTATATAGAACATTATCGATCTATTCTTTTGAAGAGAAGTTGGGTATATGCAGAGTGCTACTTGAAAAGCAGGATTGGGCTATGGGTGTAATTGCATATGATATAGCATTCAGGGAACGGGGAAATTATACAATAGGCACATTTGATGTGTTTGAAGATTGGGTTAAGAAATATGTGAAAACCTGGGGTGATTGCGATGATTTTTGTGTACATGCACTAGGTTCTATCGTTTTAGACTACCCGGAATTATTTGACAGAGTATTGAAGTGGTGTGAAGACTCAAACTATGTTGTTAGAAGAGCAGCAGCAGTAAGTTTGATATATTCAATAAGGAAGAGTTGTTTTGATAGCCAAAAAGTTTTCATGATATCTGACCATTTAATGAAAGATGAGCATTATCTAGTATTAAAAGGTTATGGATGGATGTTAAAAGAATATAGTGTAAGAGAAGAAAAAGCAGTAGAAGACTATTTAAGGAAAAATGTCCATGATATGCCAAGGTTAGCATACAGGTATGCAGTGGAGAAGTTAGATAAAGGAGTGAAAAGAGAATTAATGAGCCTGTGATTGTGATTCATCTACAGATACAACTGATAACAACAGTCTCAAATCTAATGGGACGAGTAAACTTGTTGATGGTTTTATATCTTCATTATTGAAAAAGTACTTCTTTAGAGTTTGAATATTAGTAAACTTTGATATCTGAAAGGTTTTAATTATATGTTGAATAAATACATACTATTAGTAATAATTATAGCAACAATCGTAATAATGACACTATCACTTGGTGGATGTAAAACAAAGAATGAAAAGTTACTGGCACCAAATGAACCAATCCTAACGAATATTTATATTGCAGATCCATCGGCACATGTATTCAATGATATACTCTATATTTATCCATCACATGATCCTAATTATGAAGAGTATCAATCAGAGACTCATGAAGGGGGCCAATATATGATGGATGATTATCATGTGATCTCTATGATCGACTTTGATACACCGGCAACAGATCATGGCATTGCATTGCATTTAGATGATATCCCTTGGGCTTCTATGCAACTGTGGGCACCAGATGCGGCATATAGAGACGGTAAATACTATTTGTACTTTCCTGCAAAGGATCAAGATGGTATATTCAGAATTGGCGTAGCTACTAGTGATATACCAGAGGGACCTTTTATTCCTGAAACAGATTACATGCCTGGTACTTATAGCATTGATCCTGCTGTGTTTATAGATGGTGAGACTGCATATATGTTACTTGGAGGTCTTTGGGGAGGTCAATTAGAGAGGTGGCAATCCGGATCATATGAAGCAAATCGAACAGAACCAAATGATAATGAACCTGCATTAGGACCGATGATAGCTCCGCTTAGTAAGGATATGTTAACAATCGCCGCGGAGTTAAAAGTGATTTCAATACTGGATAAATCTGGTGATCCGATTTTAGCTGGAGATGAAGAGAGACGATTTTTTGAAGCTGCTTGGATACATAAGTATAATGGTCGGTATTATCTCTCATATTCAACAGGATCTACTCATTATATCGTTTATGCAACTAGTGATTCTATAGAAGGTCCGTATACATATCAAGGTAAGATTCTTAATCCTGTAGAGGGATGGACGTCCCATCATTCAATTGTTGAATATAAAGATACGTGGTACTTATTCTACCATGATGCATCATTATCAAATGGCGTTGACCAACAAAGAAGTGTGAAGTATGTTGAGCTAGAATATAAAAAAGATGGTTCGATTATTACTATTAATCCTTAAGTAATTGATTTTACAACTCAAACAAAAAAGTAGTATCAAACTTGACACTACCAACTAGAATAATGGAGGGCTTGATGAAAAAAGCAATCGAACAAAGAAGATCTGTGAGAAATTATAACGGTGAAACAATTACCAATGCCCATGAACAACTTATTCAATCTTATATTTCAAATCCTGAGAATCTTAAAGGGATTTTTGGTAATAAGAGCAAAATATATTTGACTAAAACTGAAGGTCAAAAAAGTGAAAAAATCGGGACTTATGGTATAATTAGAAATGCACCAGCATATTTGGTGACGGTGTGTGAGACGACTAAAGAAGCTTTGGTGGATTGCGGCTATGTTTTTGAAAAGTTAGTCTTATACCTTGAGTCCATTGGCTTAAATACGTGTTGGATAGGTGGTACTTTTAACAGGAAAAAAATCAAGTCTCAAGTCGAAATTGGAAGTAATGAGATGATTCCTATAATATCCCCTGTGGGTTATGGAGCAATAAAAAGATCCTTAGTGGATATTACATTTAGGAAATTCGCAAAATCAGATAAGAGAAAAGACTTTGATGTGATGTTTTTCAAAGGAGATTTCAATCATAGAATAGAAGATGATTCGGTAAGGGCGATTTTTGAACTAGTTAGAATTGCACCAAGTGCTTCGAACCAACAACCTTGGCGTGTGGTAATCGGTGAAGATGGAAGAGCACATTTTTATATAGAAAGAACTCCTGACTATGGAAAAGGAAGACTGTCTTATGACATACAGATGGTAGATATAGGAATTGCCATCAGCCATTATGAGGCAATGGTTGGACAATTGACGTATGACTTAAAAGATCCTGAGATTATTATTCCGAATGAAGAGACTAGTTATATCATGAGCGTGAAGGTGGTATAAGTCACAACTTCATTATTAAAAGTGGACACCTATTTAGAATGTGATTAAGGAGGAGATACAACATGAAGAAAGATGAAATGACAATACTCGTTAAACGAATTTTAGAGGATGAATTTAATGATGATTCCGAAAAAGAAGAGATTATTCATATGCTTCTAGAAAGTAAAGTATCAAAAAACATTAATAAACATCAAAAAGAAAGTTATGGTATAGGTGATAGGATTTCTGATAGTATTGCAAAAGTGGCTGGTAGTTGGGGTTTTATCATTTCATTCTTAGTGATTTTAGGCATATGGATTACAGGAAATGCCATTATGTTAACAAAGGCATTTGACCCTTTTCCATTTATTCTTCTTAATCTAGTTCTATCATGCATCGCAGCGTTACAGGCACCTGTTATAATGATGAGTCAAAATAGGCAAGAAATCAAAGACCGATTGAGATCAGAGAATGATTATAAAATCAATTTGAAATCAGAAATGATTATTGAAGATGTTCATAATAAGTTGGATCAATTAATTAGCAACCAAGAACAGATTATAACAAGAATACAAGTTTTGGATAATGAATGATTCATTTGTTTATTCATTAAAATTTGTTAATTTTTCTCCACAGTATGGGCAATGGCTTATCGCTTTGCCTTTTATTTTATCAACTTTTATTTCTTGTATAAATCCTGAGGCAATGATTCCTGATGGCATTGCAACAAAAGCTATTCCTAAAATAGCAACAAAGGAGCTGATAATTTTACCGAGTGGTGTTATTGGGTAGATATCCCCATATCCAACAGTTGTAAGTGTTTCTACGGACCACCAAAGTGAAGAAAAAATACTATCGAAAACCAAGGGCTGAGCAGAATGTTCGACTTCATAAATAACGAAAGATGAAAAAACAAGTAGTATTAATGAGGCAAAAGAGGTGATGAGCAAAGGTCGCTTTTCACTTTTGATAACGCGCCAGATAAGGTCTAGGGAAGCTGCCAATTTGAGTATTTTAAAAACTCTGAAAAGACGGAACAATCTTAAAATCCTAAGAAATCTTAAGTCTGGTATTGCACTAAAAGGAATGTAAAAAGGCAATATAGATAACAGGTCAATAACACCCATAAACGAAAGCATATAGTGGAGTTTAGTCTGGCCGCTGTGGTGACCCTTTTTATAGTCAGATGCATAGACTCTCAAAATATACTCAATTGTAAATATAGTAATTGTAATTACTTCAATTGTATCAAAAAAATCAGCATATTTGAATTTATAGGCATCAAGGGATTCAAGCATAATGACTAAAGCATTGAGGACGATTAAAAAAATTACAATTGCATTTACAAATTTACCGAATTTGTCATTTGGATTAAAAAATATACTGTGCAGTTTTTCTTTCATATTGTCACTCCTATTTACGATTTTATGACTTGAATTCAGATGAAATGTTGAACTAATTATATCATAAGTAAGGTTAAATAAAAATTGAGACTTATGGTATACTTATAATTAGATGATACAAAGAAAACACTATCTTTAAGGAGGAACCGTTGTGATTGAAATTACTCAAGAAAAAGAAACCATGTTAATTCCATTGTACGGTAAAGCCCTTGATTATAGTGGTAATCCATCTGTGTTAAATGATGTGAAAGCATCTGAAATCATAAAAAACATCTCCTATGGTTTCACTAGTCTGAAGATTCCTAAAAAGACAAACGTCATGATGCGTTTAAGAGCTAAAATCGAATCATTACCCTCCGGTTCGGAACGAGTTGTGGTTATAGCTGAAGGCCTTATGATGTATCTAGAGGAAGATGAAATTAAATTGCTAATGAAAAGATTGGAAAATCACTTTGGTAGTTATACAATAATTTTTGATGCTTATAGCTGCTTGACTGCAAAACATGCAGGAAATCATCCTTCATTAAAACGAACGGGTGCAACAATCAGATGGGGCGTTGATGATCCTACATCTTTAAGTGCATGGTCAGATAATATTGGATTGATTGGAGAATATTATTTTTCGGACATTGGAGCAATTAAACTTCTTGGAAAAGGTACACAGTTGATGTACAGTTTTGCGGGTTTATTCCTCGCTGCAAGAAGGGCTCATCGAGTTCTGGTTTATAAGATGGAATAATGGATATACTATAAGAGTAATGAATTGTGGTATTATGTATAATTTAGAATATATGAATATGTAACCTGATAAGTATGATGATTTGAGAAGTGTTCTATCGTTGTCAATTATGACGGTGCATAACATATTATTTCACAGTTATATGGTTAGAGTTAAGAAAACGTGTTATTATTATAACAATAAAGGTATAATAGAGTTTAAAAGGAATGATTAGTGTATAAATGGAATATAAAATAGACAATAGATTTTGGTTTAGTATCAAAAAATAGTTAGGAGTTATATGAATTTTAAACGAATTAGTATTGAAGACCAAGAGGTGATGACCTCTTATTTTGAAAAAAGAAATATTCTAAGTTGTGAATATAATTTCACTACATTGATGATCTGGAGTATCAGGTATAAGATTGATTATGCTGTTGCAGATGACTTTATGCTAATCATGGAAGAATGTAATGGTGAAGTTTATGGACTGATGCCGGTATGTGAAGAAGTCCATTTTGAAAAAGCCTTAAAAGCATTACAGGCGCATTTTGATTCATTGGGACTACCACTAAAAATATATGTGGCTGATGAAGTGTTTGCCAATTATGTGCAAAAAGTATGCCCTGATTGTTATTCAGTCACAACCAATCGTAATGAGTATGATTATTTATACGATGCCCATGCACTAAGAACTTTAGAAGGTAAAAAACTCAGGAAAAAACGTAATCATATCAATGCCTTTTTAAGAGAAATGGATGGTAGGTGGCTTTATAGAGAACTCCACAAAGCGGATGACGATATCATCATAGCCTATTTTAATGAATGGTATGAGACTAAAGAAATTGAAGATGAAATGTTAGATCAAGAACTTCACGGAATCAAGAAACTACTGGAACACATTGATGAATTGGACTACCATGTAGCAGGCATATTCATAGATGATCAGCTAAAAGCATTCACCATAGCTTCTTTAGCTAATAACAATCAACTGGGGATTATTCATGTTGAGAAAGCAGAGGCTGAAATCAGAGGATTATACCCAATGATTACCCAACAATTTCTGATAAATACCCTTAAAGACGTTACCCTAGTTAATCGGGAAGATGACATAGGGGACGAGGGACTGAGAAAGTCGAAGTTGTCCTACTATCCAATAGATTTTGCGAAGAAATTCACTATTATTGAGATTGATAAAAAGGTTTAAAAGTATGGAGAAGACAGTTGAAAGTCAACGTCTTCTCCATACTTTTTTTTTATTGTCATCAGAACACATGGAGTAATTCCAAAACAGTTATTGACATATGCCAAATACGTAGTATGCTTGAATTAGTTATTGACATATATACCAAACAATAAAGTGAAGATAATTAAAATTACTATTGCAGTAAGTTGTTATTTAAACAGTACTTCTATAATTTTTAATTAGTTGATTAGTATCAGATTATGGCAGGATAGTGAAATGAAAAAACATGAAGTTAATAATGGAATAGGGTATAATTAATAGTGTAATACTATACAAAGATTATATGAGCATAACCTTGATAATAGTAAAGTCGATTGGATGGTGATAATATGAGAAGCAATAAGTTAGTGATGACAATAGTATTGTTTTTTATCGTGCTTTCTTTTGTTGGATGTTTGGAGCAGAAAATTGGATTGTCAATCAAGCCTGAAATATATGAGTACAACCTTAACATGTCATCAAGCCCAGGGATTCCGCTTATTGCTCAATTCACCAGGGATTTAAAGAATAAAGGCTATAAGTATCACTGGGTAGCAGAACAAGGGGCTTTCCTGAAGTGGCAAAATGAAGGCAAAGGAAGGCTAGAAGTATTAGGTAACGATATAAAAACAAACGAGCATAAAGTGTATTGGGTCGTTGATTTTGATAAGGAAATAAAGGAAACATCTTTTGAAGTGCGTTTAACGATTGAAGAAATCGATACGGGGAAAGTTATGTATGAAGCAAGTATACAAATTGATCAACAGCAGCAAGGTTATTTTACTATCAAAGAAGAATAGCGGCAGCGCATGAGTTATTTTGCTTCTTTCATCTAGTTATATTAACAATAATGGATCACTGACACCATAAAAATCAATCTTTTGTGTACCTGGTATCCGTACTTGTATTAGAGGCTTGGTGAAATGTCTGCGACCTTTAGTCCACACATGTGGACTATAAGTGACGATTGGGTTTGGTGTGATGGTAATTTATTATATTGTATTTAATTTCCAATATGATAAACTATAATATAAGGGTAAATGAGTAAGTTTTTGGTTAAAAATGAGAGAAATGTTTTTTTACAATCCCAAACAAACAAGTTAGGCGACATCATACACTGATTAACCCGTGAGTTAATTTAAGGAGATGAATTTAATATGCCAAAATTGAAAAAAGTTATAATTATGACAGTTTGTCTAATGGAGTATCGCCAACATTTCCGACAAAACCCACGCTAAGGAATAATGATTATGAAAAGGAGTAATATATGCAATCGTTCTTATCTTTATATAAAAGATTATTGAAAGCCAGAATTTACAATGAATCGGATGCGGAAATTGAGAATATCAAGTCTGGATTGGACTATGACAAACATCATCTTGATTGCCTGCTTAATCCACAAAAGCAACCGCCAGTTATTAAGTTAGCTAAATGCTCGTGTTCTGATGAGGAAAAAGAAAAGTGTGAAGAGGTTTGTTTTTTCAATGCCTTGAAACACGATGAAAATGGTAATGTGATGATATCAAGAGAAGATTGTGTAGGTTGTGGAGATTGCATTAATAACTGTAAATCAAACAATCTTGCAGAAATAAAAGAAGCCATTCCAATATTTGATATATTAAATGAAGGAAAATCACCAGTTTATGTAATGATTGCACCTGCATATATTAGTCAATTTAGTGAGAAGGTAACACCGGGAAAGTTAAGGAGTGCGTTCAAACTACTGGGATTTTCAGGTATGGTTGAAGTGGCGTTATTCGCTGATATTTTAACATTGAAAGAAGCGCTAGAATTTGATAATACGATTCAAAATGACAAGGATTTTATGCTGACAAGCTGTTGCTGTCCCATGTGGATTGCAATGATAAAAAAAATATACAATACATTAGTTCCTCATTTGCCTCCTTCTGTTTCGCCAATGGCAGCATGTGGCAGATCAATAAAAACTTTGTATAAAGATGCTACAACAGTGTTTATAGGACCATGTATAGCTAAGAAAGCAGAATCTAGAGAAGCGGACATAACTGAATCCGTTGACTTTGTTCTGACATTTGAAGAAGTTCAAGATATTTTTGAAGCTGCTGGTATTAACCCTATTGAATTAGATGAAGATTTGAGAGATCATTCCTCAAAAGCCGGTAGAACTTACGCAATTACTTCAGGTGTAAGTGAAGCTGTTAAAAGCACACTTGAGAGATTAAGCCCAGAGCGAAATATTCCTTTAAAGGCTCAGCATGCCGATGGAATTAAGGCTTGTAAAATAATGTTGAAGGATATCTTGGACGGAACAATTAAATCGAATTTTATTGAAGGAATGGGTTGTGTTGGGGGATGTGTAGGAGGTCCTAAAGCATTGATTGATAGGGAAGAAGCCAAAGATAATGTTAAAGAATATGGTGATAAAGCAGAATATATTACACCTGTTGATAATCCATATGTCATTGAATTGCTAGGAAGACTTGGCTTTGATTCTATAAAGAGCTTGTTAGAAGACGATAATTTATTTACTAGAAGTTTCAATGCTTCAAAATAACTTGATGAAGATATTAAATGAAACAAACATTAACCTCCAATTTTGTAATTGTTTAAATTTATATGACCTTAAAATAACTGTTTAGTTTAGAGTAACTATCTAGTTTTATGGAAAGTGATAGATAGGGTACAATAGGATCAAGTATTGAATTTATATTAGGATGACTTGTGATTTTTTTGATATCACAAAAATTTTGAAGGGGGTTATTTTATGAATAAAAAAGAACATCACACTATGCATGAACATCACACTACTGAGGAACATAACCATAAACAAAAACATAATGAGCAGGACAGTCATGACCATCACAATCATCATGAAATGATGATCAAAGATTTTAAAAGAAGATTTTTTATATCTTTGATTGTTACAATTCCTATACTCATCCTTTCGCCTATGATTCAAGGATGGACAAAGATAGAGGTTGATTTTACTGGAAGTAACTATGTGTTATTTGCACTCGCTACATTTATATACTTCTATGGTGGGTGGCCATTTTTAACTGGGTTAAAAGATGAATTAAAAGAAAAGAAACCTGGTATGATGACACTGATTGCTATGGCAATTTCAGTAGCATATTTTTATAGTACAGCTACAGTATTTGGGCTTGAAGGCAATGATTTCTTCTGGGAACTTGCAACACTTATTGATATCATGCTTTTAGGTCATTGGATAGAGATGAGATCAGTATTAAGTGCATCAAACGCTCTCACTAAATTAGCGGAACTTATGCCAAACACAGCTCACTTATTTAAAGATGGTGAAGTAGTGGATGTTGATCTAAGTGAATTGAAATCTGAAGATAAAATACTTATAAAACCAGGAGAAAAAATCCCTGCTGACGGGATTATTGTAAAGGGAAAGAGTTATATAAATGAATCAATGCTAACTGGTGAATCTAAGCCTATTGAAAAAGATAAAGGTGATAAGCTTATAGGCGGCTCTTTAAATGGAGATGGGTCATTAGAAGTAGAAGTGAAAAATATCGGGAAAGATTCTTATTTATCAAAAGTTATTGATTTAGTTGAAAAGGCACAAGAATCAAAATCCAAAACACAAGACTTAGCAGATAAAGCGGCTTTTTGGTTAACAATTATAGCATTAACTGTGGGATTTACTACCCTTGTTGTTTGGTATATGATAACTGGTGATTTTACATATGCTATAGCAAGAATGGCTACGGTAATGGTCATAACATGTCCGCATGCATTGGGACTTGCAACGCCTTTAGTTGTGGCAGCTTCAACAGCTCAAGCAGCTAAAAATGGTTTGCTTATAAGAAACAGAACTCAATTTGAAAATTCAAGAAAAATTGATACCGTCGTATTTGATAAAACAGGAACACTTACTCACGGAGAATTTGGCGTGAATTTCATAGAGCTATTTGATGATCATTATGAAGAGGACCAAGTGATAAAACTCGCTGCAACACTAGAAAGCAATTCTGAACATCCAATTGCGACAGGTATATTGGATAAATTAAGAGCTATGGAATTAGACCTCTTAAATATGAGTGATTTCCAAGCCATTAAAGGAAAAGGCGTAAAAGGAACAATCAATAGTAAAAATATAATGGTGGTAAGTCCTGGATATTTAAGGGAAAATAATATTGAAGTTCCAAGAGAGTTACCAGAACATGGCGTATCAACGGATGTATTCTTGCTTGCAGAGGGTAAACTGATTGCAGCCATAGGCCTCTCAGATAGAATACGAGAAGAATCCTATAATGCAATCAAGAGACTTAAAAAAGAAGGAATTAAAACATGGATGCTTACAGGTGATAATGAAAAAACAGCAAAACAAGTATCAGAAAAATTAGGTTTAGATGGCTATTTTGCTGAGGTATTACCAGATCAAAAACAAGAGAAGATCAAAGCATTACAATCAGAGGGTAGATTTGTGGCAATGACTGGAGATGGCGTCAATGATGCACCTGCTCTAGCACAAGCAGATGTAGGTATTGCAGTTGGTTCTGGTACAGATATAGCAGCTGAAACTGCTGATATCATACTTGTAAATTCTAATCCAGAAGACGTTGTTTCTCTAATTGATTTTGGTAGAGCTACCTATCAAAAGATGCTACAAAATCTCATATGGGCAACAGGGTACAATGTCATTGCAATACCCCTTGCAGCTGGCGTATTATATAGAGTTGGCATAGTGATTTCACCGGCAATAGGAGCAATACTCATGTCATTTAGTACAATCATCGTAGCAATAAATGCTAAACTTCTTAAATTAGAGAGGTGATTTATAACTTTATATTTCATAAATTTTAGGGGAAAAATATCGTGAGGTGTACTAAATGAGCAATGAAAATGACAAAATAAAAAATAGATATAACAGAATATCAAAGTTTTATGACTTATTAGAAATACCTATGGAATCAATATCTATGAGTAAATGGAGAGAAGAACTCATTAAACAACTAGAAGGGGGGAAAATTCTTGAAGTTGGAGTAGGTACTGGTAAAAATCTTATTTATTATCCTAGAGATTTAGATATAACAGGAATAGATTTCAGCAAAAACATGCTTCAAAAAGCAAGAGATAAAATTAAGGATAGAAAAAATATCAAATTAATAGAGATGGATGCCGAAGACATGAAATTTGCTGATAATACATTTGATACGGTCGTTACATCTTGCGTATTTTGCTCAGTTCCAAACCCTATTGAAGGACTAAAAGAGATTAGAAGAGTTTGCAAAAAAAATGGGAAAATAATAATGCTTGAACATATGAGAAGCAGCAATAAAGTAGCAGGTAAATTTATGGATGTTTTTAATTTTATTCCGCTTAATATTTGGGGAGCAAATATTAATAGAAAAACTTTAGAAAATCTTAAGAAAGCGGGATTTAATAAAGTCAACATAGAATATCAAGATGTATGGAGTGATATTGTAAAACTTATAGAAATACGAAACAAAAAATAGGAAATAAGAAATATTATGCAAAGTACTAATACAAAGGAACGTTTATTATACAGGGGTATAAAATTATTTTCGGCAAAAGGATATAGTAATATTGGTATAAGGCAGTTATGTACAAGTGTTGGAATTAAAGAAAGTTCATTTTCTAATCATTTTAAGTCAAAAGAAAGTTTATTTAGAGAAATCATGGGCTTAATGGTAAGAGAAGGTGAGCAATGTATGGCATGTTTTCATTGGTGTAGTCAAGGTGCAATCAATTGGGGTGTAAATACAGGTAATACCATACAATATCACCATCCGCAAATAGCTTTAAAAGATATTATTTATGAAGGAGATGAAAAATGAGTATGCTATTTAAAGGAATGATAACAGTGTTTGCATTAATAATAGTAATGATTTTTGGATTTTTGTTGAGTAGATATGGAAAGCCTTATAGTGATGTTTTGTTTACAATCCATAAAGTAGTAGCATTGGCTTTAATAATCTATACTTTTCTTTACATAAAACAACATACATCTATTATTATAAATAATTTATGGTTAGTTCTTCTTTTGGTAATCGTAGTGATATGTATTATAGCTTTATTCCTAACAGGTGCATTACTAAGCATTGGGAAGGTGGATTATTACATGCTAAAACGTATACATTTACCGGTAGCTTTGTTAATGTCAGTTTCAGTCACTTGTTTTATTGTAGTGTTACTGCAAAAACTGACGAATTAAATATATTCTCCTGAAGATTAATTCTATTACGCTGTTTTTTTGTATGCGAAATCAAATCCGGAAATTAAGTACTTCAAAATAGAACCCCATTTTTGCTAAAATCATAGCAGAAATGGGGTTCTTGATTTTGAGAAAAAGTCACTTCGAAAAGCTAATAAAGCACATCAAAAAGTCTATCGTAAAGATAAGCAACTCAATTCATTAAAAGATGAGCGAATTAACCCAAGGTATAAAACAGGGCAAGTCATGTTACTAGTATTGCTAGGACAGTTACTTGGAATCAAGAACTTAAAACCAAAGGGTGAGGACTCACAGCTGTTTAATAATAGTTCATATCATCTTATATAAGTTTGTTCTTGATTAGTTCGATTATCTCGGTATATTCAGCATCTGTAAGGTATACTTTGGCAGGATTCATCTCGAATACACTTCCCCATTCAAAGCCGTCTTCATACTTTGGTACTAAATGGAAGTGTGCATGTCCACCGGTATCACCGAAGGCAGCGTAATTGATTTTGTCTGGATTAAACAGCTCATGAATGACATTTGCTACTTTTGCCATGTCTCCAAAAAATCCGGCTCTCTGTTCATCAGTTAAGTAAGCCATATCGCCTACATGATCCTTAGCTGCAACGATAACTCTACCTTTATGGCTTTGTTCTTTGAATAAAACCACCACTGAGTTTTCGAGGTCGCAGATTTTGATACCGAAAGGTTCGTACAACTTACCGCCCATGCAATAGGCACAATTGTTATTTGTCATTTAGTTTCTCCTTTACATTCATACAAAGCTAGTTACTGTTATTCATAATCTATATTATCTCATATTATGCAGTTTAAGGATAGGGGCCAATTCTTTAGATTGAGGCCAACTTCTCATGATATTTCGGTTATTACCAAAATATCAATTACTTCAGTTTATAGTTTTAACAAGTCTCTAACTTTTTTATTGAAATTAATTATTTGCTTACTATATATACCGTGTGTATCAGACCCAATTGAAACTGTAAGGTTTGAGTAAACCAAAGCTGAAACAATTGATTTTTCTATAGCTATTGAATTGTAGATGATGTTAGTGTGATATGCCATGTTAAATTCAAATACGACATTGTATATATTAAGAATATTGAGATAATCCTCGATAATATGACGATTATGGGCATGTCGGATTAAGAGGGCATCAAATCTAGTATGCGCAGCAATGACCATGAGCTGCTTATTATATAACTGCCTAGCTTCGCTTATGTATTCAAGGACCCGTTTTATAGTATTCACATCACGCATGTTTTCCAATCGCTCAACAATTATATAGTCAAGGTCTTTAATAAATGCCATTTCGTTTAATGATAACCTTATAACTGTATCAGCTTTAATTTCCATACCTTTTAAAATAACAATAGGACCGCCATTAAGTTTATTTAGTTGTTGAATATAATCACTTATTGAAGGGTTGATACCAACCATGTATTCGTAGTGATCGCTTATGCCAATAATCTCTACACCAATTTTTTGTGCTTTTTCAAGCAATTCTTTTATGGACATATCACCATCAGAAAATATAGTATGATTATGTAAATCCATTATTTTTGCAAAGAGTAATTTCATGGGGAAACCTCCTTTGTTTTAGTTATTATACTAATAGTTTATTATACTAATAGTTTATCATATTTGAAGCTGAATTTGCATCTTCAAATTCTGATTTTTGTTCAACTAAAACTTGAGTCGCATGTTTTTTATCAATATAGCTATTGAAGTAAACACCAATGATGATGAGCACACAACCAACTATCTTGCCAAGAGAAAGTGGTGTTGCACTGTAATAATCAATAAGAATCCCCATGACCAACTGTCCGGTATACATTAACATTGTGGATGTGATAATCGGTATTCTGTTAACGACAATGGTACTGAGTGTAACTACAAAAATCCCGAAGAACCCACCAAGATAACCAATAACTGGCATGTCACCAAATTGTGTGAAAGATATCAGGGATTCTTTAGTTATAATAAATAATATACTTGCCCCTGTGACACCGGATATAAAGTTGATCAGGGTGCAATTTTTGAGACCTATATAATCTGCTAAGCGACCGTTTTGTACCATAGCAAGAACGATTGCGCATCCGACGATAAGTGGAAACACATAAATCATAATAACCTCCTAATTTAACATGATAAGTAATAAACCTGCAGCCATAATACCAAGACCTATTAGTTTAGCTGGTCTAAATGGATATTTATCCATTCCCATAAGTCCATAATGGTCAATAACGGTGGATGTGACTATTCGTCCAACCATACTTATCATCAGTGTAACAGTTGCTCCAAGAGCTAGGAAAGAAACGTTGGTTGCATAAACTGTAACTATTCCTGTAACCCCACCTAATAAATAAAAAAAATGAATGCCTTTTATGGATTGCCATTTTTCTTTAGTAACCACAACTATGATGATCATACATATAAGTCCGGTTCCGTTGACAAAAACAACAGAGGGGGTATTACCAATATATTCCGTTAAAATACCATTTCCTAAAACCATAATGGCAACTAACATTCCAGTGACTGCTGCAAATGATTTATACACATGTAACCTCTTTTCTAAAATCAACCATCAATAAAGCAATTCTCATTGCGAAACGAAGCATAGATTCTTTGTTCTTTCCTTCTTTGTTCTTTGTTAGGAAAGTCATCTTGCAAAAGAATAACATGTTATAATAGTATATAACAGGACATATGTCCTAATTGATGTAAGTTTATTTGGAAAATGCTGAAAGAGATTTTTACAGCTGAACGGATGAAAGAGGTGAGTCGATGAAAGAAATTAATAATCCAAAGTTGTTAAGTAAATATGTAGCTGAGCATAATATTATAGGTGTTTTTGATAAAGAAATTTTAAATCATCTAGTTTTGCTAGAATATGAAAAAAATGAATATTTATGCCGTGATGGAGAAATAGTAGAGTATGTCCTATTCTTAGTTCAGGGAGAAGTTAAGGTATATACAACGTTGGAGAATGGAAAAATTTATTTGCTGAGAATTGAAAAACCTCTTAGTGTATACGGAGACATTGAACTGTTAAATAGCGATACTTATTGTGCTAATGTGGAAGCATTAAGTAATTGTCATGTTATCGGTATCTCTTTTTCTTATATAAGGAAACAATACTTGAATAACTCAGAATTCCTGAGATATCTATGTCAAAGTCTAGGGGACAGATTGATGACTATTAGCCAAATGAGCACAAAAAATTTATACCTACCATTAGTAAATAAATTGGCGAGTTACCTAATGATTCACCGAAATGAAACAACAAATCAAGTTATCATCAGAAGAAGTTTTACAGATATCTCAGACCAATTAGGAGCGACGTACAGACACTTGAGTCGTACATTTAAAACCTTGGAATCTGGAGGTGTTATAGGCAGAAGTGGAAAATCTATTGCAATCTTAGACCTAGCCAAACTTGAAGAGCTAGCGGGTAATGTTTATCGAGAGTAATATGCTCACATGATTTTATCATGAATAATATCTTATGTTTAGTTATTATTGGAAGGTCGGTTATGATATAATAACTATGATGCTTTGCAAGTTATGAGACAATACATCTAACAGATACGGCTAATAGAACACTAGAAAGCAAGAGGTACAACAATGAAAAGAGTTTTTTTGTTATTAATATATTTTTTAAGCCCTATACTATTAATGCTTGTATTATTTCAATCAAACCCACAAAAATATCAGAATGGGCAATTGCTTTTCACAATGATTTTGGGATCGCTTGGGTACACCTGGTTTATTTGGCAATTCATTTTAAGTGCTCGTCCAAAGTTTATTGAAGCTTCTTTTGGAATGGATAAATTGTATCAGTTCCATGGAATAATGGCGATTGTTGCACTTGTAGCTGCATTTATTCATAATTTAATCAATGAAGAGATATTTGGAGAATCTTTCATGACAACACTGGGTACTATTGGACTGTATACATTTGCCGCAATCAGTGGGATCACATTGTTATTAATGGCTACACCGGCAATACTTGATAGACTGAAAGTGATAAGATGGATTAAAAAAGTCATACAGGCAGTTAAGTTTATTAAATATGAATTTCTAAGACTTATCCACAATATTACATTTATCGGTATGATCTTTATGTTCTTGCACGTACTTAATACTTCAGGAGCTAAATCTAGTAAATTAGTTTTCACTGTATATACACTATATTTTATAGTAGCAGTCCTGTTCTATCTTTACCACAAGATATTTAAAGCGATAATACTATCAGATTATACATTTACCGTTCAAGGTGTTCGACAGGAATCCCCCAATATGTGGACAATTGAATTTGCGGAAACTAACGGAATAAAGATTAAATATCAACCGGGTCAATTTGGATTCTTTTCCTTCAGAAGTGATGAAATTGTTGAAGAGGAACATCCTTTTTCGATATCCTCAGGCAATACAGTGGATCATATGTCCATCACCGTTAAGGAGCTTGGAGATTTCACTCGACAAATAAAGCATCTTAAAGCAGGGGATAAAGTCTATGTTGATGCCCCATACGGTCGTTTCAGTTATTTGAATCATATGAATGAGAAAGATCTTGTCTTTATTGCCGGTGGGGTGGGAATTACACCGATGATCAGTATGCTGCGTCATATGATGGCTTTTGAACCGAACCGAAAGGTTACATTGTTGTGGGGAATGAATCTTCTTTCAGACTATATAATGAAAGTGGAATTCGAAAAAATATTGGATGCTATGCCAAACATGACAATCATACCTGTTATTGCTCAGGATAAAGAATATCAAGGGGAAAAAGGATATATTGATCATGAAAAGTTGCAACGCTTATTACAAGAACAGTTGCTCAAACCGTCATCAACGGGATATTATTTGTGTGGTCCTCCGGTATTAATGGATAATTCAATCGCTAACCTGAAAAAGCTTGGCGTTAATGACAAATATATTCATTTTGAAAGGTTTTCATTATAATTCTAATCCATTTTTAATCATTGTCATGATTTCTTTCATTTTGGTTTCAGTAATCTTTTATATACTATGTATATTAAAGATAAAACAATTCGAAAACCATATAAATAGATTGATTAGATAATGATTCTAGTCGTTAACTGGAGGAAATGTTATGAAAAACAAACGGGTATTCAAAAGCATATTAGGTGTAATTGGAGCAGTTATATTAAGCGTTTTTATTTATCAATCAGCATATTCACTAACCTATAAAACGCCTTTCTTTTCATCTGCAAGTGATACAGGTGTCGTTGGTCAAGTGTTAAGTAATGTAACGAATCAACCAATATTATCAACGGATTTAGCCACTCAATTTAAAACCCATGGCATGACCCTAGCAACCCTTGCAACCTATAATGGGAAAAGCGGTCAACCGGCATACATTGCATTTGAAGGAACCGTTTTTGACGTATCTTCCATAGCAAATTGGAAATCCGGTTCACACCATGGAGTTAAGGCAGGAACGGATATAACAGATGTGTTTGCAAGTTCGCCTCATAGTAAATCCATTCTTAAATTGGCGGTAGTAATTGGGAAACTGGCAACGGATAACACAGGAGTTTAGATGAAGGCTAAAGAAGTGGCCTTGGAATTTGGATATCGAATTGAATCATTAGGCAATAGGATATAACGACATTGTCATAGCTACTTATACATGTTTATACTTGGAGAAAAGACAAATAATCACTATTGAAATAAAGAAAAATGGAGGCTGTATGAAAAAAATAGGTTTTGGAATTATTGGGTGTGGAGATGTTACCGAAAAGAAAAGTGGACCTGCATTCAAAAAAATAGAAGGTTCAGATTTAACCATGGTTATGCGCAGAGATGAAGAAAAACTCATAGATTATGCTAAAAGGCATAAGATTGCTAATTATACGACAGATTACAAAACACTGTTAAACAGTCAACAGGTAGATGCGGTTTATATTGCTACGCCACCAAAATGGCATCATTTTTACGTTCTTGAAGCAGCAAAGTACAGAAAACCTATTTATGTTGAAAAACCAATGGCTTTGTCAGTAGCAGAATGTGAAGAAATGGTTAGTGTTTGTAAAGAATACAATGTGCCTTTATTTGTTGCCTATTATCGAAGAGGCCAAGAAAAATTCAAATATGTAAAATCGCTGATTGATCAGAAGGCTATAGGCGAAATAAGGTCATTTCATTTTGTATATACAAGCAAACTGCCAGAATTGAATCCTGAAAGGAATTGGATGTTTAACAAAGAGGAATCCGGTGGTGGATTATTGTATGATATGGGGTCTCATATGATTGATATCCTTTTGTTCTTTTTTGGGAATGTAAAAGTTGCTTATGGGAATTCAGAAAATCAGTCCAAAAAATTTCAAGTTCATGATGTAACGACTGGGATGATTATCTTTGAAAATGGTGTTCAAGGTAGTTTGCAAATGACTTTTAATGGTAATGCAGATGAAGATGAATTAGTTGTCATAGGAAGTGAAGGGAGTATCAGACTTTCAATCATGTCAAATGATTCGGTGAGTGTTATAAAAAACGGTACAAGAGAAGATACGTCTTTTGAAGTGCTAGAACATGTGGCGCAGCCTTTTATTCAGGAAGTAGTCGATTGTTTGCATGGTAATAATAATATGGATAGAACGGGAATATCAGGGTTGAAAACCCAAAAGGTTATTGAAGCATTAGATTTGGAAGAAAGAGGAAGATTTGAATGGGAATAAAATGGGATGCCGCTCCAAAGAAAGATAGATTTGAACCATTATCCGGCCAGCAAACAATGAAGGCTGTTGTTACAGCCGGGAATGGTGGATACGATAAACTTGAATGTCGCGAGGTAAGGATTCCGGAACTTGAGCAAGGTGAAGTTCTCTTACAAGTGCTAGCCGCAGGGGTCAACAACACAGAGATAAATACACGTATAGGATGGTACTCTTCCACAGTTACAACAGGCACAAAAGATGCAACGAATACAGAGAAGCAACAGGATTTGGTTAATGCAGACGGCGGGTGGAATGAGACAACTCCGTTCCCGTTCATCCAAGGTACAGATTGTTGTGGGCGTATTGTTGCTGTTGCTTCAGACGAAGACGAAGGCTCTATTGGGTCTCGTGTTCTTGTGCGAGCATGTATGCGAAAGTTTGATTTTGAGTCGATGGAAAATATATGGATGGGATCTGATTTCGATGGAGCCTTTGCTCAATATGTCAAAGTTCCTATCTCGGAAGTATTCATTGTGAACTGTGATTGGACTGATGCCGAACTTGGTACAATCCCTTGCGCTTATGGAACCGCGGAGAATATGGTGCATCGCGGGAATGTGAGTAAAGGTGAACGTATTCTTGTTACTGGAGCATCAGGAGGAGTAGGTTCAGCAGTAGTGCAGCTTGCAAAGCGACGTGGAGCAATTGTGACTGCGGTTGCGTCAAAATCTAAGATTGAACAGGTTCTTTCTATTGGAGCGGATCGTGTAATCGAACGAGAAGAGGATATCATTGCCGAACTTGGAGAAGAATTTTTCGATATCATCATTGATAACGTCGCAGGGGAAGCATTTGGAGATATGTTGAAGTTGCTGAAGAGAAATGGAAGATATGTATCTTCCGGGGCGATAGGAGGACCACTTGTGAATTTTGACATGCGTGACTTTTATTTAAAAGATTTGAGACTGATAGGTTGCACTGCATGGGACGAGCCGGTTTTTCCTAATCTTGTTTCATACATCGAACATGGGGAAATACAGCCGCTAGTGGCAAAGATATTTCCACTCGAACAGATAGCAGATGTACAAAAAGAATTCCTCAAGAAAAAACATGTCGGTAACTTTGTATTAATACCACCGACATTGGACGATTGAATCTGTGGCTAGGAAGCTAGCGTTAGGTCCGAGGACCACTCAATGAAGAGATGACTTTTAGTCTAGGATATCTTTCTTCTTGATTAGAAGTATAAGACAAGCCGACCTTTATATAAGGTCGGCTTGTCTATTGTTTTTCTATTTCTAATTCGTCACTTTAATCAACTCAGTGTCATCATTTATTGTTTGCTACTTGCATAACGCCGTATTCTATCTTGGTATTGTATTGGATTTTAAAGATTGAAACAGCCATAAGATCATAAATAATTGAAACCCTTATATATAACTTGAATGGATGGAGTAATAGATAATGCAACATACGTACTATAGAAAGAGACTAAAGTGCTAATGCTAACAATGAGTGACGGTGCTATACTTTTCACATGAGTAAGCAGGACCGTTATGAATAGGTGCTGAAGGAAAATTTTGATGTTTTGAAAATGTATTTTTGATGCATCGATACCATGAATTTCAGTAAGGGAGGTATACAGTATGATGGTAGCGATTATCGCAAAAATCAACAAGCTGGCTTATAAAGAAGACATATCTAAGGAACAGGCACTTAAGAATACCGAAGAAATGTTAGAAAGTATTAAAAAAGAAAAAGAAGATGGCATTCTCTTGGATGTGTTTGGCATGCCGGGAGAAGATAGTACAATGTGGATTTACAACTTTGATTCATTGGATACTTTGGAAGAATTTTTTATGACAGATGACGACAAATATATGACGTATGAACTCCATTATCTAACAGACTTTGAAAAAATCATGAAAAAGAAGCTAGAAAAAGGAATTGTGTGAAAGAAGTACATAAAGAACTATCAACGCTGAACAATACCAAGATTTTTCGTGCGCAGTATGAAGCTAGTGGTCATAACTGGATTAAATCTGGCTGTTCTTGTGGTATTCTTAATTGTTATTGTTAGAGTATTTGAAAAGTGGTTGACTAAATAGATGAAAGTTCTACAAATTCATCCACAATTATAAATGACTTAGATCTTTTTTCCTGTCAACGACTATTGAAAATGTCCCATAAATATGCAAACATTTGCACCATCTGCAATGGTGCATTTTTCATGTTGGAATTACCATTTAATTGCTTGTGAATTAACATTTAAATCAAAGGAATCAAT
>Ga0314774_1000648_pt1 | contig 26031 bp, 20 predicted proteins | sample MetaGCBIA2018_FD_204515 | JGI IMG/M metagenome (GOLD analysis project Ga0314774, IMG submission 204515) | Cryopeg brine microbial communities from Beaufort Sea near Barrow, Alaska, United States - CBIA 2018 | ecosystem: Environmental > Aquatic > Marine > Coastal | place: USA: Alaska | collected...
GTTCATATCAAAGAAATCTCCAAAACTGAGGAAGGAAAATTCAACCTTAAATGGGCTCACATTGCAATAAGCGACTTAAAAAAACACCTGCAAACCTACCATATGATAAGCGAACGAATGATGCAGACCTATTTGGACGAGTTTTGTTACAAGCTCAACCGAAGGTACTTTGGTCAAAAACTTTTTGATCGACTCATTATTGCTTCTACTTATCCTTACTGGGGTGATTGCGGATAATCATAAAAAAAATAAATGCTAAAGCTATATTCTTCATTATAGCGCTGTTATCAAATGAATGATTCAAGAATGTACGCATTTGAATATTTAAATTTTATAGAAAGAGGCCTGTCAAGGACAGTTCCCTGACAGGCCTTCATTTTAAACGATGCTTAACTGTTAAATTTCTAGTGCACTAGACTTTGTCTGGCACTTCAAAACCAGGTCTATAATTCCGAGTTAGCATTTTATCTGCCTCTGGGTCATTGACAAAAGTCTCTGCTTTGGGGTCAAAGTCTAAAACTCGTCCTAGTCTATAAGCGATATTGCCCAAATGAGCCAATCCCGAAGAGAGATGCGCGGTTTCTACCGGGCCGTTCAGGATAGATTTATCGTGCTTGCGCACTGCCGCTATGAAGTTAGCAAAGTGACCATCTGTGCCTCCAGCTCCTCTGTCCATTCCTGAAGCTGTAGCTCCACCGTCATCACCGAATTTCCCCGGAGTACGGTCATTTCCCAGGAAGGTCTTATACTTATCATAGCCATCTACGACTAGATATCCTTTGTCTCCATAGAATATATTGCCCACCGAAGCACCGCCTTCAGTATTTGTGTACCATGGTCTTACTTCGAACTGGATGATTTTACCTTCCTCAGGATAATTATAGATAGATGTCAATACCTCAGGCACTTCCTTGCTGTCATCCCAAAGGAACTTACCTCCCATAGAGGTAATCTTAGTTGGTAAACCTACATCGAGTCCCCACATACAAAGATCGGTTTCATGAATGCCTTGATTTCCTACATCACCATTTCCATAATCCCAATGCCAATGCCAATTATAGTGCACCAGGTTGTGAGTAAAAGGAACCTTAGGCGCCGGACCTGTCCATAGGTCATAGTCCAGACCTTCGGGTACAGGAGATAATCCTTTGTCCCCGATGTCTCCTCTCATTCTAAAAACGAGGCCTCTGGCCATATATACGTTTCCAAGATATCCATCTCGCATCAGCTGAATGGCCTCCTGCACTGCCGGAGAACTTCTCAATTGAACTCCATGCTGAACGATTCGGTCATATTTGGTAGCTGCCTCTATCATCCTACGTCCTTCGGAGATATTATGCGAGCCAGGCTTCTCTACGTACACATCCTTACCGGCCTGACAGGCCCAGATCGTTGCCAAGGCATGCCAGTGATTTGGTGTGGCAAGACTTATCACATCTATGTCCTTATTGTCCATCACACGACGAAGATCCTGCTCTAGGGCTACGTCGGCTTTATATTTGTCCTTAAATTCCTTTTGTCGTTCTTTAAGGACATTCATGTCAGGATCACATAGCGTGCTGACCTGCACATCTTTTTGGGACATAAACCCTTGAATATGGCTTTTGCCCCGACCGTTTAGCCCCAATACAGCTGCATTGATCCGATCATTTGCCCCAAAAGCTGAAGAGGGGATGAATGTAGGGAGTACCATTGCTGCAGTCCCAGCTATGGCAGTTTTCTTGATGAATTTTCTTCTAGAGGATTCTTTACTCATGATTGATTATTTTTATAGGTTCAATGTTATAATTAATATAAATATTAGACTAAAGACCAACTATTTTTCTCCAAGAGCTTTCATTGGATCTTCGTTGGGTATGCCTGCTTGCTGCAAAACATGCATGAGCGGCTCAATATTACCTTCAGCACCATTGTAGCCAGTAGTCTGATTCAGAGTTGCCTCCACATTACCCACTAGATAGGGCTGATATACTGGCCAAAATACATGCTTAGGATCCATGGTGTACCTGGTAGTATTGTAAGTCGCCCAAGGTATTTCATCTCTGAAGAATGTATTTTTTTCCATGACTCTATCGTAGTAGAAACTGCTTTCTGACAGTGATTTCTCGATATCTTTACCAGTGGAATAGGTTTTACCATTATAGGCCGGCTTACCTGTTTTGGCAAAAATTACAGATATTCTCACTAGCTCATCATGACGATATTCTTCACCAAACAATTCTCTATTTCTCTCATCCAACACAGCACCAATACCATCTTGCATCACATCAGCCACCGTGTACATATCGATTGCATTAGCGCGCTCACGAATTGTATTGATATCGGCAGCAGCTCCTGCAAAATTATCTTGCCATAGTCTAGCTTCTGCTCTTACCAAATATGCTTCTGCTACTCTCATGATATACATATCCATCTTTCCCCCATCTTGTCTGTCTGGACGAGATTCTTGATTCACAGAGTAGAATTTATATCTAGGATAGCCAAACCAACATCTGATGGTATCCTGACAGGTAAGTTTCCCATTATCATCCAATAATCTTAGGGGTTTCAAATAATAAGGACTTCCGCTTTCTTTTAATGATGGATTATCATATAACAAATCTTCCATTTCAAACCAATTCAGATCCTTGTGCCGATAATCCTGCTCATCGATCTTACCTTTAAAATTCCAGATATCGTATTGCGAATAATTCGTAGGTCGGGCGAATCCCTGACTTCTACCAAATTTTTTCATCATCCTTCCTCGATCATCAGAGGTAGATTGCTGCGTATCTGTTCCTGTTCGGGTAGTACCAGGTTCCCAAATACCCAAATTAGTACTTACGAAATTTGGGCCCCAAGCTCTTATTCTGGCTGACTGATCCTGACTTCCTAGTACGAAAGGTTCATTTACTACTAGCCAGATTCCCTCGGGATTAGAAGTTTTTTGAGCCCCTTTATCCATATGCAAGTAATTGATTGCATCTGCAGTAGCAAATCCACTTCTTCCAGGTAAAGGATTTCCAGTATTTGGATTATTGGTATTGGCTACCTCCACTTTGGTAACGCTTGAAGGGATCATCGCATCAGTAAACAAGATAGATTCTCCGCCATTAATTAGGTCATCCATTTGCTTCTCTGCATCTGCAAAGCGTCCATTCAGCATATAATACTTTGCTAGAAGGATTCTTACAGCATCCTTAGGTGCCTGACCTTTAGGTAGCTCACTTTTTGGCTTGACATTTTGCACGGCAAACTCTAAATCAACTACCATCTGATCCCAGATCCCCTGCATGTAGAATGCCTTGAAGTCCCTACGTGCTTCAGTTACGACCTTTAGCGGAAAAGCGACATTTCCAAAATCCATCGTCAGCTGCATGTAGAAAAATGCCCTGAGAAAATAGGCAGATCCTAATAAATGGTTTCTCACAGGATCATTTACACCATCTGTCCAGTCCGGGGTGTCGATATAATCTATCACCGTGTTGACTTTCTTGATATGATCATAATTGTCTGAGTAGAAAGATAGAGTTCTACCGGCATCGTCATTTCTACTATTAGTCGGCGTGGCGTAGGTACGCAGGTCAACAAAAGCATCTGGTTTATCCGTAGCAGATACTACTGAAGCATCACTCATATTACTATTGAACATCAGTTCTCTAGTATCACCATTCCACTGGCTCATCACTCCTCTTAGAGAAGCATCTAAGGCAGTCTGTAATCCAGCGGCATCCTTGAAAGTATTTTCCGGACTTAAGAAAGAAAGTGGTTTTTGATCAAGGAAATCATCCCCACAGGAAAAGGAGAACATTACGACAATTGAGGCAAGGATTCCTTTATATATATAGTTATTTTTCATCTTTTTCTATTTAAAATTTATTATTCTAAACAATTGAAACATCTACTCTTAGAAGGTAAAATCTAAGCTAAATGAATATGTCCTTGGCATCTCTGTTGAAGACTCTGGATCACCAAGCGACTTTGCCCAATTCGTGAAGACGGCAACATTTTCAATGTTCAATGAGACTCTTACCCTGGTGGCATTAATGTTTTCCAACATTCTGTCAGGAAGGCTATAGCCAACCGATACATTCTGAAGACGGAGGTAAGACTTATCGAGCCATACATTTCCTCCACCAAGATTAATTGAATTAATTCTTGCGAAGTTATTTTGGTTATTAAGCGGTGTCCAATAAGGGATATTGTACCAATTGTGATTTTTGATGTACTGTTGAGAATTATTGAATGGCTCTCCAGTGCCTCCCTTGTAGCCAAGCTTAGCTAGAAAAACTAATCCAAGATCGAACCCTTTCCATTCAAAATCATTTCTTAATGTGATGTACCATGGGTTTTGTCTCCTACCCAGAAATATCTTATCATCGATATCGATATCTCCATCACCATCCTGATCTACAAATCTGAAATCGCCTGGATACAAACCATATTTAGCTGCCTGAGCTTCTTCACCGAGTTGATAAACACCATTCAGGTCCCAATCCCAGATGATGTCCTTATTTTCACCAATAAACCAACCATTTTGCAAATCGTCAGGCTCCCTATTCTCTACGTTACCTTCATTGTCAGTAAAATCTATCGGCTTATTACCTAATGTTTTAATCTTATTTATCGCATAGGTTACATTAAAATTACTCGTCCACAAAAAATTGGGCTTTGAGTAATTGATAGATTTTATTCCAAGGTCAAAACCCGTGTTTTGTAGAGTTCCTACATTTGTTCTAACTGATTCAAATCCAGTAAGGTCTGGGAGCTTTTGGTCTAAAATCAAATCGTTGGTTTCTGATCTATACGCATCCACTGAACCACTAATACGACCTTCTAAGAACCCATAATCCACCCCCATATTAAGGGAACCTGTCTTCTCCCATGAAAGTGAAGGATTGGCAATTCTGGTAATCTCAGTATAAGGTGTAGCTATGTATCCGCCGTCATAGTTCAGATATAATCCGTTACTCAACCTTGCATAGGCATTGTAATCGTCCAATCCACTACTATTACCGTTAACCCCATAGCTCAATCGTAATTTTAGATAGCTAAGCGCCTTACTATTTGCCATGAAGCCTTCATTTGAAATAGTCCAAGCCGCAGATAAGGAGGGAAAATTAGCATATAAATTATCTGCTCCAAATCTAGAATACCCATCTCTTCTCACCGAAACTGAGAAATTATATCTATCGCTGTACGCATAATTAATTCTTCCCAATAGACCAGTTCTAGAATTTTTTTCATCATAGGACGATTGGGTTGGATTAAGACCGAGTTGCAAGCCATGATAGCCCAGAGCTGCCGTAGGTGAAAAATTATTAGTCATAGCACGCGTTTCGTAATTCTGATTTTCCTCAGCATTGTAAAGACCAGTAAAATTCACTCTATGATTTCCAAATGACTTGTCCCAGTTAAGAATCGTATTGGACTGCCAAGAGAATGAATCATTGTAACGTCTTTCAACAGCATCAACAGCTCTCTGAGGATTGCCGCTACCATCAAAGTCAAACCTTTTTCTATTATCAAACCGTGGCGTATAATCAGTTCTTAAAGAAAATCCGTACGGAAGTGTTAAGGAAGCGTACAATGTCGGATTGATACTAAATCGAATGTATTGACGATTATTCCAAGAAGGATCTTGGTAAGGATTCGAAATATTGGATCCTGCACTTTGGTCATTCAGGTTTTCATTGGTCTGCGGCTGTCCATTTTTCCAAGGTTGGTCGTAAGGAGAAAACACTCTATAGCTTCCGTTATCTACCGCTAAACTGCCTTCATCTTGGAAAGAAAATTGAGCGTTTGCTCCAACACTTAAAAATTCCGCAAGATTAACATCGAGATTCAGTCTGGAGGTGATGGTTTTGAAGGTATCCCCGATTTGCACTGATTCTCTATCACTATATCCTAAAGAATAATAATAAGAAACTCTTTCGCTTCTACCAGAAATACTCATATCATAATCTTGTCTGATACCGGTTTGAAATAGAAAGTCCTGCCAGTCGTAGGTGACTCCGTTACTAAAGTTTTCTAATTCATTATCCAAAAAGCCAAAATTACCCACTCTGGCCAGGTTTATCTTTTTCGGATCAGTTTCGCCAGGTATTCCATTGGCTGCTAGCCACTCGTTTTGATACTGTGGATCTAAACTATAATAATCTCTAAATCGAGTCCAAGGTTCTGTGACGGTATTAGTAATCGACTCATTCATATCTGTAAGCCAATTCAATACATCATCGCCACCTTTGTGAGTTTGCTGTCTTCTAGCCCCTGTGATTATCCCCACCCTTGAACTAAAAGTGATTTGAGGTTTACCGAAAGAACCTTTTTTGGTGGTAAAAATAACGACGCCATTGGTAGCCTGAGATCCATAGACCGCTGCAGAACTGGCATCTTTCAGCACATCTACACTTTCTATAGTATTGGGATTTATCTCTGCCAGATCTCCTCTGAAAATCACGCCGTCCAATACAATAAGGGGTTGATTGGCAGCTCTTTCTTCTTGTTTGTCGCCATTCCCGTCTAAATCAGCCTTAATCGAATTATCTCCTCTTACATTAAAATCAGGTACATTTCTCGCATTTGTAGCGTAACCTACACTCAAGCCGGGAACAGTGGTTCTCAAGATTTCTGATACACTGGTCGGCTTATACTTCATCACTTCCTCAGCTTGAACATTGACAATCGCTCCGGTCAAATCCTTTTTCTTTTGGGTTCCATATCCGATTACTACTACTTCCTCTAGATCGGAAGTGTTTGGGTTCATCCGAATGTCTATTACGGATTGATTACCGATTTCCATTTCTATCGGATCATAGCCGATAAATGAAAATACCAAAACACCTTCTTGTGGTGTGCTTATGGAGTATTTTCCATCTAGATCAGTGGTCGTGCCTGTAGTCGTGCCTTTAAGTAAGACCGTTACTCCAGGAAGAGCCATGTCTGTTTCGTCTAAAACAGTGCCTGTGATTTGTACTTCCTGTGCATGCGTCATCGTGACGCTCATACAAAGGAGAAATACAATCAACCAGAAGTTTTTGTAAAAATTGTAGCGCATAAGTAGGGAGTTATTTGTTTAATAAATTGACTCAAATGTTAATAAAGCTGGATTTAAGGATAATTAACATACCAATGTAAAAGTAATGTGGTTAATGACCTAAAACCTATTATAAAAATTCGCGCAAACGATTTCGAGATCCGTAGTGGTAGTTTTATCTTGTTTCACGCGCATTGTTAGATAGTTATATTCTTCTTTATTTATGAGTATTAAGTCTAAATACAGCAATAAAAAACTATGTTTATATTCACATAAGTACAACTGAGTGTGACGTATTTATTTTTAATACTCGATGAAATAACATAAAAAAGAGCTGCTTCGAATGTCGAAGCAGCTCCTTAAGTATATTATTTTGTATTTTTGTGAATAACTTAATATCCTGGGTTTTGAGGGAAGCCACTGGCATTGCCTTCCGCCCGGTCAATTTGATTCTGAGGAGTTGGTTTCAGCACATGGAAATCTTGGATATTTAAAGGGGCTTGAGGATTGTATTTTTTCACTCGATCAATCAATATTCCCCATCTTTTCAGATCCAGCCATCTGAATTGTCCAACATCCTTTCTATCTCCTTGTTTGGTGGCATTACTTTTTGTTTAAAACTACGTGAGGACTGAACATCTCATAAAACAAAGAAAAACACCTGCTCAACTCATTAAGGAGCTGTGCTTTTACGGAATTTAAACTACTATTTAAACTTTGGGAGGTTCCCAACCTTTTTCATACTCTCTAGTCCAAAGTGCCATAGCCTTTTTAGAATTTTGAATATGACCGTTGCTGGGATCGCAAAGAAGCGAGTCTCCGGTTCGATAGCTGATATTTGCCAAATGGCAGAGAAGTGTACTTACCGCACCTTCCTCAATAGTTGAGTTTTGGGCTTCTTTTCCTCGTATAGCATTGAAGAAATTCACGATGTGGGTTGTACTCATGTCGCCACCGCCTCCAAGTGCGGTACCGGATTCGGAGGTAGCAGACATGCTGTCTTTTAGTAATTTTCCAGCCCTATCAAAGTGTTTGTACCCATCGCGGTCCATATATACCGAGCCATCAGTACCATAAATTATGGTGCCTCTGCCAGTTCCATAGGTGTTGTATCCGTTGCGACTTTTTCCATCCCACTTGATTACTTTGTCTCCCTGGAACTTGAAGGTGGCATCCATCGTGTCATACATCACCCAGCCGTCTTCTGGAAAGTGCCTTTTCTCTGCAAGAACGTTTACTTCCATAGGATAGTCCACCTGCAGTGCCCATCTGGCCACATCGAGTTCATGGGTAGCATTATTGCCTGTTTCGGCTGTACCATATTCCCACCCATACCAATGCCAGTTGTAATCCCAGGTGTCATCTGTATAGTCTCTTCGTGGGGCGGGGCCTTGATACATGTCCCAGTCAAGTCCGGTTGGAGCTGGTGCTACCTTGGGAAGAGGTACCGCTCCGCGATTATTAGAGTAGAATGCCTGAGCCATGTAGGCTTTTCCGATAGCGCCATTGTGGATAGCAGAGATAATCTCCCGACTCTCCGGAGCTGATCGCTGCTGATTTCCCATCTGAACCACCTTATCGTATTTCTTCTGGAGAGCTATGAGCACTTCTCCTTCTTTAGGATTATGAGAGCAAGGTTTTTCTACATAGACATGTTTGCCTCTTTCCAATGCAAGCCAAGTACCTGGCGCATGCCAATGATCCGGAGTGGCAATGATCATGGCGTCCACGTCCTTGTCTTCCATCACCTTGATGATATTCTGCTCGAGTTTGGGCGCGTAGTCAATGTGCTTTGCAAAATTCTTGGCCGCTAAGGGCATTTGAGATTCCATCGCATCGCACAGATACATCAAGTTTACATTGCTGGATTTTAGTCCAATTGGCTCGTAATAGGCCCCAAGACGTCTTCCAAGTCCAGCAATTGCCACATTGAGTCTTTCATTTGCACCTACAATATTGCCGTAGGATCTTGCCGAAAAACCAACTGCGCCCAAGGCGGAAAGTCCAACAGTAGCAGCAGCAGATTTTTTGATAAATTCTCTTCTATTGTTTTTTTTCATAATGGATAGAATTCTTAGTTCAAATCTTTGAGTTTGATATTCTTGAAGCTTACCTCATTTCCATGATCCTGAAGAAGAATATGGCCTTCTTTTGCTTCACCAAAATTCTCCCACTTAGCATATTTGCTCTGTGCTACCAAGTCTCTGAATTCTTTAGAGCCACGTACGTATTCTAACACTTTTACTCCGTTGAGGTAATGGGTCACTTTGTTATCCGGAGTGACTACTACTCTGCCGGTGTTCCACTCACCGATAGGATGAATAAACCTTGGTTGTTTGTCGGCTTTAATTAAATCGTATAGAGATGCTAGTGTTCTGTTTCCTTCTCTGCCCATTTTAGCATCAGGATGATTCTCATCATCCAGCACCTGATATTCCAGGCCTATGGCTGAACCTTTATTTCCTTCGGTAAGAGTGACAAAATATTTTACTCCCGAATTAGCTCCCTCGGTAAGTTTGAACTCAAAGACCAAATCGAAAGCGGAGTATTGATCGTTTGTTACGATGTCACCTGCATTTGCTGATTCCTTGCCATCAGTTGCTGCAATAGTAAGGATACCGTCAGTGATGGACCACCCTGACGATGGGAAGGTTTCTTGGTAAGCTCCTCTCCATCCATCGGAATTAGCGCCGTTGAAAAGTAATTTCCATCCCGAGTTTTTCTCATATGTCGTAAGAGAATTAAGGGTGTTGTTGACTACAAAAATATCGTTGTCAAAAGCCTTCGGCTGTAAATTCTCTGTTTGTATTCTAATGTTTTTAAAAGAAGTCATTCTTCCAGCATCTTCTACATTTTGCACAGCGTGTACCTGAAGACCAATAAATCCGCTTTTATCCATGTCATCGACCAGATAAGCAACCTGTTGACCATTGATCCAAGTTTTAATCTCGTCTCCGATCGCTTCAATTCTGTAGTGATTAAATTCTCCCAGTTTAAACGCAGACTTTGCATCCGGATTCAAATCCAAAGGATACAACCAGCCTCGCCTGGCTTCATCATATACTCCACCAGACCAGGCTCTTTGCGAAGGATCAGCCTCTATCTGATAACCAAACACTAATCCTTGGCCGTCTCTGCCGTTAGGATCGTATTGGCCTCGGGTCATCACACCGGAATTACTCGATAGGTGCTCGATTTTGAGATCCAATTCCAAAATGTAATCAGCGTAGGATTTCTCGGTAACTAAAAAAGTGTTGGGTGAACCGGCAACCGATTTCCCGATAATCACTCCATCTACGACATCAAAGGAGGCTGTACCAGCAAGCGGTTTCCAGCCTGAAAGATCTTTTCCATTGAATAAGTCAGTCCATCCGTCCTCAGATTTCTTCTCACTGGCGCAACTCCATAAAGTCAAACTGGCGATGAGACACACAAATAGGGGTTTTAAATATTTCATAATGCTAAGTCAATTGTCTTGTTAAAATTCAAAATTTAAGCTCATTGGAGCAAGGTTAACTTCAGTTAAGTTACGCAAACGTTTGCGACTTAGAAATCCTGCATGTGATTGATATGCCTTTGATTCATCGGGTAAGGTAGAATCAGGCTAACTTTCTTACTTTTGGGAATGCTTGATTTCAACCAAAAGGGAAAGGTATTTATTACGTGTAAAGATCGTTCAATTACCTATTTAGAAAAAGAAGTCCGAGAACTCGGCTTTGTGCCTGATTCTGTGGTGCGTACGGGCCTTGTGATCCAAGCTACTTTAGAAGAATGTATGGATCTGAATTTACATCTTCGCACGGCTTCTCAGGTTCTGTTTGAGATTAAATCTTTTTTCCTGCAAAATGCAGACGACATCTATCGAAGATTTAAGACGATTCCTTGGGAAGAATACCTTGATGTGGACGGTTATTTTTCAGTAAATTCTGTGGCATTGAATGAGAGTGTCACCACTCCTCTTATCGTAAACGTAAAGGTGAAAGATGCCATCGTAGATAGATTCAGAGAAATAAAAGGAAGAAGACCTGACTCGGGTTCTGATTATGATGGTCTGGTATTCCAGGTTTATTGGAAAGAAACACAGTGTTCGGTATATATCAATACTTCGGGAGAGACCCTGGGAAAACACGGTTATCGAAAGATTCCAGGCAAGGCACCGATGATGGAGGCGCTAGCGGCAGCCACTATATATGCCACAGAATGGAACACCAGAGTTCCTTTTATCAATCCAATGTGCGGTTCGGGTACCTTAGCGATCGAGGCTGCACTGATGATGACCAATCGCTATCCGGGCTTATTTAGAGATCATTATTCCTTCCAGCATTTACTTGGATATGATCAGACTGCTTTTTTGGCTAAAAAAGCTAAACTTGAACACAAGATTAGAGAGATTCCCGATGTAAAAATTATCGCTTCTGATAGTTCACTTCAGGCGATTTCTTTTGCTCAGCAGAATGCAATAACAGCAGGGGTAGATCATCTGATAGAATTTCAGGTGTGCGATTTTGCAGATACTCAGATTCCGGAGCGACCACGGGGAGTGGTTATGTTTAACCCCGAATATGGCGAACGAATGGGTGAGAATGATGAACTCGAAGTAACCTATAAGCGCATGGGTGACTTCATGAAGCAAAAATGTGCAGGCTATAGAGGGTATATTTTTACAGGCAACTTGGATTTAGCCAAGAAGATAGGGCTCAAGGCAACTCGGAGAATTGAGTTTTGGAATGGAACGATAGATTGTCGTCTGCTGAAATATGATCTCTACGAAGGCAAGAAAGAAGAGTAAAGAGTTGGGATAGCTGATATATGATTTCGAATGTAGTTACCTACACATCCGAAATCCGATACCAATCATCCCAAATTGACTATTGATGCTCCTCCCGAAAAAGATCGTTTACTGTTTTAACTGGATTGAAGGTGATCAGAGGAACCTCCACAAAGATGGTGTTCCATCCTGCCATAGCGCCGTTCCAAAGGCCTGGAAGTTCTAGTGCTTTTAGCCCTCTGCCACTTTTGGATTTCTCCGTGATAAATCCAGTCATCATATCTCTGAACTTCAGCAGATCAAATGGATTTCCCTGGTAGTCTTTGGTTCCGCATACCAAATCAACAGGATTGAAGTGAGTGGCATTGTTTAAATGCATGTTAGATTTTTCGTCTTCAAGATTGAGTTGAGCTGTTTCCAAAATCTGAAGCGATTGAAAGCCATCTTTTTCTTTCACCCAGAAAGGTCCGCCTCCTGGCTCCCCGGTATTTTTCACCATTCCACAAACCCGAATCGGTCGATTCAATTTTTCCTTCAAAAATGATGCTTTTGTCTCTGAAGAAATAGAACTGAAATTCTCAGGTAATTTAATGCCTAGATCTTCTACCAATACCCGTTCTGCTAATTTGACCGCCTGAGCATCTGGATTTCTCTCCAAAGATTCTACTGCGTTAAATATCTTTTCTTGAACTTCAAGTAAAAGGCCTCCAATCGCTATTTTGTATTTTTTAGTTTCTTCTTTCAATCTATCCGGCACGACATTGTCAATGTTTTTTATGAAGATCAAGTCGGCTGAGATTTCATTTAGATTTTCTAATAATGCGCCGTGGCCGGCAGGACGGAATAATATAGATCCATCATCTTGTGTGAATGGAGAGTTGTCTGTGTTCACAGCGATGGTATCGGTACGTTTCTTTTGCTGGGAATAACTGATGCTAAAGTTGGATCCGTATTTCTTTTCCAATTCCGGTAAACTTGTGGAGATTTCCTTTCTGAATTTCTCCTCATGCTCTGCAGAAACGGTGAAGTGAATCTGAACGGTATTTCCATTTCCCACAGCATATTGAAGACCTTCTATCAAATGCTCATAGGCAGGAGTTCTCTGCTGATCTAAATAGGAATGAAATCGCAAAAGTCCCTTTGGCAAATTGCCATATCCCAACCCGGGCTCTTGAAGTAAAGTAGCCAGTAATAGTTTATAGTCTTTGGTGTCCAGACAGTGCTCAATGCTACTTTCCTGCTCTTTCAAAGCTTTATCCAGATCTTCCTTAAAAGCGAATTTCTCGATGTTGTTCATGAATTTCTGTACAAAGGAACTTGAGATGAGATCACCATCTCCTTCCAAGAAAGCATACAAGTCTTTAAACATCCTTGAGGCCGCTCCACTTGCAGGAACAAATTTGACCACATCGATTTTAGATGCTTTTGCAGGGTAAGTGTCTAGATAATGCTCGAGCTCTTTCTGGGAAAGTACTCTGATGCCATCCCCAGGAGTAGCAGGAGCGGTGATATCCAGAAAAGGAAACCCGTCTGTGAAATGTTTTATTTGCTGCGCCACGGTTTGAGGATTCATTCCCTGTGCAACGATCTGATTTTCTAATTCTGAATTCATGGGTTGTATGCTAAGTGAGTAACACTGTAAGATAAGTAGGCTTAATTACTTTGCTCAAGTTGAAAGGGCAATTTTTTGTAACTTTTATGTGAAAATTTCCATTATGATAGATAGGGACCAAAAAAGACTTTTACCTCAGTGGATTGTCTCCTTGATAGAAGTGTTAATCTATTAATTGACCAGGAATAATCAGCAGATCCAGTCCTAACTCAAATGGAAATTAGCTTGAATTTAATTTTTTCATTAAATTTTTTCTGTGAAAGGATAGAGATGGAATTTTCTGGGAGTTGTAAAATACGGGGATAACCTCCTGTGACCTGAGCATCTCTCATCAAAATAAACATCTTTCCTCCCGAGGTGAGCTGGACAGTACCAGGATATACTGGCGCTGTAGCCATTTCGGAAATGAAATTTTCCAACGGTTCCTCCATCATAATCCCCATTCTAGTTTTCTGAATGGATATCGTGAACATATTTGTGGTGAGTGTATGCCGGGTTTCAGCAGAAAGCAATTCCCATTCAGGTCCGGGATATACTTCAAGCTCTGAAGTCTCAGCCCAATTTAAATTCCATTTGACATGACTAGCAGTGAAATTCGGTATTTCTTGATTGGTAAAGTAGGGGAGACGATCTTCTTTTTGAACCTGACTTTTTGTAGTAATTCCTGCAAAATAGCTTCTGGAATTTAGAATCATACCAGACTGAAAACCATCCTTGATACCTAGGTAGAGAATGGATCCTTTAAGGAATGCTCCAATCTCAAGTTCATCATTGATCGAAACTGGATGGATTCCTAAGCTGATTGACTTCCCATTCAACGTGATCTCTGCCAATGCCCCGGCAAGACAAATTACCGTTGGGGACTCAAACCTTAATTTGACCCCCGGGCTACTGATTTCAAGAGCTGCGGAAGTTGGTTTGTTTTTTAATAAATGATTTACAAATTTAAAGGATATATCGTCCATGGCTCCGGAAGTGGGAACTCCAAGTTCACTTAATCCAAACCGGCCCTCATCCTGAATACTCGTGCCGAGCCTACTTTTAATCACTTTTATATAACCTATGTCCCGTATCATTTTGAGTTAGGTTTACTTTGATGTCTTTCTAAATTCTGAAATTCTTTGGTTGATATAGGATAAAACTCCACGCTATCCCCAGCTGCTGCAAATACACTGTTTTTATCTTTTGCATCAAAAAGAATACTCGGACAATTACCAATAAGATGCCATCCTCCAGGACTATCAGAGGGATAGATTCCCGTCTGGGAACCTCCAATAGCTACTGAGCCCTTTGGAACATAAAATGAAGGAGATTTTTTTCTAGGAGTATGTAGAATTTCAGGCAGTCCATTCAAGTACATAAAACCTGGTAAAAACCCGTAAAAATGAATTCTATATCGAGCTGTACTATGTAAGAAAATAAGTTCTTCAGGTGACATGTTTTTAGCACGTGTTAAGGAAATTAAATCTGCGGCCATCTCTTTTTCATAGCATACAGGAAGGTGCCAGATCTTATCTGAAAGAGGTAATAAGTGATGCTCTTCTGTCACAAATCGCAACCAGTTTGTAAGAATTGCAGCATCCATCTGTTTGGACGTTTGGAAGGACAACGTCTTAAAACCAAGTCTGATATCGATGATTTTAGTTCGAAAATCTTTCAACAGTAACTCTTTGAAGTGCAACTGTTTTTGTAGCAACTCGTCGTTTACCTCTTTATCCCAATTCAGTTCAAAAAGAGAAGGAGTGATTTGTTTGAAAGTAGGTTTCATGACCAATAGTGTTTTCTAATACTAGGTAAAAAATCCATTATTTTTGGATTATCGCCATGTAGACAAATAGTATCTGCTTTGACTTTCAATTTATTATTTGTCGAAGTGATGATGTATCCTTTTTCTAGAATATCAGAAATCTGACTGGAAACTTCATTCTTGCCTATTAGAAGAGCATTAGGGAGTAGTCTTGGCAATAACTGATAATTATCCTGATAGACTCTATCTCCAAATAACTCTAACTTACAGCTTAACCCTTTCTCTACAGCAAGGTGATGTAAGATTGATGTTGGAGGTGTAAACAGCGGAATGGTAGGATACTGATTTTTTAAGAAGTCAACAAGTTTTCCTGCCAGGTCGGGGTTTGACGAGCTATCGTTGTAGAGCGCCCCATGAAATTTGATATGACTCATCGGTATTCCAACTCGTTCAGCTATTCGTTCAAAAAGCTGAATTTGAGAATAAATAGAATTTATCAGAGAGTCATCATTGATCTCAATTGATACTCTCCCGAAATTCTCTTGATCAGGATAGGAGGGATGAGCCCCCACTTTTTTGTTTAATTTCTTTGCTAAACCCAATGTTTCAGTGAGACTTACTTCGTCCCCTGTATGTCCGCCGCATGCTACACTCGCAGCATCTATCCATGGGAAAATGTCAGCTTCACAGGCGATGCCTTCACCTAGGTCACAATTCAGTTCCGGTAAGTTGATCATTTGGGGTAATGTTATATGTGCCTCAACACCATGGTGTAATGATAATTTAAGATGTTGATGCGGTATTCGGACTAGAACGGAAGATTTTTTAACGGATCATTGAAAGTGAGTGTTTAGAATATCACCTAGTCTGGATCTTTTAATTTCTTCACAAGGTACTCTAGACCTCTTTGATAGCCTGAGCTAAGGAGTTAAAGTAAGTACAACCTTTCAAGTCCTGCTCCATCAGAACTTGAAACTCCTCTGGCACCTCATGTCCCTATTCACCGTGATCCTTTTCAATGTCTACTACTATAGATTGGCCGCTTTCTAGATTTAGTTGTTGCCGAATTGGTTGATATACCAGAATATATCAGTAGTCCTTGGCGTTCATCGCCCTTATTGATATAGGCTTCATCTCACTGAATTTAAGTAGTACTCTACAATTATTTCCTACTATCATGCGCTCCGCCATTATGATAGGGACAGGAATGTGAAAGCTCCAAGGATTGAAATAAAATTTCTTTAACGTGGATTTAAAATGCATCACTAGAGGTGGATTTTGCTGATTATCACACCTATTTAAACTCATAGTAGAGTTACACAACTTGTGGTAGTATAAAAAATGCGAGTGGAAAGGTGTCAGCATTACTGCTCGATCAATTAATTTTTACACTCCGCTATACACTTACAAAGCCCTTTGAAATTTGAATCCAAAGGGCTTTATACGATTCCTAAATTTATTCAGGAAGGTTAAATGTGATCAGGAAAGCGGTTCCTTTCCCTACTTCACTTTTCACCCTGATTGCTCCGCCATGGCTAAGAATAATATTTTGAGTATTGGTGAGTCCTAAACCTGAACCGGTTGGCTTACTGGTAAAGAATGGTTCAAATAATCTTTCCAAGTTTTCAGCAGGAATTCCTTTTCCATTATCCCTAATTTCTACTCGGCATATTTTATGTTTAATACTTGTTTTTAAGAATAGTTTACCATCCTTCTCAGGCATTGCTTCAATGGCATTTACCAATAGGTTGATGAACGCAATTTTGATTTTCTCAGAATCAACTTTTATGTGGCAAATGTCAGGTTGATAGGTTTTAATAATTGAGATTCTCTTTAGAGCAATTCGGTCCTTTACTTGATCCAAGGCTTCTTCTAACAGCGAATTAATTGAATTGTCCTGTAAATCCAACTCTGTAAATCTGGTGCTTTCCAACAATTGAGTTACCAGATGATTAATACGATCACAATTTCGCCTTATTACATCGATCAAATCTCCACTTTCCAACTTCACGGCTTCCGGCAATTCCATGTCGAGTTGATCGGCGGAGAGAAGGATAGTAGTAAGTGGGTTTTTCACCTCGTGAGCAAGTAATCGGGCAATCCTGCCAGTGGAGGAGAATTTCTTCAAATTCAAATCTTCCTCTTCTTTAGCTTTCAATGCGGTTAGATCTTTGATCAGGACTTGATAGATGCTTTCTTCTTGTTTTACTATACTGATCAGACTTTTGATGGTATGATCGTGGGCAGTTTTCATCACTGCCTCCATATCATATATATCATGCTTTTCAAAGAACATCGCGAACAACTCCTGCTTTGAAGACTGATCTTGAAGTAAGTCTTTGAAGTAAAAGCTTTTTTCAGCATCGGGATGATAGGCATCCTTTCCAAATTTGTTGATGAAAGCTGGGTTAGCCTCCAAAATCTCTCCCATATCATCCATGAGAAGAAAGGGATCATTTGCCAATTCAAAAATGGATCTAAATTTCCTTCCCGCAGTGGCCAGAGATTCCATAAGTCTGGAATCCCTTATCGCATATCGAAGGGTTCTATCTAAGGTGTAGGCATCGAATTCGCCTTTCACCAAATAATCGGATGCACCCAGAGACAAAGCTTCCCTGTCCAACATTCCTGTGCTCATGCCAGTAAGCATAATGACAGGAGCGTGATTATTTACTTCTTTGATTTTCTCAATTAGCTGCAGCCCGGTGTCTTTCCCCAGTCTATAGTCAACTAAAAAAGCGTCATAGCCTTTGTGCAGAAGGGAAACAGCTTGCTCAAGACTTGAGGCACTTTCAAGTTGGTAATTCGTATCGTTAATTCTTTTTAGAAGTGTTGAAACCAGAAAGAAATCATCCGGATCATCATCTACATAAAGAATTTTAATTATCTCTTTTGGACTCATATGTTATATTATGCCGGTAGCATAACCGTTTTTGACCAATAATTTTCAAGTTCCTCAGTGACACGTACCAATCCTTCGAAGGAGCTAGGTTTAGTTATAAAACTGCTAGATCCCATTTTATAGGTGGCTTTGATGTCCTCTTCATTGTTGGAAGTAGTGAAAATAATTACTGGAATCATCTTTAAATTGTCATTTGCTTTGATCTCTGCTAAAGCTTCCTTACCGTCTTTTCTTGGCATGTTGAGATCCAATAAAATAATGTCCGGATTAGGGTAAAGGTCTAGATTGTCATATGGAGGCATTCTCTTCAAATATCTCAACAGGGCCTCGCCATCCTCCACACAGGTTACCTTCTCTTTTGGAAGAGTCCTTTCGAATGCTTTGATAATCAATAATTTATCATCTTCGTCGTCTTCTGCAACTAGGATATGTATTGGTTTGTCAACTGACTTGAGCATGATTTTTTTTGGGATAAATATGTTGAAAGGAGCTACTTGTGGGCAAAGAAGATTGAGTGGAATGGCAGTAGAAAGATAATTAAAATTACTCGGTTATTTTCGGTAGGATTATATGGAAAGTCGCTCCGTTTCCAGTAACACTTTCTGCATATATCCAACCTTGGTATTTTTCTATAATCTTCCGCGTGATAGCCAGTCCGATGCCTGTGCCTTCAAACTCTTTTTTACCATGAAGCCTCTGGAAAACGGAAAATATTTTTTCAGCATGCTCATTTCCAAATCCTATGCCATTATCAATTACCTGAATATGATAGTAGCTTAAGCTCTGGTCTAAAAACGTGAAATTCTTGACAATTGACTCTTCAGCATCACAGGAAGTGATTGTGATTATGGAAGAAACGGCTGGTTTGGAGAATTTCAAAGCATTTGCAATCAGGTTTTGAAAAACCTGTCTAAACTCAGTGTCTGAGCCCAATACTTTACCGAGAGGGTCAACCTGCACTTGGGCAGATTTATCTTGAATCGCAATCTCTATATCTTCCAAAAGTTCTGCAATCACCTTATTAAGCATAACAGGGCGTATTGCATCTAGATCAATTTTGCCCGCGCGGCTATATTCCAGCAAATCAGTTATTAATTGACGCATTCTCACCGCAGCAGCAGTTATTCTGTTAAGATAAAGTAAGCCATCTCCTTCGAGCTTGTCATAATATTGTAAATTTAACAGGTCTGAAAATGCCGTAATTTTGCGAAGAGGCTCTTGCAAATCATGAGAAGCAACATAAGCAAATTGCTCCAGTTCAACATTTAAATCGTCCAAAAGCTGAATTTTCTCTCTCAGTTTTTTCTGCACGTCTGAGATTTCCAGATAGGAATTTTTCTGGGCTTTATTATATTGATAAACAGAGAAAAGTGTCATCAATCCGATTGTAACAGAAAAGAGAGAAATCAGTCCTACTATAAAGGGCAACGCATTGATGTTGTTAACGAGTCTTTTATTCCGCTGAATAAATAGCTTATTCTCAACCTGATTAATGTCAAAAACAATATTTTTGATGAGTTTGTATCCTGTCAATTCAACGTTAGTTCTTGTGGGTCCTACAAATCCTTCTAAGCTGCCGTGGGTATCCAAATAGCTGACGGTGGCTTCAAAAGACCTAATTCGTTCTTCCACTAAATTTCTCAGCTGCTCAATATTGCGTTGTTGCTGTGCATTGTCAATCGTTAACACCTGAAGTTCATCGATCAGCAGTTTTGCGTCAATGTTGGATTGGTTGTAATAAGATAAAAAATCCTGATCTTTTGTGATTACATATCCCCTGATATTGGTCTCTCGCTCCAGAATGCTTGCATACAATTCACCCGTTCTTTTGACTACTTTATCTGTATGCATCAGTTCGTTTGTGTAAAAATCGATCCTTCCTGCAGTCCAATACGACACGCCACTTCCTACCATAATAAGAATCAACGTAACGATAGAATAGATCTTGACTTGATGAAGCGATGGATATTTAGGCTCTTTCATAGAATCTTTCCCCTATTGGGGATTTTTATACTCGGTTCTTAGGGGAATCTTGAACTGGTTTCGATAAATTTTGTTCGAATATCGCAATTTTAACGAGTTATGCATGTTTTACAACAATTGCAGATTCAAGGCATGGGGGTTGAACTAACCGATTTAAATTAAACCATCAACCTAAACCTTAATTATTATGAGTTCTCTATTGTATTTTATTGCAGTTATTTTACTGATCGGATGGCTGGTAGGAGTTTTTGCCTACAGTGCTGGCGGACTTATTCACGTGCTTCTTGTTCTTGCAATCATCGCAGTACTATTTAGATTAATTAGCGGTAGGGGCGTGTAGGTAAAATCCAATTCTAACTTTAAAGTCTAGGCATAATTAGTTGCTCTCACTTTAGGGTTGGAATTTCGAGGGTATCTATCCTCACAAACACTTCATTATCTTAGAAAAGGAACCTTAAATTGATTCAATGGAGTGAATAAATTAGTAATAAATCAGAAACCTTAAAACTTAAAATAGTATGAAAAATTCATCAAAAGCAATTTGGTTTGCCGGACTAGTAACAGGTGCAATCGCAGGGGCTTACCTATATCAAAATAAGGATAGCATTGACCTTGAGAAGCAAAAAAAGAAAATGAATAAACTGCTTAATGAGTTCCAAAAAATTGCGGGAGAAGTTAAGGATCGTCTTGTGAGTGCAAGTGAGGAAGGAATAGCAGCTACTAAAACAGCTTTGGAATCGGCTAAGGATACCGCAAAAGATAAATTGGAGACTGCTAAAGATAAAGTAGATAAATAATCCATAATAATTTGAAGGTGAAGTTTCGAGCTTCACTTTCTTTTTTTTGTGAATTTTTTCAGAAACAAAAGTTGAAATAGATGATGATTAATTTACGATGAAGAAAATGACTACTATCCTCGTTGTGGATGATGAACCGGAAATCCGTTCACTTTTAATCCGTTTTCTTGGAAAAAAAGGTTTTTCAGTAGTAGCAGCCGGTACTCTTTCTGAAGGTAGAAAAATCATATACGAATCCAATCCAGAACTGGTGTTTTTGGATGTTAACTTGCCTGACGGAAATGGACTTGACGAGTTAAAAGAAATTAGCTTGAAAAAGTTACCGTCCAAATTCATCATGATGAGTGCATTTGATCATAGTGAATTGAGGTCAGAAGCTCTGAAATATGGAGCTATTGATTTTTTGAGTAAACCTTTTAATATTGCTAGACTTGATGAAGTTGTACAGCGACAAGTCAATACACTTAACTCTTTAACAAAAAATGATGGCTAAAATCCTAGTAATTGATGATAACATTGATATATGCCAACTTTTGGAAAGATTCCTTACAAAAAAGGGCTATGATGTAGAGACAACCATTTCAGGCAAAACAGGTTTGGATATGGCTAAATCTACGTTCTATGACCTAATCTTTTGTGATTTCAAACTTCGGGATATGGAAGGTAGAGACGTTCTTATCAAAGTGCGTGAAACATCCCCAGGTACCCAAGTGGCGATCATTACTGGCTATGCAGATGTAAAAATTGCGGTAGAGGTGATTAAAAATGGCGCATTTGATTATGTCACAAAACCTCTTATTCCTGATGAAATCATAAATCTGATTGAAAGAGCATTGGCCTCATCCGCTTCCTCCAAATCAAAAGTTGAGACGTTTTCCAGTTCTTCTAAAATTAAAAAATCTACCTCTAATAAATCAGAGAAGTCAGATTCTAATTTCTTAAAAGGAACTTCGAAAGAATCCAAGAAACTTCATAAAGAAGTCTCTCTGGTCGCTCCGACAAATTTAAGCGTAGTAATTTATGGCGAGAGTGGAGCGGGGAAAGAGAATATTGCCAAGAACATCCATGATCAAAGTGAGAGAGCCGGAAAGCCTTTTATTGCCGTGGACTGTGGAGCCCTTACTAAGGAACTTGCAGGATCGGAACTTTGGGGACACGAAAAAGGATCATTCACCGGAGCTATGGCTGATAAGCCAGGTCAGTTTGAATTGGCTGATGGCGGTACTATATTTTTGGATGAAATTGCCAATTTGTCCTACGAAACACAAGTTGGCTTGTTGAGGCTGGTTCAGGAAAGAAAGCTGAGAAGAATTGGGGGCACAAAAGATAAATCAATTGACGTAAGGATATTGGTGGCATCGAATGAGGATCTCAGAAGAGTGGTGTCTGAGGGAACTTTCAGAGAAGATTTGTATTTCAGATTTAATGAATTTAGCATCACAGTACCGCCATTGAGACACAGAAAAGATGATATTGAGGCATTTGCTGAACATTTTCTTGAGCTTTCTAATGAGGAATTGAACAAAAAAGTTTTTGGATTTGACCAGGAAGTAATGGATGTGTTCATGGAATATCCTTGGCCAGGGAATCTGAGAGAAATGAGAAATGTCATTCGAAGAGCTACCCTATTAAGCGATGAAGGTAAAATGACTGTTTCCTCACTGCCTCCAGAGGTAGTATATTCAAAAAAATTTAATTTCATTGATCCCGACTCCTCTAACCCGGATTCTCCTATAAAAGAAAAGAAAGCTCCTCTAAATTTGAAAGACGCAGCGGCAGGAGCCGAAGCAGAAGTTCTTCGCAAAGTATTAGAAGAGGTGAAGTACAACCGGACTCAAGCGGCTAAGCAGCTAGGAATAGATAGAAAAACACTATTTAATAAGATGAAACAATACGATTTGTAGACCAAATAAATTAGCCCGGATTTTTATCCGGGTTTTTTTTGACCTCACTATAATCAAACAGAATAGACTTTGAAAGCGCTACATGGTAACTCGGTTTTTCAAGTATGAATTCCACGAAATTTAGTACAGCGTATCCCGGCTTGACCGTTAAGGATAAAACAATAGCAACTACAATTTTTTTTTTATATAAGATCTCTTTACTGGTAGAGCGTCGAAAAAACATTAATCACAAATCTTTTTTGCCTTTTTGTTTAACCAATCGGATTATCCACGCATGCTTTCTACGAATTGGGGAAAAATATGCGGTATAATAATAAATATTTATCTATATAAAATTTCAATAAACCATTAATATTTGGCTAAAAGGCTACAATTCCAATGATAGCTCCACCTTTAGAAATAAACTCAAAATCTATTATGGTGCCCAATGAGATGGCATGAAGGTTGAACTTTAACTCGCAACAACTTAAAAAAAATAATTAGACATGACTACTATAAGTAAAGCAACTCTTTCCAACCATCTGAAATTAGATAACGACCAGATGAAAAACATCTCCGACAAACTGAATGACCTACTTTCTGATTACCACATTTTTTATCAAAATGTCAGAGGATTCCACTGGAACGTAAAAGGTGAGAATTTTTTCGATCTTCATATAAAATTCGAGGAGCTATATTCTCAATTGTATAAAGATATTGATGAGGTGGCAGAAAGAATAGTTACCATTGGCTTTCATCCGTTACACTCCTATTCAGATTACCTAAAAAACACCATTCACAAAGAAATCACCGATGTTACTAACGGCGATGAGTGCGTTAAGCATGTGATTGATGGGCTGGGCATCCTGGCGCAGTCCCATAGAAAAGTGGCAAAATTAGCAGGTGAGGCAGATGATATTGCCACAGAAGATATGCTGGTAAAATTCTTGGGCGATATAGAAAAGAGAATGTGGATGTTCACCATGTTTTCTAAATAATACCATAAAGAAACTAAACCAACTAAACCGCAGTGTGAGCTGCGGTTTTTTTTTCGTTAAAAAAGAAGAGCGACAGCGGCGGTGCTGTCGCTCTAAAAGATTGTTTTAAAACTGTAGTGGAATTCAAGCTTTTATATCATGCTAACGATTTTCTGCAAAATTCGACGCATTTCTGTACTTCTTTGACTGCGTCGGATCCTTGAGGAATGTCATATTCTAATTCTATAGTGGCGGGAAACTTATACTTATTTTTTTGAATAGTAGTCAGTAGCTCTTTAATTGGAGTATCTCCTTCTCCCCAGACCAAATTTTTCTGTCCCTCCGCTGGGGTAGTCCTATCCTTGGTGTGCATACTTAATATGTGATCATGCTTTTCTTCAATCAATTTCATTAGGTCTGTATTCCCCGCAGCAATGTAATGGCCGGCATCTAAATTCATTCCATTTTTCTGACTCTGCCAGATGGCCTCATCCCAAAAACTATAGGTTTCTTGGGTGTGTCCATGGTAGCCAACTGCCATTCCATATTTCTCCCCAAGTTTACCCAATCTAAGTGTTTGAGCAGAATCAGTTGGGAGTTCCAATGTGACGTGGGATGCTCCTAAAGCCTTTGCTGATTTCATCCCGTAGGCTATATCGGCATCTGAATTATTTTTATTAAATGTATTTGGCTTGAACGCGTAGATGGTGACTCCAGCCTGTTTATACATTTTACGAAGTTTTTCAAATGGAGCTATTCCAACATTTTGCTTCCAGTTGCTTAGCTCCACATCGAATGCTTCTCCTTGCGCTTTGGCCTCCGCGAGTTGCGCTTTTTCATTGTCTGATAATTCTTCTCCTTTTTTCTGTTTTTCAAAAACAGGTCGCATCTCTGTCCAGTTCATTGGATTTACAGGTTTGCCAGCAAATGATTCCGCAGGATCTCCCATGAGTTCGATAGCTGATAGGCCTGAATCTATCACATATTGTAGGGTAGCTTCAGCACTTTGATCAGGCATGCTTCTGAAAGAATACGTAATGCATCCAACCTGGACTCCGTTGATCATTGAGTTTGGCTTTTGCAAGGAGCTGATTATTGACGGAGCAGCTTTAAGCCATGTTGGAGCGGCGAGTAAGCCAGCGGCGCTCAAGGTAGATTTGACAAGAAATTCTCTTCGATTATTCATAGGTCGAAAGGTGGGATTGTAGGTTATTGATTTTATTGCTAATCAAAGTACTATTTTTTTTCAACAAAGAAATTGTGAAAATCAGTCCAGCTATTGTGGGGTCATTTAAATGGTAAAATACGCATATAGAAGTATTTTTATCAGACTTCGCTGACGAACAAACAAATTGCTTCTACCTTTGAACTATGAGTAACTCTATTCAAAACCGAATTTTGTCCAAGGCATTTTTGCAGGAACTTCAATTTCAAACATCCAAAAGTGGGGGGCCTGGTGGACAGCATGTCAATAAGGTGGAGACAAAGGTTCAACTGAGCTTTGATGTTTCTAATTCCGCCTTACTTTCTGATCAGGAGAAAAGAGTGATTTTAGAGAAATTGAAGAACTACATCACCAACAATGGGCAGCTACAGCTACAAAGTCAAGAGAAGCGCTCCCAGCTACAAAATCGGGAAATTGTACTAAAAAAGTTTGAAGTAATTATAAAGAAAGCGCTATCACCTGTGAAAAAAAGAGTCGCAACTAAACCTGGCAAAGGCGCTATAGAAAGAAGGTTGAAATCTAAGAAAAGCCAGAGCGAAAAGAAGGCTAACCGTAAATTCAGAGACTCATAATTTCTGGTACTATTAACCCGATGGTAATTAATAGATATAAATTCATGCTGCCTATTCAATAGCTGGGTGGTTAAAATATTTGGCTACCCTATCAGGGTTTTCCATCAATATATTCCTATGATTTTTCACATTTTCTTCCAATTTGGATGCGTTTTTAGGGGATGGTTTTGCCGATAATCCTTGTTTCAAATCACAGGTCAGGTATTCATCAGGATTTTTTCAGGTAAATACGAAGGCAGGTGGAAAACTGCTATTTTATCTCTGATTTCCTCTTTTGCGAGCCATTCTTTGTCCAATTTACTGTGGTGTACACGTAAGTTATCGAGTATCAAATAGATTTTCTTCTCACTGCCTTTTATCAGCTGCTCCATAAATTCGATCAGCTTTTGCGCGTTCATACTCGTTGAGTAAATCATAAACCGGACTTTGCCTTGATTCGTAACTGTCGAAATCATATTTACAGAGAATCGTTTGGACATACTCTGTTTTACTGGCGTTTTTCCTTTTGGCGCATAAGAGCGACCATGTTGGCAACTATTCTTTACTCCTG
>Ga0314774_1000649_pt1 | contig 26006 bp, 23 predicted proteins | sample MetaGCBIA2018_FD_204515 | JGI IMG/M metagenome (GOLD analysis project Ga0314774, IMG submission 204515) | Cryopeg brine microbial communities from Beaufort Sea near Barrow, Alaska, United States - CBIA 2018 | ecosystem: Environmental > Aquatic > Marine > Coastal | place: USA: Alaska | collected...
AATAACTAAACCTAACAGGTCTTCGAGACCTGATAGGTTTTTGCGGATCTGTTATGATGTTATGACTTGAAATTTTTAGATTATCCTTTCTGATGGTTAATTGATTCCATATGAATTGCTTTAAACAACTTGAGCGTAAACTCCTCGCTTAAACCTTGCTCCTCTCCCTTCAGGATCATTTTACCCAGAATTTCATTCCATCTTTGGGTTTGAAGTATCGCCACATTTTGTGATCTTTTGATTTTACCTATTTCATCTGATATTTTCATTCTCTTTGAAAGAACTTCCAGCAATTGATGGTCACTTATATCAATTTTGGCCCTTAAATTCTTTAAATTGTTCGAAAATTCCTCACTTTCTGAAACTACCTTTTTGATCTTCAGATCTTTCATGATCTGGATCAAAGTTTCAGGAGTGATTTGTTGGGCGGCATCGCTCCAGGCATTATCCGGATCGTAATGGGTTTCAACCATTAATCCGTCATAATTAAGATCCAGGGCAGTTTGGCTCAAATCAAAAAGAAGATCCCTTCTTCCTGCAATATGGGAAGGATCCAAAATAAGCGGTAAATCCGGAAACTTGGTTTGCAAATCAATTGGAATTTGCCACTCTGGATTGTTCCTGTATTTTGATTTTTCATAACTGGAAAAACCTCTGTGAATCACACCCAAATTCTTGACACCTGCGGTATAGAAACGTTCCACGGCTCCCATCCAGAGTGATAAATCGGGATTTATAGGATTTTTTATCAAAACAGTTTTGTCTGTTCCCTTAAGGGCATCGGCTATTTCCTGCACATTAAATGGAGAAACAGTTGTACGTGCTCCAATCCATAAAATATCTATATCGTGTTTCAGGGCAAGTTCCACGTGTGCCGGATTTGCTACCTCAGTAGTGGTCAATAATCCGGTTTCTTCCTTTGCAGTTTTTAACCATTTCAGGCCTTCTTCTCCAACTCCTTCAAAATTTCCCGGTCTGGTTCTCGGTTTCCAGATTCCTGCACGTAGCACACTCACATCACTATCTTTAAGTTGGTGTGCGATTTTTACCAATTGTTCTTCAGTTTCAGCGCTGCAAGGTCCAGCGATTACAAGCGGATGGTCTAAACCAAAATTGTCTAACCAGTTCCTGAGTTCTTTCTTGTTTTCCATTTTTATTGATTTAATTTATTATTAGATAATTCCGTTTAAAATTGATTTTATATGATTTGTCCTTTCCATTTCCTTATAAACCTCCTGAAAATTATTGTCTTCCATAAGATTTTTGAATTGGGTAAGATTGCTGATATATTCGGTTAAAGTTTCCAGGATATTATCCCTGTTTTGCTCAAATATGGGGGACCACATTGCCGGAGAACTTTTTGCAAGCCTTACAGTGGAAGCAAATCCGCTGCCAGCCAGATCGAAAATATCGCGTTCATTCTTTTCTTTTTCCAATACGGTTTTTCCCAGCATAAACGAACTTATATGCGACAAATGAGAAACATAAGCGATGTGTTTATCGTGCGATTTTGCATCCATATATCGAATGCGCATCCCCAAAAGTTTAAAAATTTCGAGGGCTTTTTCCTGTAATTTGAAGGCCGTTTTTTCCACCTCGCAAATAATCATGGTTTTATTTCTGTACAAATCCAACATTGCCGCCTCTGGCCCTGAAAATTCGGTTCCCGAAATAGGATGCGCCGCAAGGAAATTTCTTCTTTTCGGATGATTTTCCATGGCCTCGCAAAGCCCGACTTTAGTTGAACCGGTGTCAATTACCAGGCAATCGTCATTTATTTTATCCAAAATCTCTCCCACGACTTTGATGTTAACATCCACGGGAATCGCGACAATCACAACATCGGCATTTTCAACCTCATCAATTGTTGAAATACAATCGATCAATCCCAGGGATTTTGCTTTTTCCAAATGTTCCTGGTTTGCATCGATCCCGAAGATCTTTGCTTCTTTAAATGCGGCTTTTATATCTAAAGCAAAAGAACCGCCTATTAATCCAACGCCTATTATGTGAACGTTCATTGTTTTATTCTTTTTATGGCTTTTTCAATAACATCTTCGGTTGCGCAAAGTGAAAACCTTACGTAACCTTCTCCCTGACTTCCAAAAATAAAGCCCGGCGCTATGAATATGCTGTATTTGTGTAACACATGATCTACAAATCCTTCTGAAGTTGACCCTTCAGGAACCTTCGCCCAAACGAATAATCCCGTTTGTTTTTTTGCCGGCGTGCACTCCAGGGCTTCTGCCAGTTCCAGGATTTTTTCTTTCCGACCGGCGTAAATTTCATTTTGTGAACTGAACCATTGTTTTGGCAAATGCAAAGCTGCGGTAGCACCGGCCTGGATTGGGAAAAACATGCCGCTATCCATATTGGTTTTTACTTTCAAAACAGCTTTTAAATGTTCCTCACTTCCGCAGAGCATTCCAACCCGCCACCCTGCCATATTAAAAGTTTTGCTCATTGAATTCAATTCCAAAACCACCTCTTTTGCTCCTTCAACTTTTAAAATACTCTTCGGATCTTCATTCAGGATAAAGCTGTACGGATTGTCGTTTACGATCAAGATCTGATGTTTTTTTCCAAATTCCACCAGGTCCTGAAAAACCGATTCATCTGCTGAAGCCCCGGTAGGCATATGCGGGTAATTCACCCACATCAGTTTCACCTTGCTCAAATCGGTTTTTGCCAGTTCTTTCAAGTTTGGCAACCAATTCCCCGCTTCGTTCAAATCGTAAAAAACCGCTTCCGCACCCACTAATTTTGTTACCGAAGAATAGGTGGGATATCCAGGATTTGGAATTAAAACCTCATCGCCTTCATTCAAAAAAGCCAGTGAAATATGGGTGATCCCTTCCTTACTGCCCATAAGTGGCAAAATTTCGGTTTCAGGATTTAGATCCACCTGATAATGATTCTTATAGAATTCCTTAATGGCATTCCTGAAATCGCCGGTTCCTTTATATGGCTGATATTGATGCGCGCCAGGTTTCAAAAGTGCCAGGTTTAATGCCTCAATAACCTGTGGCGGCGGGGGAAGATCCGGGCTGCCAATTCCAAGATTGATTATGTTTTTTCCGCTTGCTTCCAGGGCTCGTACTTCCTGCAATTTTGTAGAGAAGTAGTATTCACTTACCTGGTTTAATCTGTTTGCCTGAATCATTATAAGCTATTTTTATATGTTCCTAAAACTTTTAGTTGTTCTGTCATTACTTCAAGAATTTCAAGGGCTTTTTGAAATTCCGGATAATCCTCAAAAATCACATCCACAAAAAATGAATATTTCCAGGGAGTTTCAATTATTGGCATTGACTGGATTTTGGTCATATCCAGGTTGTAATCCCTCAAAATATTCAATACTGAAACCAAACTTCCGCGACGGCTTTCCAATTCAAATTTCAAGGAAGCTTTATCTATTTTCACTCCGTTTGGTTCCCTTTTCGTCATGCTTAAGATCAAAAATCGGGTAGCATTGCTCTTTTTGGTATGAATTCCTTCCGCAAGGATTTCCAGTCCGAAGATTTGGGCTGCGGCCGTACTTGCAAGAGCAGCCACTCCTACCGATTCCTTTTGGGAAATCCGTCTGGCAACCTCAGCAGTATCGGTATCTTCAATTAATTTTATATGCGGATAACTTTCAAAAAATTCCTTGCACTGCAATAAAGCCATTGGGTGGGAAAAAACCTTCTTGATCTTTTCAATGCTTTGTCCCTTCAGTGCCATTAAATTCATATTAATAGGCATATAATGTTCTCCCACAATCTTTAAATGATTCTCATCGATTAACGCATAATTCGGCAAAATGGAACCCGCTATAGAATTTTCTATTGCCATTACCGCTTCCTGCGATTCTCCCGAAACCAGGCTCCTTACCAATTCCTGAAAAGACATACATTCCTGAACTTCTACTTTTTCTCCGTAAAATTCCTGTGCCACCAAATGGTGAAAAGAACCCTGAATACCTTGAATTGCTACTTTTTCTCTCATATTTTACGTTAACTCTGCCAGGGTTGATTAAAATTATGGCAAAAAAAAATCCCGATGTTACCATCGGGATTTGAAATATAATTTATTGTTTAATTACATGGCGTTCCCGATCTTATCTCCGCTATAGAAATAAAAATAATAGAAAGCGTTCCAGGTAATATTAATTTGCATTTTTTGTTTTTATGATTTCGCTAAAGTAGAATTTAATTTTAGAATGACATACAAATATTTAACTTTATTTTACGATAACGATTTCTATATGAGAACTTGAAAATTTTTCCAAGGGATTGAAGTGGAACTTTGGAAAAGTGATTCCACTCCTGAAAACTTTTCCAAAGTTTCAAACTTAGGAAAAGTTGATCCTCAATTAAATTAATCCCTTACTTTTGAAAAAAGCTATCCTATGTCCATAACTGTTGAAGGAATATCGAAATTTTACGGGGATCAGAAAGCCCTAGACAAGGTTTCATTCTCTATTGAAAAAGGTGAAATTGTAGGATTTCTGGGCCCGAACGGAGCCGGAAAATCTACTTTTATGAAGATCCTGACCGGATACCTGGCTCCTTCAGAAGGTTTGGCAAGTGTAAATAATATTCCGCTTTCCGAAAATTTGCTGGAAGCACAACGAAACATAGGTTATTTGCCGGAACACAATCCGCTTTATACTGAAATGTACGTGCGGGAATTTCTTTCCTTTAATGCTTCAATATATAAGATCGATAAAATACGGATTGAAGAAGTAATTTATCTCACCGGACTTACTTCTGAAGCAAATAAAAAAATAGAACAACTTTCCAAAGGCTATCGCCAACGGGTTGGACTTGCCGCCGCTTTGCTTCACGATCCGGCAGTGCTGATTTTAGATGAACCCACCACAGGCCTTGACCCAAACCAATTGGTGGAGATTCGAAAACTTATTTTGAACATCGGAAAAGAGAACGGGGGTTCCGGAAAAACTATTTTTCTCTCTACCCATATCATGCAGGAAGTGGAAGCAATTTGCGATCGGGTAATCATCATCAATCACGGAAAAATTGTAGCCGACAAAAAGATGAATGAGCTGCGCGATGAACAGGAACAAATTATTCACGTAGAATTTGATTACCTGATAGAAGACAGGGCACTTCAAAATTTGCCGAACCTTATCTCCGCGATTAACATAGGCGGTTTTCATTACGAATTAAGATTTAACTCAAAAAAGGATATGCGCCCTGTAGTTTTTGATTTCGCTCATGACAACGGCTTAAAAACCCTTCAGTTAAATAGGAAAACAAGGAATTTGGAAAGCCTTTTCGCAGAATTGACAAAAGCCCCCCCATCAGCCCCCCCCGCCCCCAAAGGGGGAGCTTAAAATGTCACCAGCCTTATATTCTCTCATAGGGCCAGAGGAATTTTTTATTCCCCCTTTGGGGGTTAGGGGGTTACAAATACAAGCCTTCCTGTATAAAATGTCTCAACCCTTACAATTGGCGGACGGTTTTTGGCGATTACGTCCCCAAGACTTCTTATTTCGCCTTTGATGGATTGAATGGGATGCAGGATCATTTTATTGGTGCCGCGGTGGAATATTTCAGCATGCTGTACAATGAGATCTCCTGCCTCCAATCTACCATCACCGGCAGCGAAAAACACGTTGAAATTTTCAGCTTTTCCGGAAAGGAAATAGTTGGAAACATTATCGTTTGTAATTCGCAAATTCTCGACTTCAAGATCGAGGATAAAATCTCCGTCGGTATGGATCGCTGGATCCTTTTCCTGGTTGAAAGAACGCAGCCAAAGATCGTCGAATTTCAGTGTCCCAATACTTTCTATGGCACTCCCGCTGCTGTTTTGAAGCCAGGTTAATGTTGGAGTGGTCACAAAAACCCTGGTGATCTCATAATCCCGAAACAGGTTACAGGAAATGTCGTTTCTGATGCTCAGCCGGTTGCTTTCTACTTCAACAGTGACTCCATCGATTAAATTTTTTCCGGTTTCAACTACTACTTTATATTCTGTTCCTTGTACAATGAACAACTTCATGCGTTCGTAAACAATGATCTCCTCAAAAGGTGTAACCGCAAATTCTTCGGTTATAATGGTTCCTTCAGATTTGAAACAATCGGGAACGTTTTCAGTATCACAACCCAAAGCTGTTAAAACCATAAAAATTAATAAGAAGAATACTTTTTTCATTTTAAATTAAATATATAAATAACAGCATTGTTTAGTTTATGCCACCAAGGCTCTAAGACTCCAAGTTGCACTAAAAAAAAATTCTTACCAATTCTTCTAATCGCAAACAATTTTAATAACATTTCCTACCAAAATACTTTTCAAAAAAATCCACCTAATAATTAAATAAAAATCTTTGTGACCCTTTGTGCTTTTGTGTCTTCGTGGCAATAACAGCATAGTTTAGAGGATGCCACTAAGGCTCAAAGACTCAAAGTTGCACTATTTTTTTAATAAATGATTTTATCTTCTTTTACAATCTGTAACCTATAGAAAATTCAAGGGCTTCCGCATTGGCATAATGAGAGCGAATCGTTACTGAACCCCATAAATTTTTACTTATCTGATATTGAAAGCCTATCCGATTATATAATCTTTCCACATAATGTTCGTATGGAAAATACACATAATATCCCAGCTGTGTAAGTAGCGATAATTTATTCAAATTTAGCTGGTGACCAATAAAAACCCCAACTCTTTTTGAATCTTCATCACCTGTGGTTTCCCCGAAAGGAAATGCAACAGACTGGTAATAAATACGCTCTTCCAGTGACTTGGAAAAAAATAGTTCAGTTCCGGCCTGCAGCGTGCTCTTTCGGCTTACAACCTTATCGGCGAAAGCGGAAATGGTCAAAAAAGGAGCTTGTCCTGAGCCAATTATCCCCATGCTATTGACCCCGCCGCGAAGGGAAAAATTAAAATGAACGGGTTCGGTATATTTTTCACGAGGCTGTTTTGGAATATAATTTGGCAAATCTTCCTGATTCATCAGATAATTTAAACCAAAATTAAAAGCCAAGGTGTTTGTACTGTTATTGGGCGATTTAAAATCGGCGTTGGAATAATGGATCAATGAAATCCCGCCCTGAAACCCAATTCCTTTAAAAATATTTTCCTTTTTATAATTAGCCATTATAAAGGGAGAGATCAAAATATGAGAACCGTATGCTTTGTTAAAGTAATTATCGTCCGGATGGTAGGGATTTGAGGCATAGGCCAGTCCGGGTCCCATTCTCAGCATTAAATTCCGATTGAGAAAATACATAGTTAAATGAGCATGTAATCCGAAATTCTTGCCTAAATAAGGATTCCCCATATCTTGGTAAACAAACGAAAGGCCCAGATCCGGATAATTATATCCGCTCTCCCATTTTTTGAAACCAAAGGTTTTTTGGCTGAAACCAAATATTACTCCAGTGGGATGAGCGGTAATAAGATGCGCAAGATCTGGATTGTGCTCAACGATAGTTCCGTAAAAATAATTGGCGTCAAAGCTGTAGAATTTTTTGATCCCGTTTTGGGAAAAAGAAACCGCGTAGGAAAAAAGAAAAATGCTGAGAATAATTTTCTTCATAGGCTACAAATGTAACCCAATAATTTAAAAAATTGCCGAAGCTATTTTCTGGATATTGGAACTTTTCCCCATTGAATAATAATGCAACACAGGAACTCCGGCCACAATCAATTCCTTGCTTTGAGCAACGCACCATTCAACTCCTACCTGCCGCACTTCGGAATTATCCTTGCACTTTTCAACCTCAGAAATCAGTTCCTCAGGCATATCCACATGAAAACGATGCGGAAGGACGCAAAGCTGTGATTTAGTGGCAATTGGCTTTAATCCCGGAATTATTGGAACTGTAATCCCTTGTTCCCGACATTTTTTAACAAATTCAAAAAATTTACTGTTGTTAAAAAACATTTGGGTAACCACATATTCAGCACCTGCAGCCACTTTCGCTTTTAAATGCTCAATATCTTTTTCTAAACTCGGGGCTTCCATATGTTTTTCAGGATAACCCGCCACGCCCACGCAAAAATCGGTTTTATTACTGTTTTCCAATATGGTATCAATATAAATTCCTTTATTCATATTGGTGGTTTGCTTAACCAAATCATTCGCGAAACAATTCCCCTTCGGTTCGGGTTTAAAATAAGTTTCACTTTTTACTGCATCCCCGCGAAGTGCCAGCACGTTTTTTATCCCCAGGAAATCCAGGTCTATTAAAAAATTTTCAGTGTCTTCTTTAGTGAATCCGCCGCAAAGAATATGCGGAACCGCATCTACCTTATATTTGTTTTGAATTGCCGCACAAATTCCAACCGTCCCGGGTCGTTTCCTGACAACACGCTTTTCCAGCAATCCATTTTCCTGCTCGATATAAACATACTCTTCCCGATGATAGGTTACATCAATAAATTGCGGGTCGAATTCCATTAAAGGATCAATTCCATCGAAAATTGATTGAATGTTCTGGCCCTTAAGCGGAGGTAAAATTTCAAATGAAAACAGACTTTTTCCTTTTGATGCTTCAATATGTTCGGTTATTTTCATTAATTTTTTATTGTTCTGCAATTGCAGGGTTTAGCCATTTTTCGGCACTTTCTAAGGATATATTTTTTCTCGTGGCAAAATCTTTTACCTGGTCTCCGGTAATTTTTCCCAACCCGAAATAACGTGCTTCGGGATTGGCAAAATAATAGCCGCTAACGCTTGCTGCGGGCCACATCGCCATACTCTCGGTAAGTTTTACCCCGATGTTTTCTTCAACTTTTAAAACTTCCCAAATACTTATTTTTTCCAAATGATCCGGACACGCAGGATATCCCGGGGCGGGCCTAATTCCTTTGTAACTTTCTGAAATCAATTCCTGATGGCTCAGATTTTCATCTGATGCATATCCCCAATCTTCGATTCTCACTTGTTTGTGCAGATATTCAGCAAAAGCCTCAGCCAATCTGTCGGATAGCGCTTTTATCAGGATAGAGTTATAATCGTCGAATTTCGCTTCAAATTTATCTGCCAGTTCCTGGGTACCAAATCCGGTGGTAACACAAAAACATCCCATATAATCCTGAATTCCGGTTTCCTTTGGGGCAATAAAATCGGCCAGTGCGAAGTTGGGTTTTCCCTCGTGTTTTTTTAATTGTTGACGCAAGGTTCGGAATTCTATGGTTTTTTCTTCGGAAGCTTCATCGTATTTTATTTCAATATCATCGCTGTTAACTGTATTCGCAGGGAACAATCCAAAAACAGCTTTTGCAGTAAGCAGTTTTTCGTCAAAAATTCGATTCAATAAAATTTTGGCATCCTTGAACAGGGAGGTAGCCGATTCGCCAACCACTTCATCATTTAAAATTTCAGGAAACTTGCCGTGCAATTCCCAACTTCTAAAAAACGGAGTCCAGTCTATAAATTCTTCCAGTTTCTTTAAATCGAAATCTTCCAGTACCTGAATTCCCAAATTTCGGGGCTTCGTGATGGAAGTGGTTTCCCAATTAATCTGAAAATTGTTTTCCCTGGCCTTTTCAATTGGCAAATAGGATTTTATTTTACCCCGCTTGAGAAAATTTTTTCTAAAAATATCATATTCCACTTTTAAATCGCTCCTGTATTTTTCGCCGAAATCTTCCTTAAGCAAATTACTGACCACGGTTACTGCTCTGGAAGCATCATTTACATGAACCACCGTATTTTGGTATTGTGGATCAATTTTTACTGCCGTATGCGCTTTTGAAGTTGTGGCGCCTCCAATTAATAAAGGAACTATGAAATCCTGGCGTTCCATCTCTTTGGCAAAAAACACCATTTCGTCCAGAGATGGCGTAATTAATCCGCTAAGACCAATAATATCAACATTTTCAGCTTTGGCCCTTTCTATAATTTTTTCCGCGGGAACCATCACTCCAAGATCTATAATTTCGTAATTGTTGCAAGCCAATACTACCCCTACAATGTTTTTACCAATATCGTGTACATCTCCTTTTACGGTAGCTAAGAGGATTTTTCCAGCCGACGATCTTACACCGGACTTACTGGCCTCTATAAAAGGAAGTAAATAAGCCACGGCTTTTTTCATCACCCTGGCAGATTTCACGACCTGCGGTAAAAACATTTTTCCGCTTCCAAACAGATCGCCTACCACGTTCATTCCTATCATCAACGGACCCTCAATAACTTCAATGGGTTTTTCGGCTTCCAATCTCGCATCTTCGATATCTTCGAGAATATAGGCGTCAATTCCTTTTACCAGGGCGTGTGTAATTCTGTCCTGCAAAGGTTTTTCCCTCCAGGAAAGATCGACTTTATTTTCCCTCACTGCGCCAACAACCGATTCGGCCAGAGCCAGTAATCGCTCGGTAGCATCCTCGCGCCTGTCGAGAATTACATCTTCCACGTGTTCGAGCAGTTCTTTGGGAATATCATCATAGACATCCAACATTGCGGGGTTTACGATCCCCATATTCATCCCAGCCTTGATGGCGTGATACAAAAACACCGAGTGCATCGCTTCCCGCACCGGATCGTTCCCACGGAAAGAAAATGAAACATTGCTCACCCCGCCACTCAGGCTGCAAAGTGGCAGGTTTTTTTTTACCCATCGGGTAGCCTCGATAAAATCTATGGAAGCTCTCCTATGTTCCTCCATTCCGGTGGCTACAGGAAATATGTTTAAGTCGAAAATAATGTCTTCCGGCGGAAAATTCGCTTTTTGAGTCAAAACATCAAAAGAGCGCTGAGTGATTTCAATTCGCCTTTCATAATTATCGGCCTGACCTACTTCATCAAAAGCCATGACCACCACGGCTGCACCATATCTTTTTATCTTTTTTGCCCGACTTATAAATTCTTCTTCTCCTTCTTTTAAACTGATGGAATTCACCACACATTTCCCCTGAACAACTTGAAGTCCGGCTTCAATAATATCCCATTTGGAACTGTCGATCATAATTGGAATTCGGGCAATATCGGGCTCAGAAACGATAAGATTAAGGAATTTGACCATAACTTCTTTCCCATCAATAAGGCCATCGTCCATGTTCACATCCAATATTTGCGCGCCACCTTCAACCTGGTCACGGGCAATTGAAAGTGCTTCCTCAAATTTTTCCTCTTTGATAAGTCGAAGGAATTTTTTAGAACCGGCTACATTGGTGCGTTCTCCAATATTTATAAAATTGCTTTCGGGAGTAATAATTAAAGGTTCCAAGCCCGAAAGTTTCAGAAAAGGCCCTTCTGAACTCCTCAAAAAAGAGGAAGTATCTTCAGAAAAATTGATTGTATCAGCCATTTTTCGTTTTGTTTTTTGAACTCCAAACTAAAAAGTCAAGAGTTTCTGAATAATTATATTTTAAGATCTATTCTCACAGATTTTTATGCGTTGTGAACAGGTATTTTCCTCGGCATATAATTTTTGGTTATTTCAGCAATGGCGCTTATATGTGCCGGAGTGGTGCCACAACAGCCTCCGATAATATTGACCAATCCTCTTTCCAGATATTCTTTAATTTGACGGGCCATATCTTCCGGGGATTCCTCGTATTCCCCAAATGCATTTGGCAAGCCGGCATTTGGATAGGCAGAAACCGCAGCATTCGATTTTTGAGACAGAGTTTCCAGATAAGGTGTCAGTTGTTTAGCTCCTAAAGCGCAGTTAAAGCCTATACTCAGTAGAGGAATGTGTGAAACCGAGATCATAAAAGCCTCTGCGGTTTGTCCGGAAAGCGTTCTGCCCGATGCATCGGTAATTGTGCCGCTTATCATCACCGGGATGTCAAGTTTAAGTTCTTCCTTTAATTCATCTATTGCAAATAAGGCTGCTTTTGCATTCAGGGTATCAAAAACTGTTTCCACCAATAAAATATCCACTCCTCCATCTATCAGACCTTTTGCCTGCTGCCTGTATGCTTCACGGAGTTGCTCAAAGGAAATCGCCCTGAACCCGGGATCGTTGACATCCGGGGACATGCTGGCAGTTTTATTGGTTGGGCCCATGGCTCCAGCCACAAACCGGGGTTTTTCAGGATTTTCTGAGGTAAGTTCTTCTGCTACCTTTTTGGCGATTTTAGCCGACTCGTAATTGAGTTCATAAACGAGTTCTTCCATCTTGTAATCGGCCATGGCGATGGTAGTTCCGGAAAAGGTATTGGTTTCAACGATATCGGCCCCGGCCCGGAAGTATTTTCGATGAATATCGGCGATGGCTTTGGGTTGGGTCAAAGACAATAAATCATTATTTCCCTTTAAAGATACCGGCCAATTGGTAAAGCGTTCTCCGCGAAAATCTTCTTCGGTAAACTTATATTCCTGCAGCATAGTGCCCATGGCACCATCTAAAACAAGTATTCTTTTTGCGAGGATTTCTTCTAATTTTGACATGTTGTTGTGTATAAATCACTATCAAAAAAAGAAATAAGGAAAGCATTCTCTTGTTATCTATCTGCGCAAAATGCGGAGTAGAATGTAGCACCTTCTCCTTTTTAAAGGAGGGTTGCTAAGGTTTCATTGGGTCTATCCCTCAACCTTTCTTGATAACGATGTTAATTTTATGAACTTTGAATTGTAAAGATAAGGTGAACCCACAAGCAATTCCAACTATTTTATGGAAATTTTAATTAATTGAGGAATTCTCCATTTAAGGTTATTTCGTGAGTGATTTCCGCAGTTTTTTCCAACATTTTTGCGACTGAGCAATATTTTTCAAGAGAAAGCCCTACCGCTCTTTTTGCTTTTTCAGGGGAAAGATCTCCTTTTAGAGAAACTTTCAGTTTTATTCCGGTAAAAACATTTGGTATAGCTCCTTCCTGACGGTAACCTATAACCTCCATTTGGAAATCTTTAAGCTCAATATGCTGTTTTTTGAGGATCAGGACTATATCAATTCCACTGCAACCGGCAATTGCCATCAGCAATAATTCCATAGGACTAGCTCCCTGCGGATTTGGCTCCGATTTATTGTCTAAATGAACTACATCTCCTCTTTCGTTTCTGGTTTCAAAATGATAATTGTCATTTAATCTTTTTAGGCTAATTTTCATTTGATTTTGCTTTTGGACAAAGTTAAGTAAAATGGAGGTTTAAAAAAATCATGTGAACTCCTGTTAAACCTAACAGGTCTCAAAGACCTGTTAGGTTTTTAGAGCTTTAAAACTCCCCCTTTGGGGGTTGGGGGGCTTTTTACCCAATACTTTGCACCACTTCCTTTTTCGCCTGTTTTTTACTGCCGTCAAATCCTTCCACTCCGCCCACGGTAGTGTATTTTAAAACATACTTTTTATTTGGGTTAATTCTTTTATATGCGCTTTGACACATAATCGCAGCTTCGTGAAAGCCTGATAAAATTAATTTTAATTTTCCTTTATAGGTATTCACATCGCCAATAGCGTAAATCCCGGGAATATTAGTCTGGTAATCGTAAGAATTATCAACTTTGATTGCATTCTTTTCTATCTCCAGTCCCCAGTTTGCCATTGGGCCCAACTTTGGGGAAAGTCCGAACAACGGAATAAAATAATCTGTTTCCCTGAAATCTTCCTCACGAGCTTGGTCTTTATGCCTGATCACGACTTTTTCCAAGTAATTCTCCCCTCTTAATCCAACAACTTCAGCATCTGTAACAAGTTCTATTTTGCCCAGTTTGGATAATTCAGAAACCTGTTCCACCGAATCCAATGCGCCCCTGAATTCATTTCTTCTGTGCACCAAAACCACCTCAGAAGCAACATCCGCTAAAAATATAGCCCAATCTAAAGCTGAATCGCCTCCACCTGAGATCACTACTTTTTTGTCCCTAAAAACCTCCGGATCTTTAATAAAATAAGACACACCTTTATCTTCAAAATCTTCAATATTGGATATGGGCGGTTTTCTCGGTTCAAAAGATCCAAGGCCACCGGCTATTGCCACTACCGGTGCGTGATGTTTTGTACCTTTATTTGTGGTGACAATAAAACTGCCGTCTTCCAGTTTTTCTATGGTTTCGGCACGTTCTCCCAGGGTAAAGCCCGGTTGAAATGGTTTTATTTGCTCCAATAAATTTTTCACCAAATCACCCGCCAATATTTCAGGAAAGGCCGGCACGTCATAAATTGGCTTTTTAGGATAAATCTCTGCACATTGCCCACCGGGCTGTGGCAAGGCGTCAATTAAATGTGTTTTTAACTTTAGCAATCCCGCTTCAAAAACGGTGAATAAGCCCGTAGGTCCTGCTCCAATTATTAAGATATCTGTTTTAATCATCACTCTTTTTCTTTGATATTAATATTTGGGTAATTTCATTGAGTTTATTTACTTTTTCCCCAAAATCCCCCTTGATTGTTTTTCTGTATTCATTTAAATTTTCCACCATTTGATTTATGTCTTCAGGAATCACCTCCTCAAAAAATTGTCGCAGGCGTTTGGCAGTGGTCGGCGATTTTCCGTTGGTGGAAATCGCTATTTTTACATGGCCTTTGTTTACAATGCCTCCCATATAAAAATCGCAATATTCTGGCGTATCGGCGATATTGGCAAGCAAATACCGCTTTTTGGCCTGGTAATAAATTTTCTTATTCAGTTCCCTGTCATCTGTTGCGGCAATCACAAGATGTCGTTTTTTTAAATACTTACGCCTATAACTTTTTTTAATCAGATTTACCCCGTGCTTTTTTGCCAGTTCCACCGTTTCGGGCAGAAATCTTTTTGCCAAAACCTCAACATTTGCATTAGGACTGGATTTCAACAAAAAACTGAGTTTTTCAAGTCCCACATTTCCACCTCCAATAATGAGGATATTCAGAATATTAACCTTCAGAAAAATCGGATATAATTCGTTTCTTTCCATTATTTAAGCTGAAATAAATTTTTCTTCTGAAATTTTTCCAATGCTTTTGATGTTCTCAAAAACCGATTGAAACTGAAGTCTTTCGCGTACCACTTCCCCTATCACAATAATTGAAGGAGAAGCCAGGTTTTTCTCAGCCACAACTTCTTCAATAGTACTGATCTTTCCAAATCCGGAACGTTCATTATCTGTTGTTCCGTTCTGAATAATTCCCACCGGAGTTTCCCCTTTTCCGAAAGCTTTAAAGGTTTGTACAATTTCGGCCAATTTCCCCATGCCCATTAAAATTACGACCGTGGCGGAAGATTGTGCCGCCAGGTTTACATCTGCTGAAAGTTTCCTGTTTGAAGTGGTACCCGTGATCACCCAGAAACTTTCGGAAATTCCCCGCTTGGTAAGCGGAATTCCCAAATTGGCAGGAACTGCAATTGAAGATGTAATCCCGGAAATCACGGCTGTTTCCAAACCTTTGCTTCTGGCAAATTCAATTTCTTCTGCACCACGGCCAAATATAAACGGATCGCCACCCTTTAATCTCACCACGTGACCATACTTATAAGCGTATTTCACAATAAGCTCGTTAATTTCATCCTGGCTAAAAGTGTGCAGGTCTTTTCGTTTTCCAACGAAAATATGTTTTGCACGCGGAGCATAATCCAGCAATTCCCTGTTTATAAGCGCATCATATAAAACAACCTGTGCAGTTTTTAATGTGTTTACCGCTTTTATGGTGATTAATTCCGGATCCCCCGGACCAGCACCCACAACGCTAAGTTTTGGTTTATTTTTCATTTTCTACCTCCTTTGTTCTGTATGCGTCTATCCTTTTTAGGAACAATTGCGCGTCATCTAAAAATTTATTTGCGAACGCTTCCGTAGGTTCATTTTCATTTAATTGATAAGCGAATTCCTTAAATGAAGTGGAAAGCTCAATTTTACCCGGGGTGACAAAAAACTCATCAAACAGGGAAATAATTCCCGCCTGAGTATTGGCGGCTTTATCTTCGGCAAGTAAAAGCGCTTTCGCCGAATTCACTATTGAAGTATAAGAATGGTAAATACTGTCGGCCCAGGCATTTCTGTCCAAAGCACTCTTCGCATTTTCTATTTTCTCCTCGCTTTCAAATAAAAGAGTTGCGATCAAATCTATAATCACGCCGGCGCATTCTCCCACTCCAATGGCGTTGATATAACTTTTTTTATGTCCCCAGTCAATAAAATCATTTTCGACTAAATTTGAAGTGTCCGCCAAATCTTTCAGCAAATCATAAAAATAAGTTTTTCCCTGCCTTTCGTAATATTTTACGAATCTTTCCTCCGAATTAGCCAGGGTTTCAAAATCGTTTAATATAACCCGTAAGGCTTCAGGTCCGCGTTTGCTTGGTATTTTGATTATTTTATCTGCAAAACGGCCATTTCCGTCTCCCATAACTCCGCCGCCAAGTAAAACTTGCAAGGCCGGAGCTACGGTTTTACCAACTTTTATGGACATTCCCTGAAACCCGATCTCAGCCATATTATGCTGTCCGCAGGCATTCATACATCCACTTATTTTTATGGCGATATCCTGGCCGTTTATTAATTGCGGATATTCCTCTTTTAAAACATCTTCCAAAACCGTGGCGATTCCCGTACTGCTTGCAATTCCCAGGTTGCAGGTATCTGTACCCGGGCAAGCGGTAATATCAACGGTTTTGTTGTAACCTGGTTCGGCAAGTCCCAATTCCTGTAATTCGGTATAAAAGAAAGGCAGCAATTCTTCCCGCACATGGCGCACTAAAATATCCTGTCTCAGGGTGAACCTCAGCTCATTTCCGGCGTATTTTTTAATTAAATCGGCCAACCTTAGCGCGGCACCGGTATAAAAATCGCCTAACGGAACCCGGATTCCAATGGCAAATAATCCCTTTTGTTTCTGCTGAATTACATTGGTGCTTTTCCAGGCATCATATTCTTTTTTGTTCTTTATTTCTACTGAAGGAATTTCGACATTTTGGAATGAAGGTTCTTTTTCGAAAGCTTCAATGTCAAATTCTACTACTTCTTGTGAAAGTGCTTTTTTCTGCTGCGCAACCAAATCCATAAAAGCATCTTTTCCAATGTCTTTTATCAGGTATTTCATTCTGGCTTTAAGACGTTTTGATCTCTCTCCAAACCTGTCAAATACCCTTAAAACCGATTCGATCAAAGGAATTATTTTTTCAGCTTCAATAAAATCAAACAGTTCATCAGCATGTCTTGGCTGTGAACCCAATCCTCCGCCTAACATTACTTTAAATCCGCGTTTTCCGTCCTTTAACTTTGCTATAAATCCCAAATCGTGAATATAACTAAGTGCCGAATCTTCTTCGGAAGCAGAAAACGAAATTTTGAATTTTCTTCCCATTTCCTGACAAATCGGGTTCCTCAGAAAAAACTTAAATGTAGCGTGGGCATAAGGCGAAACGTCAAAAGGCTCGTTTACATCTATTCCTGCTGTTGGGGAAGCGGTGACGTTTCGCACCGTATTTCCGCAGGCTTCCCTAAGGGTTATATCATCTTTTTCCAGTTGTGACCAAAGCTCGGGAGTCCGGTCAAGGCTCACATAATGAATCTGTATATCCTGCCTGGTGGTAATGTGCAATCTTCCGGTTGAATATTCATTGGAAACAGCTGAAATTCTTTTCAATTGTTCAGAAGTTACTTTTCCAAAAGGCAGTTTTATACGCACCATTTGGACTCCAGCCTGCCTTTGTCCGTAAACCCCGCGGGCGAGCCGGAGACTTTTGAACTTATCTTCATCACTTTTCCCTTCCCTGAATTCTCTTATCTTTTTTTCTAAATCCAGAATGTCTTTTTCAACTACCGGATTTTCTATTTCGCTTCTAAAACTTTGCATGGTTATTATTTTAATGGTAATAATTTTAATTAATAAAACCTACCCCGGCAGTGGTGTTTGTTTGATTATCGATTAAAATAAACCTGCCATTTTCTTTATTGCTTTCATACTTATCTGTAAAAATAGCCTTGCTCAATTTAATTGTAACCTGGCCAATTTCATTTAATTTAAGAGAAGAAGCCTGATTGGTTCCGCTAAAGTCTGTGGAAATATTTGTGTCTATTATATCGATTTTGGCCAGTACACTGTTGGTGTTATGCTGAAGCACATATTTGTTTCCGGGCAGGAGCGCTTTCCCATCCATCCAGCAAATTGTGGCATTCAAGACTTTAGTTTGCTCCGGTAATTCATCAAATTTTACAAGCATATCACCTCTTGCCACGTTAATATCGCTCTCCAGCGTAATTGTTACCGAACTCCCCGCCGGTGCCTCCTTGTACTTCTTGTCAAAAAAGTATATTTCCTTGATGGTTGAGCTGGTGAGCGATGGCAGAACGCATACTTTATCGCCCACTTTCAGGCTGTTCCCCGTAATTTTTCCCGCATATCCCCTGAAATCGTGATACTTTTCACTTTTTGGACGTATCACCGTTTGTACAGAAAACCTGGCCTGACTCGTTTCATTAAAATCTTCGGCCTTAACATTTTCCAGATGAGACAATACGGTTTCCCCTTCATACCAGGACATTGCAACCGATTTTTCAGCAATATTTTCACCCCATAATGCACTCACCGGAATAAAGGTGATATTTTGTTCTTTAAATTCACTTTTGGTTTGCATTTGCTTAAAATCTGCGACAATTTCATCAAAAACAGATTGTGAATAATTGACCATATCCATTTTATTAACGGCCACCACCACTTCTTTAATCCTGAGCAAATTATTTATAAAAAAATGGCGATAGGTTTGTTCAATTACCCCTTTCCTGGCATCTATAAGGATGATTGAAACCTGGGAGGTTGAAGCCCCGGTCACCATATTGCGCGTATATTCCACATGTCCCGGAGTATCGGCGATAATATAACTTTTCTTTTTAGTCGAAAAATAAATATGCGCCACATCTATGGTAATTCCCTGTTCCCGTTCGGCAATCAAACCATCGGTTGCCAGGGAAAAATCAAGATAATCGAATCCTTTTTTCCTGCTGCTTTTTTCTATGGCCTCCAATTTATCTGAAGTAAGCGAATTTGTGTCGTAAAGAAGCCTTCCTATCAAGGTACTTTTCCCATCATCCACACTGCCTGCCGTTGCTATTTTTAAAACTTCCATTTTTTTTCTAATCTTTATTCTCTATTCTATTCTCTTTATTCTAAAATTAAATTCCCCCATTGGGGGTTAGGGGGCCTTTCTAAAAATACCCCTGTTGTTTCCTGGTTTCCATCGCAGCTTCCGAGCGTTTGTCGTCTATTCTCGCCCCGCGCTCAGAAATTGAAGATTCACTGATCTCCCGGATCACCTCATCAATTCCAACTGCATCCGATTCTACAGCGGCAGTACAAGTAATGTCCCCAATGGTCCTGAACCTAACATTGCGCGTTTCTATATGCTCAGACTTATCGCGGTAAACGTGCTCAGAAACCGTCCACAACAAACCGTCGCGTTCAAAAATTTCACGCTCGTGGGAGAAATATATGGAAGGGATCTCAATTTTATCGTTGGCGATATAATTCCAAACATCGAGTTCTGTCCAGTTGGAGATTGGAAAAACCCTTACATTTTGTCCAATTTCAATTCTTCCGTTAAGCATATCGAACACTTCAGGGCGTTGGTTTTTCTCGTCCCATTCCCCAAAATCATTTCTCACCGAAAAAATCCGTTCCTTGGCACGTGCTTTTTCTTCATCCCTTCTTGCCCCGCCAATACAGGCATCAAATTTAAATTCTTCGATAGCGTCCAAAAGTGTGGTAGTTTGAAGGATGTTCCGACTGGAATATCTTCCTGTTTCTTCTGTTACTTTTCCTTCATCAATAGCGTCCTGTACATATCTCACAATGAGTTGAAGACCCAATTCTTCTACAAGTTTATCCCTAAATTCAATAGTTTCCGGAAAGTTGTGTCCCGTATCTATGTGCATGAGCGGAAAAGGGATTTTTGCCGGAAAAAAAGCTTTTTGCGCCAGTCTTACCAAGGTTATGGAATCCTTCCCTCCCGAAAAAAGCAAGACGGGATTTTCGAATTGCGCAACCACTTCCCTGAATATATAAATGGCTTCGCTTTCTAAAATATTATTTTCTAAAATTTGATTCATCTTTCAACATTTTTAAGAGTGCAAACCACACTCCCGGTTAGACAATACTTTAGTTGGGTCAAAATATTTAAACTCGTTGGGAAGTTCATTTTCTACCAGGTAAACATTGAGTTTTTGATCGCTCCAATGATAAAACGGGCTCACTTTTAAAATCCCGTCTTTGCTATAGCTCAAAATATCTATACTGTCCCTGAAAACTGTTTGGCCTTTCCTTAAATTGGTAAACCAAACATCGGGGTTTTGTTCTTTCATGGCGCGATGAAAAGGTTCCAATTTTACCTGCCTGCTGAATTCTTCAAACTCGGGGCTATCTAATTGGGGAATCCCGCCCATAATTGCATCCCTGTAAGCTGAGGTTTGTTCCGGATTGTACAGTTTTATATTCAGGTTTAAAATATCGATTACCGTATTGGCGTGTTTATAGGTTTGAGGCGTGTTATAACCAGTGTCGCACCAAATCACTTTTATATCGGGTTCAATTTGAACACAGGAATGCAAAATCGCGGCTTCATAAGGCCTGAAATTGGTTGTTACAACAGGACTTTTTTTGTCCAGGATGGCCCATTGTATAATTTCAGAAGGGGGAACTCCCTTAAATTGCTGGTTCAGCACTTCTAATTCTTTTTCAGTATAATTCTTCATGATTTTTCTTTTCCCAATTGTATTTTATTCCAAATTCTTTCGTGACCAAAATATAGGAGCATTTTTGAAATTACTTCAATTGATCCAATTGCAACGGCAGTTTTTATTTCGCCCGTCAACAACCAGGAAATAAAGATAGTGTCCGTGGTTCCAACTATTCGCCAGCTTATCGCCTTTGCAATACTGCGCAAAGGTTTTTCGGTACTCTTGTCCTTGGTAAAACTGGTTTTCGTTACAGATTGGTCTATAAACATAACTCTTATTTTATAATTTAACTTATTGCCCTATCGGGTTACTAGGTTATTCGACAAATATAAACTTCATCCCCTAATAAGCCAATTAAAATTGACTTAAATTATTCTTTTTAACATTTTATATTTAATTTATTGATGTTTCCCGGCAATATCTGCCAGGGTATTCTCACCTAACACTCTCAAAGTACAGTCCCGAACCTGGATCATCAATTTATTTACAGAACACAAACTTTCATCAGGACAATCGGAACATTTTTCGTAATAATTCAAACTCACGCAAGGCAACATCGCGATTGGACCTTCCAAAACCCTGATTACATCGGTCATTATAATATCCTTGGGTTCCTTTATCAAATAATATCCCCCGCCTTTTCCCTTTTTTGAACCCAGAAATCCCGCTTTTCTCAAACTGAGCAAAATACTTTCCAAAAATTTGAGTGAAATATTCTCGCTTTCTGAAATAATTGCCGTTTGCACAGGTTTCCTATCGGTTTGTCTCGCGAGATAAGTCAAAGCCTTGATCCCGTATTTGGTCTTTTTTGAAAGCATGGCACGAATATAATTAATTAAAATCTTTCTGAAGTTTTTAATTAATTACAATCTGGAAATCTGTTCAATTTTTACTTATTGCTGAAGGTCTGGTTTCAGGAATTTAAAGCTTGTTTTAAATCCCCAATTATGTCATCTACATGCTCCAATCCAACCGAAACCCTCACCAATCCCGGAGAAATTCCCGTTTCCAACCTTTCCTCTTCACTCAATTTACTGTGCGTTGTAGAAGCCGGATGTGTAACAATACTCCGCGTATCCCCCAAATTGGCCGATCTTGAACAAAGTTGAATGGCATCTATAAACTTCCTTCCTGCTTCAATTCCGCCTTTTATTTCAAAAGAAACGATATTCCCACCCTGTTTCATTTGCTTTTTGGCAATTTCATATTGCGGATGCGATTTCAAAAAAGGATATTTCACATTTTCTGTATTGGGATCTGCTTCCAGAAATTCGGCGACTTTCAGGGCATTTTCGCAATGTCTGTCCAGCCTCACCGGCAAAGTTTCCAGGCTTTTTGAAAGTATCCAGGCATTAAAGGGAGACAAAGCCGGTCCCGTATTCCTTGAAAAAAGATAAATTTCCCGGATCAATTCTGAATTCCCCACTGTAACTCCTCCCAGAACCCGACCCTGTCCGTCAATTAATTTTGTTGCTGAATGTATCACCAAATCGGCACCAAATTTTATGGGATTTTGCAGATATGGCGTGGCAAAACAATTATCGATAATTAAAATCAGTTTATGCTTTTTTGCGATTTCTCCCAGTTTTTCGAGATCCAGAATATCCACGCCCGGATTGGTGGGGGATTCAGCAAATAAAATTTTGGTTTGAGGGGTTATCAGGCTTTCAATTTTATCGACTTCGGTCACATTAAAATAACTGTGTGAAATATTCCACTTCGGGAAATATTTGGTGAACAGCGCATGAGTTGAACCAAAAACCGACCTTGACGAAATAATATGATCTCCGCTGTTGAGCAAGGCTGCCAGGGTTGAAAATACCGCCGACATTCCCGTGGCAAAAGCAAATCCTGTCTCAGCTCCCTCCATTTTTGCTATTTTTTCCACAAATTCAGAGGTGTTCGGATTTGAAAACCTGCTGTAAATATTGCGTTCTTTTTCTTCTGAAAAGGAAGCTCTCATATCTTCGGCATCTTCAAATACATAACTCGAGGTCAGGTAAATTGGCACCGAATGTTCCTGATATTGGGATCGTTCAATTTGAGTTCTTACCGCTGTTGTTTCAATGTGGGGTGTTTTCATTCTTATGATAATTTTTAATTTTTTAATTCAATCGTTTTGATAAGCGCAATATATCCGACACTACACCGCGCGCCGTTACCGCTGCTCCCGCGCCTGCGCCCTGGATCACTATTGGCCTATCTCCATAGGATTTCGTGTAAATTTCAAAGGAAGCATCGGCATGTTGAAGGCTTCCAAAAGGGGAGGTTTTCTTTTCATTTACCAGTTTCACCTCTAGTTTGCCGGTTGCCACATCCAGCTCCCCAATATGGCGGATTACTTCATCCAACTTTAATTTAGACTTTAATTCTTCAAATCCCGTATTTAAATCGATTTGATTTTCCCTAAAATATGCGATGGAACTGCCGCCATTCAAATGTTTGGGCACAAGGTCTTCAATTTTTATTTCTGAAAGTTCCTTTTTCAGTTGAAGTTCCCGGGCTAAAATCAATAATTTCCTCCCAACATCCTTTCCCGAAAGGTCAATTCTCGGATCGGGTTCGGTAAAGCCCTTTTCACCGGCCTCAGTGAGGACAGCGTCAAATGATCTGTCAGATTCAGAAAAAGTATTGAAAATATAACTCAGTGAACCTGAAAATACGCCTCTTACTTTGGTCACTTCTTCCCCCGCCGAAACTAAATTATGAAGGGTTTGAATTACCGGTAAACCCGCTCCTACGTTGGTTTCATATAAAAATTGTTTATCGTGTTGTTTCAAATCCTTTCTCAAAGTCTGATAAAAATCTGTAGAAAGTGTATTTGCCACTTTATTTGCCGCCACAATATTGAAACCGTTTTTGATGAGATAACCGTATTTATTCGCCAATTCCTCACTGGCGGTGGCATCTACCGCGATAAGATTTTCAAAACCCTGTTTTTTGACATAACTGACTATTTTATCCAATTTGTAAGGAAATCCGAAAGCTTTAAAATCGGTTTCCCATGAAGGAGTTACACAATTTTTATCAAAAAATGCGGTGGTGGAATTTACAACTATTGGAATATTCACTTCAAGATTACCCGATTCTTTAAACTGTTCCCGCGCTGCCAAAATTTGGTTTATCAGCGCACTTCCAATGTTACCGACTCCAAAGAGCACTATGTTGATCTTTTTCATTTTGTATTTTATTTACATTGAATATCGGTTTTAAAAATCCCGATAATTGTGCGTTCTCGATCAAAAATGCATCGTGTCCATGAATGGATTTTATCTCGTAAATATTGATGTTTTCTTTTATCAATGAAAGATTTACATAGGTTTCCCAGTTTTCGTCTGCCAGGAAAAACCCGTCAGAATTTACCGTAACTATATGAATAGTCCCTTGAATTTTTGCGGCTGAATTTATATAATTTCCGCTGCCGTTACTTATATCGATGGTCGTGAGCAAATGATTTTTCAGCTTATAGGTTGCAAGTTCAAACCTTTCTTCCAGCTTTTTTCCGTGATGTTCCAGCCAGTCTTCAACATCCCAACTGTCCAGATTTTGATTTGGGGTTGGACTAAACTTTGCCGCAAGCGACTGCGGACTGCGATAAAAGGTCATCGCATGCATTCTGGCATCTTTCACCGGCTCTGCAGAATTATTTAAGATTTGATCCTGGACCTTGCAAAGGGCACGCACCCATTGGGTCGCCTTATAATCTGCCGCAATAGGGATAACGTTTTGGATTAAATTGGGTTCCAAAACTGCAAGTTCCCAAAGCAATGCCCCACCGATGGAACCGCCTATTCCCGCAAAAATCTCGGTTATCTGAAGTTCTTTTAATGCTAAAGCCTGAATTTTAGCAATATCCAGAAGTGTAAATTCCCTGTAATTATGTAGCAAATTTTTAGGTTTTCCGTCAAAACCGTTCCCTGGCATATCAAAGGCCAGAATTGTGTAATTCCGGGGATCAATACTTTTACCTTCCCCCACAATTTCATTCCACCACCCGGTTTTCCCGATGATCTGGGAATTTCCGGTAAGGGAGTGGTTTACAAGAACAATTGGAGCCTCCCCCAGTTCACGACCAAAAACCTGGTAGGTAAAACTGATATTTTGCAAGGTGCCTGCCGAGTTTTTAAATCCTGATATTGTTATTTCCTGAAGCATTTTTTAAATTTTTTATGCTGAATTAATTTTTGAGTAAAAAGCGGCAGAATTTTTTTTTAGTCATTTCAATCCTGCCAGCCTTTCATCAACCAACACTAATTATAGTAAAACTTTCTTATTTATTTTGAGAAAGGCCTGTTTTAAATCTGATTTCAGATCTTCTATGTTCTCCAATCCTACTGAAAGTCTAATTAAATCCTTGGCCACGCCTGCAGATTCCTGTTGCAAATCGCTTAATTGCTGATGGGTTGTACTAGCAGGATGGATTATCAGGGATTTGGTATCGCCAATATTGGCCAAAAGCGAAAATACCTGGGTTTCATCGGCCACTACTTTCGCCGATTCAAACCCGCCTTCAACGCCAAAGGTTACCACGCCGCTTTGTCCTTTTGGTAAATATTCCTGTGCAAGTTTATAGTACGGACTGTCTTCCAATCCGGGATAATTCACCCAGGTAACTTCCTCTTGTTTCTGAAGCCATTTTGCCAATTCCAATGCGTTTTCACTGTGTTTTTTAACCCGGATTTCCAACGTTTCCAATCCCTGGATAATTTGAAATGCGTTAAACGGACTCAATGCAGCGCCAAGATCGCGCAAACCTTCTATTCTTACTTTCGCGATAAAAGCAGCTTCCTTTAAAGCATCGTGATAAACTAGTCCGTGATAACCCGCAGATGGCTCTGTAAATTCAGGGAATTTCCCATTGGACCAGTTAAATTTTCCGGCGTCTATAATAACTCCGCCAAGCGCAGTTCCATTACCATTGATGTATTTAGTAAGGGAATGTATCACGATATCGGCTCCGTGAGCAATAGGGTTCAGCAAGGCTGGAGTTGCCACCGTGTTATCTACTATTAATGGAACTTTATGCTCTTTGGCAGCTTTTGAAATTGCCTTGATGTCCAAAACATCCAGTTTTGGGTTTCCAAGGGATTCAATAAAATATACCCTGGTATTTTCCCTGGAAGCTTTTTGAAAATTTTCAGGATCTGAAGGATCGACAAAAGTGGTTGTAATCCCGAAACGCGGCAGGGTAACGCTTAAAAAATTATAAGTCCCGCCGTATAAGCTGTTGGAAGCCACAATATGATCGCCGGATCTAAGCAATGTGAGTAAAGCCGTGCTGGTAGCAGCCGTGCCCGAAGCAGTAACAACCGCTGCAATCCCGCCTTCAAGGGCTGCAAGGCGTTGTTCCAGGATATCGTTTGTGGGATTGTTGATGCGGGTGTAGATAAACCCGGGTTCTGCCAGGGAAAATAAATTGGCCGCATGTTCAGAATTTTTAAATACATA
>Ga0314774_1000654_pt1 | contig 25908 bp, 26 predicted proteins | sample MetaGCBIA2018_FD_204515 | JGI IMG/M metagenome (GOLD analysis project Ga0314774, IMG submission 204515) | Cryopeg brine microbial communities from Beaufort Sea near Barrow, Alaska, United States - CBIA 2018 | ecosystem: Environmental > Aquatic > Marine > Coastal | place: USA: Alaska | collected...
GCAAGGTCTGGGTTGTTCCGGTAGACGACGTCGCGCGAGTTCGCACTGGCGAACACGGCGCCGACGCCCTCTAAGAACCCATCTCACGATGGACCGTTCCGGCATAGTCCGTGACGGCTCGCACGCTGAGGTCCCGCATCCCATTGGGGTGCGGGACCTCAAGCGTGAGAGGCAAGAGCTCGCCGTCGAGTTGGCGGACCATCCAGGTCCTCAGCGCAGGCGGGCGCTTGCCGATCTCGTCTGTGCGCGCCTCTCGGAACACTTCTACGCCGTCACCGACGGCGTAGAGGGACTCACCCTCGCTGCGGTCGGCAGCGTGGGCCGCGCTGAGGCGGGTCCGCATTCGGACCTCGACTTGGTGCTTCTGCACGACGGCACCTCAGCTGGCAAGGCCGCCGCGGCCGACGTCGCGCAGCGCCTCTGGTATCCCATTTGGGATGCCGGTCTCCAGCTGGATCATTCGACGCGCTCTCTCACCGAGTGCCGTCAGGTGGCCTCCAAGGACCTCGCGGCCGCGGCCGGGCTACTCGACCTGCGCCATGTCGCCGGGGACGAGTTGCTTGCCCAGCAGGCGCGCTCCGCGATCCTCGCCGACTGGCGCTCCGCGGCACGCAAACGCCTGCCGGACCTTCTTGCCGCCTCGCGAGCCCGCGCCGAACGGTGTGGCGAACTCGCGTATCTCATCGAACCCAATATCAAGGAGTCGCGCGGGGGCCTGCGCGACTACGTGAGCCTTACCGCGCTCGCGGCGACGTGGCTCACTGACCGACCGCACGGCGCCATTGATGATGCCGCGCAGCGCCTTCTCGACGTGCGCGACGCTCTGCACACGGTGTCGGGCAAGGCCGCCAATATCGTGGGTCGGCACGTGGCCGAGGACGTCGCCGACGCCCTCAACATGGCTGACACGGATGAACTGCTGGCATCGATCGCGGAAGCCGGCCGTGTGATTGCCCTTGCCGTCGACAGCACCGAACGCGGTGCCCGCCGCTCCTTGGAGAAGTCGGGGGTCGGGTCGCGCGCGTTCCTCGCGAAGCGTCGTGGCACCGCCCCGCGTCACGTCCCCGTCGCCCAAGGACTCATCGACGTGGACGGCGATCTGGCCCTCGCGCCGGGCTATTCGGCCGAGGCCGACGCCGTGCTTCCCTTGCGAGCGGCCGCGGCAGTCGCGTCGACGGGGCTCACCTTCACGCCAAGTCTTCTCGAGTCATTCATGCGGTGCCCGGATTTGGAAAGCCCGTGGCCGCCCGAGGCGCTCGACAGATTCACCGAACTGCTCCGCCACTCTCACCACCTGGTGAGCGTGTGGGAGGCGCTCGATGTGGCCGGGCAGATTGTCAGATGGCTGCCCCAGTGGGCGCCCGTGCGCAACCGCCCACAACGCAACGCCTTTCACCTGTACACGGTGGACCGCCACCAGATCGAGACCGTCGTGCTCGCGGGGAAGCTGCGCAGGCAAGTGGCCGACCCCGACCTGCTGCTCTACGCGGCCCTGTGGCACGACATCGGCAAGCAGGCAGGCATGGGCGACCACTCGGTATCGGGCGCGGCCCTGATTCCAGGGATCGCGCGGCACATGGGATTGCCGGAGGCGATGGCGCGCGATATCGAGGTCCTGGTGCGCGAACACCTGACTCTCGCCGACTTTGCCACCACCCGCGATGCGGAAGACCCGGCCGTGGCAGCGGAACTGATCGAGCGACTCGGCGGCAGGGCCGACCTGTTTGAGGTGCTTCGCGCCCTCACCGAGGCCGATGCCAAGGCGGCTAGCCCCAAGGCGTGGACCACGTGGCGTGAGCAGCTCATCGACACCCTGACGGCCCGCGTGCGCGCCACCCTGGCCCGCGGGCCCCAGGTAGGCTAGTCGACACCGCCACGCCGAAGGGAGAGCCGTGTTCGCCAGCCTGTCCGACCGACTGACAGCCACTTTCCGCAACCTTCGCGGCAAGGGAAGGCTCACAGAAGCCGATATCGACGACACCGTCCGCGAGATCAGGCGCGCCCTGCTTGACGCTGACGTCGCCCTTGCGGTGGTCACCACCTTCACGGATCGGATCCGTGCTCGCGCCGTGGGCGTTGAGGTCTCCGGCGCGCTGAACCCCGGGCAACAGGTCGTCAAGATCGTGCACGAGGAACTCATCGAGATCCTCGGCGGCAGCGCCCGCCCCCTCACCATCGCGAAGTCCGGGCCCACCGTCATCATGCTCGCCGGCCTTCAGGGCGCGGGCAAGACCACGTTCGCTGGCAAGCTCGCGCACCACCTGAAGAGCCAGGGCCACACGCCGCTGCTCGTGGCCGCCGACCTGCAGCGTCCCAACGCCGTCACTCAGCTTGAGGTGGTGGGCGAACGCGCGGGCGTGCCCGTCTTCGCTCCAGAGCGGGGCGTGACGCGCGAGGACGAGAAGGTGCGCGGCAACCCCGTGAAGGTGGCGGGCAATGCCATCAAGGAGGCGAAGAGGCGCCAGCACTCCGTGGTGATTGTCGACACGGCAGGTCGACTCGGTGTCGACCAGGAGTTGATGAAGCAGGCCGGCGACATTCGCAAGGCGATCGATCCCGACGAGGTCCTCTTCGTCATCGACTCGATGATCGGTCAAGACGCGGTCGCTACCGCGCAGGCGTTCCAGGCCAGCGTCGCCATGACAGGCGTGGTGCTCACCAAGCTGGATGGCGATGCGCGCGGAGGCGCGGCGCTGTCGGTCCGCCAGGTGACGGGCGTCCCCATCCTGTTCGCGTCGACGGGGGAGAAGCTCGACGAGTTCGAGGTCTTCCATCCCGAGCGCATGGCCGGACGCATCCTTGACATGGGCGATGTGTTGTCGCTCATCGAGAAGGCGGAGGCCACGTTCGACCAGGCCGAGGCCCAGCGCATGGCCGACAAGATGTCCAAGGGCGAGGACTTCACTCTCACCGACTTCTTGAGCCAAATGCAGCAGCTCAAGAACATGGGCTCGATGAAGAAGATGCTCACCATGCTCCCCGGCATGGGGCAGATGCGCGATCAGATCGACAACCTGGACGAGGCGGAGCTCACCCGCACCGAGGCCATCATCCAGTCGATGACTCCCCACGAGCGCGAGAACCCCAAGGTGCTCAACGGTTCGCGCCGTTCCCGCATCGCGGCCGGTTCCGGCACCTCCGCGGCGCAAATCAACTCGCTCGTCAAGCGATTCGATGACGCCCAGCGGATGATGAAGGCGATGGCCGGTGGCGGGGGAATGCCCGGCGCGGGCGGCCTGCCAGCCATGGGTCCTGGCGGACTCCCGGGTGGCAAGAAGTCCAAGGGAAAGCAGGCGCCGCAACGCAAGGTGAAGGGCAAGTCGGGCAACCCGGCCAAGCGCGCGGCTCAAGAGCGTGCGTTGCGCGAGCAAGGCCCGGCCGCTCCCGCATCGGGAAGCGCGTTCGGCTTGGGACAGGCCAAGCCCGAGGAGCCAGCCTTTGACTCGTCGCAGCTTCCCAGCCTGGACAAGTACCTGCGCGGATGATGGCCTACGAGTTGACCGGGCCGATCCTCGCTGACGAGGACCGGACAGTCGGCCAGGCCTGGGTAGTGGGCGGCCGCATGACGTACGAGCGGCCCCGACACATCGATGTCACGCGCATCGACGGCTGGGTCATTCCCGGCATGGTCGACATGCATTGCCACCTTTCGGTGGGCCCCTCCGGTCCGGTGGACGGCGATCTTGTGGTGAAGCAGGCGATGATCGAGCGCGACGCGGGAGTCCTGATGGTGAGGGACACCGGCTCCGCATCGTCTCTCGACGTGCTCGACGGCCGACGCGACGTCCCCAAGGTGTACCGCTCGGGCCGGTTCATTGCCCGTCCCAAGCGATACCTGAGGGGCTACGCCGTAGAGGTCGAACCCGACGAATTGCCGGCCGAGGCGGCCCGCCAGGCCAAGGCATCGGGATCCTGGGTCAAGATCATCGCCGACTGGATCGATCGGGACCTTGGCGATGGCGCGGACTTGGCGCCGTTGTGGACCACGCAGCAGTGGTCGGATGCCGTGGCGGCCGCTCACCGCGAGGGCGCGAGGGTGACCGCGCACACCTTTGCCACCGAATCGATGGACGCATTCCTGGATGCCCGGTTGGACTGCATCGAGCACGGCACGGGGATGACGGACGTCCACATGGAGCGTGCGGCCGCAGCCGGAATTCCTGTGGTGCCGACACTGCTCCAGATCGCCAACTTCGCCTCGTTCGCGGCGCAGGGAGCGGAGCGTTTCCCCATCTTCGCCGCGCGCATGCAGCGCATGTACGACCGCAGGTACGAGCACGTCGCCCAGATGCGGGAGGCGGGCGTCACCCTGCTCACCGGCACCGACGCAGGCACGTCGATCGCACACGGTGACCTAGCGCGTGAGGCAGGGGAGCTGGCCAAGTGCATGCCGGCGTCCGACGTGGTGGCGGGCGCGACCTGGAGGGCCAGGAAGTTTCTGGGCGCCCCCGTGCTCGAGGAAGGCGCTCCGGCAGACCTCGTTGTCCTTTCAGAAGACCCACGGCAGTCGATAGGAACACTGGGCGCTCCAGCGGCCGTCATGCTCGACGGTCTCCTCATAATCTGAAGCGGCTCTGAGCACTCTGTGAGGAATTGACAGCATCCTGGATCTATCGCACCATTTTCTTGCGGTGCCAGCGATGAAGGAGAAGTCGTGAAGCGCAATCGAGCGGCACTAGTCACCTCGGTATCGACCGCCATATTGGGCGCCGGTTGGGCCGCGGGAGTCGTCGGTACAGCCGTCGCAGCTCAAGACTCCACCCTGACCACCACGGTCGGCGCGGCTGGTACTCAGTCGTCTTCCACCGGCACTGCCACCGGCACGTCGACATCGCCGAGCGCCAGTTCGGACCCGTCGACAAGCGCGTCGGCTGCGGCCACTGACCCTGCCGCGGCGGCGACAACGCCTGCCGCACCGGCTCCGGCCAAGCCGAGTGGCACTTTTGCAGGCGCGGACGTCAGGACCCGGTACGGCAACTACCAAGCCCAGATCACCGTCGAGGCTGGCCTGATCACCAACATCTCGATGTTGCAGAGCGGTGCCAGCGACGGGACGTCGCGACAGATCAGCGGATACGCCCTGCCTCGGCTCATCAACGCCGTGTTGCAGAGCCAGACGGCGAAGGTGGCGTACGTGTCCGGCGCGAGCTACACGTCGCAAGGCTTTGAGGTGTCAGTGCAGGATGCAATGGCCCAGGCGGGCATCTGATGGCCGTTGACGTGAGGGCTCCTATCACCACGGACACGTACGAGCACCGCGCCGAGACGGATTCGGCGTGGAAGGACACGTTGGAGAGCGCCTTCTGGCTCTCCGGGGTCGGCGCGGTGTCCCTCATGCTTGCCGCGGGCGCTCCTATTGCGAACCTTGGTGACGCGCTCACCACGATCGGTCGCGCCACCGGAATTGTCGCAGCCACCATGATGATGGTGCAGTTGCTCGTCATCGCGCGTGTGCCCGCCATTGAACGGCGGCTTGGCCACGACCGCGCCGCACTACTGCACGGCAGGCTTGGCCGCATCGGCTTCATCGTGATCTTTGTTCACGTGGCGACGCTCGTCCTTGGCTACGGTGCACGCGTCCACTCCGGGTGGTGGGACCAGGCGTGGTCCTTTGCGCTCCACTATGGGAACGAGATGACACTCACGGTCATCGGGTTCTGGCTCCTCATCGCGATCGTCGTGACGTCACTGGCCGCCGTGCGCGCCAAGTGGAAGTACGAAAAGTGGCACGCGGTTCACATGCTCACCTACGTCGTGATCGGCGTCAGCATCCCTCACCAGTTCGTGAACGGCACGACGTTCTCCGGCAACGCGATGTCCGCCACCGACACCTTTGCCCGCTGGTATTGGGCGATGCTGTGGACCGTCAGCGTCGGCGGTTTCCTGGTCTATCGGTGGCTACGTCCCTTGTGGCACCTCATGCGACACCAGATCACGGTGGCCCGTGTGGACCGCAACAGCGACGGCACCATCTCGGTCTGGATGACGGGTCGGTCCCTCCAGCGACTGCACCCGAAGGCCGGACAGTTCTTCATGTGGCGCTTCCTGGCGCAGGGAATGTGGACAGAAGCGCACCCCTTCTCGCTGTCGCGGTCACCACGCGGGGATGTCATGCGCATCACCGTGAAGCCGGTGGGCGACCACACCGCAGCCATAGCCGACCTGCTCCCGGGCACCAAGGTGATGGCGGAGGGTCCCCTGGGACGCTTCACGGCTCACCACAGGCGTGCCCACGGCACCGTGCTGGCCGGGGCCGGATCCGGAGTCGCTCCGATGGTGGCAATCCTCGAGGATCTCGACTCCTCTGGTCCGATCGTGGTCTTCCTGAGGGCCCGCACCGCATCGGAGATCCCGCACCTGGACGAGGTGAGGGAGCTCGCCCACGAACGCGGGGCCACCCTCTACCTTCTCGAAGGACGTCGCTCCAAGGGCTGGCTCCCGCAGGGGCTCTCCGCGACCATGACACAACTTGCCCCCGCGATCGCTGCCTCCGATGTCTATGTGTGTGGCCCCGAGGCATGGGCCGAGGCGGTGCTCGACGAGGCGCGAGCGTGCGGGGCTCCGAAGGAGCACCTCCACCGCGAGGAGTTTGCCTGGTAGAAAGTCCCTCCTCGCGGGAATGCGCTGAGCGTAGGGCGCGTTGCGCACGTCAACCGTTGCCCTCGCCCGGGTTGATGGCCCGAGGGAGGACAAGCGATGACGCCAACCGTGGTGGCGAGCCCGCGTCGCATCGCGGCACGCTCCGGGTGGGCCGATATGGCCCATGGTTCGATCTACGTGGTGGCCGTGATCGGCGTGGCCTTCTTCCTTGCCGACGACGGCCTCCAGACGTTCGCCACGATCGACTACGTGTACTCAGCTGGGCGTGTGCTCGGCATCGTCGCGGCAGTGCTGATGCTGTTCCAGGTGTTGCTCATATCCCGCGCGCCGTTCATCGAGCGCGGAATGGGCCACGACCGTGCGGCGGCGCTCCACACCCGCACCGGCAAGGTCGCGATCATTGCTATGGCGGTTCACGCGGCGATCATCAGCATCATGAGCGCGTACTACGCGGACGTGAGCCTCTTCACCCAGTCAACGTACTTCTTCACCAGCCAGTGGTACCTCGCCTTCGCGCAGATCGCGCTGGCGGTGTTCGCGATCGTATTCGTCACGTCGCTGCTGATAGTGCGCTCCCGGTGGCGCTACGAGAATTGGCACGCGGTTCACTTGCTCACGTACGTAGGAGTCGCGTTCGCCATCCCGCATCAGTTCCTCGAGGGCTCCACGTTTCGCGACGGCGGGGCGGCCTGGTGGTACTGGCTGGCCCTCTACGTGACCGCGTGGGGATCGCTCCTCACCTTCCGCATCGTCGCTCCTTTGGCGCGGTTGAGCAGGCACGACGTTCGGGTTGCGCGAGTGACGTCGCTCGCGGACGGATCCACCTCCGTGGAGCTGAGCGGCCGTGAACTGGATCGGCTCGGCGCGAAGCCAGGACAGTTCATGCTCTGGAGATTCCTGGACCGCGGCAGGTGGCGCGACGTGCATCCCTTCTCTCTGTCAAGCGCCACGAGCCCCACGGCGATGCGCATCACCGTCAAGCCCAGCGGGGACGGCTCCGCCGGCCTCGCCACCGTGGAGCCCGGAACCCGCGTGCTGGTGGAGGGCCCGTTCGGGATCTTCAGCACTGCGTCCCGCACCCGGCACGGCATCGTTCTTGTGGCGGCGGGCATCGGCATCACCCCCATCCGTGCGATGCTCAAGGAACTCGACCCAGCCCACCGCCCCGTGGACGTCATCGTGCGGGCCCGCAGTCGCGACGAAGCGCCGCTTCTCGACGAGGTCGAGGAACTTGCGGCAGCCAACGGCGCCGCCGTGCATGTGGTGCTCGGTGCCCGCGGCGACGGTTGGTCGTCGACGGAACACCCCGCCACGCTCGAGGGTCTTGTACCCGATGTCGCGGAGCGAGACGTCTACATTTGCGGGTCCGGGCCGATGGGCCGCGACCGTCGAGCAGGAGGCACGCGCCGCAGGCGTGGGTCGAGACAGCGTCCACCGAGAGACATTTGCATGGAGCGGAGACAAGAGATGACGGCGATGAAGACCTTGGTATGGGTGGGCGCGTCGACGTCACTCTTGGTGGCGTGCTCACCCGGAACGACGGACGCCGGCACCGCGGAGCCGGCGGCCGCAGGCGACGTGGAGTACCAGGACGGCGTCTACGTGGGACCCCGTGTGGAGAACATCAAGGGCGGGTACCAAGCCCAGGTCACCATCGAGAACGGCGCGATCACGGCCGTCGACCCGGTCGAGGCAGGCACGAGTGACCCCGAGTCCTTGAGGGTCAACGCCTACGCCGTGCCGACCATCGTTGAGCGCGTCCTTGAAGCGCAGAGCGCCGACGTCGAGTTCGTGTCGGGCTCATCGTTCACCTCGCCGGCGTTCATCGAATCGATCGAGGGCGCGCTCGAAGAAGCGACGGTGTCATGATGAGGGCGACACGAGCGGTGGCGGTGGCGGTCGTGTGTGCCGCCATCGTTGCGGTGGGATATGCGGCGGCACCCGAGCCGCTTCCCACGCTCGAACTCGTGACGCCCGCGTCGACGTCCGCAACCGATACCCAGGAGGCCACTCCGTGACTGAAGTGCCGCCCTTCTCATCCACCGTGACTGCAATGGGTATGCCGTTTGTGGTGCAGATCCAGATGCCCGCTTCCGAGATTGTGGCCAACACCGCGGTCGAACGCTTCCATGACGAGCTCAAGTGGGCAGACGAGGTCTTCTCGCTCTTCAAGGACGATTCCTACTTGTCGCGGCTCAATCGCGGCGAGATCTCGGTGGACGACTGCCCGGAAGAGATGTTCGAGATCCTGAACGCGTGCGAGTGGTACCGCGCCAAGACTCTGGGCGGCTTCGACGCGCGCCGCCCCGACCACATCGACCCCACCGGCATCGTCAAGGGCTGGGCCGTCGCACGGGCCTCTGCGGCGATCGACGCGGTCCGTGCGGCCTCCTGGATGATTGGCGCGAGTGGCGACGTCTTGGTCTCAGGTGAGGGCCAACAGTGGCGCATCGGCATTGCCGACCCCCGCGTCAGCGGCGATCCGACCGGACTCCCCATGGTGGACGTCGTCGAACTTGGCGGCAAGTTCAGGGCGCTGGCCACGTCGGGTAGCGCGCAGAAGGGCCTGCACATTTGGGATCCCTTGACAGGGGAGGGCGCCGAGCACTACCTCTCGGTGTCCGTGATGGCGGACAACATGGTCGATGCCGATGCGTGGGCCACGGCGATCGCAGCGGGTGGCGAAAAGGTGCTTTCGGCCGCCCTGGACTCCGGCATGGAGGCCATGGCTATCACCACCGTGCGTCCGGATGGCACCTACGGCGCCTACGCATCGTCCGGCTGGCCATCGATCCTGCCCGCGTAGCGTTCGCGCGCCGCACCCGTCTCCGCCGTCGCCGACTCCGGGTGGCCTAGCGTTGCGTCGGCCACCTGAAAAGAACACCCGGCGGTGCTAGCGTCGTTGGTGGAGGGCCTGACGCCGGGAGATGAGCCTCATGAGAGTCCGACACCTGCTTCTTGTTCCCCTTGTCATGTCGCTGGTGGCATGCTCCAGCGGATCCACGCCGACGGTCACCGTCACGGGACCCTCGGCGGGCACGTCGACGGTCGTCACCCCCACCCCCACCCCCACTCCCACTCCCACACCGACTCCCGCACTCACACCGACCCCCGCACCCACGCCAGCACCCACACCCGCCCCCGGGCCCGCAGCGACAACGCCTGCGCCGCACGTTTGGGTGTTCGGAGACGAATGGGACTACACCGGCGCGGAGGGCGCCCAAGGTTCGGGGTGCTCACCGGGGTCGGCAACGTTGCCTGACGGGGTCTGGTTCGGCCTCGCCCATTCTTGGAGTACTGCGAGCATCAGCCTGGATCTCGCCTGCTGGTACTCCGGCGCGGCGGCCGAGGCGGTTGCCGCCGCTCGCGGGGACGAAGTGAATAACGACTACTACCTCGTCAACGACGTGGCGACGCTACGGTCGGTGCCGGTGGGTGGGGACGTGCCATCCAAGAAGGCGGGATGGGAAGATGGCGTCTTCCCCCTGTCCGCGGTGATGGCCGATCCTGGCGGATCACTGCCGACGAACCACCCCTACCCGGTGTGGATTTACATCAACGGAGGGGTCGCAACGGCCGTGGCGGTGCAGTACATCCCCTAGCGGGTTGGTTGTTGGGTCGCTTGTCTGGCAGAATTGGCCGCTGGCGCTCGCGGCCCTCTACCCGCTGGTGACCAATTCGTCTTGTCAGGCGGCCCGATTCATTTCCCGGATCGATGCAGCCCGACTCACACCGAATGCATAGGAGCACTACCGAAAATGGCAGCCAAGATCCGCCTCAAGCGCTTTGGCAAGAAGCGCGCCCCCTATTACCGCGTCGTCGTTATGGACTCGCGCGCCAAGCGCGATGGTCGTGCCATCGAAGAGATCGGCAAGTACCACCCCACCGAGGAGCCCTCGGTCATCGTGATCGACTCCGAGCGTGTCCAATACTGGCTTTCGGTCGGCGCACAGCCGTCCGACCAGGTGCGGGCGCTGCTGAAGCTCACGGGCGACTGGGGCAAGTTCAAGGGTGACAAGGACGCGAAGAGCACCGTCAAGTTTGCCGAGGGCAAGGTCGACCCTGAGGACGCCATCAAGGTGCACGCAGACCAGGCCGAGAAGCTGAAGGCCGCGAAGGCCACCGCCAAGGCGGAGGCTGACAAGGAGGCCGAAGTGGCCGCCAAGGAAGCCGCCAAGGAGGCCGAAGTGGCCGCCAAGGAAGCCGCCAAGGCTGCCGAGGCTGCCGCGAAGGCTGAGGCCGACGCGAAGCCCGAAGCCGACGTTGTTGCTGACGAGTCCTCCGAGGTTCCTATCGACGAAGGCACCGAAGTTGACGTCGAGATCGCCGAGGGCGACCCGAGCGACACCGGCGACAAGGTCGAGGGCGCCCTCGACGAGGAGGCGAAGTAACGCATGGTCCTTGAGGCCCTGGAGTTCCTGGTCCGTGCGATCGTCCGCAACCCGGAAGACGTGCGTGTCACTGAGCGTTCTGGGCGTCGCGGAGTGACCCTCAATGTGGTGGTCCACCCGGACGACCTTCCGCGGGTCATCGGCCGTCACGGCCGCACGGCGAACTCGCTGCGCACCGTCGTCGACGCGGTCTCGCGCGACGACGTTCGCGTCAACATCGTCGACGTCGACTAAGTTCCAAGCACTGCGCGAGGCCTGGTCCCTTTCGAGGGGCCGGGCCTTTCGCGTTCCCGGCCCGCCCACCGCGCCTTAGTCTTGACCCCATGAACGTGACTGTTGCGCGCATCGGCCGCGCCCATGGACTCAAGGGCGAGGTGACGGTCGAACTGAGGACCGACATGCCCGAGGAGCGACTCAAGCCGGGCGCGACTCTGGAAACCGAGCCGGCCGTTGCGGGGCCGCTCACCGTGGTCTCCACTCGCATCCAGTCGGGCCGCTGGTATCTGCGCATCGAGGACATCGAAACGCGCGAGGCGGCCGATTCACTGCGGGGCGTCGAGCTTGTGGTGGAGGCGGACGAGGACGAAGAGGACGGCGCCTGGTACGTCCACGAACTGGTGGGTCTGCGCGCCGAGCGTCCCGACGGCACTTTGGTGGGCGACGTGGTCGACCTTATGGACATGCCCGCCCACGATGTCCTCATCGTCCGCGAGCCCTCGGGAAACCGCGCCATGATCCCGTTCGTCGAAGCGTTCGTGCCGGAGGTCGATGTCGAGGGCGGCCGCGTCATGGTGACCCCGCCGTATGGCCTGCTGGCGGGCGAGGAGCAGGTGGACACGGGGGAGACACACTAGTGCGTATCGACGTCCTCACCATCTTTCCCGAGTTCTTCTCGGTGCTCGATGTGTCCCTGCTGGGCAAGGCTCGCCAGGCCGAGCTGGTGGATGCCCACGTGCACGATCTGCGTGAGTGGGCCGCCATCAAGGCCGACGGCACGCCCGATGTCCACCGCACCGTGGATGATTCCCCCTTCGGCGGGGGAGCGGGCATGGTGATGAAGGCCGACGTGTGGGGGCGCGCATTTGACGACGTGCTGCAGCCGGGCGGCGTGCTGGTCGTCCCCAGCCCCGCAGGAGTCCCCTTCACTCAGGCACTCGCGGCCGATCTTGCCCAGGCGGATCAGGTGGCCTTCGCATGCGGCCGCTATGAAGGCATCGACGCGCGCGTGGCCGAGCACTACCAGGCGGCGGGATTCCGGGTCTTGGAGCTGTCGCTCGGCGACTACGTGCTCAACGGGGGAGAGGTGGCCGCGTTCGCGATGATCGAGGCCATCACCAGGCTGATCCCGGGCTTCATGGGCAACGCCGAAAGCATCGTCGAGGAAAGCCACGCCGACGGCCTTCTCGAGTACCCCTCATACACCCGGCCAGCCTCGTGGCGAGGTCTCGACGTGCCTGACGTGCTGCTGAGCGGTCACCACGGCAAGATCGAGTCGTGGCGGCGCGAACAGCAGGTCCAGCGCACCCGCGAGCGTCGGCCGGATCTGTTAGCCGACCGTGACAACGGTGTGGCACAATAGTTCGTTGGTGCTTGCGGAGCTGAGACCTGCCACAGGGGGTTCAGCGGTTCCCGCAGCGCACAGTCCTTTATCGAGTGCCGCAAGGCAAGAGATCGTGGATGACCTGTGGCAGATGCGAGGAGTGACACATGAACAAGCTTGACGGCGTTACCGCCAGCCAGCTTCGTGAAGACATCCCGGCGTTCCGTGCCGGTGACACGCTCAAGGTCCACGTGAAGGTTGTTGAAGGCACCCGCTCACGCGTCCAGGTATTCCAGGGCATCGTGATCGCCCGCCAGGGATCCGGCGTCGGCGCGACCTTCACGGTCCGCAAGGTTTCCTTTGGTGTGGGAGTGGAGCGCATGTTCCCCCTGCACGCACCGACCATCGAGAAGATCGAGGTCGACCGTCGCGGCGACGTGCGCCGCGCCAAGCTGTACTACCTGCGCGGCCTGCGCGGCAAGGCAGCGCGTATTCGCGAGAAGCGCGAGAACTAATCATTTCTCCGTCACACGTCGCACCGGCGGAGAGGTCTGACCTCTCCGCCGGTCATCGTGTGTGGGGTTGGATCCGCGAGATCCTCATCGTGCTTGGCGGCGCGCTCATCCTGTCGCTGCTGCTCAAGACCTTCGTCTTTCAGTCCTTCTGGATCCCCTCCGGGTCCATGGAGAACACGCTCCAGGTGAGGGACCGCATTCTGGTGTCGCTGTGGCGACCCGGACCGCTCGACATTCGTCATGGCGACGTTGTGGTGTTCCGCGACCCGGGCGGTTGGCTTGGCCCAACATCGGAGCCTGCCCCCACCGGTCTTTCCAAGGGCTGGAGTGAGTTCGCCACGTTTGTGGGCCTGCTGCCTCAAGACGCGGGCGAGCACCTGGTGAAGCGTGTGATCGGCCTTCCGGGAGACACCGTGGCGTGCAATACCGCCGACGACAAGGTCACCGTCAATGGCGTCGAGCTCGTCGAGAATTACATCAAGCCAGGCACCGAAAGCTGCACGCACGCGTGGGAGGTCACCGTCCGGGAGGACCGAGTCTGGGTGCTGGGCGACAACCGTTCCAACTCGGCCGACTCGCGCGCCCACCTGGGTGACCCGGGTGGAGGCATGGTGCCGATCGACAACGTCGTGGGCACGGCGTTCGTGACGGTGTGGCCGTTCGACCACTGGAAGATGCTCGACAATCCCTACCCCGGTTAGCCCGCACCTCTAGGGTCGAGGCATGACTGTCGCCCTTGTTCGCGAGACCACCTTGTGGGATGCGGGCGCGCGCCTGGTCGCAGGCATCGACGAGGTGGGCAGGGGAGCGCTTGCCGGTCCCGTGAGCGTCGGCGTAGCGGTGCTGACGCGGTGCACCACGTGGCCCACAGGGCTCGCGGACTCCAAGGAACTGAGCCGCAAGGCGCGCGAGGCGCTCGCGACGGTGATCCCCGATTTTGGTGTGGGCCGCGCCGTCGGGCATGCGAGCGCCGCCGAGATCGACGAACACGGCATCATCGCCGCGTTGCGGCTGGCCGGGATGCGGGCCCTTGCCTCCCTGGCGGCCGACGGCATCGTGCCCGATGCGATCCTGCTCGACGGCCGCCATGACTGGCTGACCCCGCCCGCCGCCGACCTCTTCTCGGACGATGCCGGGCATGGGGCCGTCGCTCCCGTCACCATGGTCGTGAAGGGTGACCGGCTGTGCGCGTCGATCGCGGCCGCCTCGATTGTCGCCAAGGTGGAGCGCGACGAGCTCATGCGCGCGGCGCACGTGTCACACCCCGCCTACGGGTGGGAGGGCAACAAGGGCTACGGCGCCGCAGGGCACATGGCGGCCTTGCGGGAACTCGGCCCGAGCCCCTTGCACAGGGTCTCGTGGAAGCTGCCCGAGCAGGTGGGGGCCGACATCTAGGCCGGTGTTGCCCACCCGAGTCGGCGCGTGATTGCCGCGCGGCCAGCGGGGGACAATCCTCCGTCTCCGATGCCAAGATGCCGATCGGCGATGTCGAGCAGCGCTCGCGCGGCCCACTCGGGCTCCTGCGCAATCGCCTCGGCGACCTGTGCGGCGAGCTCAGGCAATGCGAACTCCACGCGGCGCAATCCGTCCAGCCGGTCAAGCACGGACAGATCAGCATGGCTCCGCGCTCGCACCGCGCGCATGAGTGCCTGGACGGCGTCCCCTCGAATGATGTCTCCCGCGCTCAAAGACTCGCCCCGGCGCGCCCTGCCGACGCCGTGCAGCAGCGCGGTGAGGAAGAGCGCGGCATCGCGCGTCGGATCGGGCATGTTCGCGGGGAAGGCCGTTGACACCACCCTCTTCATGACGTCCGCGACGCCCCCACGGTCCAGCAGGACCGAGAAGTCGTCCGCCGCCCACGTGCCCGAGGGACTCGATGGTGGCGACGCCCCATTCGACCAGGTGCCCGTCGTCGTAGACGGCCCGGCCGCCGCCGTGGTGCTCCTCGAGGACAAGCACCAGGCGGTCGGCTTCGGGCATCCAGTCGACCTGTCCCCGGTAGCGACCCTCGGCGCCTGGGATGACGACGATCGCGACGTCGTGATCCGACCATTCATCCACCCTGGACCCATCGGCCGTAGATCCCATGCCGACGACGCCCACCACATCGTCCCGCGCGGACAGGGTCGCGAGTGCGGCTTCGAGCCACGCGGCGTGTTGTTCGGGCGTCATGTCGTCGGCGGGAAGAGGGGACCGAGCCGGTCCCAAGCGGAGGCACGGACGTATACCGGCACCCTGTGGCGAGGCGTGTGGGTGGTGATGGTCTGTCCGCCCTCGACCGGCTCGCCGGTCCAGGCGTCGCGCCAGTCGCCGCGCGGAACGTACACGTCCCAGGTGTCACCGGGCGCGAGAACGGGTGCCACTAGCACGTCGTCGCCCAGCGTCCACTCCGGCGGCGCGATCCACACTGCCGGGTCGTCGGCATGGTCGAAGAACAGCGGACGCATGAGCGGGCGAGAGGTCTCCACGGCCGCGCGTGCCTGCTCCGCGATGTAGGGCAGCAGCCGCTCGCGGAGCGCCACGATCTCGCGCACATCGTCGATTACGGAGGCGTCGTCGGAGAGTTCTGCGATGTTCCACGGAGTGCGATCCCGCGAGGGCATCCGGTGGTGGTTGAACTCCGAGTGGTACTGCATGATCGGAACGAACGCACTCGCGGCGAACGCCCGCACGTACAGCTCGGCGTCGGGAACCGGCCCGGAGAATCCGGCGATGTCCCAACCCCAGTAGACGATGCCCGAAGCGGCGGCGTTGAGGCCCGCCCACATTGACCACCGGAAGGCGTCCCACGTCGAGTCCTCGTCGCCGGCCCAGAACGCGCCGTGGGCCTGGGAGCCCGTGAATCCGGCGCGCGAGAACGTCACGGGGGCCTTCCCACACCGCTTCATCAGGTCGCCGTATGCCTTGGCGTAGGCCACCGGGTTGAGGTTGTTGGCTTCCGCGCCGGATCGCCCATCGAGGTACACGAGGTCCGAGCCCCACGCGTGCTCCCCGCCGTCGGTTTTGAAGCCATCAACCCCCATCTGCTCCACCAGGTAGCGCCGCTTCTCGGTCCACCAGCGGGCCGCCTCGTCATCCGAGAAGTCGGGCATGAGGCTGAGCGGGAACCACCAGCCGCGGTTGCGGTACGGCCGTAGCGAGCCGTCGGGGTGCCGCGTCCTGATGAGGTGTCCCTCGCGAATTGCGGCGTCGGCGTCGTGTCGCGTTTGGCCTTGGGGATGGGGCCTCATCTTGATGAGCGGGATCTGCCACAGCAGCAGGCGGGTGTCCTGTGCGTGGAGGGAGTCCACCATGCCCTTGGGGTCCGGCCACGCGCGGTCGGCGGGATAGCTGAAGTCCTCGAGGCGGAGGGGACCGCCATCTTCTCGGGGCTCGTACTCGGCGTCGCGCCACACCGCGAACGTGCTCTCGTCGCTCCACGCCTCAATCACGATCGATCCCACCGGGATCTCGTGCTGGGCATGGAGGGCCGCTTGCCGTTCCACCTCGGCCTGGGTGTTCCACTCGTTGCCGCTAGCCCACAGGCGCAGCACCCAGTTGGGAAGCTCCTCGGGGCGACCTGCGCGTTCGAGGAAGGCGTCGAGCACGGCGGTGGGCGAGCCCGCGAACGTGCGCACGGTCAGGGCCGTCGCCGCGTCGGCGGGAGAGGCGGTCTCCGCCTCAATGGTGAGCCGGCCCGGGTCCTCCTCGCCCACGTCGAACCACACTCGGCGCGACGTGTCGACGTGGAAGCCCCAGCCGGAGCCGCCGACGACGTGGGCGAACGGCATGGGCATGTACGTGCGCCGCATCGCGCCTTGAGACTTGTACTGCTCAAACACCACAGAGTCGAGGCTGGAGCCGCGGTGATCGAGCCGGTCAAAGCGCTCGCCGAAGCCCGCCACGTGCTCGCCAGCGGCGAGCAGGAGGGAGCAGCGCACCTTGGCGACGTGTGTCGAGGTACGCAGCGCACGCACGGAACCCGGGACGATGCCCCGCACGCCGTCGACCGCGACCAAGCCGTCCGGTTCTTCGGTCCAGTGCGCCACCTCGGTGCTCGAGGTGCGGGTGCGCCGTGTGGTGGTGCCGTCTGAGGCCGTGAGCCGGTACGAAAGCGACACCGCGGTGGCGGCAACGTCGATCGTGGCTTCCCATCCGCCGGACTTCCGGGCCAGTCTTGCCTGCGCGGAGGCGAGGTGCCCGCCGTCGACCTGCTGGCCGCGAGACGACCTTGCGACGGGGGCGCACGGCACGTCGCGCGTGACGCGCGAACCGTCGGCCAGGATCTCCGTCAGGTGAACGGTTGCCTCGCTCACGTCGGTGGAGGTCCGTGAACCGATGCGCAAGGGCTCGCCTGCAACGGGGAGGACCGGCCAGCGCTGGTCGGTGTCTGGCGAGTACGGATGCCCCGAGCCAAGAGGCGTATGGCGAATCATCATCGTTCAAGCTCCTTTGCGAGGCGGAGGACCATGGCGTGCGACCACAGCAGGGGCGTGGCCACCTCACCCCACTTGTCGACCCATTCTTGTCTGCGATCGGGTGCCAGCAAGTGGCGGCCCACTTGTTCGGGAAGGTCCAACGTGCTGGTGGCGTTTGAGGCGGCCCAGGCCAGATACGCGGCTGCGCGCTCCGGCTCGCCGAGAGCGGCGCGTGCCAAACCTGCGAAGCAACTCAGGAGCGGCCACTGGCCGCCTCCAAAGAAGGTGTCGGCAACAAAGCGGTGGACGCCGTTGGTCACCGCGAGGTCGGCCTCGACGGCGTCGACGGTGGCCCGCGCCACCGGGTGGTCGGCGGGAATGAAGCCGAGCGGCGCGATCAACGACGTCAGCGAGCCGTCCACTGCGTCGGAACCCACCCACTTAACGAGGTGGCCGTCGACCACGCCGTCGGTAAGGACGAAGTCGCGAATGGTGGTTGCGGTGGACGACGCGAGATCGGCGCGGGCAAGATCGAGCACTCCCATCCGGGAGGCGGCCTCGAGTCCCGCCCCGATGCATCCAAGGGTCGAGATGTGGATCTGGTCGTCGTGCTCCTCCCACCAGTCGAAGCACGGGCGATTCCAGGATGAGACCAGGTAGTCGACCGTGATCGCGACAGCCTCCACGTAGGGCGAGAGGTCGGTGCCATGGCGCGAGGCGTGGGCGTCGAGGGCCCACAACCAGGTGCCGAAGCCGTCGAGTTGGAAGTCCCACCAGTCGTCTCCGCCAGCGCGCTCGCCGTCGAAGGTGAAGCGGGCGGGCAGCATGCGCTCGTCGGGAAGGGGTTCGCCCGCGGCTGCGGCATCCACGGCCGCGCGAATGTCGTCGCGGTACCGGAGGACGACGCGCGCGCACCAGGCGAAGAAGGCGTCGACCGAGGCCACATCACCAGCTGCGGACATTCCGTCGGCGATGAATGCGCCGTCGCGGAACCAGCAGAAGCCCTTGTATGCGGAGAACGTGGGGCTGGCAGGGTAGGCGCCTTCGGGGGTCTGAAGGGAGAGGATGAGGTCGCGTGAGTAATCGAGAAGGGCGCGATCGGGCACGGCTGTGACCGGGGTCATGAGGGCACTCGTTTCTGGGCGTCGGGGTAGGCTCGCAAGGCCTGGTGGCGGCGAATTCTGGGCGCCGCCACCAGGCCCTCGTCATGCGTCAGCCGAGCAGGTCGTTGACCTGCGAGGCGGCGGACGCAAGCGCGTCCTCTACCGACATGCGACCGGCTCCGGCCTCAGTCAGTTGAGCGCCGATGATGTCCTGCATTTCGGCCTGGTTGTCGCCAATGACGGGCGGCAAGGCGATGCCGTCGAGCGAGTCGAACACGGCCTGACGGTTGTCAGGAGCGCCCTGGTCGAGGTAGGTCGCGAGCAACGCCTCGTCCGAGATGGCCGGAAGTTCCCAACCTGCACTGAGACGCGTGTCCACCATCACCTGAGAGCTGGTGAGGTACTCGGCAAACATCTGCGCCGCCTCCTTGTGAGACGAGTTCGCGGACACGGCCACCGCGTTGGAGAACACGGCCGACGCGTTGGCGGCGTCGCCCGGTTCGACGGCGATGTCCCACGTGAAGCTACTGTCAGCGGCTGCACCGAACATCCAGATGCCCGAGTGCCACATGGCGAGCTTGCCATCTGCCCACAGGCTCGTGTCGAAGTCCGGGGTGCCGGCGCCCTGCTCTGCCGTCGGCATCGTCGATCCCGACTTGCCCACGAGCCACTGCGCGGCGGCAATGCCCTCAGGCGAGTCGAACGCGACGGAGGTGCCGTCGTCGCTGAGGAACTGGCCGCCCGCCTGCACGAGTGCCTTGTAGAACTCGTAGTAGGAGATGGGCTGGTAGTCGCCCCACACTCCTGCGCCAGTGTCGGTCAGCGCCTCGGCGGCGGCCTTCTCGTCGGCCCACGTCCAGTCGGACGTCGGGTAGTCGAGCCCGGCGGCGTCAAAAAGATCCTTGTTGAAGTACAGGACCACGGTGGAGAACGACGTCGGCAGCGCGTAGGAGACGCCGTCGGTCTGGTAAGCCGCCGCGACGTCGCCGCGATACACGGAGGAGTCGACGCCTTCGAGGGGTGCGAACGCGCCTGCCGACTGGTATGTCGGGTAGGTGGCGTACTCGATGTCGAACACGTCGGCCGTGGTGCCCGCGGCCAGGTCCGTCTGGAGCGCCGTGAAGTAGTCGGCATACGGCATCGTCGTGACATCCACCGTGATGGTGGGGTTGTCCGCCTCGAATGCAGAGACGATGGCGGCCATGTTGTCTTCATTCCCGCCATTGGAGATGAAGTTCGAATAGGTGATGGTGACCGGCTCGGCTGCGCTAGACGTAGCGTCCCCCGATGACGACGCTGTGGGCTCGTCGCTTGACGAGCACGCAGTGAGCGTCAGTGCGAGGGCGGCAACGATGCCGACCCCGGCGATTGCTGACTTGTGCATGGGATTTTCCTTCGGTTTCTGGGTGGTGCCCGGGCTACTTGATTCCCGAGCCTGCTACGCCCTGAATGATGTACTTCTGGGCGAAGATGTAGAGGGCGAGCATCGGAATGATGCTCACCACAGAGCCGGCCATCATGACGTCCCATTGGGTGGTGAATTGCCCTTGGAGGGACGCCAGGGCGAGCGGCAAAGTCTTGAGTTCGTCGGAACGCAGGATGACGAGCGGCCACAGGAACGCGTTCCAGCTGCTCATGAAGGCGAAGATGCCGAACGTGGCCATGGCGGGACGGACGTTGGGCATGACGATGCTGGCGAAGGTGCGCAGGTGGCCCGCGCCGTCGAGCATGGCCGCCTCATCGAGCTCGCGGGGCACCGTCGCCATGGCCTGGCGCATGAGGAACACGCCGAAGGCGCTCGCCATGGACGGCAGCAGCACACCAAGGTAGCTGTCCACGAGGCCGAGCGACTTCATCTGGTCGAACAGCGGCACCAGCAGCACCTGCATCGGAATCATCATGGTGGCCAGGTACAGCGCGAAGGCCGCGCGCTTTCCGGGGAACTCGAAGCGGCTGAACGCATACGCGGCGAGCGCCGACGTCGTCACCTGGATGACGGTGACGGCCAAGGCGAGTCCGACCGAGTTGGCCACGGAGCGGGCGAACGTGGTGGTCGAGAACAGCGTGCGGTAGGCGTCGAGCGAGGGGTCGTCGGGGATGAGGTTCGGGGTGGCGGAGAGGCCCGCGCCGGACGTCACCGACGTGATGACGGTCCACAGGAACGGGAACACCATGGCGATGGCGCCCGCCGTGAGAACAGCCGCGAGAATCCATGTGCGCTTCGACCTAGGCATAGTTGACCCACTTCCGCTCGCCGCGGATCTGGATCATGGTGATGATCATGATCACGCCGAACAGCAGCATCGATAGCGCGGACGCCATGCCAGCCTGGCCGTAGCGGAAGGTGAGGTCGTAGACGCGCTCGACCACCACCTCGGACGAGCCGTTGGGTCCGCCTCCCGTCATGGCGTACACCTGATCGAAGACCTGGAAGCCGTTGATGAGCGAAATGATCACCACAAAGAAGATCTGCGGAGACAGCAGCGGCAGGGTGATCGTGCGCAAGCGGCTGAACCAGCCCACTCCATCGAGCGTTGCGGCCTCTTGAACGTCCGTGGGGATGGTCTGCAGGCCAGCGAGCAGGAGCACCATTACGTAGCCGAGGTCCTTCCATGCCGACGCCAGGATGATCGACGGCATCGACCACGTCGGGTCCGTCCACCAACCGGGTCCGTCGACCCCGAAGTTCGCCAAGACAGTGTTGATGATGCCCACGGAGGGGTTGAGGAGCCAGCGCCACACGATCGCCACGGCGATCCATGAGGTGACGACTGGCAGAAAGTACACGCCGCGCAACAGGTTGCGGCCGCGGAAGGCGCGGTTCAGTCCCAGCGCCAGCGCGAGGCCGCCGACGAACGTGATTGGGAGGGTGCCCGCGACGTAGTACAGCGTGTGGCCGAACACGACGAGCGTGTCCTTATCGGTGAACAGCTCCTGGTAGTTGCTGAACCCGGTCCACTTCATCGGGCTGATGAGGTTCCAGGTGTGGAGGCTTGCCCAGGCGGCCCGGAACATCGGCACCACCACGAACGCGAGGAGTGGGATGGCCGAGGGGGCAAGGAAGAGGTACGCGATCGTCGTGGTCTTGTTGCGGCGGGCTCGCGCCGTCTGGCCCGGCTTGCGCGCAGGGGTCAGTGGCTTTGCCGAGCCTGGCGATGCGGGGGCGGCTGCTGTGCCGACGGTGGCGCCGCGGTTCATGAGGGGTCACCTGCGGCGGCGTCGATGAGGCGCGCACGGACACGCCTGCCTTGCTCGCCGGAGACGCCGTCGGCCTCGAACGGGGTGGACAGGACGAGGGAGGCGGCGCCTTGGGCCCAGCGGTCGTCCTGCCAGCCCTCGACCGCCACTTCGATGCCGCGCTTGCGGGGAATCACGGAGGAGCGCAGCGCGGGCTCGAAGCCCACCGACCAGTGCTTCCACGATTCGGCGCCCTCGCCAAGAATCACAATCAGCTCGGGGTCGAGGGTATTGACGACGCCCGCGATCGCGCGCCCCAGGAGGTGGCCCGCCTCGGCAAAGATCCGCTGTGCAGCCTCGTTGCCGCCGCTCGCGACCGCGGCGAGCACAGTGATGCCCGCGTCGGCGCCGATGACGCCTTCGCGCCGAGCCGTCTCGATGAGCGCTGTCTGCCCGATGATCGCCTCGAGGCATCCGAGCGCGCCGCACTGGCAGCGCGGCCCGTTCTCGGCCATCGGGAGGTGCCCGATCTCGCCCGCGTTGCCCGAATGGCCGCGCACGACGGCGCCGCCGGCCACGATGCCAGCGCCGATGCCGGTTCCGATGGTGACGACGAGGAAGTTTTCGTGACCGCGGCCCGTGCCGAACAGTGACTCCGCGAGCGCCAACGCGTTGACGTTGTTGTCGATCAGGACGGGCAGGCCGGTCGCGTTGCGCAGGGCTAGGCCCAGGGGCAGCTGGCTCCAACCGAGCTGGGTGGAGTCGACCACGCCCTGGCTCTGCTCGAGGACGTTGCCCGGCAGGCCGACGCCCACTCCGAGCAGATTCGCGTGGGTGGAGCTGGAGCAGAAGGTGCTCACTGCGTCGGTCAGTCGCGCGAGTGCCATGGTGTGGCTTGCGTCGAACTGTTCGGTTGCGGTGCGGGTCACGGCGCCGCCGAGGCCCACCTCCACGAGCGTGAGGTGATCCGGCGCAACCTTGACGCCGATCGCGCCGAAGCTGCCCGCAGTGAGGCCGAGTAGCTGGGCCGGACGCCCGCCGCGGGACGGGCTGTGCTCGAGCTCGGTCAGCAGTCCGTCGGTGAGGAGGTCTCGCGTCAGCTTTGTGATGAGGGCGGGGGAGAGTCCGAGGCCGCGTGCCAGATCCGCGCGAGACGTCGCGCCGTGCGCACCGATGTGCGCGAGTATGGCCGCCCGGTTGGCATCAGTGCGGGCCGAAGAAATCGCCACGGTTGAACTCCTTTGTTTACAACTAAAGAAAACATATAACTAAGTATCGCGATGTGTCAATCGCGGCGTGGCGCGGCGTCGCGATGCCGCGTGGCGGCATGTCATGAGTGATGATGGGGGGGTGAGCAGCGAAGACCTGGAGAACTACGAGACCGAGGCCGAACTTGCCCTGTACCGCGAGTACAGGGACGTGGTTGGGCTGTTCCGCTACGTCGTGGAGACCGAGCGGCGGTTCTATCTGGCCAACAAGGTGGATCTGCAGGTGCGCTCCGCGGGCTCGGACATCTACTTCGAAGTGACGATGGCCGATGCGTGGGTGTGGGACGTCTACCGCTCCGCGCGCCTGGTCAAGAATGTGCGCGTCGTGACCTTCAGGGACGTCAATGTGGAAGAGCTTGACCACGACGACGCCATGCCCGACATCCGCCAGCTGCGCGGCGGGCGCTAACTTCCCGCTCAATCACCGTTTGCAGTGCGTTCTCGCTCGGCTCGACAAAAGGTGCAGACACTGCAATAATGCAGAGCATGCATGTAATTGACGAGGCCGCGACGCCCTTCGTGGCTCGCCCCGAGGGTCGCCGCGAATTGAAGATCAAGCAAGCCAAGCGGCGTGTGGAGCGCGCGGCGATCGAACTCGCGCTCGAGCACGGGGTCGACAACGTCACGGTCGACGCCATTTGCGAGGCAAGCGACATCTCGGCGCGGACGTTCTACAACTACTTCGGTGCCAAGGAAGCCGCGATGGTGGGTGTCGATTCGAAGCTCCCCAGCGACGACGAGATCAGCCACTTCATCGAGAAGGCGGACGGCGCACCGCTTGAGGACTTTCTGCGCATGCTGGCCCAGACGTTCTTGCGCAAGGGCCCGGACATCGAGCTAGTGCGCAGGCGCCGCGAACTTCTCGCATCCGACCAGCACCTCGCGTCGATGCGAGCAGCGCGGTTCGCCGAGGACCGGGAGGCGTTCGCCGACATCATCGGCCGCAGGCTTGCCCGTCAGTTCCCCGACATGAGTGCCGCAGAAGTCGATGACGAGGCGCTCATCGCCGTCGCGATCGCCACCGGAGTCCTTCATGTGGCCGGGAGCCGATGGCTTGCCGCCGAGGGTACGGCCGACCTCGACGACCTCACCCACACCATGCTTCGCCGCGTGCGGCGACTGACAGACCCCTGCGTGACCTCACCCCATTCCCACAAGGAGAACTGAATGACCCCGATGTCCCCGGGCGCCACACCCCAGGCGCCTGACCGGCGGCACATCCTGCTGATGTTCGTCGGTCTGATGACCGCGATGCTGCTCGCCGCGCTCGACCAGACCATCTTCGCCACCGCATTGCCCACGATCGTGGGGGAGCTCGACGGCGTCGACCACATGCTGTGGGTGACCACGGCCTACATCCTCGCCGGCACCATCGTGATGCCGATCTACGGCAAGGTTGGCGACCTCATCGGCCGCAAGCCACTCTTCATCATCGCCATTTCCCTGTTCATGGTTGGCTCTATCGTGGGCGGATTCTCGCAAGGCATGACCGAGCTCATTACGGGCCGCGCGATTCAAGGACTTGGGGGCGGTGGCCTCATGATCCTCGCGCAGGCGATCATCGCCGATGTGGTTCCCGCCCGTGAGCGCGGCCGCTACATGGGCGTCATGGGAGGCGTTTTTGCTCTCGCCTCTGTCGCAGGCCCGCTGCTCGGTGGCTACTTCACGGAGTCCATCGGCTGGCGTTGGTGCATGTGGATCAACATTCCGTTGGGAGCCATCGCGATCACCTCGGCCGCCCTGTTCCTGAGGCTGGAGCGTCCCCGCCGCGCCAAGGCTCGCATCGACGTGCCGGGCATGATGCTTCTGGCCGTTGCTTCGGCGTCGTTCGTGCTCGCGAGTTCGTGGGGCGGCCACACCTACGCGTGGGGCTCGTGGCAGATTGTCGGCCTCTTCGCCCTCGCCTTGGTGGCGGGTGTCACCTTCGTTCGTGTGGAGCGTCGTGCCGAAGAGCCCATCATGCCGCTGTACCTGTTCAAGCAACGCAACTTCGTGCTGACCACGTCCGCTGGCCTGCTGACCGGCATCGCGATGTTCGGCACACTCGCCTATATGCCCACGTACCTCCAGATGGTCGCGGGCGTCAATGCGACCGACGCGGGTCTGCTCATGATCCCGATGATGGGTTCAATGCTGATTACCTCGGTGGGCTCAGGCCGCTTCGTCACCCGCACGGGTCGCTACAAGTTCCTTCCGGTCGTCGGCGCCGTGTTCCTCGCTTCCGCGATGTTCCTGCTGTCCACGATGTCCTGGAGCCAGCCCGTGTGGTTGACGTGCGTGTATCTGGCCGTCATGGGCATCGGCCTGGGCCTGAGCATGCAGATCATGGTGCTCATTGTGCAGAACACGTTCCCCGTGAGCGTGGTCGGTACTGCGACCGCCGCGAACAATTACTTCCGTCAGATCGGTGCCTCGCTGGGGGCGGCGGTGGTCGGATCGCTGTTCACCTCGCGGCTGCTGGACCTGCTGAGTCAGCGCATCCCGGGTGGCCTGGGAGGAGCAGGGTCCGACGTCAACTCGCTGACGCCCGCGGCCGTGCAGCAGCTTCCCACCGCGCTCCGCGACGTCATCGTGAGTTCGTACAACGACGCTCTCACCCCGGTGTACCTGTGGATGGTGCCACTGGCGCTCGGTAGCCTCGTGTTGCTCCTCTTCGTCAAGGAGAAGCCGCTAGCCACTCGCATCGACCGCGACGAGACTCCCGAGTCGCTTCAGACGGACGATGCCGAGCGGGAGATGGCGTACGTGTCGGCGCGCCGCGACAACAACTAGTGTCCTGCGCCGGTAGTTCGCTGTAGAAGTCGTTTGAGGGATTCGAGGATCTGTTCTGCGGGCTTGGTCCAGATGAAGGGCTTCGGGTTCTCGTTCCAGCCTGTGACCCATTTGCGAATGTCGGATTCGAGTGCCTGAACGCTGC
>Ga0314774_1000655_pt1 | contig 25897 bp, 25 predicted proteins | sample MetaGCBIA2018_FD_204515 | JGI IMG/M metagenome (GOLD analysis project Ga0314774, IMG submission 204515) | Cryopeg brine microbial communities from Beaufort Sea near Barrow, Alaska, United States - CBIA 2018 | ecosystem: Environmental > Aquatic > Marine > Coastal | place: USA: Alaska | collected...
TTTAGCATTAATCTTATTTCAAAACCAACCAATTGGAAATAAACCCGGCGCTCCTGCTGCATCAAATTGAAAAGGCAAAAGCCGGAAATCAGGCTGCTTTCAAATACTTGCTGGACACCTTTTGGGTTGATGTATATGCTTTTCAGCTTAAACATACCAGAAATGAATATGATGCTGAAGATATTACAATTCAAACATTTTCAAAAGCATTTGACAAACTTCACACTTTCAACGAAAAATACTCCTTCAAAACCTGGTTGATAGCCATTTCCAAAAATATTCATATTGATTTGATACGCAAAATGAAGTCTTCCATAAGATCGGAAACAGCTGATGAAGGAGCTGAAAAGTTTAACAAAATCGCCGATGAAAGCCCTTCAATTGAAGACACTTTAATAAGCGAGCAACACTTGGCTCAATTGCTCAGCGATATTAAACAGCTCAAACCCCCATACCAGGAGGTGATCCATTTGAGATATTTTCAGGAAAAATCATATAAAGAAATAGCAGAACATCTTCAGGAACCCATGAGTAATATTAAGGTAAAACTATTACGCGCCAAGAAATTACTTGCACAAATTATTGGGTCCAGACGGTCATAAAACCTTGATAAAGTCTCTAGACTTCAACTTATTCTTTTCATCATATTATTGTATCTTTGGACCTTAGAATTTTGATATGACAACAGATACTATAGCTACTTCCAAACCAACTCCAAAACCTAAATGGCTGCGTGTAAAACTTCCTACAGGAAAAAAATATACAGAGTTGCGTGGTGTAGTAGAGAAATACAAATTAAACACTATTTGTACCGCTGCCAGTTGTCCCAATATGGGTGAATGTTGGACTGAAGGTACAGCAACATTTATGATCCTTGGGAATGTATGTACGCGTTCCTGTGGATTTTGCGGTGTTAAAACCGGAAGGCCGGAATCTATAGATTGGGACGAACCTGAGAAGGTTGCCCGTTCCATAAAGTTAATGCAAATCAAACACGCCGTAATTACCAGTGTAGATCGCGATGATTTAAAAGATATGGGATCTATTATTTGGGCTGAAACCGTAAAGTCAATCCGGAGAATGAATCCCGGAATTACGTTAGAAACCCTTATTCCCGATTTTCAGGGAAATGAACGAAATATAGACAGGATTGTCGAGGTAAGTCCGGAGGTAGTTTCCCACAATGTGGAAACCGTAAAACGATTGACAAGAGAAGTGCGAATCCAGGCAAAATACGAACGTAGCCTGCAAGTATTAAAATATCTGAAAGACCATGGTATTAAAAGAACCAAATCTGGGATTATGCTGGGATTGGGAGAAACCGAAGATGAAGTAATCCAGACTTTACAGGATTTGAAAAGCGTTAATGTGGATATTGTAACTATAGGTCAATACCTGCAACCCAGTAAAAAGCATTTACCTGTAAAAGAATATATCACTCCGGAGCAATTTAAAAAATATGAAGACATCGGATTAGAATTAGGTTTCCGCCACGTTGAAAGTTCGGCTTTGGTTAGATCTTCTTATAAAGCCCAAAAGCATTTAACCTAATTTTATCCCAAAAAAAATATGGCTGAAAAAATAAAAATTGGGATCAACGGCTTTGGCCGTATTGGTCGCAACTTGTTCAGGCTATTAATAAATCATAAAGAAATTGAGGTTGTTGCAATTAATGACATTGCCGATGCCGCGACACTCACCCATCTCCTTAAATACGACAGTATTCAAGGAAGGTTAAACACTGATATAGCTTCAGTCAATTCCCAAATTGTCATCAATAACAGGGAAATCCCCGTACTCAATTATAATCACCCAAAGGACATTGACTGGTCTAATTACGGAGTTGAATATGTGGTGGAAGCATCCGGAAAATTCAAGAAAACCGAAGATTTAAAACACCATCTTAAGGAAGGTGTTCAAAAAGTTATTCTTTCGGTACCCCCGGATGACGATCAAATTAAAATGGTGGTTTTAGGGGTAAATGAAGATATTCTGGACGGCAGTGAAAGAATAATTTCCAATGCGTCCTGCACGACTAATAATGCAGCGCCAATGCTGGATGTGATCAATAAAAATTTTGGAGTAAAACACGCCTATATCTCCACAATACATTCATATACTGCCGATCAAAGTTTGCATGACAAACCTCATAGGGATTGGCGTAGGGCACGTGCGGCTGCACTATCAATAATTCCAACCACCACGGGGGCGGCAAAGGCACTCACCCGGATTTTCCCAGATTTGAAGGATGTTATTGGCGGTTGCGGAATCCGGGTGCCAGTACCTAACGGCTCACTTACAGATATGACATTAAATGTCCACAGACAAACAACTATAGAGGAAGTAAATTCAGTTTTTGAAGAGGCATCCCGGACTTATCTTAAAAAATATTTGAGTTATACCGAAGAACCCCTTGTTTCAATTGATATTGTTGGCAACCCTTATTCCTGTATTTTCGATTCGCAAATGACCTCGGTTATTGGCGGGGATTTGATCAAACTTATTGGATGGTACGACAATGAAGTTGGCTATTCCAGCCGACTTATTGATTTAATTTCTTTAGTTTCAAAGAATTAACTACATTTAACAGAATTATGTACCAGCATTTCCCCCAATGAAGAACATTATTTTAACGTTTTTACTTCTATTTTGTTGTTACATTGCAGTAGCTCAGCAAAAAAGTAACAAAGAAATTTCAGATATAAATAGCAATATTCAAAATCTGTTAAAGGAAGCTGAAATCTCCATAAATGTTCTAAATTTTGAAAAGGCACTCATCCAGCTTAAAAATGCTAAAGAACTTTCAAAACAAATAAACAACCAAAAGTACATCGCGCTTTCAAGTAGTATACTTTCAAAATTGTTTTACATACGCCATGATAATACTCAGGCGATTACAGAGCTGCAGCGTGCAATTTCAATTCAACGCGAAATTAATGATGAATCCGGGTTGGCCTATAGTTATCTGAATTTTGCAAAAATTTTCAGCATAAAAAATGATTTTGAGCGGGCCAATAAATACTTTAATCTAGCGGAAAGTTATTACAAAAAAGAAAAGAATACCGAAAGTCTTGGTTTGGTAAACCTTAACCGTGGTATTAACACTCTAAAATCAGGTAATTCTAGCAAAAACAGGAACCTGGCACTCTCCCAATTGAACCAAGCTGAAATTTATTTGGGTGAAAGCGATAATTTATACGAAACTTCACGATTGCATTATTTTAAAGGCAAGGCTTATTTAACACTTAACCGGCTTGAAGAAGCAGAGGCAGAAGCACAAATATCCCTGAAAATTGCCGATACCAATGATTTTGGCGGTATGATCTTGTTTTCCAATAAGCTGCTAAGTCTGATTTACGAATCACAAAAATATTACAGTAAATCCCTTGCTTACCTGAAAACAAGCAATCATGTGCGTGACTCTATTTTCGACATGAACCGGGAGGCCATTACTCTGGAGGCCAATACCCGTTATGGAGTAGATGCTTTAAGAACTACTGTTAAAGAACTTAAGATCCAGAATGCAGAACAGGAACGCTCGCTAAAAGTCAATAAACTAACTACCATTTTAAGTGTTGCCCTTATCACAATTCTCTCCCTGTTGACCTTGTCTTTATATAAGAACAATAATCTACGCGCTAAGGCTAATGAACTCCTTCAGAAAAAAAATGATGAACTTACCATAGCTAAAGATAATGCTGAAAAAGCATCTTTGGCAAAGGCGGAATTCCTTTCAACAATTACCCACGAGCTACGAACCCCACTATATGCCGTTACCGGATTAACCCATTTATTATTGGATGAAAGCCCAACCGAAAATCAAAAGGAACATTTAAATTCGCTGAAATTCTCAGGGGAATATTTATTATCCTTAATTAATAACATTCTGGATCTCAACAAACTTGAGGCTAATAAAATGGAAATCCTGGATACCTCATTCAACCTGGAAAAACGCATTTCGAATGTTTTGGTAGCACTTAAAAATTCTGCCGACGTCAAAAACACCAAATTGCATTTTAGTTTTGACCCCCAAATTCCAAAAAAACTAAAAGGAGATCCACTGAAAATTTCTCAGATCCTGATCAACCTTATCGGTAATTCGATCAAATTTACTGAAGATGGTGATATTTGGATCAATGTTAAGAAAAACCATAAGGTGGGCCAGCAGTATTTTTTACACTTCGAAATTAAAGACAATGGCGAAGGAATCACCAAAGAAAAACAAACTGCGATTTTTGAAAACTTCACCCAGGGTTCTATGCAAATAAACCGGAAATTTGGCGGAACAGGCCTGGGGCTTTCCATAGTCAAGAATTTATTGAATTTAATGCATAGTGATATCCACCTGGAAAGCGATTTAGGAAAGGGCTCTTCCTTTAGTTTTGACCTTAAGTTTGAGGCTTTTGAAGAGCTCAAAACAAGTCCCGAGGTAAATGGAGAGGGAATCGTGCCTCTTTCCAACAGCACTATGCACAATAAAAGGATCTTAATTGTTGAAGATAATAAGATCAACCAAATGATCACCCGTAAAATTCTGGAAAAAAATCAGGTGACTTGTGATGTTGCCGATAACGGAACTATTGCCATAGAAATGGTAAAAAACAACGTTTTTGACCTTATATTAATGGATATCCATATGCCGGGAATAAGCGGAATTGAAGCTACTATAGAGATCCGGAAATTTGACGAACAAATTCCTATTGTTGCCCTAACCGCGGTAACCCTGGATGAAAATCTGGATGAATTTTTTCTGAACGGGTTCACCGATATTATACCTAAACCCTATAAAACAGAAGAATTTTTCAATAAAATAAACTTGCATCTTGCCGCCGGTAAAATCCATGTATAATATCTTGGCATATTGTTTGAAAAGAACAGGTAAGGAAAAGTATATATAAAGAATATATAGTTTGAATTAGCCAAAACTAAAATGGGGTGCAATGCACCTCATTTTTTATTTAAGACATATCGTTCAATTTGTTGATCAAATTCCAGGGCCTTGCTGCCTGTAAATTTCATTTTAATAGGAATGTAATACAAATTTGGATGGGATATAACTCCTTTCAATCTCATAAAATCCTTTTCAGTTGTTAAAACCAATGGAGCTTCCATTATTTGATTTAAATCTCCCTTTGTGAATTTATGATGATCGGGGAAATTTAAATGTTCAAAATCAACGTGAAGTTCATCGAGATAATCGCATAAAGGTTGTGGATTTGCAATTCCTGTCACCAAAGTAATTTTTTCATCTGAAATTGAACTTATCAACTTCCCTGGTTTATCATTATAAACCTTATTACTATAATCTATATAACTGAAGAATAATTTTTGATAATTCTTAAGCTTAAGCCTTTTTTTTATTTTGATCTGGTTTTTGACCGTTAGATTTTTCGGGCATTTTGTCACCACAATAATCTGTGCACGTTGAGCACCAGATGCAGGTTCCCTTAAGTTACCTGTGGGCAATACAAAATCATCTATATATAATTCATTATAAGTAGTTAAAAGAATATTTAATCCCGCTTTTACTTTTCGGTGCTGGAAAGCGTCATCCAATAAGATAACTTCGGGAGAACAAAGTGATTGCAACCTGGAAATCCCTCTTGTTCGTTTTTCGTCCACAGCCACAATGGCGCGCCTGAATTTAGATTTAAATTGCAAGGGCTCATCCCCTACCATTTCTGCTGTTTCATTTCCCTCCAAAAGATGGAATCCGCTCGAATTACGGCCATAACCTCGGCTTAGCGTTGCTGTTTTATGATTTGCTATAAGTAGCGTGAGCAGGTATTCAATCATTGGGGATTTTCCGGTTCCACCAACGCTCAAGTTCCCTACACAAATTACCGGGAATTGAAATGAACTGGATTTAAATACCCCAAGCTCATAAAAAAAATTTCGCAGCAGCATCACGATGCCATATAATAGAGCGAATGGGAACAGGATTTTTCGAATTATACTCATTGTTACGAATGTATAATATTTATATTTGAATTAAAATAGTAAACCCATGTTAATTACTGAGGTTATAAAACACCTGGAAGATTTTGCACCGGCCGCTACCGCCGAAGATTTTGATAATGTTGGATTATTGGTGGGAGATCCCAATACGCCGGTTTCCGGAATTTTAATTAGCCTTGATACTCTGGAGGAAGTCGTTGATGAAGCCATCGCCAAAAATTGCAATCTAATTGTTAGCTTCCACCCTATTATATTTTCCGGATTAAAAAGGCTGAATGGCAACAATTATGTAGAAAGGACCGTGATAAAGGCCATTCAAAACAATATAGCCATTTATGCCATTCATACTGCCCTGGACAACCATCACCTGGGTGTAAATAAGATGATCTGTGAGAAACTCCACCTTACAAACTCCAAAATTTTAATTCCGAAAAAAAACAGCATAAAAAAACTCACCACTTACATACCTACTTCCCAGGCAGAAATGTTACGAAAAAGGCTTTTTGAAGCCGGAGCGGGTTCTATTGGAAATTATGATGAATGCAGTTTTAATATGCAAGGTATCGGTAGTTTCAAAGCTAATGCAGAAGCAAATCCGGTGATTGGGAAAATAGGAGAAACACATTTTGAAGAAGAAACCCAAATAGGAATTACTTTCCCCAGACATCTTGAAGCTAAAATCTTAAAAACTCTCTTTAAAAACCACCCTTATGAAGAGGTGGCTCATGAAATCACAACCTTAGATAATGCCCATCAGCAAATGGGAATGGGAATGATTGGAAACTTGCCTGAGGAAATGGAGGAAACAGAATTTCTGAGCCAGATTCAAAACACCTTTCATACCAAATGCATCCGGCATTCTGAACTCCTGGACAAACCGGTAAAAAAAGTAGCTGTACTTGGCGGAAGCGGAAGTTTTGCCATTGAAAACGCCAAAAAAGCCGGGGCCGATTTTTTTATTACCGCCGATTTAAAGTATCACGATTTCTATAAAGCAGAAGGAAAACTAGTTTTGGCGGATATTGGCCACTATGAAAGTGAACAATACACAAAAAACCTTTTACACGTGTATCTTAGTAAAAAAATCCCTAATTTTGCACTTATTTTATCGAATACAAAAACCAATCCTATCAAGTATTATTAACTATGGCAAAAAAAACAGATGTTACTGTAGAAGAAAAGTTAAGAGCGTTGTACGATCTTCAACTAGTCGATTCCAGAATAGATGAAATTAGAAATGTAAGAGGCGAACTTCCTTTAGAAGTAGAAGACTTAGAAGATGAGGTAGCCGGGTTAAATACACGTATACAAAAATTAGAGGGCGATTTAGATTTTATCGATACCGACATAAAAAATAAGAAAGTTCTTATTGATGATTCTAAGGCAGCGATTAAAAAATACACCGAACAACAAAAAAATGTCCGGAACAACCGTGAATTTAACGCATTAAGCAAAGAAATTGAATTTCAGGAACTTGAAATTGAACTTGCCGAAAAGAACATCAAAGAATACAAAGCCCAAATAGAGCAGAAAAAACAGGTGATTGATCAAACAAAAGAACGTTTGACAGACCGTGAAAAGCACCTTGCTCACAAAAAAGGTGAACTTGACGCTATTCTTGCTGAAACCAAGAAGGAAGAAGAACTGTTGGTGAAAAAATCCAATGATTTGGAAAACTTAATTGAAAAAAGGTTGATAAGCGCTTATAAACGAATTAGAGTCAATGTGAAAAACGGATTAGCAATAGTTCCTGTAGAACGTGGTGCTTCCGGAGGGTCTTATTTCACTATTCCACCACAGGTTATCGTGGAAATTTCAGGAAGAAGAAAAATTATTACCGATGAGCACAGCGGTAGAATTTTAGTTGACGAAGAGTTGGCGAAAGAAGAACAGGAAAAAATGGAAAAACTTTTTTCTAAGATTTAAAAATATATTCTTTTTATTTAAGGGATATTCGAAAAGTATGATGAATACTTTCTGAATATCCCTTTTTTTATGAAAAGGAAGCATTAACAACTCTTTGGGATAAAAATTCAATAAATACCCTAATTTTATGGCGTTATAAAACCCCTCGTCTATGAAATTCAAATTGATCTTAATTACACTTTGTTGCTTATTCATTCTCAGTTCTTGTAAAAACCAGGAATCCGGCGACCATAAATCAGAAACCCTCTCAGACAGCTTAACCGAATCGGGAAACAATAGAGATTATTCTAATACTAAGTCTACATCCAAGACCGATTCCAAAGTTTCGGCAGGAACAATTGAAGGCCAATATATTAAAATGGGAGAGGAAGCCGATCCTAATTGTGAATGTTATTGCCTGGATTTAAATTTTACTTCAAATTCTGAATTGTGTCTTTCTCCCGATAATATATATATAATTGCTAAATTTGAAAAGACCAATACTAATTTAATCAATATATATTTAACAGATCCTTCGGATATCAATTCTGAAGGAGACAAAATTCCATGGGCTAAATTTGACAGGAATATCCCAATTGCAACTATTACTCAGCAACCAAATGGGGAATTAGATCTTGATTGGTTAGGTTTTTCCATCAATGGCGACTTAGCTATGGACTATGCTATTTTGGGCAAGAAAACCCTTGAAGGAAAATTTAAAAAGAAATAAACTGAAGTAAAGAAAATAGAATAAAGAGCAAAGAATCAAGACTGAAGAAGTTAGAGAAAATATTCGTTTGCCGGAATCTACGCGAAAAATAAAAATCGGTTCTGGAATTAATATGCTAGGGTGACGACAATATATTATTCCACAAAATTTTGGAAAAATTTATGTGTGATGTTAATAGTCTTTCATATATTATCTATATTCTTTCTTCTTGTTAATATAATAAAGGTCATTTGAATGGCCAATAATATTTTTTTTAAGATGAAAATGATCCTGTTAGCCTTATCATTATTTGTGTTTTCCTGCGGCAACAGCAGCACCCAAAATCCATCAAAGAAAGAAACTACCAACGCCAAACCGGTAGAAGTTCCGGTCCAGGACAATATGGCCCGTGCCTATTTCGCCAGCGGTTGTTTTTGGTGTGTTGAGGCGGTTTATGAAAGTGTTGAGGGAGTGGAAGAAGTGATTTCAGGATACTCCGGAGGTCATACCAAAAACCCTACTTATGAAGCCAGTAATACAGGAAAAACAGGCCATGCCGAAGCTGTTGAAGTTATTTATGACCCCAAAAAAGTTGATTTTACCACTTTGGTGCGGGTGTATTTTGGATCGCAAAATCCTACCCAGGTTAATGGCCAGGGACCAGATAATGGATCTCAATACCGTTCCATAATATTCTTTCAGAACGAGGAACAAAAAAAGATTATCGAAGACATTAAAGCGGAAGTCACCAAAAATTACGATAAACCTATTGCTGCTGAAGTGGTGCCTTTTCAAAAATTTTGGAGAGCTGAGGATTACCATCAAAATTATGAAAAACTAAATCCGGGCAACCCATACATTCAAAATGTTTCAATTCCAAGATTAGAAAAGTTTAAAAACAAATTTCCGGAACTACTCAAAAAAAACCCTAAATAAAGATAGCTGAATTATTAAGTTCCAAATTAGGCCTTCACGATTTCATTCCTACTAATAGAAATCCTGGTCTAAGCTTTTCTAATAAAATAATTAAGTATTTTTACACTTTAATAAATTTCGGTTCTATACTTTATGGAAATTACCACAGAAAACATTCTCCTAATTGGATCCCTTCTTTTACTTATAAGTATTCTGGCTGGAAAAACTTCATACAAATTTGGAGTTCCTACCTTAGTTTTATTCTTGTTGGTAGGTATTCTGGCTGGTTCGGAAGGCATTGGGGAAATTCATTTTGACGACCCCCAAATCGCTCAATTTATTGGTATAGTTTCCCTTAATTTTATTCTTTTTTCAGGTGGACTGGATACCAGTTGGAAATCTATCAAGCCTGTTGTTTGGCAAGGTATTTCGCTATCTACACTGGGAGTATTATTAACAGCCTTATCTGTTGGGGGATTTGTGTGGTTTATTACAGATTTCACTATTTATGAAGGTTTATTGCTTGGCGCTATTGTTTCTTCAACAGATGCAGCTGCGGTTTTCTCTATTCTCAGGTCTAAAAATCTCGCATTAAAAACCAACCTCCGGCCAACATTGGAATTGGAAAGCGGAAGTAATGATCCGATGGCCTATTTTCTAACGATTGCCTTTTTAGGCCTGGTGGTCAATCAGGACAAAAGCATTTATAGCATTATCCCCCTGTTTCTTCAACAAATATTAATTGGGGCTGCGCTTGGTTTTATCTTCGGGAAATTAAGCAAGAAGCTCATAAACCGGATCAAACTGGATTTTGAAGGTTTATATCCTGTTTTGGCCATTGCACTGATGTTTATCACATTCTCCGCCACCAACTTCCTTGGCGGAAATGGATTTTTAGCGGTATACTTAAGTGCCGTTTATTTGGGAAATCACGACATTATTCATAAACGAACCATTATGAAAATGTTTGACGGGCTCGCCTGGCTTATGCAAATAGTGCTCTTCTTAACCCTGGGATTACTTGTATACCCAAGTCATGTGCTTCCGGTAGTAGGAATTGGAATATTTGTTTCGGTTTTCCTTATCCTTATCGCCCGGCCAATAAGTGTATTTATAAGTTTGATGTTTTTTAAAATGAAAATGCGCCGTAGATTTTATATATCCTGGGTAGGATTACGGGGTGCTGTACCTATTGTATTTGCCACATATCCCCTATTGGCAGGTATTGAAAAAGCGGATATGATATTTAATATTGTATTTTTTGTTTCCCTAAGTTCGGTATTGGTTCAGGGCACAAGCCTTTCTTTAATTGCAAAATGGCTACACGTATCACTTCCCGGAAAGGTAAAACCAAAATCCCCTGTGGACACATTTTTAAATGATGGTGCCAAATCTTTTATCCGGGAAATTGTAATTCCTGAAAATAACCATTCTGTTGGCAAAGCCATAGTTGATTTGAAATTCCCGCGGAAAGCAATTATTGCAATGATCTCAAGAAATGACAAGTTTTTAACTGCAAACGGGGCAACTGAGATTGAGCCAAATGACATGTTAATTATACTGACAGAAGATCAGGATACCCTGAAAGAAGTTTATAAATGTTTAGACCTGAATATGCAACAGGAAGAAGATGAATTAATTTAAATCCTATTTGTTATTGTCCAAAAGTTTAAGAATAAGCATTTCCACCTCTTTGCTGTCCCATTTATTCTCAATATCCCTTAGTCCCATCACTTTATCCATTACAGCCCGTTGCTCATCACCAATGCTAAGCGCCTCAGAATAAGGTTTATTTGAAAAAGTCACCCTGGAATACAGGGGAACCCATTTCTCAGGATGTTTTTCAGCAAAATACCCTTCGATCTTTTTTCTCAATAAAAATCCGGGATCAGCTGTTTTACTGCTCATTTCGATAAAATTGCGATAACTGAGCTCAGAAATGGCATCTGCATTAGGTTTCCGGCTGTTTTCATATTCCCGGAAGATCTTTTCCCAATCTTCTCCATATTGCAGCATCAAATCATCCAAAACAGATATATCTTCAAACCCGGCGTTCATTCCTTGCCCATAGAATGGCACGATTGCATGAGCAGAATCGCCAACTAAGGCCACTTTATCCCAGTAGGTCCAGGGAAAGCATTTCATGGTAACCATAGCGCTTGTAGGATGTTTAAAAAAGTCACTGGTCAAATTTGAAATATCCCCTTTAATGTCGGGGAAATAAGTAGTAAAAAACCGCTCCGCTTGTGCTTCGGTTTTAATATTTTCAAAAGAAACAGCTCCTTCAAAAGGCATAAATAAGGTACAGGTAAAACTTCCGTTCAGATTTGGCATCGCGATAAGCATAAACTCTCCGCGGGGCCAGATATGAAAAGATGTATTATCAAGTTTATGTGTTCCATCAGCATTCGCGGGAATTGTGAGCTCCTTATATCCAACATCTATGAATTCCTGCGAATAATTGAAACGGCTTTGTCGCTGCATTTTATGCCGAACCCGGGAAAAAGCACCATCGGCGCCAAACACTATATCAAACTGATATTCCTGCCACGCACCTTTTTCACTTTCTCCTGTGTAGATCTTAGCCTCCGACAATTCAATATCCCAAACCTTTTCTTCAAATTTAAAAATAGCACCGGCAGCTTCTGCCAAATCAATCATTTTGCGATTTAAAATTCCACGGGAAATAGAATAGATGGCCTCGTCTTCTTTTCCATATTTCTGAAAGTAAAGCGGTTTATCATTTAAGTGTAATGCACGTTTGTCTAAAGGCAAAGCCAATTTTCTTATTTCGGCTTCAATACCAACTTTTTTTAATGCATCCCAGCCACGGTTAGACAGTGCCAAATTTATAGACCGCCCGGAAAATTGAATGTGACGCACATCCGGTCTTCTGTCAAAAACTGTTACATCATGACCATGCTTTCTTAAAAAAAGCGCCAGCAGAGAGCCCACTAAACCGGAGCCTATTACGGCAATATTTTTTGATTTTTGCATCTGGTTCATTAAACTAAAAAAAATTATTGATTGGCAGTAAAAGAAATTCCTATAAGGTAACAAAACCTTATTTTCAATTAGTCCAGTTTTATTTCTCGTAAAAATACTGAAAAATTATCATTTTAGCTTTGGACTTCCATTCGGCAAAAAGTTAACTGATTTTCATAATTTTTCTGCCTTCCAAATCAAAATAACGTTAAAAAACAGGTAATTACAATTTGTTTAACAAGAGTTACCACTTACAAAAAGTAGTTTCGTAGGCTAGGTCAGAAATATGGAAGATGAACAACCAATTTTACAATCATACCAAATGGGAGATCTTACCTTAAAAAATAGGGTGATTATGGCTCCTATGACGAGAAACAGGGCGGATAATAAAGAAAATGCCCCTACAGATCTACATGTTGAATATTATAGGCAGCGCAGCAGTGCCGGCCTGATAATTTCTGAAGGTTCTCAGGTTTCTGAAAGAGCCGTGGGCTACATCAATACCCCGGGAATATACTCTGAAGCCCAGGTAGAAGGATGGCGTAAGGTTACTGAAGCTGTACATGAACAAGACGGAAAAATATTCATACAGTTATGGCATTGTGGCCGGATATCTCACCCCATATTCCACAATGGTGAGAAACCCCTCGCGCCAAGTGCCGTGAACCCTAATATCAAAATATTTACCCCGGACGGGGAAGAAGATTCTGTTGAGCCAAAAGCGATGACAATTCCTGAAATCAAGGAAACTGTTCAGGAATTTAAAAAAGCTGCTCAAAATGCCAGGGATGCCGGATTTGATGGGATAGAACTCCATTCCTCCAACGGTTATTTATTTCATCAGTTTTTCAATGCGAACTCAAATATCCGCACAGATGAATACGGCGGAAGTATTCCAAACAGGGCCCGTTTTCTATTTGAAGTGATTGAAGCAGTAGGAGAAATTTGGGCAGAAAACAGAATTGGAGTGAGGTTAAACCCCTCTTTGAATAATGGTGCCGGAATAATCGCTACAAAAGAAACCATCTCAACCTTCGATTATATAGTTGAAAAACTTAACGCATATGACCTGGCTTATCTCCATCTCTCTGAACCTTTTACAGATGTGAGTGAAATAGACTATCTCGAGCCTAATATTGCAAAACATTACCGGCCAATTTACCACGGAACCTTAATGATCAATAGTGGTTTTGACCAGGAAAAGGGAAATAAAGTGATTGAAGAAGGTACTGCCGATCTTGTATCTTTCGCAAAATTATTTATTTCCAACCCCGATTTACCCGAGAGGTTTAAGGAGGATGCTCATTTAGCTGAGTGGGATTGTGATACTTTTTACACTCCGGGGGAAAAGGGCTATACCGACTATCCTATGTTAGAAAAACAGACTAAAAAGTAACAGTAATCTGCCTTTAATTTTTTGAATTTAATAAAAATAAGGTTTTAATTAATTTAATTTATAAATCAGAACTATGGAACAGGAAAAATTCGAACAAGTACACAGTATTTTAAATAAGCTTGAAGACATTAAGAACAGTCAGGAAAGTATTATTGATAAAATTAATCATGTAATTACCGATTTATTTCAGCATCCTGATAAGAAATTGGAAAAAGCAATGGAGAAGGCTCATCAAAGAGCATCAGATAATATAGATGCATTGCGGGAGGTTATTGAAGATTATCAGATAAAAGTAAACAAACTTGAAAACGAAGATTAATTTAAAAATACCTTAACAAATTTTGTTATCAAATTTCATTAAATTAAGGTAGTTAACAATACTGCATTTTTTTATGAAACATTACAATACACGGGATATTGCGGAAATGGATAAAATTTTCCGTTTAAACCTTATCAACAGCTGCACGGGCTACAAATCTGCCAATTTACTGGCAACAAAGTCTGCAACCGGAAAGACCAATGTTGCCGTTTTTAATTCGGTAATTCATTTGGGCAGCAATCCACCTTTATTGGGATTCATCCTGCGACCAACCACCATTCCACGAAACACTTTTAAAAATATTAAGGAAACAGATGTTTTTACAGTAAATCATATTCATCAGGATATGATCGAGCAAGCACATCAAACAGCGGCCAATTATGAGGAGCATATTTCAGAATTTCATAAAACCGGACTGGAAGAAGAGTATTTGGATGATTTTTTTGCGCCCTATGTAAAGCAATCTTCTATAAAATTGGGCTGCCGTTATTTAAACGAATATCTTATAATTGAAAACGATACAGTTTTAATAGTTGCAGAAATTGAACACATCTATTTTGAAGAGGGAATCCAGATGCCTGATGGCTGGTTGCGACTGGACGATGCCGGAACCATTGCAATTAATGGTCTGGACGGTTATGCTTTGCCAACTTTATTAGATAGATTTCATTATGCCAGGCCCGAAATAGAAATTAAATCATTCTTTAAGGAGAAAAAAACCAAAAATTAATAATCCTGAATTTTCAAAAAAGTTTCTAAATGCATTGATAATGAGCATTCCATTGAAATAATACAATGAAGTTTCTAAATCTAAATCACAATATTTCGTAATTACCAAAATTTATGTGATATTTTCATAATTTAGTTAAACAGCCGTTAAAATTACCTCGTATAATTAATGATTTGTATAAATTTGTTCTGATCAACTAGCCGTAATATGGTTTTTAGAAAAGGGTCACGATCTAAATATTATAACCAACTAACTGGCAACTTTAAGTTGCACTAAAAAAAACCAACAATATGAAAGATTTAATTTGGCTTATCGTAGTTTTATTGATTATCGGATGGCTAATTGGTTACTTCGCTTTCCCGGATTTAGGAAGTATTATCCACATTTTAATAGTGGTTGCCGTTATTTTGATACTGTTCAAATTATTAACCGGCAGGAGACTTTAATATACTAAAAAGTCAAATACAAAAGCCCTTTTGAAATTCAAAGGGCTTTTTGCATTTGTCTCCCTTTCAATTCACATCTTTGCTTGAACACCAAAAACAAAGTCAATTAGCAGTAGTAATGGCTATTTTAATAATGAACCCCTATATTTCCCTCCAGAATGTTTATTTTTATTGAATATGTTCAAAATAAAACTAATATAATATATCCAAACACCAATGAAGGTATGCGAATTACCCCGAAAGTTATCGGAGGACTAGTAAAAAACAATAAATATTTACATATGAAAATATTTCTATCCTTATGCACTGTCTTACTTTTATTGGCAGGTTGTAAAAACGAAACTAAAAAAACAGCTGTTTCTGAAACCTCAGTTTCAAATGAAGAGTCAATAACAACAAAAATAGCAGATGCCAATGGCTTTGCGAATTTCAAAAAAGTGAATCAACTCAACTTCACATTTAATGTAAAAGTGAATGACACGGTGAGATCTCAGCGCTCCTGGAAATGGTATCCAAAGGAAAATAAAATAGAGCTTACTGAAAAAGGTGAAACATTCAGCTATATTAAAAAAGATACTTTGGGTGAACAAGCAAAAGCGGCCGATCAAAAATTCATCAATGACACCTATTGGCTTTTGTTTCCGTATCAATTGATGTGGAGTGATTTTAATTTTGAATTTAATCAAATGTCCACTGCACCAATTAGCCAACAGCAAATGCAGGGTTTAGTAGTTAATTATTCCGATGATGGCGGCTATACCCCGGGAGACACCTATAGTTTGTATCTCTCAGATGATCTAATGGTCAAGGAATGGACTTATGAATCGGCAGGCGGAAGATCTTTGACTACAACCTGGGAAGATTACGAGACCTTTAAAGGAATCACAATTTCAAAAATGCGTAAAAGCCCCGATGGAAGTTTTCAGTTGTATTTTACCGATATAGAAGTGAAGTAGCCTCCGAATTCAAGTAGATTCCTGAATACCTCTTTTTAAGATCTGACCAAATTCAAACATATCCTCAAAAGAACAGTAAAATGGTGCGGGAGCCAGTCGAATCACATTTGGTTCCCGCCAATCTATGATCACCCCGTTTTTCATTAAATAATTAAAAAGTTCCTTGCCCTGACCGTGAAGGAGTACTGAAAGTTGAGTGCCGCGTTCATTTTGATTGGAAGGTGTGATAATTTCAAAATCACTTTTTACTTCCCCATCTATTTGGTGGAGAATAAATTCAAGGTAAGCTACAATATTATTACGTTTTTCAATAAGTGCAGGCATTCCCACTTTATCAAACATTTCTACAGAGGCCAAATAAGGCGCAAGGGCCAAAATGGGAGCATTACTTATCTGCCAGGCATTTGCATTAGGCTCGGGATTAAACTCAGGTTCCATCAAAAAACGACGGGTTTTATTATGCCCCCACCAACCTTCAAACCGGGGAATATCACTTAAGCCGTGGTATTTTTCATTGACAAAACATCCAGAAGCATTTCCAGGTCCGGAATTCATGTATTTATAACTACACCAGGCGGCGAAATCCACATCCCAATCGTGTAATTTTAACTCGATATTGCCGGCCGCATGGGCAAGGTCCCAGCCTACTTTTGCACCAACTTCATGACCTGCCTTTGTGATGGTTTCCATATCCAGCACCTGCCCTGAATAATAATTTACGCCTCCAATTAGAACCAAAGCGCACTCCTCTCCCACTTCTTTTATTTTTTCAACTATATCCTCTGTCCTAAAATGATGTTCGCCCGGACGCTTTACCACTTCAATTATAGTTTCCCCGGGGATCAAACCGTGAAACCTCACCTGACTTGAAATCATATATTGATCGCTTGGAAAAGCCTTTTCTTCGCATATTATTTTAACCCGTTTCCCAACAGGCCTGTAGAAGGAGACCATGAGTAAGTGCAGGTTTACGGTAAGAGTATTCATAACGGTAATTTCATGCGGCTTGGCGCCCACCAGTTTCCCCAACTTTTCTGAGAATCGTTCGTGATAATCCCACCAAGGCTTTTCTGCATAAAAATGACCTTCAACCGCTAGCTCTTCCCAATCCTTCATGACCTCATCTACATATTTTTTGGCCGATTTAGGTTGTAACCCAAGGGAATTCCCGGTAAAATAAATCACATCCTTACCATTGACTTTCGGAAAATAAAATTCGCTTTTATATCTGGCTAAAGAATCAGTTTTATCTAAGGATCTTGCAAACTCCCTTGTGTTTTCGAACTCCATATAATCTGGTTTGCCGTAAAAATACCATTTAATTTCAGGTTCAAAAAGGGCTGACCCTGCTTTTATAAAATAAAAAATTGGATAAAATATAGAGTTCCTTAAATTTGACTAAAATTGAGATAACAAATGAATTTTATTCCGAAAGCCATCGATGATTACGCAGTAGATCATACCCAACCAGAACCGGAGTTACTAGCCCGGCTCGCCAGGGAAACACACCAAAAAGTATTGCAACCGCGTATGCTAAGCGGGCATTTTCAAGGCAGGTTGCTAAGTATGATCTCTAAAATTGCTAAGCCAAAAACCATTCTAGAATTGGGGACTTATACCGGATATTCTGCTTTATGCCTTGCAGAGGGATTACAAAAAGATGGAGTGTTGCACACCATAGATATTAATGAGGAACTCAAGGACTTTCAGAAAAAATATTTTGACCTATCCATTTTCAAAGACCAAATCCATCAACATTTAGGCAATGCCTTGAACATTATCCCAAACCTGGATATAAAATTTGACCTGGTGTTTATAGATGCCGATAAGCCCAATTACCCCGATTATTTTGAACTTATCATAAACAAATTAAATCCCGGCGGAATTATTCTTACAGATAATGTGCTCTGGAGTGGAAAAGTAATTGAAAAAATACAGGAAGAGGATGAATCAACCCGTGCTTTGGTAAAATATAACACGCTGGTAGCAGCAGACAGCAGACTTGAAACCATTATGCTCCCTATAAGAGACGGGTTAAGCATTAGCAGGTTAAAACTATAGAAAAACCCTATTGAATTCCAAACTCCAAAAAACAAATTCCAAATTCCTCCCCGATGATTCGTGGCCAAACTACAAACCCCACCTTTCAACTTTCCTCTTTTTTCTATTTTCTATTTTCTTTACTCTTCATTGAACCCGGCCAGTAAACTCAACCTATAAAAGATATGGGCAAACAAAATTCCCACCAAGGCACCTACAATTAGATCTGAAGGAAAATGAACACCTACATATATCCTGCTCATAACAAATAAAATGGGCCAGATATAAATCACATAAATCCATTTATACTTTTCCTTAATACAAAGCACAACAAAGGTTGCAGCTACAAAGGAGCCCGATGCATGGCCTGAAAAAAAGCTGTAATTGGTTGGTTCCTGAAGAATTCTAATAAGGTCTTTTAATTCCGGCTGATTATTCGGTCTTATCCTTAAAGACATTGTTTTTACCAAAAATGTAAATCCCATTGTGGCAACAAAGGATACCACCAAAAAAAATGAAGTGAGAATTGCTTTTTTCCAATGAAAAGCAACAAAAAACATAATAAAAAAAAGGAGGTAGAGCGGGATCCAGTGTTTGAAATTGGTTACAAAGATCCAAAATGCATCATAAGATTCGATTCCTAAACTGTTTAAAAAAACAAACAATTCACGATCCCACTTATTAAGTTGTTCAAGCATTAAAATTTACGCTTAACCGAGCCGGTAATTTCCTCAATATCTTCCCTAACTTTACTGATCTCTTTCTTCACATCTTTGGAAAAATCGGTATCTATACCCTGTTTTTTAGCGCTTTTTTGAATTTCCCCCTTAATGTCATTAGATGCATTTTTAAGCGTGCGCATTCCTTTTCCCATGCCTCTGGCTATTTCCGGAATTTTATCGGCACCAAAAACCATGATCAAAATAAATATTATAAAGCCAATTTCGGCACCACTAATAAATAAAGGAAATGTTATCATAGTATATAAAAGATTACTACAAATTTAATTTAAAAAAAGAAGCCTACTCGTAAAGTCGGCTTCTTTTTTTACTTAGAAAAAAATTAATTTAAAACGTTTTCTTTAAATTGCTGGAACTTATCTTCTTTGACCTGCTGAGGCCAGCTGTTGTTATCCAAATTCACATCGGCAGTTTCTAAATTTGGATCTACCACAATTTTAGTGATTTCCTTATCACTTGTAATCACCTTGCTTACTTCCGCGTCATTTTTACGCCATACCTGTACGGGAAATGTTACAATTTCAGCAGTACCATCAGCGTAAGTGTACTCTACTATTATCGGCATTACCAAACCTCCCGGTTTATTGAATACAATTTCATAAAAATATTTAGGACTTTTCAGCCTTGCCCGTTCTTCGGGAGTGAAATTGTCCATAACGTACTCATTCAATTTAGGGGCATTTTCAAATGCATTTTTGCCCTTCATCCCAGCCGAATATTCTTCACTTCCTTCTTCAACAACATAAATTGCATCTATACTGTCGGGATCCGAAACTCCAAATTGCTCTAAGAAAACTTTGCCTTCTTTGGTAGCCTTATCAGTTACATAATATTTTTTCACTCGTTTTATTCCAATGTCTACATAATCTGTACTATAAAACCATCCTCTCCAAAACCAGTCCAGGTCTACTCCGGAAGCATCTTCCATAGTCCTGAAAAAATCTTCGGGAGTTGGGTGTTTGAACATCCAGCGTTGCGCATAGGTTTTAAATGAATAATCGAACAATTCTTGTCCCATCACAGTTTCCCTCAGAATATTTAGTGCTGTAGCCGGTTTTGAGTAAGCATTGTTTCCCAACTGAAAAACATTTTCAGGATTGGACATTATTGGAGTGATATATTTTTGATCCCCCTTCATATAAGGAACTACCTCAGCCGGAATTCCTCTTCTTGAAGGATATGTTTCATTAAGACCAATGGCTCCCGGATATTTTTTCCCGAAGTCCTGCTCCGCAAGATATTGCATAAAGGTATTCAAACCTTCATCCATCCATCCCCATTGGCGCTCATCGCTATTCACGATCATTGGAAAGAAATTATGCCCTACCTCGTGAATTATAACGCTGATCATTCCAAATTTCACTCTATCACTATAGGTACCATCCTTTTCAGGACGTCCATAATTCCAGCAAATCATAGGATATTCCATTCCCTGATTTTTTGCGTGAACAGAAATAGCTTTATGATATGGGTATTGAAAGGTATGTCCGGAATAGGATGTCAAAGTACTTGCAACCGCAAGTGTAGAGTATTCTTCCCAAAGCGGATTTCCCTCTTTAGGATACAAGGAAACAGCCATTACATCCTTGCCCGAAACATCCACATTCATCATGTCTAAAATAAATTTTCGGGAAGTGGCAAATGCAAAATCACGAACCATTTCAGCTTTTAATTTCCAGGTTTTCTTCTTATCTGAAAATCCCTTTTCAGCTGCTTCTGCTTCTGCCTGTGTGACAATGATCACCGGTTTATCGTAGGATTTTTCAGCCTCCTCATACCTTTTCATCATCTGGCTAGAATAAACATCTTTCCTGTTTTGAATTTCCCCAGTTCCATCCAAAATATGATCTGCAGGAACAGTAATATTTACTTCATAATTTCCAAAAGGCAAGGCAAATTCGCCATTACCCCAAAACTGCATATTTTGCCATCCTTCAACATCATTGTAAACCGCCATTCTTGGAAAAAACTGGGCTATTACATACGCATTGTTCCCATCTTCAGGAAAATGCTCAAATCCGGATCTTGCCCGGTTGACAACGTGATTATTAACATTGTACCACCATTTTACAGTAAAAGAATAACTTTCTCCTGCTTTTAAAGGCTTAGGTAAATCTACCCGCATCATAGTTAAATTGATGGTATAAGGAAGTGGCTTTCCATCTTTTGAAACTTCTTCAATATTAAATCCGCCATCAAAAGGCTCCTCCATAAATTCGTCAACAAAATTCCCGGGTCGAGAAACCGGTGCAATGGCATTGCCATCTTTTTGAAGAGCAGGTGAATTTTTTGACCGAATATTTTGATCTAATTGGACCCATAAATATTCCAGATCATCCGGGGAATTATTATGATAAGTGATTGTTTCAACACCCGTTAATTTTTGATTTTTGTCGTCCAGCTCGATATCCATTTTGTAATCGGCCTGGTTTTGATAATAAGCCTCACCCGGAGCTCCTGAACCTGTGCGATACTGGTTGGGAGTTGAAAATTCCTCATAAAGTTGCCTAAATTTATTTTGATTGGTGTGACCCACTTCCTTAATTTCCTCCTTTAGAATTTCGCCTTCCTGGGCATAAATTCCTGTAGATAAAATTAAGAAGAACACCAGTATTGCTGATTTAAAATTGCTCATTCTAGTTTTTCTTGGTTTTTAAGTTGGTAAAAGTAACTATTCTTAAACATAATACAATTTATAGACTGATTATTTACTAAAAATCAGCAAATCTTCATCTTTGCCATTCGCCAAAATCAAGCTCTTTGTCTCCCCCTTATATTTAACATGCACAAGGTTTTTCTGTTCACTGAACATATCAATTAAAATAGCATTTTTAATCCCAATATTTTTAAATTCCGGGACATCAGATATCTCTAAGTAAAAAAGCAGCCTATCCTTTTCATATTCTTTTCCTATATAATTTAACTTATAAGACTTTCCATCTAATTGAACTTCCATTTTTTGACCGAGATATTTTTTAATATAATCGGTTAGCCTATCACTATCTCCATTTTTTGTCAACTGAATTGATTCGTCATACCTTGTTTGAAGTAATTTTTCAAAATCATCGACAAAAACACGAGAGATGATCTGAAGGCTGTGAGCCTTTTCATTGTATTCAATTTCAGTAACGCTAACGTAAAATTTATGATCGGTACTAAAAGAGGAAAAGCCAATAAAAAGAAAGAGGAACGCTATTTTAAATTTCATAAGATGAATAGAAAAATCGAAAATGCTTTTATTTCGAGATTATTTAGAGATTTTCAATTAAAAACTACAAAAAACGTTCCAAAGTAATTAAAGATTCCTGGATAGCCTTCCTTTTAATCGAATTTGATAGCGTTATAAATTTTGCTCTGTTCCATTAAAAATTCGATAAGAGCTAACTGATTACCTGGCTTTTCAAGAATATCGCGCAATCCATTATCGTCTACATAATAAATAAAGTCATCTATATAGTCTTTTTCCACTTGAAGGGTTTCCGTAAAAAAATCATCCTGAAATAATTTTCTCAACTGCTCATTAGTAGTTAAGGTTGGCCTTTTATAAGCACGAATCGCAGCCTTATCCTTAATTCCCAGCAGGCCAGCAGCAATACCGGCTAAACCTAATAGGTTTACTCCTGGTTTAATTATCGTATTATTTTCGAATGCTAAATTTCTAGGAGCTTCAGTAGGATCGTTAATATCTGCTTCAAACCGCATATTTTTTATATCCCCAAAATTTAAATTTACAGGCATATTCCTAACAATTGGGATCTGCGCAATGTCTGCGTTTAAATTTCCAGAAAGCGCAACATTGCTAATATTAACTTCATCCAATACATTTAAATCCTCTTCCAAAGAAAGAGCCAAAGTTCCCTTTTCAATAATTTCTGAAGTAATGCGTACGCTTATATTTTTATACTGAATGGATGAAAATAACAGTTCATCATTTTCTCTAACCAAGATCTGAAATGATCCCGAATCGGAGTTCAACGTTCCTGTTTTTTTGTGGAATTTATAATATGGATGGAAGCCTCCTCAAGAAAAGGTGCGGAAACAGTCCCTTTAATCCGGGTGTTTTCTTGGGCAAACAAAGGAGAAACAGTAAATAATAGTAGGGTAATTACTTTTAGATAAGATTCATTTCTCATACTAAAATATTGTTTCGATTAATTTCTGTTCGATTGCTTTTTATATTTTTTCCTTTGCTCCATCAAAAAATCGATTAAATCCAGTTCATTCCCTCCTTTTAGCATCTGTTCGCTCAATCCGTTGTCATTGGCATAAAAAATAAAATCACTTATGTACTCCCTCTCAATATCCAGATTTTCCCTGAAGAAATCATCTTCATATATTTTTCGGATATAATTATCAATTTCTGGATTAACGGACTTGGCGTATGGGTTTTCCACATCTTCTTTCTTTTTGGCAATAAGAAATTCTTTGAATATATTGACAAAATTAATTCCATTCACCAACCTGGTTTTACTCATAGCTAAAGCAGTGTTGTACGGAGGAGATCCCAAATTGGGGCCGGTGTCATTGTCAAAACCCATATTTTGAACATTCGCCGCTGTTAAATTTGTAGGTAATTCTACTAATTTCAAACGGTTGAGATCTACATTTATATTACCGGAAAGATCATAAGGGGTTACTACTACTTCCGGCAACCTGCTCACCACTTCACTCACAAAAATATTTAAGGCCTTTGTATTTATAATGCCCTGATCTACAATTACGGTAAACTCTTGAAATTTTAATGAGGAAACACGCAAACTATCATTAAAGGCTACCGCAATACTAAATTCCCCTAGAGAATCGCTAACCGCAAATCTGTTAGAATTTAAATTATAAATATTGATTCCCTGTGGATCATCTCCAAGCGGCACTTCTATAGTTCCTGAAATTAAAATACGCTCTCCAGTTTGGGCTGAGGTATATAGACCAACTAAGAGGAGAAGCAGAAAGAAAGAAGCCTTTTTCATTGGTCGATTTTTATTGTTTTATTAAACTGTATCACCTGTTCTGCCCAATGTACATATTGAATTTAACTCACAATTCTTACCGGCAATAAAGAGTTTCAATTTAAATAAAATTTCCGAGTAAGTATAATTCAACAATAGTACATTAAGTTAGCGCTCAAAATCTAATTAAAAGTATAAGACGCGCTTAAATTTTTGTTAAACCATTACAATACCTAAATTTACAAAAAAAATCAAATGAAACGCGCACTATTAGCCAGCACTTCTACCTTACATGGACAGAAATATTTAGCTTACCTGCTTCCCGAAATATCCGAATTATTTGAAAAATGCAAGGAAATTATATTCATCCCATACGCTAGACCAGGCGGTATTTCTCATGAAAATTATACAGCTTTGGTGAAAGAGACTTTTAAAGACACCTCTTTTAAAGTAAAGGGGCTCCATGAGTTTAAAGACCCCAAAAAAGCCTTAAGTCTGGCCGAAGGAATTTTCATTGGAGGTGGAAATACATTCGTGTTAGTAAATAAACTTTACAGGAATGATCTTATGGAATTACTGAGGGAAAAGATCCTGAATGGAACTCCTTATTTAGGAACAAGTGCAGGAACCAATATTTGTGGGCTTACAATGCAAACCACCAATGACATGCCTATTGTTTATCCTCCAAGTTTTAAAACCCTTGGGATTGTTCCTTTCAATTTAAATCCGCATTATTTGGACCCGGATAAAAATTCAACCCATAAAGGGGAAACAAGAGAAACAAGGATCAAGGAATTTCATACTATTAACACATATCCTGTGGTTGGCTTACGGGAAGGAAGCTGGCTGGAAGTAAAAGCGGAGGAGATTATATTGAGAGGAACTTTGACTGCACGTATTTTTAAAGCAGGTGAAGAACCTTATGAACTGGAAACAAACAGCAGCCTTACCGAATTAAACTGATATGGGGTTCAATAATAACCTCATCATATTAAGATGAGGTTTTATAAACGAGAGCCCAGGTTTCTCAGCCGATCTCTCCAATAAAAAAGCCCCATCTTTCGATGAGGCTTTGAGCGAGAGACCGGGTTCGAACCGGCGACATTCAGCTTGGAAGGCTGACGCTCTACCAACTGAGCTACTCTCGCATTATGCTGCAAATATAACCGTATTATTTTTCAACTTCCAAACAAATTATAGCTTTTTTAAAAAATGATACCCTTTTATTATATACCCGTGATTCATATAAAACTTATGCGATCTGAAATTTTGAACGTAAGAGTTTAATTCTGAGGTCTCACACCCCTTTTCTCTGGAATAATTGAAGATAAATTCGAAAATTTCCTTTCCAAATCCCCTGTTTTGATATTCCGTCTTGATATAAACATGATCGGGCTCACAGGATTTCCCTGCATAGTGCCTTGTCATAAACCACAGACCGAAAACCCCAATAATTTCATCTTTTAAAAAAACCCCAAAACATTCGTAATTCTGGGTTAACATTTCCTGAAAACGGGCTCTGAGTAATGCTTCATCTATTTGATAATCACCCAATTCCATAACAAAAGGAATGATTTTATCCAGGTCGTTGTTTAAAATCTTGTTAAATGACAATTCCATCCTGCAATTTTCTGCAAAAATAGTCATAATTTTAGCTATTGAAAATAATTAGATTTTAGACACTTATGAAAAGTAAATCCGGTAAGACCCAAGACCTCATCGACCAAAAATTTTTAGAGCAAAGAAAAATATTTTTGTGGGGAGAGGTTAATGCTAAAGCGGCAAAACACGTAATTGAACACCTATTGTATTTAGATCAGGAATCCAATGAAGAAATACAATTTTTTATAAA
>Ga0314774_1000656_pt1 | contig 25847 bp, 23 predicted proteins | sample MetaGCBIA2018_FD_204515 | JGI IMG/M metagenome (GOLD analysis project Ga0314774, IMG submission 204515) | Cryopeg brine microbial communities from Beaufort Sea near Barrow, Alaska, United States - CBIA 2018 | ecosystem: Environmental > Aquatic > Marine > Coastal | place: USA: Alaska | collected...
AAACCGGTTACCTGTCTCAGAGTTATTGAGGTGAAGAATAGGCAGGAGCCGTATACGAGGCCCGTACGTACGGTTCTGTGAGAGGGCTGGGGCGAGCTTGATCTGCTCGCCTCACCCTACTCGATTACCTTGGACAAAGGGGACATTACTATCTTGGGCTAACAGGGTGTTTGATGAGGATTGTTTTTCCATGTGTCATGCGGTACAATTCGCACGAAATTCTCTGTTGACCTGGAATCGAAGAATCAATTATGACCGAAAATATTTTATTCTACTTGTTGGGGCTGCTGCTACTGTTTATTCTCTCCGCATTTTTTTCCGGATCGGAGACGGCCCTGACAGCACTCGATCGGTTTCGCCTGAAATATCTGGTCGAGAAAAAACGTCCCGGCGCAGAGCGACTCGACCAGCTCCTTGATCACTCCGACCGATTATTGTCGGCTATCCTGATTGGCAACAACGTTGTCAACATCGCTGCATCTGTTTTTGCCACGGCTCTGTTTCTCAAGCTCTATGGCGAGCAGGGTGAGTTGATGACGATTCTGATCATGACGCCGGTTCTGCTCATCTTTTCCGAAGTCTTCCCTAAAACCTACGCGGCCCAGAATCCGGAGCGGGTCTCATTTCTGGTTATGCGCCCGATTCTTTTGGTCATGTGGTTTCTGACGCCGCTGATCTGGTTGGTTACGGGGATGTCTCGTCTGTTGACCCGCCTGTTTAAAAGTGAGAGGGACCGGCCTCTCCTTAGCGAGGATGAAATTAAGAGTATTATTTCGGTCGGTGAACAAGATGGTGTGGTGGCTGAAGAACAGCGTCGAATGTTGCACGGAGTGTTTGAACTCTCCCAGAGTCGGGTCCGTGATCTGATGGTGCCACGTAGAGAAGTCACCGGGATCGAGTCCAATACCCCTTTTTCGGAGGTATTGTCTCTGGTTCAATCGGCTCGACATTCCAGATTCCCGGTCTATAAGGAGGGTCTGGATAATATCGTCGGTATCATCCACTCCAAAGACATCCTCAATTATGTGAACCGACCGGAAGAATTTCAGTTGGAGAGAGAGTCGCGACCCCCTTACTTTGTGCCGGAATCGAAGCCGGTTAATCTGCTCCTTCAATCCTTCCGGACCCGAAAAAGTCATCTGGCGATCGTTGTGGATGAATATGGCGGGGTCGAAGGGATCGTCACCCTTGAAGATGTAATCGAGGAGGTTTTTGGTAATATCGAAGATGAGTACGATATCGAAGAGGCGCTGATTCGTGATCTGGGTCAGGGGCGTTTTCTGATTGATGGCAGTCTCTCTGTCCGGGATGTGAATAGCCGTTTTGAGCTTCAATTATCAGAAGAGCATGTGACCACCCTGGCCGGTTATGTCCTTCAGGCCCTGGGGACCATTCCGGTCGTGGGCGAAGAGTTTACCCTTGATGGAGTCCGTCTGATTGTTAGAAAAATGGATGGGCAAAGGGTAGAACAGATTGAGCTCGATCTCTCCGGCGACAACTCTTGATGGCGTTGTAAAACCCTCTCCGCTGCATTTAATATCGCAATAAACAGGAGCGTTCTTGTCGATCATGAGCTCTCCTGTTTTTTTTGAATTAACAACAAAAAACCCTTCTTTTCCCCTTTCTTTAACGGTTTTATAACCCAAAAGAAGGCTAAGTGGAAAATGTTTATCTACCACACGGAGTCACAGAGGGAAAAGCTGTGAACGCTATATGTTATTGTGTTTTTCTCCGTGTTCTCAGCGCCTCTCTGGTGAAAACCTTTGTTTTGGTTATAGGTCCGTTCTTTAACAGACATCTCAGCTTTACTTTTTGTTCCTGCCTCCTCCCCACCCTCTATTTTTCTCTGGTTTTCTTTGTTCTTCTTATTCTTTTTAGACGAATCGGATATTGATGTTGAAGGTTATGCGCAGATCTTATTTTGGGGTCGTATCAACGCGAGCTAAGTCATTAATTGTTCGGATTTTTTCTTGACACCTCGCTGTGTGCTGATTATAGTGCATGAAAGTGTTATTAAGTGTAATTAACTGTAAAAGTATTCTATCGGGTGGTGTGAGTGTTCTACGGAGAGTTTCATCTCAAAATTGACACGAAGGGTCGGGCGAGTATTCCGAAGGAGCTTCGGGATGTTCTCTTGGAGAAGTTCGGGGAGGACTCCCTGGTTGTCACCAAGTCGGTTAGCCCCGGTCTACATGCCTACCCATCGTCAGAATTTGCCGTATTTAAAGAATCGATAGACAGTCTGGAAAACTCCGCAGATAAGAGTGCAATGAGACTTTTGATGTTGACCCCGGCCACCAAAGTTGCCCTTGATCAACTTGGACGTCTGCCGATCCCTCGAAGCTTGCGACACTATGCGCAGCTTAATGGTGACGAGAAAAAAGATATCGTCGTGGTCGGTATGGAGAACCGGATCGAGATCTGGGAAGCGGACTTGTATCAGCAGGTTGTTGATAAAGCTGCGACGCGTCTGCAGGAAAGTCCGGATTTTTTGAGCCGGTTTGGAATGTAAGGGGTTTTGACTAATGGACCAGTTCCGTCATGCGTCGGTTATGCCGAGCGAAGTTCTCGATCTTCTCAATCCGCAACCGGGTGGAGTCTATCTTGACGGGACGTTGGGTGGTGCAGGACATTCCAGATTGATTTTGGAAAGGTCCTCTCCCGACGGCCGTTTGGTTGGGCTCGATCGAGATCCAGAAGCGTTGGCAGCGGCCCGGGAAATTTTGGCCCCGTATCAAGATCGTGTGATTTTAGGGCAAGAGAATTATGCCGATGCGCAGAAGATTTTGGATGACCTCGAACTGCCCGGCTTCGATGGCATGCTCCTTGACCTCGGCGTTTCGTCCAGGCAGCTCGACACCGCGGAAAGGGGGTTTTCTTTCAGGACTGAAGGCCCACTCGATATGAGGATGGGTCCAGACGCTCCGCAGACGGCGGCAGAGCTTCTGAATAGCGCCGACGAATATGAATTGAAACGAATTTTTCGCGACTACGGTGAAGAGCGCTGGGCCGGGAAAGTTGCTAAAAGGATAGCTGCAACGCGGTTGGAAACGCCACTCGTGACAACCTGGCAACTGGCGGAAATGGTTAGAGATACAGTGCCAAAAGGGCGAGTCCCTTCCAGAATTCACCCGGCAACGCGTATTTTTCAGGCGCTGCGTATTTATATTAACGATGAACTTGGGTCGTTGCAGCGCATTCTTGCAAACATGATTGAACTGCTAAATCCAGGCGGACGTTTTGTTGTCATCAGTTTTCATTCTCTGGAAGATCGGCTCGTAAAGCGAGCTTTTCGGAAGGAAGCAAAAGGTTGTCAGTGCCCACCAAGGGCGCCGGCTTGTTTCTGTGGTCAGTTACCTCGGGCGGAGATGCTGACTAAGAAAGGGCTTAAAGCGACAGAAGAGGAAGTCGCAGGCAACCCGCGCGCACGTAGTGCTATCGTCAGGGCTATTCAACGTTTGCCCTGAATTTATGGACTGCTTGTTGTACTTGTACGAGGGAGAATATTATGGCTGAATCAGTTATCAGGCCGATGCCTAAAATGAATGGCATCGTGTTGCGTCGTCCCCGTTTATTCCCCATCTTGACCTTTGTCATCCTTCTTATGTGCCTGGCGTTAGTCTTCGTCTGGTCACGTATTGAAGTGGTCAATCTCGAGTACGAAATCTCCACAAAACAAGAACAGGTCAGGGCCCTCCAGCAGGAGGGGACTCGATTACAAATCGAAGCAGCAACTCTGAGTAATCCGGTCCGGATCGAAAATATGGCCAGGACTCGACTCGGCTTGCGAGCGCCTTCACCCGAACAGGTGGTAACAGTTAGATAATGGCTGAGCGCGAAAAATGGATACGGATTCGTATCAGACTGGTCGCCATCTGTTTTATTTTGGCTTTCGGTTTTATTGTCGCACGAGCATTTGAACTTCAGGTTCTCGGCCAGGAGCGGTGGCAGAAAAAAGCGACCCGTCAATATCAGAGGACAATTCCTCTGGCGGCAGAACGCGGCACGATCTTTGATCGTAACGGTGAAGAGTTAGCGGTTAGTGTCGAGGTCGATTCCCTCTTTATTGTTCCGTCGAATATTGAGTCGCCTGATCAGAGCGCAAAAATGCTGGCAGATATCCTCTCAATGGATCGAAGAACCATCCGGAATAAAATGCGTTCGGAAAAAAGTTTTCTCTGGGTGAAGAGACATATCACCCCACGTGAAAGTGAGCAGGTACGAGCGATGCATCTGACCGGTGTCGGGTTTATTAAAGAACACCGGCGTTACTACCCCAATTCTGAAATTGGGGCTCAGGTGATCGGATTTACCGGACTCGATCCACAAGGGTTGGAGGGGTTAGAACTCAGCTATGATTCGGCCATGCATGGGCAGGGTGGTTTCCTGGTGGTGGAACGTGACGCGCTAGGACGCGGTATGTCGAGCGCAGATGGACGGATTGAGGGGAGTGCACAGGGGGGAGACCTTTACCTGACCCTGGATAAGAATCTTCAGTATATCGTCGAAAAAGAGTTGGCGGCAGGAATTGAGAAGTCCGGCGCCAAATCCGGAACAGCAATTTTAGTCGATCCGATGACAGGGGCTGTCTTGGCGATGGCCAATCAGCCCGATTACAACCCGAATGCAATTCAGCAGCATCGCCCCGGGGATTGGCGCAATCGAGCTATCTGTGATGTTTTTGAGCCGGGCTCAACCATCAAGGTCTTTTTGATGGCGGCTGCTCTCAATGAGGGGGTCATTACCGAAAAGAACATAATAGATTGCGAAAATGGGGCGTACAGGGTCAGTGACCAGACGATCCATGACCACAAAAATTTTGGATTGTTGCATCCCAGCGAGATCCTGAAATTCAGCTCAAATATTGGCGCAGTCAAGATCGGTAAGTTGCTGGAGCGGGATCGTTATTATAGTTATCTTCAGGATTTTGGTTTTGGGAGTCGATCCGGCATCAATCTGCCAGGGGAAGTCAACGGGACCCTCCATGACCCTTCCAATTGGTTTGAAATCGATCTTGCGGCCATTTCATTTGGTCAAGGGCTGACTGTCACACCGCTGCAACTGACGATGGCGACAGCGGCGATCGCTAATGGCGGTTATCTGATGTCGCCGTATGTGGTTGAAAAAATAATTGATCCATTTGGGCAGGTCAAGATTGAAAATAGCCCGCGCGTACGGCGTAAAGTTGTCGGTAGGGATGTCGCTGATCAGGTACGAGTCATGATGACAGCTGTGGCCGAGACCGGAGGAACCGGAGAGAGAGCAGCTGTCCCCGGATATAAGGTCGCCGGGAAAACCGGAACGGCGCAAAAGGTCGATCCGGTTACGGGGAGCTACTCAATGGACCTGTCGGTTGCGTCATTTGTCGGTTTTGCACCGGCTGATGATCCGAAGATGGTTATTCTGGTTGTGCTGGATGAACCGGACGGAAAAGGGTATGGCGGTCTGAATGCCGCACCGATTTTTTCGAGTATAGCCGGGCAGGCATTACGCTATCTGAAAGTCATGCCTACAGAAAAGATTGATCGTACTATTTTAGCGACGTCCGATAATGAATCGAACCTGTCAACTCCGGTTGTTTATCCGGTTGATGATTCGGGTCGATCCGTAACGATGCCAAATTTTCACGGGATGAGCTACCGACAAGTAATGCGTACGATGGAGCAGACCGGGCTTAATCTCCAATTCAAGGGTACGGGTCGGGTGGTTTCACAATCACCGGCTGCCGGTCTTCCCATAAGCTTTAACAACGCCACCTGGGTGCACCTCGCTCCGCCGAGTTGACCAAAAGGATTTATGAGAGAGACGAATACAAATCCTGCAGAATTTCACGTTCAAGACCTTCTCCGGTGTTTGAACCCCCGTGCTGTTTCCGGACAAAGATCCGGAAGGGTGGTTGGGCTCGTCTACGATTCACGTCGAGTGATTCCGGGTTCCGCTTTTTTCGCACTCTGTGGAGCCGGTTCGGATGGTCATGATTTTATTGACGCCGCAATTCAGAGCGGGGCGTCGATTATTGTCATGGAGAAGGATCATCCTCTCCCAAAGGGGATAACAAGTCTGGTTGTTGACGATACTCGTCGTGCTCTGGCTGCCGCCTCGGCAGCCTGGTTCGGCAATCCGTCGCAGCAAATGAAAGTGATCGGGGTCACCGGAACGAACGGCAAAACAACCATTACTTATCTGATCGAAGCGCTGTTGCAATCGGCGGGTTTCAGACCCGCAGTGATCGGGACCGTTAATTATCGATTCGCAGGGAGAGAAATCGCTGCATCCCATACGACACCGGAATCGTATGAACTGCAGAAAACGCTGGCGGAATTTCGTAAAGAGGGTGCAGATGCCCTGGTTATAGAGGTCTCTTCCCACGCGTTGGAACAGAATCGTGTTCATGGGATTCAATTTGATGTTGGCGTATTCAGTAATCTGACACCGGAGCATCTCGACTATCATCGAACCATGTCGGCCTACTACCTCAGTAAAAAACGTCTTTTTCTCGAATATATCATTCCCGATAAGGGTGCGGCGGTGGTCAATATTGATGACAGTTATGGACGTCGACTTATTGATGAAATTCCGAAAGGGATCAGTTGTGGGGTTGCAGAGGATGCGATTGTCAGGACGACTGAATTCAACCTGACCTGTAACGGCATCGATGCGACCGTACAGCTTCAGAAAGGGAGCCTGACCTTTCATTCTGATCTGCTTGGTCAGTTTAACCTGAACAATCTGCTCTGTGCGATTGCAGCGGCTGAGGCAGCCGGTATCTCCAAAGAGTTTATCGCCGAGGGGATCGGGGCGGTTGTGAATATCCCCGGGCGGTTGGAGCGGGTTGAGAATGATCGGGAAGCGCTGATCCTGGTCGACTATGCACATACCGGTGATGCCCTTCAGAACGTGTTGTCAACGCTTAAAAACCTTAATCCGGCAAGAATTATAACCGTCTTTGGCTGTGGTGGCGATCGTGATAAAAGCAAAAGGGCGGTGATGGGGGAAGTTGCTGGCCGCTACTCGAATATCTCAATTGTCACAACTGACAATCCGCGCACCGAAGCGGCCGATGCAATTCTTCGAGATATTTTACCAGGTGTGCATGAACACTTTGAGCAGGAATTGACTCTGGATGAAGTGATCGATGGCAAACAGCGTGGTTATTTCGTTGTGCAAGATCGACGCGAAGCGATCAGGTTGGCCGTGCAGCTTCTGGGTCAAGGTGATTTGCTTTTAGTGGCTGGCAAGGGGCATGAGAATTATCAGATTGTCGGGCGTGAAAAGAGTCGGTTTGATGATCGCGAAGAGATTCAAAGCGCATTAAAAGAGGGCAAGTCATGATGACCTTCGATCTTCAGGATATCGTACAAATAACCGGGGGGCGACTGACACCGGAAAACCCCGAAGGGTCGGTGAGTGGGATTTCAACCGACAGTCGCACCGTCAGTAAGGGGGAACTGTTCGTCCCGTTGCGGGGGGATAATTTCGATGGTCACGAGTTTTTGGCTCTGGCCGTTCGCAATGGCGCCGCCGCCTGCTTAAGTGAAGATGAGGTGAACGGACTGCCGGTGCCGGTTATTGTTGTGGATGATTGCCTGAAAGCTTTAGGTGATCTCGCCGCAGCGGTTCGGCAACGATTTGCAGGTTCTGTGATTGGAGTCACCGGCACCTCCGGAAAGACGACAACCAAGGAGATGCTCGCAGCCATTCTCAGTCAGAACAGTCCCGGGTTGGTAACGAAGGGGAATTTTAATAATCTCATCGGTCTCCCCCTGACACTCTTTTGTTTGCGCGAGAATCATCAATGGATCGTCCTCGAAATGGGGATGAGTTCCCGGGGTGAAATCAGCCGATTGAGTGAGATCTCAGCGCCTACAATCGGCGTTGTTACCAATGTTGGTCCGGCGCACCTCGAAACCTTGCAAGGTCTGGAAGGGGTCGCGCGGGCTAAAGGGGAGCTGTTTGCAGCCCTGACCCCCGGAAGTTGCGCCGTGATCAATGCAGACGACTACCATGTCAGAAAAATCCCGGTTGCCAACAGCGTCCGGCGTCTCTTGTACGGCTTGACCCCGGAGGCGGATGTTCGTGCCGGTTTGATTGAAACGACAACACAGGGGCAACGTTTTGTGTTGTCTCTTCCGGATGGAGAATGGCCTGTGCAGCTATCAGTCGTCGGTCGGCATAATATCAGCAATGCTCTTGCGGCAGTGGCCGTTGCGCATCTCATGGGTGTTGACGGTGCGACCATCGTTCGTGGATTGGAACGGTTCCGTGCGTGTCGTGGGCGAATGGAATTGATTGATCTCGATAGCAATGTTTTGTTGATTGAGGATAGTTACAACGCTAACCCGCTTTCGGTCAGTGCCGCACTGCATACGCTGGATGAACTCAAAGGCGCAGGTCTTCGCATCGCGGTGCTTGGCGACATGCTTGAACTCGGTGAAGAGACTGGAAAGTGGCATAAAGAAATCGGTATTTCGGCAGCAGAGAAGACCGATCGCTTAATTCTGGTTGGGCCGATCAGCAAAGAGGCTGCGATCGGTGCCGCTGAGGCCGGAATGTCTGACGATTCCATTTTCTGGGTCGCGTCACACGCCGAAGCGATCGTGATGCTACGTGAGATGATTCGTCCCGGAGACCGGATTCTCGTAAAGGGATCCCGGGGGATGCGGATGGAAGCGGTCAGTCATGCGCTCAAAGAGATGCATTTTTGCAAACAATCGGAAAGCGTTTAGGAGAAACCGATGCTCTATCATTTACTCTATCCGCTGCATACCGAATACGCGGTCTTTTATGTTTTTAAGTTTATAACTTTTCGCACAATTTATGCGGCGATTACGGCCCTTGTTATCTCCTTTATCATCGGTCCCTGGTTGATACGCACCTTGCAGAAGCTGCAGATCGGGCAGGTGATTCGAAAAGTTGGTCCGGAGGCACATTTTAAAAAGGAAGGGACGCCGACCATGGGCGGAACCCTGATTCTGTTGGCGATTGTGCTTCCGGTTCTGTTGTGGGCTGATCTGACCAATTATTATGTCTGGGTCACCCTGCTCGTCACGATCGGATTCGGCGCTGTCGGATTTATTGATGATTTACGGAAAGTGAAATTGAAGAACAGTGATGGTCTGTCAGCCCGGGCTAAAATGTTTTGGCTGGTTTTAATCGCCGCTTCGGCTGCTGTCATGCTTTATATTTATCCCTCATTTGAAACGACGCTCTCTTTCCCGTTTTTCAAGGGGTTGCAGCCAAATTTGGGTATCTATTACCTCCCGTTTGTCGTGCTTGTGATGGTCGGCTCAGGGAATGCCGTCAACCTGACCGATGGGCTCGATGGGCTGGCGATTGGACCGATGATCATTGCCTCAGGGACCTATCTGCTTTTTGCTTATCTGGCCGGGAATGCAAAATTGTCGACGTACTTGCAGATAAGCAGCGTCCAGGGGGCAGGAGAGCTTGCAATTGTTTGCGGTGCGATGATCGGTGCCGGGCTCGGTTTCTTGTGGTTTAACAGTTACCCCGCCCAGGTTTTTATGGGGGACGTCGGAAGCCTCTCCTTAGGTGGTGCCCTCGGGACCATCGCGGTGATTACCAAGCAGGAGTTGGTCCTGGTGATTGTCGGCGGGATTTTCGTCATGGAGGCGTTGTCGGTCATCGTGCAGGTCGCCTCCTTTAAACTCTGGGGAAAACGAATTTTTAGAATGGCACCGATTCACCATCATTTCGAACTGAAAGGGTGGCCAGAGCCGAAGATTATTGTTCGATTTTGGATTATCAGTATCATTTTGGCGCTGATAGCCCTGTCGACATTGAAGTTGAGATAACACGTGAAACGTTATCAGAATAAAAAAATCGTTGTCGTCGGAGCCGGTATTAGCGGCCTCGCACTCTGTCGTCTGCTGGCAGAGAGAGCGGCTTGCATTACCCTCAGTGATCGTCAGCCGATCGAAAAAATCGAAGGGCTCGATCAGCTTAAGGGGTTGTCGATCCGATTCGATTTTGGTGGCCATACGACCGGGCTGTTCACCGCTGCCGATCTTGTCATTCTGAGCCCTGGGGTGCCGTCAACAATCCCGGCGGTGCAGGCGGCGGCTAAACAAGGTGTAGCGATTATTGGTGAAATTGAATTTGCAGCCAGCGAAATCGCTGCCCCGATTATTGGCATCACCGGAACAAATGGAAAGTCAACGACCACAGCGCTGCTCGGTGATATTCTCGAAGCTTGCGGTAAAAACAGTTTTGTCGGCGGGAACCTCGGCGAGCCGCTGACCAACGCCATCATGGTTCGTGACCTGGAGTGGCTGGTGGTTGAATTATCATCCTTTCAGCTCGAAACGATCGATCAGTTTCACCCGCGCTACGCCATGCTTCTTAATATTAGTGCTGACCATCTCGATCGTTACGCCGGCATGTCGGATTACATTTCGGCCAAGGTTCGGCTGTTTGAGAATATGACGAAAGACGACATGTCGATTCTAAATGCTGACGATCCGGCGGTAGTTAAGGTTGCTGAACAGCTTTTGTCTTATCCGATCTGGTTTTCAACCCGGCAGCATTTACCGGAAGGGATGTCTCTGAAATCGGATGAAATTATTTGGCGCTGGCAGGGGACGATAGAGTCCTTTCCGGTCGGTCAACTGCAGATTAAAGGTCTGCATAATATTGAAAATGTGATGGCGGCCATGATTCCGGCACTCTGTGAGGGGTGTAGAGCGGAGCAGGTCTGGAAGAGCGCCTGTTCTTTTAAAGGGTTGCCACATCGCATGGAGCTGATCCGGACTCTCGATGGGGTGGAATGGGTCAACGACTCCAAAGGGACAAATATCGGAAGTGTTGTCATGAGCCTTGCCGGTCTCACCGCACCTGTGACCCTGATTGCCGGCGGCAAAGATAAGGGGGGCGATTTTAGGATTTTATCAGCAGCGGTCCGTGCAAAAGTTCCCGTTCTGATACTGATTGGCGAGGCCGCAGAACGGATGGAACAGGCGCTGAGCGACTGTAGTGAGACCGTTCGGGCTGAGAATATGGAACATGCGGTTTCCCTTGCACAAAAATTAACTCCGGCAGGAGGGACCGTACTCCTCTCTCCTGGCTGTTCAAGTTTCGATATGTTCGGCAGTTATATAGAACGAAGCGAAACGTTTGCCCGCTTCGTTTCAGCATTGAAAAAAAAGGAGGAAATCTGAACATGGAACTTCGCAAGGGATTCGACAATTCGATTCTTTTGCTCAGTGTCGTGCTGACATGCCTCGGTGTCGTGATGGTCTATTCGGCCTCATCGATCATGGCAGAAAAGCGTTACGCTGATGGGTTCTTCTTTCTTAAACGTCAGGGTGGCTTTGCTTTGATCGGTTTCATCATTATGGCTGTCGTGGCACAGATCGATTACCGCCACTACCGCAAGGTTGCGGCTTTATTCTTTATTGCCAGCATCGGGATGTTGATTGCAGTCCTGATTCCGGGAGTCGGGACGAAAATCAGCGGTGCGGCGCGGTGGATCAGGCTTCCCGGTTTCAATATACAACCGGCAGAGTTGGTCAAGGTGACGTTGGTGATATTTATGGCGCACTCGCTGAGTAAAAAAGGGGAGCGCGTTCGAGAGTTTTTACACGGATTACTACCGTATTTGCTGATACTGCTGTTGCTTGTTCTTCTGCTGCTGGGGCAGCCGGACTTAGGGAGCGCCCTGACGGTCGTTTCCGTTGCTCTGGTTATGCTCGTCGTGGCCGGCAGCCGGATTCGTTATATGATCGTGCTCGCTTTGGGCGCACTGCCGGCGCTCTACTTTCTGGTGATGAATGTTGACTATCGTCGGCGCAGGATCATGGCGTTTCTCGATCCGTGGGATGATCCGACCAACAGCGGTTTCCAGATCATCCAGAGCTGGATCGCATTCGGTAGTGGTGGGGTCATCGGGAATGGTTTGGGCGAAAGTAAACAAAAATTGTTCTATCTGCCGGAGGCCCATACCGACTTTATCTTTTCGGTCATTGGCGAAGAACTCGGTTTTGTCGGTGTATTCGTCATCAGTTCCATGTTCATGCTGCTGATTTGGCGTGGCATGCGTACGGCACTCGCATCGACCGATCCCTTCGGGAAAAACCTCGCTTTCGGGATCAGCCTGATGCTCGGTCTGGAGGCCTTTATTAACATCGCAGTTGTCCTCGGCATGTTACCGACCAAAGGGATGGCGCTTCCGTTTTTGTCCTACGGCGGAACGAGTCTTTTGGTCACACTGATTTCAATCGGCATCTTGCTTAATATTTCGAGCCAGTTGCCGGAGGATTCACGATGAAGCTACTTCTGGCCGGAGGAGGAACCGGTGGACATCTTTTTCCCGCAGTTGCACTGGCTGAAACGTTAAAGAGCCAGGATTCAGCAGCAGAAATTTTATTCGTCGGGACGAAGAATGGGCTCGAATATCGAATCCTGCCAAAACTGGGTTGGGATCTGGAGACGGTTAATATCAGCGGCTTTACAGGTAAGGGGTTGCTGACGAAGGTTATGGTCATGGCAAAACTGTGTCAGAGCATTATGCAGGGGCGAACTATTTTGAAGCGTTTTCGTCCCGACGCCGTGATCGGTGTCGGCGGATATGCCTCGGCACCTCTGGTTATTGCAGCCAAGAGCCTGAAGCTGCCGGTTCTGCTGCATGAACAAAATGCGATCCCCGGGATGACCAATCGTTGGTTGGCGAGGTGGGCCGATCGGGTCTGTGTCTCCTTTGATCAGACTGTTTATGAGTTCAGAGGGATCGATGCCATCGTTACCGGCAACCCGTTGCGCGCTGGGTTTTCAACCTCTTCGCAGGTCAGCGGCACCCCTCCGACGCTATTGGTGTTCGGTGGCTCACGCGGAGCCAGAGCGATCAATGAAACAATCTGTGCTGCGTTACCGTATCTTCTCAAAGCGGATCCGGAAATACGGATCATTCATCAGACCGGGGAAGATGACTTTGAACATGTTCGGTCAGTATACGCAGCGTCTGGTTGTCGCAAAGCCCGGATCGAGCCGTTTATTGAGGATATGTCTGCGGTCTATCGACAGGCAGATCTGGTTGTCTGTCGGGCTGGAGCGACGACCATTGCCGAACTAACGGCCTCTGGTCGCCCTTCGATCATGATTCCGTACCCTTTTGCCGCAGGGAACCACCAGAAGGCCAATGCACACGCTCTGGTCGTAAAGCAGGCGGCGATGATGCTGGAACAGAATGAGCTCTCCGGGGAGTCCTTGGCCAAAACCGTGAATGAACTGTTGTGTGATCGCGAACGACTACAACGGATGGCGATTGCCGCTAAAGGCGAAGGTAAAAACGACGCCGCAACAACTATCCTCGCAATATGCCGGGAAATGATTGCCGCCAGGAGGTCAGCCTGATGTACGGAAAAATTAAAAAAATTCATTTTGTAGGGATCGGCGGCATCGGCATGAGCGGGATTGCCGAGGTCCTCCTCAACCTCGGATATCAGGTTTCGGGTTCGGACCTCGCCTCTACCGAGATCACCGACCGTCTTGTCTCTTTCGGTGCAACGGTCTACTCCGGACATTTTACCGAAAACTTGCAGGATGTTGATGTCGTGGTGACATCCACCGCTGTTAAGCTAGATAATCCGGAGGTCGTTGAAGCACAACGTCAAAAGATTCCGGTGATCCCCCGGGCGGAAATGTTGGCCGAACTGATGCGGATGAAGTATGGCGTCGCCGTGGCCGGGACACATGGAAAAACCACGACGACCAGCATGGTCGCTACGATCCTAGCCCATGGTGGAATCGACCCGACAGTGATTATCGGTGGGCGTCTCGATTCTCTCGGCTCAAATGCCAAGCTCGGGAAAGGGGCCTTTTTGGTGGCAGAGGCTGATGAATCGGACGGCTCTTTTATGAAACTTTCACCGACCATCGCTGTTGTCACAAATATTGATGCTGATCATCTCGATTACTATCACGATCTGGCAGAGATCCGGGAAACCTTCATCAGCTTTATGAATAAGGTCCCGTTCTTCGGAATGACAGCGATCTGTCTCGATGATCCAAATATTCAGTCGTGTATTCCGGAGATCTCAAAAAGGTTCGTCACTTATGGGCTGTCGACGCAGGCCGATTTGCATGCCACAGAGATCCATTATGATGGGAACCGGACCCGTTTTACCGTGAATGATAAAAACGGCGAACTGGGGCAAATCGATCTCAATATGCCGGGTAAACACAACGTTCTCAATGCCTTGGCAGCGATCTCTGTTGGCCTGGAACTCGGTCTCTCATTTGCTACCATCGCCGAGGGTTTGATCGGGTTTGGTGGTATTCAGCGCCGGTTTCAGATCAAATATGATCAGGACGACATTATGGTTGTTGACGACTATGGTCACCATCCGACGGAGATTATAGCGACCCTCAATGCTGCCCGGAGTGGCTGGGAAAAACGACTGGTTGTTATTTTTCAACCCCATCGCTACAGCCGGACGCAGGCGCTTTATCAAGAGTTTATGACCGCTTTTAATGAATCAGACCATCTGGTCGTGATGGATGTTTATGCAGCGAGTGAGGATCCTATCCCCGGGGTGGAAGGGCGCGATCTCGCTACCGGAATAGCCGGGCATGGGCACAAAGATGTGCATTTCATCGCCGACAGTGACGCACTTCTTCTGCATCTTAAAAATACGGTCAAAGCGGGAGATCTCGTCCTGACTCTCGGAGCAGGGAGCGTTTGGAAAATAGGTGAAGCGTTGATCCGTGAACTGGAGAAAAAATGACGATCGATTTTACCGACATTTTTGAACAGTTGAAGTCAGAAATAGTCGGAGAGGTCAGGCGGAATGAACCGATGGCCGCTCATACAACCTGGCGGGTTGGCGGTCATGCCGAACTGTTCATTCTCCCGGCCGATTCGGCTGATGTCGGACGGGCGCTGCAACTGCTCGCCATGAACTCCTGCCCCTGGGTGACTTTTGGTCATGGTGGCAACCTCCTGGTTCGGGACAAGGGGATCCGGGGTGCAGTGATTCATACCCAAAACCTCGACAGCCTGGCGATTAAAAATAATGGACAGGTTGTCGCCGGGGGCGGGCTATCGCTAATGTCCTTGATTCGTCAGACGGCACAACGCGGTCTCGGTGGGATTGAAAACCTGGTCGGAATCCCGGCAACCGTCGGTGGTGCCATCGTTATGAACGTCGGCGCGCATGATCAGGAGATCGGGGAGGTTGTGACCGAAATTACCGTTTGTACCTCGCGCGGCTGTGAACGTTTGAATGCCGCAACATTAAATTTCGGTTATCGGAGCAGTTCTCTGCCGCACGGAAGTCTGATTACTAGTGCGACACTGCAATTGACCGAGGCTGATCCCGCTCTCCTCGAGCAGAATATTCTCGCCACTCTGGAACACAGAAGAACCTCACAGCCGGACGATGGGTACAGTGCCGGGTCGGTATTTAAAAATCCGGCAGTCAAGTCTGCCTGGAAGCTGATTGATGACGCAGGATTGCGTGGCAACCGAGTCGGAGGGGCAATCGTCTCGCAGAAGCACACGAACTTCATTCTCAATAATGGCAAAGCGACCGCTGAGGATATCGAAAAATTGATCCGTTTGGTACAAGAGGCGGTTTTTGAACAATCCGGAGTGCTGCTGGAGCCCGAGATCCAAGTTATCGGGGAGCGGGGAGTCCGATGACCAGAAACGAACTTAAATCGAGACGCATAGGCGTTCTGATGGGGGGAACATCGGCAGAGCGCGAAGTCTCCTTGCGGACCGGAAACGCAATCCTGACCGCTCTTTGCGCGTCGGGCTATAACGTTGTCGGGATTGATGCCGGTATCGATCTTCCGGCGCAGCTTGTCGCTGAGCAGATCGAAGTCGCATTCATCGCCCTGCATGGGCGAGGGGGCGAGGATGGGAGTGTACAGGGGTTGTTGGAAATCATGAAGATCCCTTATCCGGGGAGCGGCATTCTCGCTTCAGCACTCGCACTCGATAAAGTTATGACCAAAGAAGTTCTGGTGTTTCATGATATCCCGACGCCGAATTTTGATATTTACCGACGGGGGGAGGATGTCGAAGCGGTTGTCACACGCACTCACGCCTATCCGGTGATCGTTAAACCGGCCCGTGAAGGGTCGACTATCGGCGTCACCATCGCAAACTCCCCTGAGACGCTCCGCAAAGGGGTGCAGGAAGCGTCTGAATACGACGATCTGGTTCTGGTCGAAGAGTTTATCAAGGGGCGTGAGACCACCGTCTCGGTGTTGAATGGCAAGGCGTTGCCGATCATCGAAATTGCGCCTAAAAACGGTTTTTATAATTATGAATCAAAATATACCGCCGGACAGACCGATTATCTGTTGCCGGCCGATCTTCCGACCGAATTATACCGGTCAATGCAGCTTATTGCTGAGAAGGTCTGCGCTGTTGTCGGTTGCAGCGGCGCTGCCCGGGTCGATTTTATGCTCCGAAACAATAAGATGTTTTGCCTCGAAGTGAATACCATTCCGGGGATGACGGCGACCAGTCTCTTGCCGAAGGCGGCTGCTGAAGCCGGAATCGATTTTTCCGAGCTCGTACAGATTATTCTCGAAGGAGCGGTTCCTCACTAAACGGGGGACACTGGATTTTTTGATGCTCGATATGAAGGGGAATAAAAGCCGGAAGCAAAAAGGGAACCGGCTGAAAAAAAAGAAAGCCGGGCGCGATTGGAAAATGATTTTCCATCGTGGCCTGCGGTTGATTCTCTTCAGTTGCAGTGCCGTGTTGATTGTCAGCGGTGGCTTTTTCGCCCTAAGGATGTTGTTTGAGTCAGGATATTTCGGTGTGGAGCAGATTCGTATCATGAACCTTGCGCAGTTGGGCAGCGAAGAGATCGTTGCCGAATCGGATATTATGAACGGGGATAACATTTTCAATCTCAACCTGGAGATGATCAGTAAAAAAATAGAGGAAAATCCCTGGGTTGCGCGGGCTGAAGTCGAACGAATCTTTCCCCGTGAGGTGGTCATCAGGGTAACAGAGCGCGAAGCTCGCGCCATAATCAACCTCGATTACCTCTATTATGTCGATACTCATGGCGAGATATTTAAGTCCCTATCGGCTGATAGTCGACTCGATTATCCGGTGATTACCGGTCTGGATCGAGACTATTTTTTGAATCATCAGAGTCAGGCAGAAGCTTTATTGGTCAAAGCGATCGATCTCCTTGATCTTTTGGCCATGAACACTGTTTTCACCGATGAGCATATTTCAGAGATTCATGTCGATATCAAGAAAGGGTTTGTTTTGACGACAAACCAATCGGGGGTTCCGGTGATGCTCGGACATGATAATTTTAAACAAAAATTAGCTCGTCTGGAAAAAATTTATAATGATATTCAACCGGATTTGGCATCTCTGACGGGGATCGATCTCAATGTTGCCGATCGGGTCATCGTAAAATTAGATCGAAAAGTTATTTATACAAAGGGTTAGAACCAGCATCTGCGAGAAGGGATGGGTAAAACGATGAGTAATGAAAGAGAAAATCTGATTGTCGGACTCGACATCGGCACAACAAAGATTTGCGCCATTGTCGGAAATCTGACCCCGGGTGGGATCGATATTGTCGGGATTGGCACCAGTCCATCCAAAGGGCTACGCAAGGGTGTTGTCATCAATATTGAGAGTACGGTTGAGGCGATCAAAACAGCGTTGCAGGAAGCTGAATTGATGGCTGGGTGTGAGATCAAATCGGTCTTTGTCGGGATCGCCGGCGGGCATATCAAGGGGTTTAATTCCCAGGGTGTGATCGCCATAAAAAACCGGGAGGTCACCCGGGATGATGTCCGGCGAGTCATCGATGCGGCGAAAGCGCTCGCCATTCCGATGGATCGGGAAGTGATTCATATCCTGCCACAAGAATTTATTATCGATGATCAGGACGGCATAAAAGACCCGCTCGGCATGAGCGGGGTCCGTCTCGAATCGAAAGTTCATATCGTCACCGGAGCTGTCGCCAGCGCCCAGAACATCATTAAGAGCTGCAACCGGGCCGGAGTCGATGTGGCGGATATCGTTTTGGAACAACTCGCCTCGGCTGAAGCGGTCCTCACTTCAGATGAAAAAGATCTCGGCGTGGCGTTGATCGATATCGGCGGCGGAACAACAGATATCGCTATCTACGTCGATGGTGCGATCAAACATACTGCGGTGCTGTCGCTCGGGGGCAATCATATGACTAACGATATCGCCGTCGGTCTCCGGACGCCGATGGGTGAAGCCGAAAAAATCAAGCAGAAGTACGGCTGTTGTCTCACCTCGATGGTCGGTCGCGATGAAACGATCGAGGTGCCGTCCGTTGGCGGACGGGAGCCGAGGGTGCTATCCCGGCAGTTGCTGGCAGAAATCCTCGAACCGCGGGTCGAAGAAATTTTCACTCTGGTCAATCGGGAGATCGTCAGGAGCGGTTATGAAGATCTCATCGCTTCGGGGGCTGTGATCACCGGCGGGACCACGATTCTTTCCGGCATGCCGGAGTTGGCTGAGCAGGTATTTAATCTGCCGGTCCGTCGAGCCATGCCGATCGGAATTGGTGGTTTAACCGATGTTGTCAGCTCACCGATTCATGCCACCGGGGTCGGTCTGGTGAAGTATGGCAGTCGCAATATGCAGAGCAAGAACTTTATGATCGGTCAGGACAATATGTTTGACAAGGTCGCCAGGAGAATGAAGGAATGGTTCGGCGAATTCTTTTAATAAGTGTAGCCAATGGATTGGACTTAATAATGGATGGATAAGCAAAAATTTTGTCCTGCAAGGCTTGGAGCATTTTCAGGGTCGAAGACATACATCGGTATGTTGAGATTCAGAAAAAGCTCTGTAACGCAGCAGGGCGGACATTTTTGCGACGCCATCAGGTCGGTTGCTTCGCGGAGAAGTAATCGGAAACACAAGACTGGAGGGAGTTATGTTCGAGTTTGATGAGAGTTTGGAACAGATCGCCAAGATCAAGGTGGTCGGAGTTGGTGGCGGCGGCGGGAACGTTGTCAATACCATGATTAAAGCGGAAATAGCCGGGGTCGAATTTGCCGTGGCAAATACCGATGCCCAGGCGCTGCGCAACAGCAAGGCGCCGATCAAGCTGCAGCTCGGTGGGAAGCTCACCAAGGGGCTCGGTGCCGGAGCAGATTCGGACGTCGGCCGGGAAGCGGCCCAGGAAGATCGGATCCGGATTGCCGAAAACCTCGCCGGAGCCGACATGGTCTTTATCGCGACCGGTCTCGGTGGCGGAACCGGAACCGGAGCTGCACCGATTATCGCCGAAGTCGCCAAAGAGATCGGTGCTCTGACAGTCGGCGTGGTCACCAAACCGTTCTCCCGTGAAGGGAAACGACGGATGCAGCAGGCCGATAAAGGGGCTGCTCAGCTCAAAGAGGTTGTCGACTGTCTGATCGTGGTCCCCAATGACCGTCTGCTCGGTCTCGCCGGCAAAAACATGAGCATCCTCGATGCCTTTAAACCGGCCGATGATGTCCTGCGTCAAGCGGTGCAAGGGATCGCCGATCTGATCACCACCAGCGGTCTGATCAACGTCGACTTTGCCGATGTCAAAGCGATCATGAGTGAGCGCGGTATGGCGATGATGGGGATCGGTATCGCTTCCGGCGAAAACCGTGCGGCCGAAGCGGCGCAAGAAGCGATCTGCAGCCCGCTGCTAGAGGAGATCGATATCTCCGGCGCCCGCGGCGTCCTGGTCAATATCTCCGGCTCTTCATCGCTGACCATGGAAGAGTTTGATGAAGCATCGCGGATTATCCACGACAAGGTGCATGAAGACGCCAATATCATCGTCGGCCTGGTGATCGACGAAGAGCTCGGCGATAAAATAAAAATAACCGCGATTGCGACCGGATTCGGAACCGCCTTCGAGCAGACCAAGCGGACCGAAGATGAGCTCAAGGCTCATGCGATGAACACTCCGCCGAGAAACCCGGACCGCGATACGCCGACCTTTTTGCGTGATCGTAAACAGCAGACGCCGCGCTCCATGCGTTCGCCGATGTCGGAAGAGGATGAATATGATATCCCGACCTTCATCCGCAAGCGGGTCGATTGATGATGGCGTCGCAAAAAGTCCGCACACCGGCGTTACGCCGGTTTTTCAGGACCTTGACATACGGTCGTATGCCTTCGCCCCTGAAAAGCCGCCAAGCCTTGGTGTTCGAAATTTTTGCTTAGCCATTGGATGGTATTTGCGAACAATTGAGCGATTAATCAGATCCTTACGCATGAGACCGGAATCGTCCGGTTCGCGTGTAGGGCCGATGTAGAATTTTGATGTACCTGTTGATATCTCCCTGCCGACTCTCCGCCCGGTAGTTAGGGGAGATGTCCCTTTATTATGATATGACGACTCCCTCGTCAGGGGCCGCTTTTGCGGCCCCTTTTTTCTTTAAAGTCAAACGACAATCTCTTTAGCCGCTGATAAGGTCTGATAACATCTGATAAATCTAAAACAACCCCGACTTCTTGGTTTTAATATCATAACCAAAGATGGTGACTTTGATCTATCAGATCTGATCAGAGGTATCCGCGGCCAATAAATCCTTTGATTCAAAGAGTCACCTCAAACTGTTTAGCCGCAGATAAGGTCTGATAACTTCTGATAACTTCTGATAACTTCTGATAACTTCTGATAACTTCTGATAACTTCTGATAACTTCTGATAACTTCTGATAACTTCTGATAACTTCTGATAACTTCTGATAACTTCTGATAAAGCGTAAATCATAACCCGTGTTTCTTTTTTTACGCCAGAAACTAAAGCCCGAGTTTTTGAACTATCAGACCTGATCAGATTGTATCAGCGGCCAATGAAGCCTTTGATTTAAAGAAAAACCTCAGGCATTTTTTGCCGCTATCAGAATCTATGAAAATCTGTAACAACAAGGAAAGGCAGCAACCAAACCAACTGTTTTGTTTTTGTATAGAACGACAGACCTTGACATATTTTCATTGCGGCCAATAAATCCTTTGATTCAAAGAGTCACCCCAAACTGATTAGCCGCAGATAAGGTCTGATAACATCTGCTAAAGCGTAAATTACAACCCGTGGTTCTTGTTTTTAAGCCTGAAACCAAAGCCCGAGTTTTTGATCTATCAGATTTGATCAGATTGTATCAGCGGCCAATGAAGCTTTCGATTAAAATTAACGATTGCCCTATCGATCCATGGGAGAGATATGTGGCACCTTTTTAACTTGCATCCTGTACAGAACAACGTAAGAATCGAGCCATGTCGAAAAAACTTTACGAACATATGCGCAGCCGTCTTCAGGCCGAAGAGGGGGGTATCATCCATCGCTGGGGCGAGCGGTTAACCGTCGCTCTGGTCTACCCGAACAGCTACCACAACGCCATGAGCAACCTCGGTTTCTTGAGCGTGCACCAATGGCTGAATCAACGCGACGATACCCTCTGTGAGCGCTTCTTTCTCCCCGATCCGGACGACCTTGCCGAACATCAAAAAGGGAGTGTCTCGCTCTTTTCTATCGAATCGCAACGTTCTCTGGCCGAATTCGACGTGGTCGCCTTCTCCATTTCGTTTGAGAACGATTATCTGAACCTGCCGATTTTGTTTGAGCTCGGACGGATTCCGTGGGAAAAAGAGGCGCGCAATGAGCAAACGCCGCTCCTTCTGGCTGGCGGGGTCTGCGCGTTTCTCAATCCGGAACCGCTGGCGAATCAGTTTGATCTCTTTGCCGTCGGTGAGGCCGAGGCGATTCTCCCTGCTTTGATTCCTGGTTTGATCTCCGGGACCGATCGAACCACAGAGAATCTGCTCCGTCTTGCGCAACTCCCCGGCATCTACGCTCCGGCGCTCTATCGGCCTCAATACAATACGGAAGGTGCGCTGCTCGGCTGGGAAAAAGAGCCTGGCGCACCGCTCCCGGTCGCGCGGCAGTGGTTGGCGGACCTCGATGCTTCCGCCTGCCGCAGCTATATCACCACGCCGGATACGGAATTTAGTGATATGGCGCTGACCGAGATCTCCCGCGGTTGTGGCCACGGCTGCCGCTTCTGCGCTGCCGGCTACATCTTTCGCCCCCCGAGGGTGCGCAGCCTCGAAGCGGTGGAAGAGCAGATTGATATCGGACTCTGTCAGCATACGAAACAGGGGTTGGTGAGCCCTGCGGTGGGTGACTATCCGAATCTGGATGCCCTGCAAAAGGGGATATTGGCAAAAGGGGGGAAGGTCTCGGTTGCGAGCCTGCGGATCGACACCTTAACCGCGGAGGATGTCGAGGCTCTCTCTTTGTCCGGGCATAAAACGGTGGCTCTGGCACCCGAGGCCGGGAGCCAGCGTATGCGCGATATGATCTATAAGCAGATTGACACCGAGCAGATATTACACGCGGTGAAGCTCTTAAGCGATGGCGGCATCCCTAATCTCAAACTCTATTTTCTGATCGGTCTGCCGGGTGAAACCGCCGCCGATCATGAGGAACTGTTGGATCTGGTCAGGTCGATCCGGGAGGTCTGGCTTGAGGCGGGGCGTAAAAAAGGGTGGCTCGGGCAGATCCACCTCTCCGTGAACCCGTTTGTCCCCAAACCGTTCACCCCTTTTCAGTGGGCAGCGATGGCGACGGAATCTGAGTTGAAAAAAACGATGAAACTGTTGCGTTCCGGAGTCGGCAAAATCCCGAATGTGACCATCAGCTTCGAGTCGGCCCGTGGTGCGCTGTTGCAGGGGCTGCTGTCGCGGGGCGGCCGCGAGGTTGGAGCGCTGCTCCCGGAGCTGGCGGCAGGACTGCGTTATCCGCAGGCGTGTCGGAATCAGTCGGTCGATTGGAAACTTATTCTGCATAGTGAGAGACGTGTGGATGAGGTCTTTGCCTGGGAGGTGATCGATTGCCGGGTGGCGCGGGAGCTGCTCTGGCGGGAGTGGGAGAATTCTACCGCCTGCACGGTCTGAAATGTATTTTATTTTTATCTCTGTAGGGGGCCCTGTTGCGGGGACCCATTTTGACAGATATCAAGAGTAAAGGCTTGACTCTGCACCCTGTAGTCGTCTCGCGTTCGTCGATCCGTTCAACGGAGGGGCGATGACGATCGAAGCTGGGTTGCCGGATGCTTTGCTTCCTAAGACCCTGAAATTTATTGTCATTCCAAAAAGGTTTAAGCGGGAATCCACCCTTTTAAACGCAAATAAACCCTATCCACAGCTTTTAACTTGTAGAGGGGGGCTTGAGAGTAATCGCCCCGATAGATGTCAACAATAAAGATTTGACCCCAATCTCCCCAATCTTCAATCTTCCCCAATCTTCAAATTTGCCCCCCCGGTAGTAGTCACGGCACCAACAGTAATCGATGGGTTGCTCTTTATAATCCCATCAGTCAAAAGATCGGGCCAGAAGGTTGTCTCAGTACCATTTTTCGCATAATACAAATCAAAGCCATCGGCAAGCACATTTAAAGCCCGATAAATCTCAACACTCTTTTGCTTTTCGGCCGCTTCCTTCATAGTGGAGCCGAAGAAGTTGTAGGCCAGAATGGCAATAATGGTCAAGATCGAGAGTACGACCATGACTTCTATAAGGGTGAATGCGCGATTGTTTTTCATACCAGAATCTCCAGTTAGTGGGTTTTAAGGAGATTCAGACCGGTGTGAACGTTTTTTTTGATTAAGGGAGGGCCAGTTTGGTGCTTCGGATGTCCAGATAGCGCTCTGGAGAGATGGGTAGACAGGCGGTGATGAGCAGGTCGAGCTTTTTTGACGACATCGACTCGCGGGAGTGGGAATCGATAAACCGGAACCAAGTGAGGTAATTGTCGAGGTATTTCGTCGCAACACCTTTGAACCGATCCATCCATTTTTTGAGGCGGCTGTGAAAAGCGTTAACGTTCTGAATGTGGTAGATGTTCTTGATAATTCGCTGCTTCTTTGATGCGTTTAATTCAACATGGTTTATTCCACTGTCGCCAGCAAAGCCGCGCCAGGTGCTGTTTGCATCACTACAAACCGACGACACCGACCCAACGTATGGTTTCAGTAGAATCTCCGCCGTAAGCTTGCTGACCTGCCCCATGCAGGCAACTTTGGCGAGAGTCTGCTTGGTCCTGTCGCGGGCCACCACGACACAGACCTGCTCTCGGCTGATACCTCGGAATTTCGATGAACCACCCCGCTTGCGCGGCTTCCGGCCAACTATCTTTTTGTTGCCCTTTTCGGAATAGAGGAAATATGTTTCGTCTACTTCAAGCAGGCCCTCGAAGTCACCCATCTCCATGCGCACCATGGCCGCTAATATTTTGTGACGCCAAGTGAAAACAGTTGAATCAGCTACACACAGTATTTTAGCCGACTTACGGATCGACAGGCCGTTAATCATGTGCTCCATGAATGGCAACCACTTCTCTGGATAGTGTGTGCCTCGAAACGGAGTATGAGTCTGATCGGAGAAATGCTTCGAACATACCTTACACTTGTAGTCCTGACGACCACGATGGGTGCCGTTACGAACAACCTTTTCGCTATTGCAGTGTGGGCAGGCGAAACCCTTTCTAAAACGCTTATCGCGGAGGTCTTTAATGAAGCCTTCGACAGTGAATCCATCAGAAGATATGTGTTTCTTGAGGTACGCCAAAACCTTACGTTTACTAGCATCATCCAAGGTGCCGATATCAGCCATTACCTGCTTAAATATTTTCTCGACTGATTTTGTCGGCATTAATCGCTCCAACCTGTTTAAGATTGGTAACGATAAAACATTACAGTGTCAAAATACGACACACGGTCACATTTGAGGGGACGAATGTTCCCTATCAGTTTTATTCACTAACAGAGCCTAAAAAAAGGGAGCCGAACCTGCAGTTCCGGCTCCCTTTAGGATGGTTCAGATTACTTGTTGTGGCAATCTAAGCACAGGACGCTACCTGTGTTGTCTTCACGCAAGAAACCAACGCCGGCGGCGGAGGTGTCGCCGTTGCCATCGCCGTGCACAGTGTGGCAGGAGGCACACTCAACTGTATTGTTGGCCCCGTAGACAGTGGCCAAGGAAAGGGTAGTAGGATCATTGAGAGCGGTGTCGACAGTGTTGTCCATCTCGATGCTGATTGGATGGTCACCAGTCAGGTCGCTCCCAAATACGGCGTTAGCATTGCTAGCAGGAAGTGCAGCAGAACCAAGGATCAGAGATCCGCCGGAGGCACCGCCGTAGTTGTCAACGGCGCTGACGCCGTCGTGGCAGCTCAGGCATGCCATCGAACGGCCATTCGGTGTCGCAGCGACAGTATTATCGATCGAAGTCGAAAACGAGTTATCGTACATAGTCCAAGATGCGGCGGCGCTGTCGTCGTGATTCCACAATGGAGCAGTGTTGCCGGTTCCGTAAGGGTCGGCGTTGTGCGGGGTGTGGCAGGGAACGCATAATTCTGAATTGGTATTGGAAGACCAGCCACTGAAGTCGTGAGGGCCTCCGCCGATTGCTGCAAAAGCAGCATTAGTTGATAGAAGTAACAGAACCGTTGCTAGGGTAATAAACTTTTTCATTGTGCGCCCGGCAGGGCGCGTGGTGCGAGAGCACCATCCATTCCGTTGTGGTAACTGAATGGTGACTTGGAGGTGAAAGTCCTCTGCGGACCCTGATGACGGGAACCGCTAGCCGAACGGCAAGGGTGTCCACCGCGAGGTGGAATCTGAAGGAAGCCGCAGGCAAAATCCTGGCCCGACGAACAGAAATCACATATGAGGCAGTCTCATTCGGGCAAGAAGGGGTAGTGCATCCTGGTTTCTGTAAATTCATTTCAATACCCAGCGCTGCCGGAAATTGGGTATTGAAAAAGTGGGCCATTTCAGTTCTCCTTGTTGGTGAAGACCAATTCACTAACTGGAAGGAAAA